>Ga0058700_1000470_pt1 | contig 16149 bp, 11 predicted proteins | sample AgamicAtAme_FD_71365 | JGI IMG/M metagenome (GOLD analysis project Ga0058700, IMG submission 71365) | Agave microbial communities from Guanajuato, Mexico - At.Am.e | ecosystem: Host-associated > Plants > Phyllosphere > Phylloplane/Leaf | place: Guanajuato, Mexico | collected 2012-06-07 | reverse complement strand
TACATGGGCGAGGTGATCGAGGAGAACGGCCTCGGCCAACACATCCGCTACGGCCACAAGATCGCGTCCGCCCGGTGGTCCAGCGCCGACAACCTCTGGACCGTGGAAGCCGTGCGGACCGACACCGGCGAGACGGTCCGCTTCGAAGCGAACTTCCTCTGGATGTGCCAGGGCTACTACCGGCACTCGGAGGGCTACACGCCCGAATGGCCGGGGACGGACCGCTTCCGCGGCCGCATCGTCCACCCGCAGACCTGGCCGGACGACCTCGACCTGGAAGGCAAGCGCGTCGTCGTCATAGGCTCCGGCGCCACCGCGGCGACGCTGGTGCCGGCCGTCGCCGGCAAGTGCGCCCACGTCACCATGCTGCAGCGCTCACCCACCTGGTTCCGCACCGGCCGCAACGCCATCGAGCTGGCCGACGAGCTGCGCGACCTCGACGTGGACCCGGCCTGGATCCACGAGATCGTCCGCCGGAAGATCCTGCGCGAGCAGGACAAGTTCACCCGCCGCACCTTCGAGGAACCCGACAAGGCGGGAGCCGAGCTGCTGGCGCTGGTGGGCGCGCACCTGAAGCCCGAGGACGTCGCGGCCCACTTCACGCCGACCTACCGCCCCTGGCGCCAGCGCATCGCCTTCGTCCCGGACGCCGACCTGTTCCAGGCGATCGCCTCCGGCAAGGCGTCGGTTGCGACCGACGAGATCGAGGGCTTCGAGGAGGAGGGCATCCGGCTCAAGTCCGGCAAGCTGCTCGAAGCGGACGTCGTCGTGACCGCCACCGGCTTCCACCTCAACGCCCTCGGCGACATCGATTTCGCCATCGACGGCGAACCGCTCGTGTTCGGCGACACCGTCACCTACCGCGGCATGATGTTCACCGGCGTTCCAAATTTGGCCTGGGTCTTCGGCTACTTCCGCGCCAGTTGGACGCTGCGCGCCGACCTCGTCGCGGACTTCGTGTGTCGCCTGCTCTCCCGCATGGAGGAGAAGGGCGCGAAGCGGGTGGAGGTGGCGCTCCGGCCGGAGGACCGCGACATGCCGCTCCTGCCGTGGATCGACCCGGACGACTTCAACCCCGGCTACCTCATGCGCGGGATGCACCTGCTGCCGAAGCGCGGCGACAAGCGCGAGTGGCGCCACACCCAGGACCACTGGGCCGAGAAGGACGAACTCCCCGCCATCGACCTCGACGACCCCGCCTTCCGCTACGGATGACGCGCGGGCGGCCGCTTCCGCCGCTCAGGACGCCGTGACGTTCGCCTCCCGCGCCACCGCTGTCCACGTCTTGGCGAACTCCGCCACGTAGCGCGCGTAGTTCGCGCCGAGCAGCAGCGGCTCCGGCGGCGGGCTCGCCAACTCGTCGAACCTTTGCCGCAGGTCCGGCCGCACCAGCACCTTCGGGATCTCCGCCGTGATCCGCTCCGCGACCGGCGTCGGCAGCCCGCGCGGCCCCGACAGCCCGATCCACACGCCCGCCGTCAGCCGCGGCAGCCCCAGCTCCTCGAAGGTCGGCACGTCCGGCAGCGCCGGCAACCGCTTCGCCGTGGTCACGGCCAGCGCCCGCAAGGAGCCGTCCTTCAGCATCCCCATGTTCGTGGTGAGCGGGTCGATGAGGCTCTCGATCGCCCCCGCCATCAGGTCCTGCAACCCCGGCGCGCTGCCGCGGTAAGGCACGTGGTCGAGCCGCGCCGCCCCCGCGTCCTTGGCCAGAACCTCGCCCAGCAGGTGCCCGGAGGAGCCGACGCCCGAGGAGCCGTAGCGCACGCCCCCGCGCTTCGCCGCGCCCAACAGGTCGTCCAGGGTCCGCAGCGCCGACCTGCCCGCCACCAGCAGCGCGCTCGGCGTGTCCACCAGCATCCCGAGATGGGTGAAGTCCGCCACCGGATCGTAGGGGAGCTGCGGGTAGATGCCCGGCGCGAAGCCGTGCGGCGAGGCGTGGCTGATGACGAGGGTGTAGCCGTCCGGCGCGCTCTTCGCGACCAGGTCGGCGCCGATGGTCCCGCCCGCCCCCGCCTTGTTGTCGATCACCACGGACTGCCCGAGCGCCGCCCCGAGCGCCGGCGCCACCAACCGCCCGATGGTGTCGGCCAGCCCGCCCGGCGGGAAGGTGGCGACCAAGCGGATGCTACCCCGCGCCGGCCAAGCCCCGCCCTGGGCGCGGGCGACAACGGGCGCGGAAAAGAGGCCGGCGGAAAGGCCGAAGAAGCGGCGGCGTTGCATGGGCGGTGCGCTCCCGTTGTGCCCCGCGGCGGCGCCCCTGCCCGCGCCTTGGTCACTGGCGCCGCAGACAAGCCCTCGCGCGGGAGTACGGAAGCGGTTGCAATCCGCGTGCCAAGGGCGGCGCCCACCGGCGAGCCGCGCCCAGGCAGGTGGTCCCACGGCGCTCCGACGTGTCAGGGCCTGCCGCTCATCCGCTTGGACGCATAGGCGACGCGCCGGAACACGAGAGCGCCGGCATCACGAGAAGTACCCGCTTTCCCGCATGTCGGCGAGCAACCCGGCTTCCTGCGGGCGCCAACCCAAAACGTCGCGGGTGAGGGCGCTGGAGGCCGGGCCGTCGATCTGGACGAACATCCCCAGCCAACCGAAATGCGCCTCCGCCTCGTCGGCGGCGACGCCGCGGACGGGCAGCCGAAGCCCTTCGCCGATCGTCTCCGCGATGGCGCGCATGGGGATGCCCTCCTCCGCCGCGCCGTGCAGGCGCGCGCCGGGCGCCGCCTCCTCCAACGCCAGCCGGAACAGGCGCGCCGCGTCGAGCCGGTGGACCGCCGGCCAGCGGTTCGCGCCGTCGCCCACGTATGCGGCGACGCCCTTCTCGCGGGCGATGCCGATCAGCGCGGGGACGAAGGCGCGGTCGCCCGCGCCGTGGACGGAGGGCGGGAGCCGCACCACGCTGGCCCGCACGCCACGGCCGGCGGCGGCGGCCAGGAACGCCTCCGACGCCGCGCGCGTGTAGCCGGGGCTGTCGGGCGAAGGCGCGTCCCCCTCCGTGCCCGTGCGGCCGGGCGCGAGCACCGTGGTGCCGGACGTCGCCACCAACGGCTTGCCCGAACCCTCCAGCGCGCCCGCCATCGCCTCCAGCGCGCGCCGGTCGGTTTCGGCGTTCTCCTGGTATTTGGAAAAATCGTGGATGAACGCCGCGTGGACCACGCCGTCGCACGCCCGGGCGCCGGCGGCGAGGCTGCCGGTGTCGGACAACTCGCCCCGGTGCGCCCCGGCGCCCGCCCGCGCCAGCTTGCCGGCGGCCTCGTCGCTGCGCGCCAGCCCGAGCACCTCATGCCCGGCCGCCATCAGCTCGCGCACGATCGCGGAGCCGATGAAGCCCGTGGCTCCCGTCACGAACACCCGCATGGAGACCTCCTCAAACCGGAAGATCGTCAGGTGGGGCCCGAACGGAACCGCGAAAGCCGAGAGCCCACTCCGCTACGCCGGCCACCAGGGTCGCCTCGTGTCCCGCGCGCGGGCCGAACGGCCCCTTTCAGCCTTGGCGAGCGACCTGACCCGCTCCCCATGCGCCCACCCGCGACGCAGCCGAGCGCGTATCGGCGTCCGGACCACCATCGAGCCGGCGCTTGCGCGAGCGGTGACGCCGGTTCGCGCACGACGCCTGCGAGCCCAACGATGATGCCCGCGGAAACCATCGCTCCGGAGGAACAAATCAGGTGCACTGGGTCCGTTCGCGCCGAACGCCGCTAGGCGGCGGAAAGGGAGGAGCCGTGGCCACCAATCCCCTTCGCGCCCCGTCCTCAGCCCGACGCCCCGGCAGCGTCCGGCCCGTCCTCGGCGCAGGCGAGCCTCCGCGCCACGGGCGGGCGGGGCATTTGTCCGATCGGAGCGGAAGCCGCGCCGACGCGTCCGAACACCGGCTATTGCCCAACGGCGCAACGCCCGCAGGACGCCGCCCGGCACGCCCCCCGCCGCGCACCCCACAATTCACTCCCTGGCGGTCATTGGGAGTCCGAACGCGGCGGGAGGGGGCATTTGTCCGAAAGCGGCAAAGGCCGCGCCGATCCGTCCGAACATCGGCCGCCGGCCCGTGGCGTGTCGCCCGCACCATGCCGGTCGGCACGCCACCGCCGCCGGTCCGTGGCGCGCATCCCGCCGAGCATCGGGGGCCAGGCACGGCGAACGGGGCATTTGTCCGAAAGCGGCAAAGGCCGCGCCGATCCGTCCGAACATCGGCCGCCGGCCCTGGCGCGGCGCGCGGGAAGCCGCTCGGCACGCCGCTGCCGCCACCCCACGATGCGCTTCCCACCGACCTCCAGATCCGGGCGCGGCGAGCGGAGCATTTGTCCGAACGTAGCAAAAGCCGCGCCGATCCGTCCGGATACCGGCCGTTGGCCCGCGACGCGGCTTTCGCAGGCCATCGGTCGGCACGCCTCCACGCGGACCCCACAGTTCCCTTTCCGCCGGCCGTCGGGTCCGAACGCGGCGGGAGGGGACATTCGTCCGAAGGCAGCGAAAGCAGCGCCGATCCGTCCGGGTATCACCCTCTGGCCCATGGCGCGGCTTTCACGGGGCACCAGCCGGCACGCCGCCGCCGGGTACTCCACGGTCCGCTCCCCGCCGGCCATCGGGTCGGAGTATGGCGACCAGGGCATTTGTCCGAACGTAGCGAAAGCCGGTCCGGCCGTCCCGAACCGGGCCGGTTTCCTACCTTTGCGCCACCGCCGCGCTCCAGGGCGACATGGCGTCGCTGATCCCCACCACGCCTCCGTCCGCCTCGCGACGGATCAGGTTCGGGCAAGCGAAGTTGAGCGGCATCACGCCGTGCTCCACCAGTTCCACCGGCCCGTCCGCGCGCAGCCGGTCGAGCACCGCCGCCGGCAGCCGGTCGTCCGCCGTCGCGCCGTCCGGCCCGGAGACGTCCACCCGCGGGTGGTGCGCCGCCGCCTCCGGGTCCATGCCGAACTCGCCCACGAAGGAAAGCATCTGCGCCACGGCCGCCATGATTCGCCGCCCGCCCGAGGCGCCGGCGGCGATCTCCGGCCGCCCGTCCGCGCCGGCCGCCACCACCGGGCACATGTTGGTCAGCGGCCGCTTGCCCGGCGCCATGGCGTTGGCCGAGCCCGGCGTCGGGTCGAACCACATGACGCCGTTGTTCAGCAACACGCCGGAGCGCGGCAGCACCACGCGGCTGCCCATGGAGGAGAGCAGGGTGGTTGTCATCGCCACCATCATCCCGTCGCGGTCGCAGGCCGTGAGATGAGTGGTGCAGCTCTCCGCCGCCCGCGGCTCCGCGTCGCCCAGCCCCGCCAGCCGCTCGGCGTAGGCCCCGCGCATAGTCCGGGCGAAGCGCGCGTACCACTCGGCGTCCGGCTCGCGGCCCGACGCCGCGCCCTCCATGCCCTCCAGCACCCGCCGGAGCGTGGGCGCCGCGGTCAGCCCGTTGGCGAGCATCAGGCGCCGCCCCGCCCAGGGCACCTCCACCGCCGGCAGCACGCGGGCGCGGCACCCGGCGAGGTCGCCGGCGGACAGCACGCCGCCCATCTCCCGCACGTCCCGCGCGACGGAGGCCGCGACCTCGCCCTCGTAGAAGTCGCGCAAGCCCGCTTCGGCCAGCCGCTCCAGCGTGGCGGGCAGGTTGCCGAGCGCGAAGAACCCGGGCGTTCCCTGGTAGGGCGGCACCGGCGGCAGCCCGTTCGGCAGGTAGACGCGCGCGCTCTCGGGGTAGAGCCGCAGCACCGCCGCCGAGTTGGCGACCTTCAGCGTGGTGTACCAATCCTGCGGCAGCCCGCGCTTCGCCAGCGCGATGGCCGGCGCCAGCACGTCGCGCAGCGGCAACCGCCCGTGCCGCTCGTGCAGCAGCGCGTAGCCCGCGACCGCGGACGGGACAACGAAGGAGAGCGGCCCGTGGATGTTGCGGTCGTTCTCCACCTCCGGCCAGGCGAACAGATCCTGCTTGGTGCGCCCGGTGAGCGGAAAGGCGCCGGGGTCGAGCCCGGCCGGCGCCACCGGCCCGAAATCGAAGGTCTCGGCCGGGCCGCCAGGCCCCATCGCCTGCGCGAAGCCGATGCCGCCCAGGCCCGAATTCCACGGCTCCAGCGCGGCCAGGGCGAAGGCGGTCGCCACCGCCGCGTCGGCCGCCGTGCCGCCCGCGTCGAGCATGAGCACGCCCGCCTCCGCGGCGGCGCCGACCTGGGACGCGACCATGCCGGCGCGGCCGCGCGCCGCCGGCTTGCGGACGTGCCAGTTCTGGGTGCGGTGCCGCGGCGGGGGCGCGTCGAGGTCGATCGGCATCGAGCTAGTCCTGCGAAGGGGGAGGGCGGCCGGCATGGTCCGGCCGCCGCGCCCCACCCGCAAGCACCCCGGCCCGGCGCGGCCGGTCCGGCGTTCCAAGCGACGATGGAGAGGCGGGACGAGAAGCGCCGCCCTTCGCGCCGTCATCGCGCCGCCGCGCTTCAGGAGCACGGCCCCGGAGCGGCCGGTCCGGCGCTCAACGCGACGGTGAAGGGGCGGTGGGGCGTGAAGCCCCGCCGCTCAGGCCACCTGGGCGCCGCGGCGCTCCAGCAGCACGGCCTCGAAGTCGAAGCGCTGGTGCCAGTTCACGTGGTCGGACAGGGCGTCCGCGGCGCCGTGCCGGTCTCCCGCCAGCAGCGCCTGGAGCAGCGCGTTGTGCTCGCGCCCGGACGGCGCCGCGTCGCGCCCCTGGCGGCCGAGGCCCCACACAACGGCGAGCTGGCGCGACAGGCTCTGCCACAGCGCCAGCAGCGGCGCGTTGCCGGAAGCGCGGCACAGCTCGCGGTGGAAGGCGACGTCGGCCATGACGATCAGCGCCGGGTCGCCGGCCTGCGCGGCCTGCGCGTAGTCTTCGGTGGCCTGGCCGAGCCGCGCGAACCGCGCCGGCCCGCCGGGCTGCGCCAACGCCTCGCCGATGGCCTGGGTCTCCAGCGCCAGGCGCACCCGCATCAGGGCGGCGACGCCGGTGTTGGTGACTTCCATCAACCGCATCCCTTTGTAGGGCGTGCTGTTGACGATGCCCTGCGACTCCAGGAGGCGCAGCGCCTCGCGCACCGGAACCCGGCTGATGCCGAGGTCGCGCGCGATCTCCGCCTCGACCAACCGGTCGCCCGGGAGGAAGGCGCCGCGCGCGGCGGCGGCGACGATGGACTCCGCCGCCTGCTCCACCATGGTGCGCGGCTGCACCGGCAGGAGGCGCCGGACTTCGGACAACGCGGCGGCGTGCGCGCCGCTGCCCCACGCCTGCTGGTTTTTCGGTGACACGGCCTGTGACCTTCCTGCTCTCGATCTATTTCGTATCCTAAATGGAATGTTTCGTTCTGGGAAGAGAGCAGTTGTATGTTTTTTGGGACGCGGCGACGCGACGCGCGAGACTCGGCGCTTCTAAGTTCGATAGTATACTGACTTTAGCACAATCCCGGTTGCACACCAGCCTATTTGAAACGATATCAAAACAAAATGCTGTCAAGCACTTGCGCCCCGAAGCTCCGTCGCCGTGGCCGGCCCGAAGCGGCTTCGGCGCACCCAAAAAGACTCTCCCCGGCCACTGATGCGGATTTGCAACACTTCACCGCCCAGTTGCGGCGACGCGCGCCGCGGCCAGAATGCCCCACCATCGGGAGCGGAGCGGCGCATGGCGGGCGAAGCGGTGGCGGGTTTCGGGATCGAGGGCGAATGGCCGGTGGTGGAGCGCCACCGCATCCGGTGGGCGGAGTGCGACATGTACGCGCACGTCAACCACGCCGCCTATCTGACGCTCTGCGAGGATCTGCGCGTCGCCCACTGGGCCTCGCTCGGCGGCCGCTTCGAGCCGGGCGAGCCGGGGCCGGTGGTGGCGCAACTCGAAGCCCGCTACCTGCGGCCGCTCGGCTTCGACGACGAAGTGGCGCTCACCCTCCGCCCCGGCAGCCTGCGCCGCACCTCCTTCACGCACGAGTACGCGGTCTGGCGCGGCGGCCTCGCCTTCTCCTGCCGCGCGGTGCTGGTCCTGGTCCGCCACGGCAGCGGCGAGCGCGTCCCGATCCCGCCGGAAGCGCGGCGGCTGATGAAGGAGCAAGGCGCGGTGGAAGAAGGCTGACCGGCCCGCCCAGTCCTCGGGACGAAGAACAACGAACCGATGCGTGCCGACAACGCAAGTCCCGGCTCGCCTCCTGCCGACGACTCGTCTGACCGCGCCGATCACCGCCGCGGCGACGGGGCTGCCGAAGTCCGACCGCCGGTTCACGACCCTGTACGGGGCGCTGGTCGAGCCTTGGGCGATGGCCGTGCATGGTCTTGAGCTTGGAGGACCGGCGACGCTGCTCCGCTGGCCGCCGGCGGAGCGGCCTTCGCCCAGCCGCCTTGGGCAATGTGCGTCCACCGCCGGGCGGCGCCCGGTTACATCGGCGCCTCGAGTTGGATCGAGGCGTGTGGGAACGGCGGTCACTCGGCGCCAAGGTGACGCTGTGAACAGCCGGCGTCGCGGTGCTGCTTTTCCCCGGCATAGGCTTCGAAACGTCAAAGGGCTGATACGCCGCGTTCGCGCCGCGCCTCCTCGGGGTTGCGCCCTGCTGTGAACGCCCCTCCGAAGCCGTCCCCGAGTGCCGTCGGCGAGCGTAAGCTCAACAAACGAAAGAGCGCCGCAGGGGTAGGTCCTGCGGCGCTCTTTTAGCGGGGCAACTCAGCGGGGCTGACTGGTGCCGCCCGTCGCGGGCTGGTTGCCGGAACCCGTGGTCGTGGTGGTCTGGTTGCCGGAGCCCGTCGTTGTGGTGGTTGTGGTGGTGCCGCCGGGGCTGTTGGACGGCGTGCCGGCGGCGCCGGTGCGCCCGTCGCCCACCATGCCGCCGCCCATGTAGGCGCGGTCGCGTTCGTCGCGGCCCTCGCGCCGGCTCTGCGCGGTCTGCCCGTCGCGGTCGCGGTCGCGCCTTGCGGACCTGCCGCGCCGCCGGTCGTCGTCCAGCGGCGTCCGGACCTCCGGGTTGCTCCACAGCGGACGGCCGAGGTTCACGTCGCTCGGGCTGGTGACGGCGCCGGTCGCCGCGCCCGCGCCGGCCCCGATGCCCGCTCCGACCAAGGCGCCGACCGGGCCGCCCAGCGCGCCGACGGCCGCACCCGTGGCCGCCCCCGCCGCGGCGCCGCCCGTGGTGCGTTCGGGTTCGCGCGAGCCGCAGGCGGCGACGGCCGCGACGGCGACGGCCGCTCCGAGCAGTTTCCAGGTCATTTCCGCCCTCCCTTCCTCGTTTCACCGGCGAGCGCCGCCCTGAACGGCCGGGATGGGCCGGGACGCGCCCGCCTGCACGAAACGGAACGTCCCCTCGCCGGGTGGGTTGCCGCGGCCGGTGGACCCCCGCGCGAACGCCGGCGCGCTGTGCGCCGGCACACGGTCCACGTGGGCCGGCCGCCCGTAGCCTCGGGCCGGGACGGACTCGCGCGGGAGGCGGCCATGGACAGCGAAGCGAAAGCTCCTGAACCACCATACGTCCAGGTGCCCACCGCCGATCTGCGGCGCATCCTGAGCGAACGCTTCGCGCAGGAGGTGTCGTCCGCCGCCTGGGGGCGGATGTGGCGGGCGCTCACCTTCATCGGCGTGCCCAGCCTCGCGGTGCTCGTCAGCCTCCTCTGGGGAGCGCTGGACGTCATGGTGAAGGGCAGGGTCACGGAAGCTGGGGAGAAGGCGGAGGCCAAGATCAAGGAGGAGGTCAAGCGCGAGATCGCGGTCATCGCCGACCAGGTCCCGAATCGCGTCAGGGACGCCTTCAACGACCAATCCGGCCAAGCCGTCCAGGAGAAGCTCCGCGCCGCGCTGGAAGCGCCGTCCTTCCAGGCGTTCATGCAAGGCAAGATCCACGGCGTCGTGGAGGACGTCTGGAAGGGGCAGAAGGAGCAGCTGCGGCTCGGATTTCTCGCGCAGGTCACGCAGGAGCAGGCGTTCCTGCAGGCGTTCGCCAAGCAGGTCGCGGACGCGATGACGCAGTCGCGGGCCGTGCCCGGCTTCATCGCCGAGTCGATGGAAGCGTCGCTGCGCGGCGCGCGGCCGGAAGACACCGGCCGCATGTCGGCGCTGGACCTGCTCGCCGCCATGGACCAGAGCCGGGCCAACGCCGTGGTGAGCCACCTGCTGGAGGAGAGCAACAGGCACGGGCTGCGCGAGATGGCCCTGCGCGGGCTGCGGCACGTGCGGTTCGACGGGGTCCCGGTGGCGCCGGGCGACGCGGCCAAGATGCTGGAAACGGCCCTCGCCGCTTGGTCGGCGCATTGCTCCGCCGTGCCGTGCGACGCCGACGCGGCGCCCACCCGGGCGATGGAGAGCTTCCTGGCGCGCGGGCGGCAGTTGCCGGCGAACGAGAGCGCGATCTGGGTCTCGATGCTCCGCCTTTGGCACGAGGAGGTGGTCCGCGGCGAGGGGCGCGCGCGGAAGGCGTCGCTCCATCTGGTCCCGCGCGCGCTCGGCGCCATCGGCTCGCCCGAAGCGCGCGACACGCTGGTCCGCTGGTTCACCTCGGGCACGACGGACCTGGCTCTGTCCGCAGCGACGGCGGTGGGCGGCCAAGCAGCGGCGAGCCTCGGCGACGCCGAGCGCCTTGCGCTGTTCAAGTCGTTGTGGCCGACGGGCGCCGCGCCGGAAGCGCGCCGGGCGGTGCTGGCCGAGGCCGAATGGATGGCGCTGGGCCGCGTTTCGGACGGCCGCGCCGATCCCGCCGGCGCGTTCCGGCCGGAAGCGCTTTCCGTCCTCGCCCGGCCGCCGCAGGCCGCCGGCCGGCCGGCGATCGCCCGGTGGGCGGCACCGCGCTCGGTCGAACTCGATCGCCAACGGGCGCTCCTCCCGCCCGCCGAGCCCTGCGCGGTGGGCACGGACGCGCCAAGCCAGCACCGCGTGGAGCTTTGCGCGCTGGCCGCGCTGATCCGGCCGGAGCGCGGCGCCGTGGAATGGGGCGAGCTGCGCCGGGTGACGCCGTGGGAGGAGGACGAGGTCGGCGTCCTGGCCCTCCTTTGGACCATCGCCGCGAGCCGGGCCGCCGAGGGCGCCCCCGGCGCGGAGGCGCGGCTCGCGCCGTTGCCGGACCTGCTCCGGATGCGCGCGCCGGCGCCGGCGGTTTGGCAACTCGCGGCGATGCTGCTGCTCCGCACGGCGCCGGAGCAGACCGCTTGGCAGGCGCTCCGGCAGTTGCGCCCGACGGCGGACGACGCGCCGATGTTCGTGGCCGCGTCGCGCTGGCTCTTCCGGCCGTGGTCGGTGGCCCAGGCGTGGTTCGTGGAAGAGCTGCGGGGCTTGCCGGCGCCCGTCCGGTCCGCGGTGCTGCGGGACCTCTTGGCCGCCGCGCTGCCGAAGGCGGAAGCGGAGACCGGCGATCCGCTGCCGCCGCTGGTCCGCCGGCTGTCGTCGCCCGGGCTCGCGGCGCTGAACGCGCTCGCATTCGCCCACGCGACCGGGGCCGACGCGGCGCTCGCGGCGGTGGAACGGGAGGACGGCTTACGCCGGCTCCAAGAGAGCGCCGCGGGGGGCGCGTCCGGCGGCGCCGCGCAGGCCGCGGTGGCCGGCGACCTGCTCGCCGCGCTGCTGGACCGCGCCGGGTGGTCGCGCGCCGTCGTGGCGATGGCGGCCGAAGCCGCTGAGGCGCCGCTGGCCGGCCCGAAGACTCCGCTCACCGCCTCCTTCGAAGGCCGCTTCGGCCGGCTGCGGCTCAACGGCGGCGACACGCTCGCCTTGGAGCCGTCGGAGGCGGCGAGGGGGCATGGCGGCTTCGCGCCGGTCACCTTCTACAACCCGAGGACGCGCGAAACGCGCGTGCTGGGTCCGCGGGCGACTTGGCGCTTGCCCGGTTCGGGGGCGGAGGGATGGCTCTTCCGGCTGGGCGCGGAGCGCCCGGCGCTGCAACTCTTGGCCACGCCCGCCGAAGGGCTGGCCCCGGCCGCGAGCGCGTCGTCGCCGGCGCTGCCGTCGATCGAGGAGGGCCGCGTCTACAACGTGCGGGCGCTTCCGGCCGACCCGGACCGCGCCGGCCACCACCTCGCGGGCTGGGCGCGGGTGGCGTGGGTGCGCGCGGGCGACCGCGTCCGGCTCTCGACGTTCGACCTCGCCGAGAACGTGGACACCGTGGTCGAAGTCCACGGCGACGCGGCCGAGCTCGAGGCGCAGGACGTGGACGGCGACGGTTTGGCTTCGGGCTTGGAATGGACGGCCGACCGGACCGGCGAGGTGCTGGTCCGCCTCGTGAACATCGGCGCGCCGGGCGCGTTCAGGCTCAAGGCGGAGCGGCTCCCGCGCGCGCCGGACGCAGCGGCCGCTACAGACCGCGTTCGGCCCGTGTCGCAGGCAGGTCGTCCTCGATGAAGGCGCGGACCAGCTCGTCCAGCGGCTCCTGCTCGGAGAAGCCGAGCCGCGTCCGCGCCCGCTCCGCCGTGAACGCCGCGGGCCAGCCGCCGACGATGGCCGCCACCGCCGGGTCCGGCGCGCGCTTCACCAGCGCGCGCGCTCCCGGCCCGGCGACGCGCTCCAGCGCCGCCAGCATGTCGCCCACCTTGGCGCTCATCCCCGGCGGGTTGACGCCTCGGTCGGCGCCCATGGCGGACGTGTCCAAACCCATCGCGTGCAGCAGCCACTCCACCGCGCGGCGGGGCGAGCAGATCCACACGGCGAAGTCCTCGTCGACCGGCAACTCGGTCGGCAGGCCGAGCAGCGGTTCGCGCAGGATGGACGACACGAAGGAGGACGCGGCCTTGTTGGGCCGGCCGGGGCGGACGGTGACGGTGGGCAAGCGGATGCTCACCGCGTCCACCATGCCGCGCCGGCTCGCGTCGGCCAGCAGCAGCTCGCCCATCGCCTTCTGCGCGCCGTAGCTGTTGCCGGGCACCTGCCGCGCGTCGTCCGGCAGCGCCGCTCCTTGGCCGCCGCCGAAGGACGCGACGGAGGAGGTGAACACCACCCGCGGCGCTTCGGCCAGGGCGCGGCAGGCCTCCAGGACCGCGAGCGTGCCGTGCAGGTTCACCTTCAGGCCGAGGTCGAAATCCGCCTCCGCCTGCGCGCTGACCACGGCGGCGAGGTGGACCACCACCCGCGTCCCCGGCGGGATCGCCGCGGCGAGGGCGGCCGGGTCGGACACGTCGCCGCCGAGGGCGCGCACCGGGAAGGGCGCGTCCCGGGGGGCGGGCGGCGGGTGGAGGTCGAAGAGGGTGAGGCCTTCGACCCGGCGCCCGCCGAAGTGGCCGTCGCGCGCGAGGCGGCCCGCCAGCTTGGCCCCGAGGAAGCCGCCGCCGCCCAGGATGGTGATGCTCATGGCGTTTCTCCCCCGCTGGACCGGCCTCGGCTCCCCTGCGGTCGGCCTCCGACCGGTCCAGCCATCGTTGTCCCGGCGATTCACGCCTTGGGCGTTTCCGCCCAGGGCGATCGCGGGCGAAGGCCGTCGCCGCAGGTTGCCGCCCCGCGGCGCCGGGGCCAAGATTCGCCGCCATGATCGGCCGCCACAATTTCCAGCTCCTGCTCAACCGCCACCGCGGCACGCCCGGCGTGGTGGTGCTGCCCGACAACGGCTTCCGCCGCGCCAAGGAGGAGATCGCCTCCTGGCCCGGCTACGCCCCGACGCCGCTGCTGAAGCTGCCGGACGCGGCGGAAGCGGCCCGCGTCGCCTCCGTCCACTGGAAGGACGAGGGCGGGCGGTTCGGCCTCGGCTCCTTCAAGGCGTTGGGCGGCGCATACGCGGTGCTGCGCGTGTTGGCCGCCGAGCTGGCGCGGCAGGACGTGGCGCCCTCGGCCACCTCGGCCGAACTGGCCGAGGGCAAGCACAAGGAGGCGACGCGCGGGATCACCGTGACCTGCGCGACGGACGGCAACCACGGCCGCAGCGTCGCCTGGGGCGCGCAGCGCTTCGGGTGCCGCTGCGTGATCTTCGTCCACCCCGGCGTCAGCAAGGGGCGGCGCGACGCCATCGCCAAGTACGGCGCCGAGGTGCGCGAGGCGCCCGGCACCTACGACGATTCGGTGCGCGCGGCGAAGCGCGCGGCGGAGAAGGAGGGTTGGTTCGTCGTTTCCGACACCTCCTACCCCGGCTACACGGAGCCGCCGCGCGACGTGATGCAGGGCTACCGCCTCCTGGCGGACGAGGCCGCGGACGCTCTGGAGAAGCCGCCCACCCACGTCTTCGTGCCCGGCGGCGTGGGCGGGTTGGCCGCCGCCGTTTCCGTTCAGATGCGCGCCCGGTACGGCAAGGACGCGCCGCGGCTGGTGGTCGCGGAGCCGAACCGCGCCGCCTGCCTGATGGCCAGCGCCGAGGCGGGGCGGCTCACTTCCGTGGACGGGCCGCTCGACACGTTGATGGCGGGCCTCGCCTGCGGGGAACCGAGCCTGCTCGCCTGGCAGGAGCTGGAGCGCGCGACTTTCGGGTTCGTGTCCCTGCCCGACGAGGCGGCGGTGGCTTGCATGAAGGCGCTGCACAAGCGGCAGCCGCGCATCGTGGCCGGCGAGAGCGCGGTCGCGGGGCTGGCGGCGCTGCTGCTCGCCGGGCGCGACGCCTTCGGCCGGACGGCGCTCGAACTCACGGAGGAGAGCCGCGTGCTGCTGCTGGGCACGGAGGGCGTCACGGACCCGGAGCTCTACGCGCGGCTGGTTGGGGCCGACGTGGCGCCGGCGACCCCTGCGGCCGCCGGCGCCGGCGAGGCCGGCCTTCACGGACCCGACCCGGTTCTGTAACACTGGCGCAACGCGCGGCGGCCAATGGGCAGCGCGCCAACGATCCGGGAGAGACCACGCCCATGCTGCGCCGAACCCTCGCCGCCCTCGCCGCGGCGGCCCTCGCCGTCGCCGCGCCCGCCACCTCCGCGCGGGCGCAAGGCGGCGGGCAGCCCGTCGAGCTGCAATTCTGGCACGGGCTGCCGCAGCCGCTGGGCGGGCAGCTCGAAGCGGTGGTCGCCGGGTTCAACGAATCGCAGAGCCGCTACCGCATCGTGCCGACCTTCCGCGGCTCCTACCCCGAGACCATGGTGGCGGCCATCGCCGCCTTCCGCGCCAACTCCGCGCCGCACCTCGTCCAGATGTTCGAGGTCGGCACCGGCACGATGATGGCGGCCGGGCGCGCGGTGAAGCCGACGCACGAGCTGCTGTCCGAGGCGGGCGTCCAGGTGGACTTCGGCGATTACCTGCCGGCGGTGCGCGGCTACTTCCAGACGAACGACGGGCGGCAGATGTCCATGCCGTTCAACAGCTCCACCGCGGTGATGTACTGGAACAAGGACGCGTTCCGCCGCGCCGGACTCGACCCGGAAACGCCGCCCAAGACGTGGAAGGAGCTGGAGGACACGGCCCGCAAGCTGAAGGCCGGCGGCGTCGCCTGCCCCTACACGACCTCCTGGCCCGGCTGGATACAGGTGGAGCAGGTGAGCGCCATCCACGACGTGCCGCTCGCCTCCCTGGGCAACGGCTTCGGCGGGCTGGGCGCGGAGCTGAAGGTCAACAACCCGCTGATGGTCCGCCACATGGACAACCTGATCCGGTGGCAGAAGGAGGGGCTGTTCCGGTACGGCGGGCGCGACAACGCCGCCGACGCGCTGTTCCCGAACGGCGAGTGCGCGGTCGCCACGCTCTCCGCCGGGGCGCGCAGCCGCATCACCCGCGAGGCCAAGTTCCAATGGGGCACGGCGATGCTGCCCTTCTACGACGACGTTCCCGGCGCCCCGCGCAACTCCATCATCGGCGGCGCGAGCTTGTGGGCGCTGAACAAGGGGCCGCAGGGCGGGCGCAACGCGGAGGAATGGAAAGGCCTCGCGGAGTTCTTCCGCTACGTCTCGCAGACCGACGTGGCGGCCAAGTGGCACATGGACACCGGCTACGTGCCGCTTACGCGCGCCGCCTACGAGAAGGCCAAGGAGGCCGGCTACTACCGGGAGAACCTCGGCGCCGAGGTGCCGATCGAGCAGCTCCTGCGCGGCGGCGAGATGACGGAGAACACGCGCGGCATCCGCCTGGGCGGCTACGTGGAGATCCGCAACATCATCCAGGAAGAGATGGAGAAGGCGTTCCAGGGGCAGGGGACGGGCCAGGGGGTGCTGGCCGCCATCACCACCCGCGGCAACGCGGTGCTCCGCAACTTCGAGCGCCAATCCCGCTAGGGGCGGGCCGGGGGTGCGGCGCAAGGTCATATTCCGCGGGACGGCGCTGCCGCTCCTGCTGCTCCTGCCGCAGCTCGCGGTGACGGCGGTGTTCTTCCTGTGGCCGGCCGG
>Ga0058700_1000464_pt1 | contig 16291 bp, 14 predicted proteins | sample AgamicAtAme_FD_71365 | JGI IMG/M metagenome (GOLD analysis project Ga0058700, IMG submission 71365) | Agave microbial communities from Guanajuato, Mexico - At.Am.e | ecosystem: Host-associated > Plants > Phyllosphere > Phylloplane/Leaf | place: Guanajuato, Mexico | collected 2012-06-07 | reverse complement strand
GCGCCGCCGCGGGCCGGTCCATCGCCGCCGCCGTCGCAGCGGCGGCGGCCCCGAGGGCGCCGCGCCGTGTCAGCAGCGCCCGGCGCTGCCGTTGGAGGCCGGTCCGCATGCCCCTGTCCCGCACGCCCATCTCCGTTTCCTGTCAGGCCGTGACGAGCCCGCCCGCCATGCGGCGGGCGTAGGCCGGTCCGAACTCGCGCGTCTCTTCGAACACCGGCGGCAAGGGGCGGCCGTTCGGCAGCGTCATCCAGATCCTGAGCAGGTGCCGCCTGCGGAGCGCGTCCTCGTGGTCCACGAAGGTCGTCCGCGAATGCAGCACGGCGTAGTTGTTGCCGATCTGCACGTCGCCCGGCTCCATCTCGAAGGAGAGATGGAAGTCCGGGTCGGCGCAGATGGCGTCAACCAGGTCGAGCGCCTCCACCTGCTCCGGCGTCAGCCGCGGCACCTCCGGGAAGCGCTGGGCCAGCTCGATGTAGCGGCGCTTGTAGAGGACGCTGAGGTGGCCGGCGTGGTGGGTGAAGACGGGGACGACTTGGCACCTGGACCGGCCGGCGCCTTCCTGCGCCCGGGCGTCGAAGTGGAACGGCCGCTGCAGCACCTCCGCGAGGTCGGGGCGCCGGGCCACCACCTCGTTGAAGAGCGCGCCGGCGCTGGCCAGCTTGCTGACGCCGCCCGATTTGGCCGGCCTCAAGCACAGCAGCATGAAGGCGTCGCCGCCGTCGTTGTGGAAGGTCAGCTCCTCGCTGGTCTCGAAGCCGCGCGTCGCCTCGCCGCCGTCCACGGTCCTGCCCGTGTCCGTGATGTCGTGCATCAGGCTGCCCTTCCGGTCCTGCGGCTCCGGGCTGCCGATGTGCGACGCCAAGCCCCAAGCCAGCAGCCGGCACTCCTCCGGCGAGTAGCGCGACACCGGGAGGCCGCGGAGCAGCTGGAAGCCGCGTCCGCCTTCCAGCTCCGTCCGCAGGGCCGCCAGCGCCTCCCCGAACGCGCCGAGCGGGAAGTCTTCCGCGGTGATGCCGAACACGTCCACGCCGGACCGCTGCGCGTGCCGGAGCGCCTTGTCCACCGCCGCTGCGTCCTCCTCGTCGAGCCGGTGGATCCAAGCGGCGGCGTCCTTGATCTCGCTCCCCCGCCACAGGCCCGCTCCGGCGAAGGGCTGCTTCAGGATGTCCACCATGCGACGTCTCCCGTTCCAGTGTTGCGCGCCCCGGCGTTCGGCGGGCGCGGCCCTATTCGGCATCGAGAGGGGCGTTGAGCTTCACGCCGGGCACACGGATGCCCGCGGGCCGCCCCTTGCCCGTCGATCCTTGCCAAGCGCGCAGGTAGACGTCCGGCAACGCGGGGCCGTCGTCGCAGGCGAGCCAGAGCCGCAGGAGGTGACGGCGCCGCTCGGGCTCGGGGAAGTCCTCGTACGCGGTGCGCGAGTGCATGATCCAGTGGTTGTTCAGGAACTGGATGTCGCCGGGTCGGAACTCCATGTCGAGGTGGATCCGCGGGCTCTCGGCCAGCTGGTCGAAGAGGTCGCAGGCGGCTTCGAGTTCCGGCGTGGTGCGCGGCACCTCGGGGAAGCGCTGCGCCTTCCGCATCGCGCTGCGGACGTAGGTCGTGATCAGGCCGCCGCCGGGCATGGGGTTGAAGGCGGGCACCGCGTACCACTCCTCCGCGCCCGCGGACAGTTCGCCCCGCCGGTCGCGGTGGATCGGCTTGGCGAGTTCGGCGGCGAGATCGGGCCGGCGCTCCAGCATCTCGTTGTAGATCGCGGCCGAGCTGGCGATGGAGGACAGCCCGCCGGACTTCGACGGCTTCAGGCAGAGCAGCGCGACGATGTCGGAGCTGTCGGTGTGGTAGGGCAGGCGCGCCGCGGTCTGGTAGCCGCGGCTGGTCGGCTTGGCGTAGTCGGCGCCGATGTCCTTCACGTGGCCGAGGATGTGCCCCTTTGCGTTCTGCGACACCGGCTCGCCGAGCATCGCGCCGAGGCCGAAGTAGGCGATGGCGCACTGCCTCACGCCCCACCGCTCCACCGGCACCCCGCGTACCAGTATGAAGCCGCTCTCCTCCAGCACGGCGCGCTTGATCTGCCCGACCAGCGGCTCCAAGCCCGGCACCCTCAGGTCGTCGGGGCCGATCTCCGCGATGTCGATGCCCGACGCGTCGAGCCGCGCGACCGCGGCCTCTAATTCGGCGACCTCGGCGGGCGAGAGCGGCCGGATCCAATCCTTGCGCCCCGCCATTTCCGGCCCGTACCAAACGAACGGTCCGGATACGGGCCGGAGCTCGGCGGGCGCTGCGATCATGTTCATGGACGTTCCTCCTCGTGTGTCGTCCCGCGCGGCAGGGCGCGGTGTCAGAAAGCGCTTATGACCACCACCCCCACCAGCGCGAGCCCGGCGATGAAGAGGGTGCTGGCGATACCCAGGACCAGCGGCGCGCCGCCCCGCGCGCGGAGCGCCTTCAGGTCGGTGGACAGGCCGAGCGCCGCGACGGAGGCCGCAAGCATTAGCGGCACCAGCGCGCGCACGGCCTCTACGAGGACGCCGGGTACCAGCCCGGTGCTGCCCAACGCCACGAGTCCGAGGAAACCGAAGGCGAACCAGGGCACCGGCGCCTTGGCCCCGCCGCCGCTGCCGGCCCACAGCCCGAGCGCGGCCACCGCCGGCGCCAGCAGGACCACGCGCGCGAGCTTCATCACCGTGCCCGATTGCGACGCTTCCGGCCCGCCGGCCGCCGCGGCGCCCACCGCCTGCACCACCTCGTGGACCGAGGCGCCGGCCCAGAGCCCGTAGGCGCGCGCGTCGAGGTCCAGCGGCCCGGCGAGCAATGGGTAAGCGAGCATCGCGGCTGAGCCGCAGAGGGTGATGACAGCCAGCGCGTAGGCCACGTCCTCGTCCCGGCCGCGCGCGACCTGGTTGGCCGCGACGATGGCCGAGGCGCCGCAGATCGCCGTGCCGGCCCCGATGAGCTGCGCCAACGGCCGGCCCACCCCGAGGCGCCCGCCGAGCCAAACCGTGAAGGGCAGGGTCGCCGCCACCACCACGACGGCCAGCGCCAGCGCGCCGGCGCCGAGGTCCAGGAGCTGCCCCAGCGTCACGTTGAGGCCCAGCAGCACTATCGCGGCGCGCAGGAGCGGCCGCACCGCGAAAGCGACCCCCGGCCCCAGCGCCGGCGAAGCGCCGAGCGCCGCTCGGGCGGCCATGCCGACGGCCAGCGCCAGCACCACCGGATTGAGCGCGGCGATCCCGGTCGCGTTCCGCAGCGCGGTCGAGGCGAGGGCGATGGTGCACGCGGCGGCCAAACCCGGTGCGACGGCACGCACCCGAGCGAGGAAAGGCGCCGGCCCTGCGACGCTGGCCCGCAGCGTGGGCGATGGTGCTGGCGTGGCGTCCACGCATGTCTCCCGCTGGATGCGCGAACGCCCCTGCCCGGCCGGAAAGGCGGGCGGGGCGGTCCGGCCCCGGCGTGCGGCGAGGACCGGGCGCATCCTAGACCGGCCGCGCGCCCTTCACCGTGACCCGGTTGCCGTACCGGCTGTGCGGCCAGTAGTCCCACATGGCGCGGTGCTGGGCGCAGCGGTTGTCCCAGAAGGCGACCGAGTTCGCCCGCCAGCGGAAGCGGCACTGGAACAGCGGGTTCGCCATGTGCTCGAACAGGTAGGCGAGGACGCCGTCGCTCTCGTCGCGCGGCACGCCGAGGATGCGCCGCGTGAAGCCCTTGTTGACGTAGAGGGCCTTCCTGCCGGTGACGGGATGGGTGCGGACCACCGGGTGCTCCGCCCGCGGGTAGGACGGCTTGTCGGCGATCCCGAAGTTCGCGTAGGTGCCGCGGTAGTTCTGCTCGCCGTCGTGCACGGCGGTGAGGCCTTCCAGGTACGCCTTCATGCGGTCGGACAGCGCGTCGTAGGCCGCGTACATGTTGGCGAAGAGCGTGTCGCCGCCGGCGGGAGGGCACTCCTTGATGTAGAGGATGGAGCCCATCGGCGGCTCCTCGTCGCACGACACGTCGGAGTGCCAGCCCTCGCCGTTGGCGCGCGGGCTGTCCTTGTCCGCCTTGATGATCATTAGCGCCGGGTGGATGGGCTCGCTCGGCGCCGCCGGGTGGAGGTGCAGTTCGCCGAAGCGGCGGCCGAAGTCGAGGTGCTGCTGCTGCGACAAGGTTTGGTCGCGGAAGAAGATGACCAAGTTCTCGGCGAGCGCGCGGTGGATCTCGTCCATCTGCCGGTTGCTCGGCGCACCGAGATCCACGCCGCCGATCTCCGCGCCGATGAGGGGCGTCAGCTTGTCGATCGTGATGGTCTCGTAGGGCGTGGCGTCGTCGGCCTTGTGCCGGTAGCGGGGCCCTTGGTTGCCTGCGAGTGCGTTCATGGTGCTCCGTCTCCTCTTATTCGGGTTTCAAGCCGGCCTGCCGGATGATCCGGCCCCAGCTCCCCATTTCGCTGGCGGTGAATGCGGCGAAGTCTGCGGCCGCCATAGGAACCCTGTTGGCGCTGCCCAGGGCGTCGAGCCTCGCCTTCACCTCCGGAACCGCGGCCGCTTGTTCGAGATCGTGCGCGATGCGTTCCACGATCGCAGGCGGTGTCGCCGCGGGCGCGTAAAGGCCGGACCAAGTGACAAACTTGTATTCCGGCAGGCCGGCCTCAGCGCCGGTCGGCACATCCGGGACCGCCGGGTGCCGCGCCGAGTCGCTCAGGGCGACGGCGTGGACGGCGTCCCGGTCCACCAGCGGCTTGGCGCCGACCACGTCCACCGCCATCAGCGAGATGCGGCCGTTGGTCAGGTCGGGGAAGGCTTGCTGGTTGCCCCGGTAGCCGACATGGACGAGGTCGAGCCCGGCCAGTTGCCGCAACAGCTCCGCGGCGATGCGCGACGGCACGCTGCCGGCGCCGAAATTGTGCCGGCCCGCCTGCGCCTTCAGCAAGGCGACGAGGTCCTGGAGCGAGGCGGCGCCCAGGCCCTTGTGCGCCATCACCACGAACGGCGAGGTGTTGTACCGGCCGATGGCGGCGAAGTCGCGGATCGGGTCGTAGGACAACCGCTCGTAAAGCGCCGGGTTGGCGGCGTGCGTCATCGCCGAGGTGGAGAGAAGGGTCAGGCCGTCCGGCCGCGCGCGGGCCACCGTCTCGCAGGCGACGACGCCGTTCGCGCCGCCGCGGTTGTCGACGACGATGGGCTTGCCCCAGACCTGGGCGAGCCGGTCGGCGAAGACGCGCGTGGTGACGTCCACCGTGCTGCCGGCCGGCAGCGACGTGACGATGGTGACGCGGTCATGGGGCCAGGCCGCGACGCCGGATTGCGCGAGGACCGACGGCGCGGCGAGGGCTCCGGCGGCACCGCCGAGCAGGGCGCGGCGGCCGAACGGCCGAAGGAGGCCTCGTCCGTTCATTGAGGCTCCAGCACGAAGTTGAGCGCGGTGTCCTTGGTGATGATGCCGCCGCGGTCGCCCGGCGTGAGCGAGCCGTAGCGCTGCGAGAAGGCGGGCGGGAGCGGCCGTCCGCCGGGCGGCGAGAGCCACAGGCGCAGCAGGTGGCGGCGTCGCGCGGGATCCGGCCAGTCCTCGAAGTCGCCGCGGCTGTGCAGGATCTGGTGGTTGTGGATGAACTGCATGTCGCCGGGCAGGAACTCCATGCCCAGGTTCAGGTCCGGATCGTTGGTGAGCGCGTCGAGGTGGTCCAGAGCCTCGCGTTCGACCGCGGTGAGGCGACGCGCCTGGGGGAAATTCCGCTGCGCGGACCGTATGTACTGGCCGGAGTAGATGGTCGTGAGGTGGCCGGCGTACCAGTTGAACACCGGCACCTCGAACCAGGGCAGCATCCCAGGGGGCACCTCCCCGCGCCGGTCGGTCGGGAAGGCGTTGAACAGCGCGCGCCACAGGTCCGGCCGGCGGCGGAGCATCTCGTCGTGCAGCGTCACCGAACTGACGATACGGCTCTCGCCGCCCGATTTGGCGGTCTTGAGGCAGAGCAGGCCGACGATGTCGCTGGAGTCCGTGTGGTACTCCAGCTCGCGGTTGGTTTGGTAGTAGCGGGTGCCCGGCTTGCGGATGTCGAGGCCGAGGTCCCGCACATGGCCGAGCAGATGGCCTTTCGCGTTCTGCGACCGGAAGCTCCCGAGGTGTGAGCCTATCCCGAGATAGGCGATCGCGGCTTCCTCGGTCGTGTAACGTCCGACCGGGAAACCGCGCAGCAACGCGAACCCACGGCCTTCGAGGACCTCGTGCCAGATGCGCGCGAGCGATCGGGCGAGGGTCGGCAGCCGGAAAGTGTCCGTCGAGACTTCCGCCATCGCGCGGCCCGCGCCCTGGTGGGCGCGGACGGCGGCATCGATCTCGCCGAGTTCCGCCGCCGTGAACTCATGGATCCAGTCGCGCCGCGTCCGCATCTCCGGCCCGCGCCACGCGGCGGGTCCGCCGACCGGACCTGGCGGCAGCGCCGGCAGTTCCGCAAGAGCAACGGCTTCGGACATGCTGTCGTTTCCTCCCTCGCTTTTCGCCGCCCGCGAGCGCCTTTCAAACAGGATCGGTGCCAACGATCCCAAAGTCCATTTCATTATTGTGTGGGAAGTCATAAGCTCGTTTGATGAATTGGAACGTCACCTTGCGCCAGCTCCGCGCATTCGTCGCCGTCGCGCAGGAGCGCAGCTTCACACGCGCCGCGGACCGGCTGAGTCTCACGCAGAGCGCGTTGACCATGTCGATCCGGGCGCTCGAGGCGGAGGTCGGACTGCGGCTGCTCGACCGCACGACCCGGTCGGTGACGCCCACCCCCCAAGGCGAGCGCTTCGTCGCTGTGGCGGAGCGCTTGATCGACGACATGGAACACGCCCTCGACGACCTTTGGGCGCATGCGGAGCGCCAACGCGGCCTCGTTGTCGTCGCGGCCACCGCCTCCTTCATCAGCCACGCTTTCGCCCCGGCACTGGGCCTCCTGGCGCTCAAGCACCCCGGAGTCTCCGTCAGACTCGTCGAGGAGCACACGGCCGGCGCCGCGCGACGCCTGCTCGCCGGCGAAGTCGATTTCGCGGTGACGACATTGCCCGCTCCGGACCCTGCGCTCGGGGGGGTTCCGCTCCTGCGCGACCGGTTCGGATTGGTCTGCCCCACGGACCACCCGTTGTGCCGCGGAGGGGGAGTTCTTGGCTGGGGCGTGTTGCGGGACTACCCGATCGTCGGCCTCGGCGCGGAAAGCGGCATCAGGCGCATCCTCGAGCGGTACGCCGAGGGCGAACCGGCGCTGCAGCGCCTGCGCTACGAGGTTTCGAACGTCGCCGGGCTGCAGAGCCTGGTCGAGCAGGGACTCGGCGTCGCGGTGATGCCCGCGCTCGCGGCGCTGCCGATGACGCGGGCCGACCTCGTGTTCCGTCCGTTGGCCCCGGAGGTGCATCGAACCGTCTACTTGGCGGTGCGCCCGGGGCGATCTCCCACACCAGCGGCCTCCGCGTTGGTGGCCGTCCTGCTGGAAAGGCTGGACGGGCTTGCGGGCGCTGAGATCGAGGTGCTCGCCGGGTCGGCGAACCTCGCTCGTATCGGCTTCGAAATACCCAGCGCGACCGCGGCCGTTCCGGCGGTGCCTAGACGGCGAAGATTCGCCAAGCCCGGCAGTCCGTGAAGCCCGCCAAGCCTTCGCGGACTGCTCGCCAGCCCCACCTCGCCGATGGTCTCCAGCAGGGGAAGCCGCGCCGCGCGCCGCTCCCGCTCCTACGGCGGTTCGGACAGGTGCAATCGGTTCGCCTGTAGCCGCAGGGACACCCGCCCCTTGAGGACGTTCGCCACCACCGCGCTGTAGGCGGTGACCGTCTCGCCCGGACCCACCCCGGCCTCCTCCAAGGTGGAAGGGCGCACCTCCAGCAGCACCAGGCCTTCATCGCGCGATGGCTCCGTCGAGCACGGCTTCCTGGCATCGTTGGGGCAAGACGGGAACGGGTAACACCACCACAAGGCTGAGCATCGAAGCCTCCACCCGCTGGAGCAAGCCATGCTGGATGCCTTGCCGTTCGTTCCCGACATCACCTTGGACCGATGACTGGGGCCGGTCGGTCGCCTCCGCGCTGACGCCGGCCAACGTCGCCTACATTGGCACAGCCGTGTTGCCGCTCGAGGCGGTGGCGACACCCAAGCGCCTGACCGCGAACAAGGCCTACGACGCTGGCTGGCAGCGTGCCGGGCGCAGGCCATCATGCTGCCCACGACGACCGCACCGTTCCTTATCCGCTCGACCGCTAGGCTTGTTGCCCGGCGTGACGTCGCCGAGTGCCTGTTCGGCCGCCTCGAGGGCCGGCGACGGACCGCCACGAGGTACGACCGCCTCGCCCCGGAACCGCATCGCGGCCCCCTGCCCTCGTCGCCGTCCTGTCGCCGTCGCCGTCGCCGTCGAATGGACCCGATTGGGTCCTCCACCTGAGCGAACAGGACTCCATCGTCTCGCGCACCATCCTCGCGCTCCTCTCGGACGGCCTTCCGGAGCGGATGTCGCGCCTCCACCCGGACGGCGCCCAACATGGCGCGTTTCCCGGCCCCGACGCGCTGCCGCAGGCCGTTCCTAGCCCTCGCCGTCGCGCGACCCGCTCCTTTCTGACGAAGAACCGCGGTCACGGGGCCCTTCTGCGGGACGCAGACGAACGCCCTCCCCACCGCCGGCGGAACTGCCGGCGCCCGCGGCGATGAACTCGACGCCGCCCGCCTCAAACGCCGACCGCATGGCCCAGGCCACCGCGCGGGAGGGGTTGCGAGCGCCACGCTCGAACTGGGTGACGGTGGGTTCGGCCACGCCCGCACGCGCCGCGAGATCCTTCTGCGACCAACCGAGGAGCGCGCGCGCGGCACGCGCTTGGGCAGGCGTCAGATTCCGTTCTGCGTCGCTCATCGCGGCGCATAGGCGGGTTTGCCACCCGGCCGTCAACCGAACTGGGCCGATCACCGGAATACTTGTTGCTTTACGATATTTTTGGTGTTTTACGACATATACGAACTCACAAGGCGCCCGGCTTGTTTTGGCCGGCTCGGCGCCATGGGACAGCCGCCCATGCATTGCCGCCCAACGCACCCGGTCCTCGTGGAGGATGCCGCCCGAGGCCGCGCCGGAGCGTCGCCCCCAATTCCGCGCACGTCCGGCTTCGTCCCGGTCCACCTCGTGGTGAACGCGCTCGCCCACGTCCTGGCACTGGCGCTGCACCGCGATGCGGCCGGCGTCCAAAGGCCGTACCATTCCTCCGGCCTGCTCGCCGCCGCGATGCGCGACGGAGAGGTCGAGTGCGATGCGGTCGCGGTGCCCTGGATTCCGCCGTTGCCGGCCGCCGACGCGGCCATGGCGGAGGCGTGGGGAACCAGGACCGGCCACGAGGGCGGGCGCCATCGGCACCTGCGCGCCGCCGCCGCCGGGCTCCTCGCCGCCTTGGCTCCAGGGGCGGAAATACAGGCGGAGCGACCCAGGCACGGACACGGCCGCCGCCTGCGTCCGGACCTGCAGGTCCGCATCGGCCGGCGCGGCTTCATCTTGGCCGAGGTGGGCGCGGTCGAAGGCGACGGGGTCGCGGCCTTGCTTTTGCCGGAGCCCGGCGCCCGCGCTCCCCGCGCCGCCGCGCCGGTCACCCACGTCGTGGTGCTCCCTTTCGCCGGGCAGCGCGCCGATGCGGCACGCGGCTACGTTTTTCGAAGGGCCAGGGCGCCGGCGCTCAGGGCTCCCACGCGCGCGGAGATCCGGGCGGCCTGGACGGCCTTCGCGGGGCGGCCCGCGCCACGCGGGCGGGGAACGTAGCCATGCCCCCGCGATCCGGCCCGAACATGAGCCGCGCCCGACCTCGGCCAGGGTGCGTTCGCGCCCTTGGCCTGCGCATGCGTCGGCAGTTGCGCAACCAGCACGCGGCACAACGGCCGGCCAGCGGCGCTCGGCAGCGGCGACGGAGCGCACCCCGGAACCGGCCTTCACCCACGATCCGGCGAAAGCGGACGAAGGAGGACAACGATGACCATGCCGGACGCGGCAGCCCACATCGACCCTTGGTTGGTCTTGTGCGACCGACGCGGGCACGGCGATCGCTCGCCTTGCGCGCTGTTCCTGTTCGGTTTCGCGCTGCACCACCACCGCCTCCTGGGGCTCAGCTGGATTCGGTCCTCCCCGGTGCAGCGGTTGGACGCCACCTCCGGCCGGGCCCTGACCGCGTCGGGCTCGCATTACAGCCTCGGCCGGTTGGTGCGGTGCGCCGCCGATCTCGACCTGGAGGGCAGGACCGCGTGGAAAGTCTTGGTGGAGGGCGCATCCACCCCGTTGGAGCGGCGGTGGCTGGGCCTCCGCAAGGCGGCCAGGTGGCTGCGCGTGGAGGCGCCCGCGCTGGACGAAGACGCGGTATCGAGGTTCGAGGCGGAGCACGCCGCGCGCTACATCGCGTGGAGGGTCGCGCTTGCCGCCGGGCAAGGTTCCGCGTGACGGAAAGACGCCCCTCCAGGCCGCCCTTTCCAATCACTGGCGCGTCGGGGGCGGGCTGCGGCCCCCGCACGCCGTCTTGGGCGCCGGCATGACGTGGGGGACGAACGTCCTGGACCACCCGTCGATACGCGCGGTGCGACGTTCGCCGCCTTTGGCGCTGCGCAGCGACGGGAACCCGGTGCTGCCAGTCCCCGGGCCGCCGGCGAGCGCCGCCGAATGGACGGTCCGCCGCCTCGCCCTCGCGGGCATCTTGCCATCGCTCGCGCCCGCCGTTCCCGACGTTCCGGCGGGTTGGATCGGGGTCCTCGAGATCGCCGCCCACGCGCTCCACAGCCAGGGGTTGGCGCGCGGCCTGAGCTTCCTGCGGCTCGACGCGCGCGGAAGCGCGCTCACCCTTTGGCCGGACACGGACGAAGCGGATCCCACCCCGCGCGCCGTGGCCGTGCAGGCCATCTGCGAATGGGCAGAGGCCCGCTCCGGCGACACGTGCATGGCGCATGGCACGCCGAGCGCCGGTATGACCATCCTTTGCGGCCGGCGCGTCACCCTCGGTCCGCACGCCCGGACCTTGCCGGTCGCGGAACTCCGGCGGCTGATCTGGCCCGGTCGGCATGATGGCCGCGCCAGCACGCCGAAGGGCTTCGGCGTGTGAGCCGCGCGCCCGATCCGCCGAATCGCGGCGACCGCTCCCGCAGTTCCGGACCTCCTCAAGGCCCACCGCACGCTGTGCGGCGCTTCCGGGTGGCCGTGCGCGCGGGGCACGCATCCGAGAGGCCCATTTCGCGGTGCCGCTCCCGCATGCGCTTGGCGATGCGCGCGCGCCGCCGCGTCCACCGCCGGGAGCGACGATTCCGCGCAGGGCGGGTCTCGCGCCGCGACGGCGAACACCGGGACGGGCCCTACCGCCCGCCCGTCATCCGCTCTCGCCCGGCCTCACGGACCCTGCTTCGGCCAAGGGCCGTCCCCCGCCGCCACGCCGCTCGACCGGGACGGGCCTCGCCAAAGACCGCCAGCTCGCCCGGCATCTCCGCATCACCCTCGTGTCGGAAGGCGGCGGCGCCCTGCTCGCCACATCCGGATCGAGCGGTGCCGGTCGGCTGCGGCCGAAGGCGACCGGTGCGCTCCGCCACGTCGCGAAACCCTCGACACACCGGGTTGCGGCATCTTCCACTGGTGGTTTCCCTTCAAAACCCATAATAAGAATGTCGGCACGTGGTTCGTATGGAGGGTTTTCGTGAAGCGGGCCGACTTGTCCCCCGCCGTCCAGCAGTCGCTCAGGCGATTGCCCGAACCGTACGCGAACCATTACGGCGTTGTGCCTCCGCCGCCGCCCTTGCAGCCGCCGTCCGTCGTGGCTGTGGCCAGGAGGCACGCCGAGGCCATGGCTTCGCTGGTGAGGCTCGAAACCATCGCCTCCGAGTTGCGCGAGCCTTGGCTCGTCAGCCGCGTGCTGCTCCGGCGTGAAGCCGTGAGCAGTTCCGCGATCGAGGGGACCAACAGCACCCTCGCTGAACTGCTCGCGGTCGAGGAGGGCGCCTTCGAGGACGATCAAGAGCGACGTCAGGCCGCCGTCCAGGTGAGGGATTACGCGCTCAGCCTCGAGGCGTTCCTGCCGGAGGCCAAGCGGCGCGGGCAGGACGTCGTTGACTTCGAGCTCATCCGCGCGTTGCACCGCTCCGTCATGAGGGGCGACACCGAGTACGAGGATACCCCCGGCGAGTTCCGGCGGCGCGTGGTCTGGATCGGGGGGGCCGGGAACATCGCCTATTCGACCTACAACCCCGCGCCGCCCGACGACGTCCTGCCGTGCCTCCGGGACAGCGTCGCCTACATGCGGGGCGACGGTTACGAAGCCGTCCACTCGAGCATCCTCACCCGCATGGCGGTCGCCCATGCCCACTTCGAGGCGGTCCACCCCTTCAGGGACGGAAATGGCCGCGTCGGGCGCCTTCTGCTCCCCCTGATGATGGCCGCGGAAGGCCACCTTCCGCTGTACTTGTCGCCCTTCATCGAGGCGAACAAAGCGGCTTACTACGCGGCCTTGAAGGCGGCGCAACAGCGGCACGAGTGGCACGAAATGACCGGTTTCGTCGCGGACGCCGTGAGCGGCACGGTGGACGAGCTGCTCGCCACGCGCCGCGCCCTCGCGGACCTCGGCGCGGAGTGGCGGGCGCGGCGCCGCTTCCGGGCGGGGTCGGCGTCGCTGCGCGCGCTTTCGCTGCTGCCGGACTTCCCGGTCCTCACGATCGGCCGCCTGGCCTCGGAGCTGGCGGTGAGCTGGGCCCAGGCGTCGACCGCGGTGGAACAACTCGTCGACGCGGGCATCCTGCGGGAGCGCACCGGCCACCGCCGCAACCGACTGTTCGCGGCGACCGAGGTGCTCGCCCTGATCAACCGCCCGTTCGGGGCGGAACCCGTCATCGGTGAACCCGCCGTCGGAGACGACGACGATGACGTCGACGGCTCCCAGAGAAGGATGTCCGGCGGCCCCCGCTGAGGGTCACGCGAAATCGCCCCAGCGCTTGCGGACGCCGCTCCCGGACGGGGATGGAGGCGCACCCTTGCGCGTCGCGACCGCTCGGCGAGCGCCCCGAATGCGCGCTCGATTCCGCGAAATCCGCACGGAACACAACCCCTCGTGTTCCCCGCCCGGTCGCCTGAACCATGTGGGAAGCCTTCTAGCGTTTCCCGCCGCACGGGTCAGCGCCCGCCGCAGCCAAGGTGCCCGGGCTGCTCCACAGCACTTTCGCCACGCCGCCCGTCGGGGGCGCCTCCCGGACCGACACCAAGCGTCGCGCTGGGAGGTCCGGAGCGGAACAGCCAAAACCAGACCGGCATCCGCTCCGGCGGCGCTCGGATCAGGGAGGTGCGCCCTTCCTGGAACCACGTGACGGTTGCGCCTCGCCGCTCGTCCCTGTCGCCCGCCGCCGGGCGCGAGAGCCGCCGCTGCGTGGCCGTTCGCCTCCGCCGAGCGGCGTGCGTGCCGCTGCCGCTCACGCGCGCTTCCTGAACCCGCCCGCCGTGGCGACCCTAGGCCAGCAGTCCGGCGGCACCGAACGGGCGAGGTCGCGCATGGCCGCTCGTTGCCCAGCCGCATCCCGCTCGCCGATCCCGAAGCGCCCGATTTGCCGGACCATCGCGTAGAGCCAAGCGTGGTGCAACGCGTCCTCGGCCGCCGCGTGGGTCGGCCGCGGCGCGCGCGAGTGCAGCTCCCCCAACACGAGCTCCGGACGCAGCCCATGCGCCCGGCAGGTGTCCACGACCACTTGGTCGGAGGTCGGCTTCGACAATTCCCAGCGCGAGGGCGCGCGGCCCGCCCCCTCGTAAAGCTCCGCGAGCCACATGTCGTCGACCGAGCCGCGGCCGGTGTCAGTCGCGACCATGTGCCCGCCGAATTCGCGGTCGAGCAGGTCGCACACTTCGGCCGCCGGCACGCCGTCGCGCCGCAGGACCCCACGGCTGATGCCGTGGACCGCCTCGGCGTCCGGGTCCCAGCTTCCGGAAGACAGCCATTCCGCTTCGGGGCGCACGAGCACCGAGCCGAGTTCTATGGCGCAGCGGCCCCAGGGGAGGGCCCGCGGCTTGGCCCATCCGACCTCCGCCGGATACGAGGCCGGCAGCAGGCCGCTCGCCTCGACGTCCACGAACACCACTTGGAGGCGGCTGTCGGGGGTCATGCGCGGATCGACCTGGGCTCCGGGTTCAGGCTTGCGTCCGATGCGGTTCGCCGCCGCCGGCGGCGAGCACCCCTGCGCCGTTCTCGGAGCCGAGGCGCCGCTCGGCGCGCCGGCTCCGCGGGTTCCCGCCGCGCGGGCGCCGACTCGGCGCTGCCGTCCACCGCGGGATGGGTGCGCCTTGGCGGCCATCTCCGGCCCCGGCAGCCGCACCCCGGGACGCGGCCTGGGCAGCGACCGGCGCCTCGACGCCCCCCGCGGCGCCGGTAAGGCCGCGCGGCCGCCGCGGATCGGTGGCCGTTCCCCCGCCGGGCGTCGGACCGCTTGTTTTCCTCCGTGGAGGTCAATCGCCCCCTTTCAGCAGCGCCGAGAAGCCGGTCGTCCGCTCCGACAGACGCTGGACGGCCGCCGCGACGATTTCCTGCGGACCCACGAGCACGGCTTGGAGCCTCGCCCTGGTCACGGCGGTGTACAGCCACTGCCGGGTCAGCATGGTCCCGCTGTCGAGGGCGATGACGACCCGGGCGGCGTCGGACCCCTGGCTCCGGTGGCCTGTGATCGCCCAGGCGGACTCGATGTCCCCGCGGTACGCGTCCGCGACGGCCGTGGCGTCCCAGTCCCCATCCCCATCCCACCGGATGGCGGGCGGGTCCAGACCGGCCAGCACGCCGAGCTGGCCATTCATCAGCGAATGACGGTAGTGGTTCCGCCCCATGATGACCGGGTCGCCCACGGCTGCCCAAGGGCAGAAGGGACCGAGCCGCACGCCTTCGACTCCCTCGGTCTGCCGCCGGGCGGTCTCGGCGAAGTTGATGTCCCTCACCGACCGGCGCAGACCCGCCAGGACCAGGATGTCGTCCCCGGGTTCGTCATGGGCCAAACGGCGGCCGACCGCCCGCAACCGGCTCGCCAACTCGCCCGGCGCGCATTCCTCCAGCTGCACGCCGAGGGCCGCCCCGGCGAAGCGCGGCAGGACCGGAACCGTGCCTTCCCTGATCGACGCCGCGACCCCGAGCAGCGGGTTGCCGCCGCCCTGGCGCAGGGGACGCGTGAGTTCGGCCACGCCGTGCCCGGCGTCGACGAGGTCGTGGTAGCATTGGCCAATGCCGACCGGCGGCAGCTGGCCGTGGTCGCCGACGAGGAGCAGCCTGCTCCCGTCCGGCATGCGCTCCAGCACAAGGTGCAGCGAGGCGAGGTCGACCATGCTCGCCTCGTCCAGGACGAGCATCGTACGTTCCGTCAGCTCCGGCAGCTCCGCCGCCGCCGCGCGGGCGAGCCTGCCTTCCTCGGCCAAGCGCCGCCGGTGTCCGAGCGCGACGAGCAGCCGCGCGATGGTCATGGCGCGCTCGCCCGCTGCCCGCGACAGCCGCAACGCCGCTTTCCCGCTCGGCGCGGCCAGTACGCTGGCGCCTCCGAACGCCTTCCAGACCCGCGCGAGCACCCGGACGATGGTCGTCTTGCCCGTTCCCGCGCCACCCTGCAGCAGGCCGACACGCTGCTGCAGGAGCGCGGCGACGGCGAGCCGCTGTTCGTCTGTCAAGCGCAGGCCGGTGCAGCGTTCGGCGTCGCGCACCGCATCCAGGATCCGGAGATCGGCCGCGAGGGCGAAGGGCGGCGTGGCGGCGCGCAGGCGCTCGAGGTGGCGGCGCACCGAATCTTCCAGGTGGGCGGCCCCGGGCGCCCGCAGCAGGCCGCGGAAAGGCACGACCCTGCGGCGCTCGACGCCGATCCCGAGGGCGCGCGCGGCGGGCACCGACTTGCGCGCCAGGCGCCGCTTGAACTCCTCGGGCGTGGCGGCCGTGTGGCCCTCGGCGAGGAGGTCCCGGACCACGCTGTCGCACGCCCCGGCGAAGCGATCGGGATGGCCGGCCACGTCGCGCGTGCCGAGGGCGACGGCGAGGAGCCGCTGTCCGAGGTGGTCGGCTTGCCGCCAGCCCAGCACCGAGGCGACGCTGTAAGGGCGCTCGGCCAACCCCCGCCACGCGTCCACCGAGCCGATGAGGCGCCACAGCCGGCGCGCCGCGGCCCGGTTGTCGACGCCCAGCTCCTCCAGATGGGCGTAGAACCGCGCCTCGGCGATGCCCGCCCCCTCGTCCGCCCGGAGCCTCGCGTAGCGCGCTTGGAGCAGGGCGGCGAGCCGCTCGGCCAGCGCGGGGCGGGAGGGATCGAGCGCCCGCGCGATCTCGCCCGCCTGGGAGGGGTCCTCGAG
>Ga0058700_1000453_pt1 | contig 16758 bp, 14 predicted proteins | sample AgamicAtAme_FD_71365 | JGI IMG/M metagenome (GOLD analysis project Ga0058700, IMG submission 71365) | Agave microbial communities from Guanajuato, Mexico - At.Am.e | ecosystem: Host-associated > Plants > Phyllosphere > Phylloplane/Leaf | place: Guanajuato, Mexico | collected 2012-06-07 | reverse complement strand
GGCGCGCGCGCCATTGAGCCATCATCATTGGTTAGTTCACACAGCACGCCCGCCGGTTTAAAACCAGCCAGCGTCACTAAATCGATCGTTGCTTCAGTATGGCCGCCGCGGGTCAATACGCCGCCCGGCTGCGCGCGCAGCGGGAAAACGTGGCCTGGACGGTTCAGATCGGAAGGTTTCGCGCCATCGGCAATCGCCGCGCGAACGGTGGTAAGACGGTCAGCCGCCGAAACACCGGTTGTCACGCCATGCGCCGCTTCGATGGTAACGGTAAAACCGGTGCCGTAAGCACTGGTATTATTCTCGACCATCATCGGCAGATCGAGCTGTTTACGGCGCTCGTCGGTCAGGCACAGGCAAACAATGCCACTGCCGTGGCGAATAGTCAGCGCCATCTGCTCAACGGTCATGGTTTCTGCGGCGAAAATCATGTCGCCTTCATTTTCACGGTCCTCGTCGTCGAGCACCATCACACCACGGCCTTCGCGCAGCGCGGCGAGAGCATGTTCAATACGTTCGAAAGGCGTGCCAAAAGAAGAAAGCAGCGTCTGATTCATGGTAAAAGACCTCAATAAAGTTATGGTTACCAGAATCAGGGCAGTCTTAGGAGTGTCGCAATGCGGCAAAAAAATAACGCGAGCGGGCGTCATTGCCCGACAGATTCGTTACTCTCTCCCATCCGGACTTTAACCGTCGGCCCCGGAATTACACCGGATCTGCTGACCTTCAAACGTTAGCCTGAAGCGCTCGCGGGCTTTCAGCATCTGCTGATTTACCGCCGGTGGGGAATTTCGCCCCGCCCTGAGAATAAGCGGGATAACTATAACGCCATTGATAATCTTCGGCAATGCATAACCTTCAAACAATTCTGGTTTATCACCTGGGGTTATCACACTACAATGACTTATTGAGCCTATCCGAGCAGGGAACCTAAAATGATTGACCCAAAGAAAATTGAACAGATTGCGCGTCAGGTCCACGAATCCATGCCCAAGGGGATCCGTGAGTTCGGGGAAGATGTGGAAAAGAAAATTCGTCAGACATTGCAGGCGCAGTTAACCCGCCTGGATCTGGTGAGCCGCGAAGAATTTGACGTGCAAACGCAGGTATTGCTTCGCACCCGCGAGAAACTGGCGCTGCTGGAGCAACGCCTGAGTGAACTCGAAAACCAGGGTAAAAGCGCAGAAGTCAAACCCGCTCCGGCCATTCCACCGGTAGACGATCAGGCGTAATTATTTTTGCGCCGAATGGCGCGAGCGCTTTCCGGGCCTGCTCATTATGCAGGCCCGATAACAGGTTTAATCGCCCTGCTTCTGGATCTTTTTGATGATATTGGTGGTTGAACAACCATCTTCAAAGTTGAGCACCAGCACTTCCCCGCCGTTAGCCCAGACTTCTTTACTGCCGGCAATATCTTCCGCTTTGTAGTCACCGCCTTTTACCAGCAGATCCGGCAGGATCCCGGCAATCAGACGCTGCGGCGTATCTTCTTCAAACGACACGACCCAATCCACCGCTTCCAGCGCGCTCAGCACGATCATGCGCTGCTCCAGCGGGTTGACCGGACGGGTTTCGCCTTTCAGCCGTTTGGTGGAAGCGTCGCTGTTAACCGCAACAATCAGGCGATCGCCGAGCTTGCGCGCATTCGCCAGATAAGAGACATGCCCGGCGTGCAGAATGTCGAAGACACCGTTCGTCATCACCACCTTTTCACCGCGCTTACGCGCCGCAGCGACTGCCGCTTTCAGATCTTCTTCGCTCATCACGCCGAAGCCGGTTTCTGCACGGCCGCGCACGGCGTTTTCCAGCTCGATAGGCGATACCGTTGAGGTACCGAGTTTACCGACCACCACGCCTGCGGCTGCGTTCGCAAAGTAGCAGGCTTCTTCCAGCGAATTACCCGCCGCCAGCGTTGCCGCCAGCACGCCAATCACCGTATCGCCGGCACCGGTTACGTCATACACTTCCTGCGCCTGAGTCGGCATGTGCAGCGGCGCTTTGCCCGGTTGCAGCAGCGTCATACCTTGCTCGGAGCGGGTCACCAGCAGCGCAGAAAGGTCGTAATCGGCAATCACTTTCATGCCGCGTTCGACTATCTCGTCTTCGTTTTTGCACTTCCCGGCCACCGCTTCAAACTCCGACAGGTTCGGGGTCAGCAGCGTAGCGCCGCGATAGCGCTCAAAATCAGTGCCTTTCGGATCGATCAGCACCGGCACGCCCGCTTTACGCGCCAGCGCAATCATCTGCTGAACGCTGGACAGCGCACCTTTGGCGTAATCAGAAAGCACCAGCGCGCCAATGCTGCCGAGCGCCTGGCTGATGCGCTCATGCATCGGCAGGGGATCGACGCCTTCAAACCCTTCTTCAAAGTCCAGGCGGATCAGTTGCTGGTTGCGCGACAAGACGCGCAGTTTGGTAATGGTGGGATGTGTGGGGACAGAAACGAAGTCGCATTTTACATTGACATCCGCCAGCGCCTTGCTCAGCGCGCGCGCCGCATCATCAATACCGGTCAGACCCACCAGACGCGCCGTTGCGCCCAGCGAAGCAATGTTCATCGCCACGTTCGCCGCGCCGCCCGGGCGTTCTTCAATCGTATCGACTTTCACCACCGGCACTGGGGCTTCCGGAGAGATGCGGCTGGTTGGCCCGTACCAGTAACGGTCCAGCATCACATCGCCAACCACCATTACACCCGCCTGGTTAAACTCTGGCAGCGTCACTTTCATTCCTGTCTCCTGAGAGATACAAAATTTGCGCGCGATAATATCACACTTACGCCTGGGCGCACGGTTCCACCAGCCACTTGTCCCAACTGGTTTTGATCAGCTGGCGTTCGGCGACAAAACACGACAACGCCACATGCCCCGGCAACTCCTGTAATGCCAGGTGGTGCAACGCATCGCGCAGCGTGGTGTAAGCCTGCGTCAGCGCCAGCGCTTCCTGTTCATCCATGATGTTGTTCTGCGCCAGCCCTTCCAGAATGCGCACGTTATCAGACCAGCGCGTCAATTTCGGTTTGTCATGCGCATAGCGCAGCACCAGGTACTGAGCAATAAACTCAATGTCGGTAATGCCGCCTTCATCGGCCTTCAGATCGAAGCGATCTTTATGCTTGTTGCCAAGATGGGCGCGCATCTTCTCGCGCATCTCACGCACCTCGGTTTGCAATGTTGCGCCATCGCGCGGGCTCATCAGAATATCGCGGCGAATGGCATCAAACTCCACGGCCAGTTGCGGATCGCCGTACACCACGCGGGCGCGCGCCAGCGCCTGGTGTTCCCACGTCCAGGCTTCATTTTTCTGGTAATCCGCGAAGGATTCGGTGGTCGTCACTAACATTCCCGCCGCGCCGGACGGGCGCAGGCGCGCATCCACTTCATAGAGAATGCCGGACGAAGTACGCGTGCTGAACAGGTGCATGATGCGCTGGGCAAGGCGCAGATAGAACTGGCGGCCATCGATCTCCCGCTCGCCGTCGGTCATCACATCCATCGGGCAATCGTGCAAAAAAACCAGATCGAGATCGGAACTGTAACCCAGTTCCCAGCCGCCCAGTTTACCGTAACCGACCACGGCAAACCCGCGCCCTTCCCGCTCGCGCAGATGCATTGGCTGGCCAAAACGCGCCACCATTTGTCCCCACGCCTGCTGCACTACCGCATCGATAATCGCTTCCGCAAGCCACGTCAGATGATCGCTCACTTTCATTACCGGTAGCGTACCGGCGATATCCGCCGCGGCGACGCGCAGCAACTGCGCCTGTTTAAACTGCCGCAGCGCTTCCAGTTGTTGCTCTTCATCATCCTCCGGCACGCGGAGCAGATATTGCCGCAGTTCATCGCGGTAGGCGTTCATCGCCGTCGGCTGATAAAGCGTAGTGGGATCAAGCAGCTCATCGAGCAGGATCGGGTAACGCGCCAGTTGGCTGGCCACCATCGGCGATGCCGCACAAAGGGAAATAAGATGCTTCAGCGCGCCGGGGAATTCGCTCAGCAACTCAAGATAAGTGGTACGCGTAATGATGCCTGTCAGCAGCGGCGTCAGGCGCGACAACGGCACTGGCGCGTCGTCGCGCGAGCAGACATCGCTCAGCAAATGCGGCATCAGATGATCCAACACCTGGCGCCCGCGCGGGCCGATGGTGCGCTTATCCATCTCTTTACGGAAATCCGCAATTAGCGCCACTACGCGACGGCGATCGTCATCAGAAAGATGCGCCAGCACCGGCGTGGTGTCATCTTCCTGCAGCGCATCCTGCCACAGTTCACGCCAGTTTTCGGAAAGCACATCTTCCGGCGAGTCGCTCTCGTCGTCGCCGATCAACTCATTGAAGACACGGCGTACAGCGGCCATATGCGTTTCCAGCGTGCTGCTGAGTTCATCCCAGCTTGCCACGCCCATTCCCCAGGCCAGACGGGCGCGGTTGAGATCGTCGCCCGGCAAGGTCTGCGTCTGTTCGTCATTAATGCTTTGCAGCAGGTTTTCCAGACGCCGCAACCAAAGGTAGGCCGCCCGTAACCTGCCAGCTTCGCCTTCAGGTAACAGGTGCAACTGATCGATGGCTTCCAGCGTTGGCAACAGCGAGCGGGATTGCAGCGCCGGTTCACGGCCGCCGCGAATCAACTGAAAAACCTGCACGATAAATTCGATTTCACGAATGCCGCCCGCGCCGAGCTTAATGTTGTCTTTCAGGCCACGGCGGCGCACTTCGCGGGCAATCATGCCTTTCATATTACGCAGCGACTGGATCACGCTGAAATCGATATAGCGGCGGAAAACAAAGGGACGCAGCATGGCGCGCAGCTCACGCGCGTGTTCACTGTCGTTATCGCCCATAATGCGCGCTTTCACCATCGCATAGCGCTCCCAGTCGCGCCCCTGCTCCTGGTAATAATCCTCCAGCGCGGCAAAGCTGAGCACCAGCGGACCGCTATCGCCGAAGGGGCGTAAACGCATATCCACGCGGTAGACAAACCCATCCTGCGTTGGCTGGTCGAGCACCTTGATCAGCCGTTGCCCAAGGCGGGTGAAGAACTGCGCGTTATCCAGCTCGCGTCGGCCGCCACGGGTTGCGCCGTTTTCCGGCCAGGCAAAGATCAGATCGATATCGGAAGAGAAATTGAGTTCGCCGCCGCCAAGTTTGCCCATGCCTAAAATCAACATCGGCTGCGCAACGCCTTGCGGGTTACAGGGCGTTCCCCATTCGCGGCAGCAGGCGTCGTACAGCCAGTCGCGCGCGGCGACGATCAGCGTTTCCGCCAGCACGCTCAGTTGTTGCAGGACATCTTCTTCTGCCACCAGCCGCAGTGCCTGCACCCAGGCAATACGTACCATCACCCGACGGCGGAACTGACGCAGAACACGCATCAGCGCCGCTTCATCCGTGACATCCCGCAGTGCCGCGCTAAGCCATTGCGCGTAGTGCTGCCACTCCGTTGCCTGCGGCGGCGCGCTTTCCAGCTCAGCCAGCCATTCAGGATATGTGATGATACTGTCCTGAACAAAATCACTAAAAGTGAGTACTGACTGCGCCTGTGCACTGAGTGGCTGCGCGGTTAGCGACTCCGGCAGACGGGAAAGCACAGTGTGCCAGTGCTGCGATAACGGCGAGGCATGCGGCATCCGAAGTATCCTTTAGTTAGCGTTTTCCGCTGTGCAGCCAGAACGGCTCCTGCGTAATTGCGGTATTACGAAAGTGTTCGATCTCGATTCTCTGGCGCGTGTCAATGGCGTGGTACAGCCCCTGCCAGTTCTCCAGCCATTCGTTTGCCAGCGCGCGATCGTAATGGCCCGCCAGCAGCAATGCGCTGTCGATGTCACGCGCCAGGCGCGGCAACTGGTCGCGATAGCTGTCACCCAGCGGTTGCGCGAAAGCTTTTTTCAGCTCTGCCGCGATGCGCGAAAGATGTACATCGGCGAAGCGTTTAAATGAATCGGCAAATTTTGCCTGCGCTTTTTCATCAAGGAAGGCGCGCCAGCCCTGCGTCACCAGCCACTCGGTCAACAGCAGTTTTGCCATTGCCGAAGGCGCATCCCACACCGCTGTAGCGGCAGAACCCGCCGAAGTCAGCGTGGCTTCCACCTGCGTCAGTAAATCACGTAAGTGAGCGCTCGCTTTACGCGGCACAATACCGCCAAAAAGCGCCAGCGTATGGCGGATTAACGCAATTGCACGCAGCACATCCTGCTTTGCCGCGTTGTTGTCGCGCACCCACAGCTCTTCATGGTATTGCCACTGGGAAAGCGCCAGTTCCAGTGCGGTAGCAAAAGCTTGCTCAACGCTGGCCTTCGGGGCCGTTTGCAGAATGGCCGTTGGACGGCGCTCACGTGGAGCATTGCCCTGCGCCAGATGGTAACCGCGCGCCGCTTTGCTCAGGCTTCCCTGACGCAAAACGGAGAGCGTCACTAATTGGCGCGCCAGTTTAAGGATATCCGCGGGATCGCCACTCAGCAGCTCCAGCTCCAGCTCGCAAATCGGCTCGGCGGATTCCCCGGCTTTTACTTCGCCGAGATCAAGGCCAATCTCAATTCGGCTCTCACCCACATTGACCAGCCATTTTTCACGGTAAAAATCGGTGCTGAACAGCGGACGTGTACGCGCCTGTAAATCGGCAGGCAGCTCGCCATCCGGCCATACTTCGGCAGGAAAGCGCGACAGATCAAGCTCCGGGCTGGTAAGCGGAATATTGTATTCAGGACGCTGATGTAAACCGCCAATCACCCGTCCGGCAATTTTCATCGTCATCTCATACTGGCCGTCAAAACCCCGGATGCGCAGCCCCATATCATGACCGCGCAGCCAGTTGTCCGGTGTCTCATAGTAAATATTCAGTAACTGGCTGGCGGCGATATGTTCTTCGGTCAGCGTATGCAGATGGTGACGAAGCGTTTCCACGCTGTCGGCATTAACGATAAACTTTAATTCGATTTCCTGAGCCATGGCCTTGCACTTATGGTTATGTCACATCAGTGAAAATTTCGGCGAACTAACGCCCCTGATGTTTGTCAGTAGATAGTATTGTGTGCCAAATTGCCATGCAATGCGCAATTTGCTGGGTGCAAAAGTTCGTATAAGCGCGCAGTTTGACCCGGAAGATTCCGATTGATGCCACCTGCCGGGTGTCGTCAGACTGATGTCACTGTTTCCCATTCACATTTAACGAAAATAATGACTGCCTGATGCCAAAATTACGCCTGATTGGATTGACCCTGGTTGCACTGAGTGTGTCCGTTGGGATCCACGCTGAAGAAAAACGGTATGTTTCCGACGAACTGAATACCTGGGTACGTAGTGGCCCTGGCGATAACTATCGCCTTGTCGGCACGGTAAATGCCGGCGAGGAAGTGGCTCTGCTGCAACAAAACAACGATTACGGCCAGGTGCGCGACAGCACCGGGCGCACCTCCTGGATCCCGCTGAAAGAGTTGAACGTAGAGCCGAGCCTGCGCACTCGCGTACCGGAGCTGGAGAACCAGGTCAAGACGTTGACCGATAAACTGAACAATATCGATAACACCTGGAACCAGCGCACGGCTGAAATGCAGCAAAAAGTGGCGCAGAGCGACGGGGTGATCAACGGCCTGAAAGACGAAAACCAGAAGCTGAAAAATGAGTTAATCGTCGCGCAGAAGAAAGTGAACGCGGCGAATCTGCAGCTGGACGACAAGCAGCGCACCATCATTATGCAGTGGTTTATGTATGGCGGCGGCGTGCTGGGCGCGGGTCTGATCCTCGGCCTGCTGTTGCCGCATATGATCCCAAGCCGCAAGCGCAAAGATCGCTGGATGAATTAAGGACATTCGCCATCTTCTCTACACTTACGTATTATCTGTCGACTTATGTGTAGAGGAGAGTGGCGTGAAGAGTTATCTGGTCGGTGGTGCTGTACGTGATTCGTTGTTAGGCCTGCCAGTCAAAGACAGAGACTGGGTTGTGGTCGGCGCCACGCCGGAAGAGATGCTCAACGCGGGCTACCAGCAGGTCGGTCGCGATTTCCCTGTGTTCCTCCACCCGCAAAGCCGCGAAGAGTATGCGCTGGCCCGCACCGAACGTAAATCCGGCTCGGGTTATACCGGGTTTATCGTTCATGCCGCTCCCGATGTCTCCCTTGAACAAGATTTACTGCGCCGCGACTTAACGGTCAACGCACTGGCGCAGGACGAAAACGGGCACATCATCGACCCGTTTAATGGCCAGCACGATTTGCGTAACCGCATTTTGCGACATGTCTCCCCGGCGTTTAGCGAAGATCCGCTGCGCGTGCTGCGCGTTGCCCGCTTCGCAGCCCGCTATGCTCACCTCAGTTTTCGTATTGCCGACGAAACGATGTCGCTGATGCGTGCCATGACCGATGCTGGCGAACTGGCGCATCTGACCACAGAGCGCGTCTGGAAAGAGACCGAAAATGCGCTGCATGCCCGTAATCCTCAGGTCTATTTCCAGGTGCTGCGCGACTGCGGCGCGCTGAAGGTGCTGTTCCCGGAGATCGACGCGCTGTTTGGCGTGCCCGCTCCGGCGAAGTGGCACCCGGAAATCGACACCGGCGTCCACACGCTGATGACGCTGACAATGGCCGCGATGCTTAGCCCGGAAGTGGACGTGCGTTTCGCCACGTTATGTCACGATCTGGGAAAAGCGCTGACGCCAAAAGAGCTTTGGCCGCGCCATCACGGCCACGGCCCGGCAGGCGTCAAGCTGGTCACAGGGCTGTGCCAGCGTCTGCGCGTACCGAACGAGATCCGCGATCTGGCAAAACTGGTGGCAGAGTTTCACGATCTGATCCACACCTTCCCTATTTTGCAGCCCAAAACCATTGTGAAGCTGTTCGACTCAATTGATGCGTGGCGTAAACCGCAGCGCGTAGAGCAAATTGCCCTGACCAGCGAAGCCGACGTACGCGGGCGTACCGGTTTTGAAGCTTGCGACTATCCGCAAGGACGTTTACTGCGTGAAGCGTGGGAAGTGGCCCGTGCCGTTCCAACCAAAGCAGTGATTGAAGCCGGTTTTAAAGGGGCGGAAGTTCGCGAAGAGTTGACGCACCGCCGGATAGCCGCGCTGGCGGAGTGGAAAGCCCATCGTTGCCCTCAGCCCGCAGACTGAGGGCGCGAGCCTTAGAAGAAGACCAGGTACACCGCCGCTGCAACAATAAAACGGTAGATCGCGAACGGGATAAAGGAGATGCGTTTAATCAGCTCCAGGAAGGTTTTAATGGCGATCAGCGCGACAATAAACGCGGTGATGAAACCGACGGCAAACATCGGAATATCGCCCGTGGTGAGAAAACCCATGCTTTTGTAGAGATCCAGCGCGGTTGCGCCCAGCATCATGGGTACAGCCAGCAGGAAAGAGAACTCCGATGCGGCATAACGGCTAACACCCATCAGCATCCCGCCGGAAATGGTCGCCCCGGAACGGGAAAAACCCGGCCACAACGCCAGACACTGGAAACAACCAATAATAAACGCCTGGCGATAAGTCATATCGTCCACGCCCTGCGCGCGCGGCACTTTCGGTTTCAGCACTTCTGCGGCAATCAGCAGGAAACCACCGACCACCAGCGCATAGGTTACGTTGAGCGGGTTAAACAGTGATTTGATGGTGTCATGGAATACCAGCCCAATCACCACTGCCGGAATCATACCTAAAATGATATGAATCAGAGAAAGGCGTCCCGTACCGGTGCCTTCATGCGGTTGCTTGCCGAAGTGAATGCCAATTAAACCAAACAGGCGTCGCCAGAACATCACGACAACCGCCAGAATCGAGCCCAGTTGAATCACAACCTCGAACGTTTTTGCTGTATCGCCTTCAAATCCCAGCAAATGCCCGACGATAATCATGTGACCCGTACTGGAAACCGGCAGGAACTCCGTTAATCCTTCAACGACACCCAAAATGGCTGCCACCAGCAGCGAATGCAGATCGCTCATCAATAAACCCCTAAAAAAGATATAAAAAACGGCCCCCCGAGGAGTAGCCGTAAATGGCCATCATCTATGACCTGAATACTAGCGCTTGGTTTAATTATTATGAATTTAAATAGTTTCTTTCAGATTTAACCCACGCTCAATAATTACGCCGACGCTTTGCGCCCGCGCCACGGCACCTGGTTTGCTTAGTTTGATGCGTATCCACGGCGACTGAAAACGCGCCAGCAGCAGTTCAGCAACCTCTTCCGCAACACGCTCGACCAGCGCAAAACGCCCGCCTTCCACATGAGCGACAACCACCTCGGCAATATCGGCATAGCTGAGACAATCATTTACATCATCGCTTTTCGCCGCCTGGCGGTTATCCCAGGCCATTTCGATATCGAACACCAGCTTCTGCTCAATGGTCTGTTCCCAGTCGTAAACACCAATGGTGGTGATTACCGAAAGCTGCTCAATAAATACAATATCCATCACATTCCACCCGCAGTTTGTTTCAACACTGTGCCGCCAGGCCCGATCTTTCCTGCGCTCTGGCAGATTTTGCGCATTCACTGGATACCACTTTCCAGAATTTATGCGTATTATCCATCGATGCAGAGAATAAAACGACTTTTTCACAACGGAACAGCGTCATGAGTGCAATCGCGCCTGGAATGATCCTCCTTGCGTACCTTTGTGGCTCAATCTCCAGCGCCATTCTGGTCTGCCGCCTCGCAGGTCTTCCCGATCCGCGAGCAAGTGGTTCCGGCAATCCCGGAGCGACCAACGTTTTACGCATTGGCGGCAAGGGAGCAGCCGTAACGGTACTGATTTTCGATATTCTGAAAGGAATGCTGCCCGTCTGGGGCGCTTACGCGCTTGGCGTAACGCCGTTCTGGCTGGGGCTTATTGCTATCGCCGCCTGTCTTGGTCATATCTGGCCGGTATTTTTTAAATTTCATGGTGGCAAAGGCGTAGCGACGGCGTTTGGCGCGATTGCGCCGATAGGCTGGGATTTAACGGGCGTCATGGCGGGAACCTGGCTTTTAACCGTGCTGTTGAGCGGTTACTCATCGCTGGGCGCGATTGTCAGCGCGCTGATCGCGCCGTTTTATGTCTGGTGGTTCAAACCGCAGTTCACCTTCCCGGTGGCGATGCTTTCCTGTCTGATTCTGCTGCGTCACCATGACAATATTCAGCGCCTGTGGCGCCGCCAGGAAACCAAAATCTGGTCGAAGCTGAAGAAGAAGAAAAAAGAAGAGTAAGCCCGGCGGCATCTCAGCAACCGGGCAGTCGCGGCTTATGCCGCTGGCAGATCCGCCAGTGGCCAGCGCGGACGAACCGTTACGCCGAGCCCGGCATCATTTCCTGCTTTCAGACGTACCATGCCCGCATAGGCGATCATCGCGCCATTATCGGTACAAAACTCCGGACGCGCATAAAAGACTTCGCCGCGACGCTTTTGCATCATTTCTGCCAGTTTTGCCCGCAGAGTGCGGTTAGCGCTCACACCGCCCGCCATCACCAGACGCGTAAAACCGGTCTGATCCAGCGCGCGTTTGCATTTGATCATCAGTGTATCAACCACCGCATCCTCAAACGCTCGTGCAATGTCGGCACGGGTTTGTTCGTCATCGCCATTGGTACGAATGGTGTTCGCAGCAAAGGTTTTCAGCCCGGAAAAGCTGAAATCCAGCCCCGGACGATCGGTCATCGGGCGCGGGAAGACAAAACGGCCTTCCGTACCCTGCGACGCCAGTTTTGACAGCATCGGCCCGCCAGGATAATCAAGCCCCAACAGCTTGGCGGTTTTATCAAATGCTTCCCCTGCGGCATCGTCAATTGACTCACCCAGCAGTTCATAATGGCCAATGCCGGTAACGCTGATGAGCTGCGTGTGCCCGCCGGAAACCAGCAGTGCCACAAACGGGAAAGCCGGCGGGTTTTCTTCCAGCATCGGTGCCAGCAGGTGCCCTTCCATATGGTGAACCGGAATCGCCGGGACATCCCAGGCGAAAGCCAGCGAACGTCCGACCGTCGCGCCAACCAGCAGTGCGCCGACCAGGCCGGGTCCAGCCGTGTAGGCCACCGCATCAATATCTTTTGCCGCCAGCCCGGCTTCTTTCAGCGCGGCCTGAATCAGCGGCACGGTTTTACGCACATGGTCGCGGGAAGCCAGTTCCGGCACCACGCCACCATAATCAGCGTGCAGTTTTACTTGACTATACAGTTGGTTGGCTAAAAGCCCTTGCTGGTCGTCATAAATTGCGATGCCAGTTTCATCGCAGGATGTTTCAATGCCCAGTACGCGCATGGATCTGTTTACCTCTTTGCAATACCGCGCAGTGTAGGGCGAATGCCGGTCGATGTAAAACTTTGCTCACCCCAAGTGAGGAGTTCGTGTATACTCCTCACCCTTACAAAAGTCCCTTTCAAAAAGCGCGTCGGTGCTTTACAAAGCAGCAGTAGTTGCAGTAAAATTCCGCACCATTTTGAAATATGCTGGTGTGAACGCCAGCGGCAAACCGAATTAATCAAAGGTGAGAGGCACATGCCGGTAATTAAAGTACGTGAAAACGAGCCGTTCGACGTAGCTCTGCGTCGCTTCAAACGTTCCTGTGAAAAAGCAGGTGTTCTGGCGGAAGTTCGTCGTCGTGAGTTCTATGAAAAACCGACTACCGAACGCAAACGCGCTAAAGCATCCGCAGTGAAACGTCACGCGAAGAAACTGGCTCGCGAAAACGCACGCCGTACTCGTCTGTACTAATCTTTTGAGAGCAGCATGCTCTCAGATTTAGACCGAGTTGTAGTTGTAAGGCCGTGCTTCCGAAAGGAATGCGCGGCTTATTTTCGTTTATAACCTGATATAACCAGCGTGATTTGCGCCACATTCAGCGGCCTGAAGAACGGGGGGTTATAAAAGATCAAAACGGGGCCTATGGCTGGACGAATCCCACGTGTTTTTATCAATGACCTGCTGGCGCGCACCGACATCGTCGATCTCATCGACGCGCGTGTAAAGCTGAAAAAGCAGGGCAAGAACTACCACGCGTGTTGTCCATTCCATAATGAAAAAACCCCTTCTTTCACCGTAAACGGTGAAAAACAGTTTTATCACTGCTTTGGCTGCGGCGCGCACGGTAACGCCCTCGACTTTTTAATGAACTACGACAAGCTCGAGTTCGTGGAAAGCGTCGAAGAGCTGGCCGCCATGCACAACCTTGAAGTGCCTTTTGAAGCAGGCAGCGGGCCCAGCCTGATAGAGCGCCATCAACGGCAAACGCTCTACCAGTTGATGGACGGGCTCAACGCATTTTATCAGCAATCTCTGACGCAACCTGCCGCTGAACCGGCGCGCCAGTATCTGGAAAGGCGCGGTTTGAGTAGCGAAATTATTGCGCGTTTCGCCATTGGTTACGCCCCTCCCGGTTGGGACAACGTGTTAAAGCGTTTTGGCGGCAATAGCGAAAACCGCAAATCTCTGATCGATGCCGGCATGCTGGTAACGAACGATCAGGGGCGCAGTTATGATCGCTTCCGTGAACGGGTGATGTTCCCCATTCGCGACAAGCGTGGCCGGGTGATTGGTTTTGGCGGGCGTGTTTTGGGTAACGATACTCCCAAATACCTCAACTCCCCGGAGACCGATATTTTCCATAAAGGCCGCCAGCTGTATGGCCTTTATGAAGCGCAACTGGATAACGATGAACCTCAGCGCCTGTTGGTCGTCGAAGGGTATATGGACGTGGTCGCGCTGGCGCAATACGGCATTAACTATGCCGTTGCTTCGCTGGGCACATCGACCACGGCGGATCATATCCAGTTGCTGTTCAGAGTGACGAAAAACGTCATCTGTTGTTATGACGGTGACCGGGCGGGTCGTGATGCCGCCTGGCGTGCGCTGGAAACTGCGTTACCTTATATGAGTGACGGTCGTCAGCTACGTTTTATGTTCCTGCCGGATGGTGAAGATCCGGATACGCTGGTGCGTAAAGAGGGCAAAGCGGCGTTCGAAGCGCGGATGGAGCAGGCTCAGCCGCTCTCCACGTTTTTGTTTAACAGCCTGTTGCCGCAGGCGGATTTGACAACGCCGGATGGCACCACGCAACTTGCCGCGCTGGCGCTGCCGTTAATCAATCAGGTGCCAGGCGAGACGTTACGCATTCAGCTTCGGCAGCTGCTGGGGAACAAGATTGGTATTTTCGACGATGCACAACTTGATCGTTTAATGCCAAAACAGGCGGAAAACAGCGCTCCGCGCCCCGCTCCGCAGCTAAAACGCACAACCATGCGTATACTTATAGGGTTATTGATCCAGAACCCGGAGCTGGCATCGGCGGTTCCGTCGTTAGAGGGACTGGATCAATCCAGGCTCCCCGGGCTTGGCTTATTTGCAGAACTGGTCAACACTTGTTTGTCACAGCCAGGCCTGACTACCGGGCAGTTGCTGGAGCACTATCGCGGCACCAAAGAGGCTGCAACCCTTGAAAAACTGTCGATGTGGGACGATATAGCAGATAAGGAAATCGCAGAAAAAGCGTTTACCGACTCGCTCAATCATATGTTTGATTCGATGCTTGAACGGCGACAGGAAGAGCTGATAGCTCGCGATCGTACGCACGGTTTAAGCAGCGAAGAACGCCGGGAGCTCTGGCAGTTAAACCAGGAACTGGCGAAAAAATGAATTCAACGGCTTAAGTGCCGATAACCGATCGGGTTGATCCCGACAGCCGCGATGAGGGCCAGCGGCAAAAATATAAATACACCCTCGCGTTAAATGTTGGCTGTTTATTTCGCCGACCGACACCAACCCTCATGAATTTAAGTGTGGATACCGTCTTATGGAGCAAAACCCGCAGTCACAGCTGAAGCTTCTTGTCACCCGTGGTAAGGAGCAAGGCTATCTGACCTATGCCGAGGTCAATGACCATCTGCCGGAAGATATCGTCGACTCCGATCAGATCGAAGACATCATCCAAATGATCAACGACATGGGCATTCAGGTGATGGAAGAAGCACCGGATGCTGATGATTTGCTGCTGGCTGAGACCACTGCCGACACGGACGATGACGCTGCCGAAGCGGCTGCGCAAGTGCTTTCCAGCGTGGAATCTGAAATCGGGCGCACGACCGACCCGGTTCGCATGTATATGCGTGAAATGGGTACCGTTGAACTGCTGACCCGTGAAGGCGAAATTGACATCGCCAAACGTATCGAAGACGGGATTAACCAGGTTCAGTGCTCTGTTGCCGAGTACCCGGAAGCCATTACCTATCTGTTAGAACAATACGACCGCGTCGAAGCGGAACAGGCACGTCTGTCTGATTTGATCACCGGCTTTGTCGATCCGAATGCGGAAGAAGATCTTGCGCCTACGGCAACGCACGTCGGCTCTGAGCTCTCCAGCGAAGAGATGGATGACGACGATGAAGACGAAGATGAAGAAGACGACGACAGCGATGATGACAACAGCATCGATCCTGAACTGGCACGTGAAAAATTCGGCGAGCTGCGTACCCAGTACGAACTGACTCGTGACACGATCAAAGCCAAAGGCCGCAGCCACGCTGCAGCACAGGAGGAGATCCTCAAGCTGTCTGAAGTCTTCAAGCAGTTCCGTCTGGTGCCAAAACAGTTCGACTACCTGGTGAACAGCATGCGTATCATGATGGATCGCGTGCGCACTCAGGAACGCATCATCATGAAGCTGTGCGTTGAACAGTGCAAAATGCCGAAGAAAAACTTCATTACGCTGTTCACCGGCAATGAAACCAGCGAAACCTGGTTCAATGCCGCGCTGGCGATGAACAAGCCGTGGTCCGAAAAGCTGCATGAAGTAACGGAAGAAGTTCAGCGCAGCCTGCAAAAACTGCAACAAATCGAAGAAGAAACCGGCCTGACCATCGAGCAGGTAAAAGATATCAACCGTCGTATGTCCATTGGCGAAGCGAAAGCGCGCCGTGCGAAGAAAGAGATGGTGGAAGCGAACCTGCGTCTGGTTATTTCTATCGCCAAGAAATACACCAACCGTGGTCTGCAATTCCTCGATCTGATTCAGGAAGGCAACATCGGTCTGATGAAAGCGGTTGATAAGTTCGAATACCGCCGTGGTTACAAGTTCTCCACCTACGCAACCTGGTGGATCCGTCAGGCGATTACCCGCTCCATCGCGGATCAGGCGCGCACCATCCGTATTCCGGTGCATATGATTGAGACCATTAACAAACTCAACCGTATCTCCCGCCAGATGCTGCAGGAAATGGGTCGCGAACCGACGCCGGAAGAGCTGGCCGAACGCATGTTGATGCCGGAAGATAAAATCCGCAAAGTGCTGAAAATCGCCAAAGAGCCAATCTCCATGGAAACACCGATTGGTGATGATGAAGATTCGCATCTGGGTGATTTTATCGAGGATACCACCCTCGAGCTGCCGCTGGACTCAGCCACCACCGAGAGCCTGCGTGCGGCAACGCACGACGTTCTGGCCGGTCTGACCGCCCGTGAAGCGAAAGTGCTGCGTATGCGTTTCGGTATCGATATGAACACCGACCACACGCTGGAAGAAGTGGGTAAACAGTTTGACGTTACCCGCGAACGTATCCGCCAGATCGAAGCGAAAGCGCTGCGTAAGCTGCGCCATCCGAGCCGTTCTGAAGTGCTGCGTAGCTTCCTCGACGATTAATTTGTCGCATCGTTATGACGAAAGGCTCCCAGCGGGAGCCTTTTTTATCCCTGCATGAACACCACCTCCTATGGAGGTGGTCAGCAACAAGTTGGCTCTGCCATTAATGCTACTCATGGGAAAATCCGAATCCGTTATCCCCATAACTGATAAGGATTTA
>Ga0058700_1000452_pt1 | contig 16762 bp, 14 predicted proteins | sample AgamicAtAme_FD_71365 | JGI IMG/M metagenome (GOLD analysis project Ga0058700, IMG submission 71365) | Agave microbial communities from Guanajuato, Mexico - At.Am.e | ecosystem: Host-associated > Plants > Phyllosphere > Phylloplane/Leaf | place: Guanajuato, Mexico | collected 2012-06-07 | reverse complement strand
ATCCTTATCAGTTATGGGGATAACAGATTCGGATTTTCCCATGAGTAGCATTACTGGCAGAGCCAACCTGTTGCTGACCACCTCCTCAGGAGGTGGTGTTTATGCAGGGATAAAAACGCCCAGCAAAAGCCGGGCGTTTCTACTGGGTTAGACCTGCTCGTGCGCCCTTTGCCTGTCGCCAGGCATCAGTTCATCTTCACGAAAGGCTTCCCGTTTGACCCCATAACCGTCATACCAACGGCACTCCACCATACCGCTGGAGTAGCCGGTAACGATCATGCGAGGACCACCCTCTTTTGGTATCACTTCATCGCTGACCAAAAAGACCATCACTGCCTCCTGTATCAGGGCGAAACTTTTTCACATTAGACGAAGTTTGCGGGTTTTGCATAATCGCTGCGGCGAGATTTTACTTGGCCGCGCCGCGCAGATGCGTAATCCCTTTGACGATGGCCACGACCACCGCGCCGATGGCGAATCCCAAAAGCAGATTAGCGACAATCGGTATCAGCATCTGCAGCAACGCGTGCTGGCCGGCTGCGAAATGCGCGATCGCATGGTGCAGCGGCGTTATGCCATGCACCACAATACCGCCGCCAACAAGGAACATCGCCAGCGTGCCGACCACGCTTAAGCTCTTCATCAACCAGGGAGCCAGAACAAGCAGCCCTTTGCCCATTCCCTGCGCCAGCGCGCCTTTCCGTTCTGCCAGCCAGTACCCCATGTCATCAAGCTTGACGATAATCCCCACCAGGCCGTAAACGCCGATGGTCACCAGCAGGGCAATGCCCGATAAAACCAGCACCTGGTTGAGCAGTGGCGCGTCGGCCACAATACCGAGCGTGATGGCAACAATCTCTGCCGATAAAATAAAATCGGTACGGACAGCGCCTTTGATTTTGTCTTTTTCGAACTGCAGTGGATCCTGTGCGGCCAGCGCCTCCAGCCGTTGCTGCCGGGCTTCCGGGCTCTCTTTATGCTTACGCGCAGCCAGGGTGTGCAGCACTTTTTCCACACCTTCGAAACACAAAAACGCGCCGCCGACCATCAACAGCGGAGTGATGGCCCACGGGATAAACGCGCTGATCAGCAAAGCCAGAGGCACCAGAATGACTTTGTTGAGCAGCGATCCGCGCGCCACGCCCCACACTACCGGCAGTTCACGGTTGGCACGAACGCCGGTTACCTGCTGCGCGTTGAGTGAAAGATCGTCTCCCAGCACACCGGCCGTTTTCTTCGCCGCCAGTTTGCCCATCACGGAAATGTCATCCAGCAAGGTGGCGATGTCGTCGAGCAATGTTAATAAACTACTTCCTGCCAAAATTTCTTCCTTTTCAGAGTTATCACTAAATTAAGTGCAATATGCAGTAAAAAATCTATGGCGAAAATCATCCCATAGTGTCAACAAAAATTTAACAGTTTCTGCCGAATTAACCACTCGCAAGACGTATAGTTTTGACGTTTACTATAAGCCTCGTATCTTTTGTCGTGGTGGGTTATGCGTTTCAGGCAAGTTTTACCGCTTATTGGCGCGTTGTTTGCGCTCTACATCATCTGGGGTTCTACCTATTTTGTTATCCGCATTGGCGTCGAAAGCTGGCCGCCTTTCCTGATGGCTGGCATCCGCTTTTTATCCGCGGGCATCGTGCTGACAACCATTCTGTTGCTGAGCGGCCATAAACTGCCGCCGCTGCGCCCACTGCTCAATGCGGTGCTGATAGGCGTATTGCTGCTCGCTGTCGGTAACGGCTTTGTCACGGTGGCGGAGCATCAGAATGTACCGTCCGGCATCGCTGCGGTCGTTGTGGCGACCGTACCGCTGTTTACGCTGTGCTTTAGCCATTTTTTCGGTATCGCGACGCGAAAGCTTGAGTGGGCTGGGATTGCCATTGGTCTGGCGGGCATTATTTTGCTGAATAGCGGCGGAAACCTGAGCGGTAATCCGTGGGGCGCGGTCATGATCCTCATCGGCTCGCTAAGCTGGGCATTTGGTTCGGTGTACGGTTCGCGGATTGAACTCCCGAGTGGGATGATGGCGGGTGCGATTGAGATGCTGGCCGCCGGGATCGTATTGCTGGCCGCTTCTGCCCTGAGCGGCGAGCACCTTAGCGCCGTACCGCCGCTGTCCGGCTTTTTCGCCGTCGGCTATCTGGCGCTGTTTGGCTCCATCATCGCCATTAGTGCCTATATGTATCTGATCCGCAATGTGTCGCCGGCATTAGCAACCAGCTACGCCTATGTAAACCCGGTCGTGGCGGTACTGTTGGGTACGGGCTTTGGCGGCGAACATCTCTCTTCCGTTGAATGGCTGGCGTTGGGGATCATTATTCTGGCGGTGGTCATGGTGACGCTGGGCAAATATCTCTTCCCGCCGCGCCCGGTGGTTACGCCTTGCGCGGAGAAGTAACCGCCATCGCATGAATCCCCTGAGTGTCGATCTGCGCGGTTTGTTGCCCCTCGCAGATCCACTCTTCCAGCCGCTCGCTCAGTGCTTGATCGCTCAATTTCAGCTTGCCGCGCAATGCGCACTCCCACACCACCAGCACCCGCCAGCCCTGTTCAAGCAGCAACGCGCAGTCACGCGCATCACGCGCCACATTTTTGCCGATTTTTTCCAGCCAGAAATCCGTACGGGTGGCCGGAACTTTAAACAGATAGCAGTTATGGCGATGCCAGTAACACCCGTGGGTGAAGATCACGCAGCGATACGCATCCAGCACAAAATCAGGGCGGCCTGGCAACGCGGCATCCTGTACGCGAAACGCCAGCTCCAGCGATTGCAGACAGGCGGCCAGCCGTTTTTCGATGGCCGTATCGCGCGTGGCGATCGCCCGCATATTCTTACTGCGCGTCGCTTTGTCATGAACATCCGCCATGGGTTTTCTCCCTTAAGATGCTGAGGTACGAAAACGCCGCAACACCTCATCATCAATCCGTTGATGATCGCCCTGCAGTTCCGCGCTCAGTTTCGCCATGTAATGCACCAGAAAATCGGCGTTATGCGCTGCCAGCTCCCGCCCTTTTGCCGTCTGCATGGTGGCAGGCAGCTTTAGTAACTTACAGCGGAAATGATCGAGGGCGTAAGCTTTGTCGTCCAGTTCCCGCTCTGCGGCAAAGGGATCATTGCCGTCAAAGAGCGCCGCGCCCATCGCGCCCGAGACAGCAAACACGCGGGCCAGACCAATCGCGCCAAGCGATTCCAGCCTGTCCGCGTCCTGAACGATTTTGGCTTCCAGTGTGAGCGGTGCGATACCTGCACTAAAGCTATGCGCTTCAATCGCATGACCTACGGCGGGCACCGAGCCTTCAGGAAAATCAGGGAAGTCGATGGCCAGAATTTCAGCGGTTTTTTGCGCCGCCAGTACCGAGGATTGATGGCGTTGCGGGTGGTTTTTCGCAAAGCTGACAATGTCATGGAAATAGCAGGCCGCCAGCACCACCAGCCCATCAACCTGCTGCTCCTGCATCAGCGTCTGCGCGGTTTTCCACACCCGACGAAAGTGCGACACATCATGAGCTGCATCAGCATGATTAAAGTGTTGCGTAACCCATTGATCGAAACGGTGCTGCCAGTCAGATAAATTCATTGTGCGTCCTGTCGATGAAAAGTCATTACCATAACATCTTCAGGCATCAGGATCGCGCGGGCCAGTGTACCAGGCAATCGCGCCGAGTATCGCACCCACCACGCCAAGCAGCAGTACGCTGCTGACGCTGTTGAACCCATCCGTGCTGGTTGCGCCTCTTGCGCCATTCGCGTTGCCCGAAGGCGGCCCAGGCAGCCAGATATCGTTCAGCAGGCTCCAGATAAACCAGCCACAGAAAATCCAGAAAACCCATAACGCCAACTTTCCCCCCAGACTTCGTTTCGCTTTATCTTCCATAATGTCGTTTTCCGCGCGGTTAAGGGTGAAAAGGAATCGCTTCTTTCAATACGAATGTGACTGCTTTCACATCATATCCTCAGAAAATGAATTTAAAAGATATATCAGCGTTATTTATATATCTCTCCATCACACGCCAGAGCGCCCTTTTTTGGTGCAAAAAAGATCATAAAAATAAGCAGAATAAAAAAACAAAGTGCTTTGGTTTTATTTAAGGCTAAAAAATTAGTTTTCTTATTACGAAAACTGTGTAATTATCCTGACTCGTTTGTTATCCACCTTCCTTTCTTTATTTTTTACTGTCGCTCCTGTTTGACTTGTCCGACATTTTATGCCGGACTTTTTTTCGTCTGACAAAATAAAAAAACAGACACTGCTTCTATTAACGCCACGTCAATTGCGACTATGAAATATAAATTTCATCATTAAAAACAATAGATTACATGTAAATTACTTTCCATTCATCGACGTTAACACCAGAGAAGATAGCGTTTTTTCTTATGTGGAACAGATGATATTCTAGCAATTATTTAAATTACCATACTGAGGGGGTGTTTTTATTTACCGAGGCTATTTTATTAATAAGATAAATAAGCAAAAAGCAAATCATCAATATAAGTTATTTCTGTGCAAGTACAGAAAGTTTACCGCTGCTACATCCTTTGCAAAATGGTTAACGAGCGCCAACCGGTAAGCAGATCAAAGCCGTGCATACATAAGCATGATTGATATGCAGTTCGATACTTTAATGTCATTGAGGATACCTACACGCGTCGCGATGTTAATGAAAGGTTTATAAAAAAGTAAAGCAGTGTAACGGATCAGGCTGGTCGGGATGCGAAACGAGGATAATGACTTCAGTTCAGGGTAGGCGACAGGTATCAGCAAAAGGAAAATGGCTGGCTCGCAGCAACGCGACCTGCTGGTTACGTTGCCACAGGATTTACTGACAAGTAATAGATCGAGACCGGACCCTAACCTCACAGAATCAACAGACAGGAAATTATGTCACGTCCTCTAAGTGCCAGGTACGTCTTAATTATTAATGTATTGACGATACAGATTTCGTTTATTTTGGTCGAGGCGAAATATTCTTGCTTACGTATCGTGTTCCTGCAAAATCCCTGCGAATGTTACCTTGTATTATTTTATAACCGCCAGGCGTATAGGACAGACCTGTGGATAAATCATAAATATAATGCCCTTTCTTGCCAGTACCAGCAGCCCCGCTAATATAAGAGAAGGAGATCCCATTCTTGAGCATTTTTTCTCCAAGCTCACGCAACCATTCTCTTTCACCAATATTACAAGTATGGAATTTTAAAACTCCAATGCGTTTTAACCCCCATAACTTTAAATAATGAATAAGCTCATCTGTCTGCCATGCAAATATTAGCCCTGTTCTGGAACCGTGACCAGTGATAATTAATTTATCATTTTCAGTCAGTTCAGAACAGAACCCTTTTACGTAGCCGCCAAAAATAGCATCTCTGTAATCAGGATATTTTTTTAAAAGAAAAGCATAAGCCTTTTTATCTGTGTATTTATCGCTATCAAGAATAATGCATCTTACCTTTCCATACTTCCACTCGGCCGGGATCTTTGGCGCCCCGAAAATCCTTAAATAATTCCACATAACTCCTCCGGTTAATAACACAATGAAATTCACAAAAAATGTAATCTAAGAATAACTTAAGGGATAAAAACATGATGACAGCTAAATTAGCCGTCATTAAGAATTTATAAATTTCAGACAATATAAATCCTGTTACGTCTTTCACAGAAAGCATAAAAAAATATAAATACTTGCGACTATTATCACCGATTAATCTGACACAAATAATAACAACGATAAAAATTAATGATTATTGTATCTTGCTATACTATTGCTCACCACAATTAACATCTTATTTAAAGCAATTATCTTATAAAGCCAGTGGTATATTCAGCCAGTTTTAGCTTAAACGACGCCAGACGCCAACGACTCTCTTCGCGACGTTCAGAGGCGGTACAAGAGCTCACTTCTGCTAAAATGCTCAACCAGAGCGAGAGGAATCTGAAGGTAAAAATAATAAATCGCATTACGTTTTATGAGATGTGTGCACATGACAGATTTATCCATGATGTGTAACATTCATACAGTACAGGCAAGGTATTTTCGGAATAAAATCAGTAAGAAACAACCGATTGGGTGAAGTGGCGGAGAGAGGGGGATTTGAACCCCCGGTAGAGTTGCCCCTACTCCGGTTTTCGAGACCGGTCCGTTCAGCCGCTCCGGCATCTCTCCGTTCAGATGGTTGCCATGATGCCAGGTAATTTGGCATTTTAACAGACCCTGTCCCGTTAATTTGGTTCAAGTGGCGAGTTTGCGAGCAAAACGATGATTAAGTGGCCCTGGAAAACAAAGGACTCCGCTGATGAGGCGGCGTTCCCGTGGGAAGAAGCACTAAACGCCCCGGTATTAGCAAATTTATCGCCAGATGAGCAGGTTAAACTTGTTCAGCTTGCGGATCGCTTTTTACAGCAAAAGCGGCTGGTTCCATTACAAGGATTCGATTTAGATGCCTTAAAGAGCGCGCGCATTAGTCTGCTCTTTTGTCTGCCCGTGCTGGAACTGGGTCTCGAATGGCTGGATGGTTTTCACGAAGTGTTGATTTACCCGGCTCCGTTCGTGGTGGACGATGAGTGGGAAGATGATATCGGCCTCGTGCATAACCAGCGCATGGTGCAATCCGGTCAGAGCTGGCAACAGGGGCCGATTATCCTTAACTGGCTCGACATTCAGGATTCGTTTGATGCTTCCGGCTTCAATCTGATTATCCACGAAGTGGCGCATAAGCTGGATACGCGTAATGGCGACCGAGCCAGCGGCATCCCGCTGATCCCGCTGCGTGAAGTGGCTGGCTGGGAGCATGACTTACGCGCCGCCATGGATAACATTCAGGATGAAATCGATCTGGTGGGAGAAAGTGCAGCCAGCATTGATGCCTATGCCGCAACCGATCCCGCAGAGTGCTTCGCCGTGCTGTCGGAATATTTCTTCAGCGCGCCCGAACTCTTCGCTCCGCGTTTCCCGGCATTGTGGCAGCGCTTCTGCCACTTCTACCAGCAGGATCCGCTCAACCGCCTGCGTAGCCAGACCGGCGGTTACAACGAAGGGATAAACCAGGTACATTAAAACAGCACGCTGTTCTTTAATTAGCCAATTGAATCAGCGGGTTAAATTTAGTGTTGACACACCAGTACGGGGCCAGTACTATGCGCCCCGTTCACATGATTCCTCTGTAGTTCAGTCGGTAGAACGGCGGACTGTTAATCCGTATGTCACTGGTTCGAGTCCAGTCAGAGGAGCCAAATTCCTGCTTTCATCCTCTTCGCGAATCTCTAGCTTGATACAGATTCAAAAGGTGAGCGTGAGAACCCTTCCCGGTGCCTTTTCAGTTTGCCCTCCGCATCGGGAAACATCGGCAGTCCAATCTGACGTCATTTCAGTTCAATTATGAAGTGGCTACCAAATACCTTCTTGTAAACCTTATAAAGTCTCTGATTCGCACGATCTGTATCTGCGTGTCAATCCAGGTAGCTCACGTCTAAATCAGGGTTCAGCCGTTCAGCGATTGAAAACTGAATGCACTGATCTGCGGGACTCAGTAAACAGCACTTCCCCTATATTAAAGAATGGATTCATTCCCTTTCCTTCAGCCGTGAACTACAGCTGCGAATGAATACGCAGGCAATCGTTAAGCCTCCGATTCCTTGAATAAAATCACAACGCCTAATATTTTCATTATAACAAGGTAAAACGGCAGTATTTATTAAAAAACAATAAGTAAACTCACTATATATTTACAAAACTGCCTCACTCTTCCGACAAGAAGGTTGACAATCGCAGAGGGATTAGTATGATTATACTAACCTCTTTCTCAATAAGCTTCCCGTTGAAATCTTATAAAATAAAACGGCTAAAACCAGGCAAGTAAATGACTAATATAATTTTCACACTAAAAATCATTAATAATGATCATGAAAAAATCAAAAGCTAAAAATTATTTATTAACATGCTTCTCCATTCTCTTTTTTAGTATGTTAATAATGTTATTGTCGTTCTATTTTTCACAATTGACAGAGTATGTACTATTCAATTATTTGTTTAGATGCAGCATTGTTGGTGTAGCTATGGGACTGGCTGTCATAAATATTGCATGTATATTACTCACAGGTTACCTTATTTACCTTTTATTTAGAAAGTAAAATTCAGGCGATTGTATTTTACAATAGAGTTATTATTAAGTAATAGCCATAAAAAGAAGCAAAAAATTCTATTATTCTTTAGTAAAGACAGTTGTTATATAATTCGAACGACCACAAATATCTGAAATCCCCTTCTCCCTTAATGCAGCCAGTAGCCGTCTCAGTTAAAAAATATTTTCCACCTTAAATGAAAAATTAATATTACTCTCTCATTTCATTCTGTTGCCTAAGGCTAAGGCGATAAAAAGTCAAATGACGGCAATTTGCCGTCATTTCTTGATTCAGGTGCTATGCTTTCCAGCCGCCGCCGAGAACTTTATAAAGAGTAACCTGCTGTGTTATTTCACTTAAACGAGTCGAAATTTCAGTTTTCCTTGCCTGAAATAAAGAACGTTCAGCGACAAGGACATTGAGATATCCATCCACACCTTCCTGATATCGACTATTTGCAAGAGTGTAGTAGCGCTGATTTGCCGCAGTATCTTGTACCCGAGCAGCCAGTTCATGCTTATAGGTCGCTTGACCCGCTAAGGCATCTGACACCTCCTTAAATGCCTGCTGTATCGCTTTTTCATAATTCGCTATTTCAATTCTTTTGGAGACTTCTGCAACGTCCAGATTTGCCTTGTTTTTTCCACCATCAAATATTGGCACACTTATGCTGGGAACGAATGACCAGGCAGCGGTGCCCCCTTCAAGCAAATGTCCAAGGCTATCTGAAGCCGATCCTCCGGAAGCAGTAAGGCTGATGGTAGGGAAGAAAGCGGCTCTGGCCGCGCCAATATTCGCATTAGCTGCCTTAAGGGTATGTTCGGCAACAATGATATCCGGCCTGTTTGTCAGTACTTCTGACGATATTCCATCAGGCAACGCCGGGAAATTCCATGTCTTAAGTAAAGTCGCATTTTCTACAATATTGGCCGGTACATTAGTACCAAGTAATAGCTGTAAAGCATTGGTATCCTGTTTCACCTGACGGGTGTATTGGTAAACTTCAGCCTCAGCACTTCTTAAGGAAGTTTCCGCCTGAGCAAGATCCTGTTCATTTGCGATGTCCATCTCATACCGTTGTTTAGTCAGATCATACGTTTTACGCTGACTTGTAGCAGTATCTGTTGCCACATTAAGTAAATCTTTATCTGCGCAAAGAGTCAAATAGCCCGATACGACCTCTGATACAAGACTAATTTGTGTGGCGTGAGCAGTAGCCTCAGTCGAAAGATAATTTTCGAGCGCCTGTGCTTTCAAACTTCTAAGTCGGCCAAAGAAGTCAATTTCCCAGGATGTTACACCAAGATTCGCTTCATACTGCTGGTATGACACAGGCCCGGAAGTCTGCGTAGAATACAGATTGCCAGGCAGATGGGCCGAAGTCTGGCTACCATTAGCCTCGATGGTTGGTAATAAAGCGGCTCTTTCAATCCTGTACTGTGCTCTGGCTGACTCTATATTTAAAGCAGCAACTCTGAGATCTCTATTATTTTTAAGGGATAATTCTACCAGTAGTTTTAATGTGTCATCATCGAAAAACTTTTGCCATGCAAGATCTGAAGTTCTATTCGTATGCGCATTACTCGCCCATTTTCCGGAAATAGGTACAGATGGGCGTTCATACTTCGGCTGTAAGTTACAGGCCGTTAGACTGAAGAGTACCGGTATAACAATAAATAGATTTTTCTTCATAACCTACCCTTCTGAGGATAATCATATTGCAATGTCTGAATTTTAAGCCAGGTGACTAGCATAGAAAGAGCGCCTGACTATTTGAAACTATCGCTTTATACACGTATTACATAAATCTGCCTGAAACAGATTTATGTAATACATCCGCACAGGGCACTAAATAGCTACAACTTATAAAACTTGAATGTAATGAATGTCTCTTCGGCCCGGAAAGAAAATAACGTTCTATATCATTCCCCTTTCTCCTTGTGATATCTAACCTGGGCAAATGATAACGGTTCACGTCCATAATAAATTTCTGAAATCCGGCTTTTGTACCCGAATAATTAAATTGTGCATAATGACCTTCAGGGATTATTATTTTTTGTACTTTACTCTTCATGGAATATAAATTCTGATAATCTATTGCTGTAAAGTACTTGATAACAACACCTGAATTTATTGCGATGTTCGGTTCAAAATGACTGATACCATAGACGTAAGAAGGTAGCTCCTGGTAGTCCCTGAGATACCGGTTAAAAAAATTCATTCGAACATCTATATTGAACTTAACGATCTCTTCAAAAGCACAAGGAAAAGAGTGTTCTATGCCGAGAAAAATTTGTTCTGGTAATGAAATAATGTCCGGTTCGGGTACCGGATGTATTATCCTCTGATATGGCGGATAGAGCTGTGAACAATCCCATTCATTGTTGTTTCTATACTTTGCAGGGGTCTGATGAAAGTAATTTTTGAATGAGCGGGTGAAAGCCTGCTGCGTAGTAAAACCATACTTTAAAGAAATATCGAGAATATGTGTTTTAGTTATCTGTAATTCAGCAGCAGCAGCGGATAATTTTCTTAGCCGGATATACCTGCTTAGAGTAACTCCCGTTAACGCATGATAAACCCGCTGTAAATACCATTTCGAATATCCTGACTTAGCCGCCACAATATCCAGGGATAATTTTGATGCGAGTTGAGATTCTATCCATTCGGTAAGATCATAAATAAAATCATTTTTCATTACACACCGCCTTATTCCCAATAGCCATATCAAAAGCGAAATCCAGCGCTGATTGAGAGTAACGATAAAGTAACGTATCGTTTGGCATCATAACTATCGACCTGAGCGCCCCCATAAAAACATAGAAAATCATCGAGCTGAGTATTGTTGTCGAAATATCAGCATGAATCCTTCCATTTTTTTGGGCTTCGGATAAAACAGAATCTATCATGACGAATAATTTATCCATCTTATCCCCCACCAGAATATCATTATCATTGACTTCGTCAGGATATTCACAGCGGAAGACAGTCATCTCGATAACATTTCGAAGATGTTTATTTCTCTTAACGCATTCAATTTCCCTCAACAAACAGTGACGTAACGCTATAACAGATTCTGCACGCATTACCAGATCTTCAACTTCCGTAAAAAGTAATAGCGGCGTACGCTCAATAACCTGTTTAAAAAGATCGTTCTTTTCCCTGAAATGCCAATAAATAGCGCCTCGCGTACAGCCAGCTTTCATTGCTATCATCTGTAACGTTGTGCGATAAATACCTGAATCCCGGAAGCATTGCTCAGCCGCATCCAGAATATGCTCGCGGGTTTCTTCAGCATCTTGCTTGGTTCGTCTGGCCATTTTCAAGCCTCCAGAATAAATTAAAATTTATCGTATAAACATTACTGCGCAGATTGAGGATTTTAGTATTGGTATCCCTGATGGATACCAATACCTTACATACGGCTATTTTTCTTCAGCAATAGTTAATGCTTCTTTTTTGCTTCTGTTCCTGGTAAAAAAACCAGCAACAAGAACATAAAACAGCGGGATATAAAAAATAGCTAATACGGTCGCTGTAAGCATCCCGCCAACAACGCCAGTACCAATGGCATGTTTGCTTCCAGAGCTGGCTCCCGAAGCAATAGCGAGAGGAATAACACCAACAATAAATGCCAGTGATGTCATAATAATGGGTCGTAAGCGGACTCTGGCTGCCTCAATAGCTGCCTGCGAAAATGACATTCCATTTTTTTCATGAAGATCGCGCGCAAATTCAACAATTAATATCGCATTCTTTGCAGACAGACCAATCGTCGTTAATAACCCAACCTGGAAGAAAACATCGTTCCCCAATCCTCGTAAAAGCGTCGCACTGACAGCGCCAATAACACCCAGCGGTATGACTAACATTACTGAGAAAGGAATACTCCAGCTTTCATAAAGACCTGCCAGACAGAGGAATACAATTATTAGCGACAGAGCATAAAGCGCTGGTGCTTGCGAGCCTGAAAGACGCTCTTCAAATGAAAGACCTGTCCAGGCAACATTTAAACCTGGTGGCAATTTTGCCGCGATCTCTTCCACCGCCTTCATCGCATCCCCGGAGCTATAACCCGGTGCGGGTTCGCCAAGAAGTTCAACTGCCGGTAAACCGTTATAACGCTCCAGTTTCGGCGAACCATAAGTCCATTTCCCACTGGCGAACGACGAGAATGAGACCATCTCTCCGTCACTATTACGTACGTACCATTTATCGAAATCTTGCGGAGAAATACGTGAGCTGGCGTCCCCCTGGATATAAACTTTTTTAACACGTCCGCGATCATTGAAGTCATTCACATACGTTGAACCCCAGGCTGCGGACATCGTGTTATTTACGTCAGAGAGACTGAGTTTCAGAGCCTGGACTTTCTCGTCATCAATCAGAATTTGATATTGTGGCTCATCATTCATACCGTTGGGTCGAACCATTTTCAGTGCGGGATTTTGGGCAGCCATCCCAAGAAACATATTCCGCGCCTGCATTAATTTTTCATGTCCGCCTCCGGTGGTATCCTGAATAAACAGGTTAAAACCAGTGGCATTACCCAATTCCATCACCGCCGGGGGGGCGAAAGAAATAACCGTTCCCTCTTTTATTGTGCTGAAATATCCCATTGACCTGCCAGCCAGTTCAAATACCGAACCTTTCCTTTCATTCCATGGCTTAAGTCCCACAAATACCATAGCGGAACCCTGGCCACGCCCTGCAAAGTTAAATCCATTGACAAGCATTGTCGTGGCAACCATGTCTTTTTCCTGGGTCAGAAAATACTCCGATATTTTGGTTAATACTTTCTGGGTCTGCTCCGCACTGCTGTTTGGGGGCATCTGTACCTGCACAAAGAGATTTCCCTGATCTTCATCAGGCAGGAATGACGTTGGTATTTGTGGGAATAGCGCAATAAGTAAAGCGACGATTGCCAGAAAGAAAAGCATCGCTCGTTTTCTGGCCCTCAATGTACGTTCGACACCATTGCGATAAAGCGAAGTGCCGCGTTCAAATTTACGGTTAAACCAGCCGAAAAATCCCTTTTTAGCCTGCGCACCATGATGCGTCTGTTTCAGGATCGTTGCGCATAATGCCGGAGTAAAAATTAGCGCAACGAGCACCGACAACGCCATCGCAGAAACAATAGTGATAGAGAACTGGCGATAAATCACACCTGTTGAACCACCGAAAAACGCCATCGGAAGAAATACAGCGGAAAGAACCAGACCAATACCGACCAGAGCACCAGAAATCTGTTCCATCGATTTTCGGGTCGCTTCGAGCGGCGGAAGCTTCTCTTCTTCCATCAGTCGCTCGACGTTCTCCACAACAACGATGGCATCGTCGACGAGAAGTCCGATAGCGAGTACCAGGCCAAACATGGTTAATATATTAATTGTAAAACCAAATGCGGCCATAATGCCGAACGTGCCCAGCAAAACGACCGGAATGGCGAGTGTAGGAATAAGTGTTGCTCTCCAGTTTTGCAAAAAAAGCAGCATCACGACAAAAACGAGGACTATCGCTTCAATAAGGGTATGCACCACTCCCTCTATTGAGGCACTTATAACAGGAGACGTATCGTAAGGATAAATAATCTCCACGCCTTCCGGTAAACCAGGCTTAAGCTCATCCAGCTTTGCTTTGACAGCTTTAATGGTGTCCAGCGCATTGGCACCGGTTGCCAGGCGTAACGCAATAGCTGTACTGGGAAGATCTTTGCCATATTTTGATTGTATTGAGAAACTCTCAGATCCCAGTTTTACTTTGGCCACATCCTTAAGTAACACACGGGATCCATCGGGCTGAACCTTCAGAAGTATATTTTCAAATTGTTCAGGAGTTGTGAATCTGGTCTTGCCAATGACAGTTGCACTCAGTTCAATATTTTCATTGGTTGGTAAACCACCTAACTGGCCCGCGGATACCTGTACGTTTTGCGCCTGAATAGCAGAGCTGACATCCAACGGGGTAAGTTTATATCCATTCAGCTTATTCGGATCCATCCAGATACGCATCGCATACTGGGACCCCAACATAGTGAAATCACCCACCCCGGTAATACGGGTTAACGGATCCTGGATGTGAGAAACCAGATAATCACCGAGGTCAAAGCTGCTCATACGACCATCAGTGGAAACAAGTCCGGCAAGAATTAAAAAGTTAATCTGATATTTAGCAACCCGGATCCCCTGATTCTGAACTTCATCCGGTATTAGAGGCGTTGCCAGCGATAGTTTATTTTGTACCTGAACCTGAGCAATATCCGGGTCTGTTCCTTGATTAAAGGTGACTGTAATGGTGAATGAGCCATCCGAATTACTCTCAGATTTTAGATAGCGCAAATTATCAAGACCATTCAGTTGCTGTTCGATAACTTGCACCACAGTATCCTGAACGGTATCTGCCGATGCTCCCGGATAAGATCCCGTCACGGCAATCGCAGGAGCAGCAATATTAGGGTACTGGTTAATAGGTAATTTGATTATAGAAAGCACGCCAGCCAGCATAATAATAATGGCTACAACCCATGCAAGTACGGGGCGGTCAATAAAAAAACGTGACATTACGGCTCCTTACTTAGGCTGATTAGCGACTTCAAGCGCGGGAGACGTCGCCTGAACAATCTTGACTTCACTACCTGGCTGGGCTTTTTGCGTTCCATCCACAATGACACGATCGCCACTTTGCAACCCGTCTCGTATTAGCCACTGATTACCTACAACGCGATCGGTAACAACCGTTTTGCGGATCACCTTGCTATCTTTGCCAACGACAAGAGCCGAGGCCTGCCCAGTCGGATCACGGGTGATTCCTCTTTGTGGAACAAGCAGGGCATTCTCGTTCACCCCTTCTTGTAATTTGGCGCGGACGAACATACCCGGCAGCAGCCGTCCGTCCGGATTAGGAAACTCGGCGCGTATAATTACAGAGTCCGTACTTTCATCTACTGTTACTTCTGAAAGTTTTATTCGGCCCGGATGCGAATATTCAGTGCCATTGTCGAGGGTGAGTTTGACTTCAGCCTGTTGGTCGCCATTTCGTTTCAAGCGGCCTGCGGCAAATTCATCCTGCAATTTAAGAAGTGCCGTTGAAGATTGCGGAATATCAACATAGATAGGATCAAGCTGCTGGATGGTTGCAAGAGCAGTAGTCTGATTGGCGGTCAGCAACGCTCCCTGAGTCACGGAAGAGCGCCCGATACGGCCAGATATTGGAGCGATTATTTGTGTATAACCTAAATCAATGCGAGCGGAGTCAACATCAGCCTGCGCCTGTAACCAGGTTGAACGTGCATCATCCCGATCCTGCTGGCTTATTGCTCCCGTTTTCACCAGGCGATCATATCGTTGAGCTAAAAGTTTTGATGATTCCAGGCTCGCTTCCGCTTTAGCAAGCGTCGCCCGATAAGGAGCAGGATCAATCTGATACAATGCCTGTCCGGCTTCAACAAGGGTTCCTTCATCGAACAATCTTTTTTGAAGTATACCGCCAACCTGAGGACGTACTTCAGCAGTCCTGAAAGACGAGGTACGACCAGGGAGTTCAGTGGTCAACGTGACATTTGCTGCGTTTACCGTCACAACTCCCACTTCAGGAATCGAATTTTGAACGGGCCGCTGTGGCTGATCACATCCGAGAAGTGTAAGCGACAAGAGAACTGACAGCGCCGGATATGCAGGACGAAAAGGCACAAACATCATGAGCGATCTCTCTGTAGTTTGAATATTCATTCTAGTATATTCATACTAAAATATGACTTGCAAGAGATATTAAAGAGGCTAATAAATGAGCAATGTACAGGACGAAGAAATTGGCGTGAAAAGCAAAGACAGGAGAAAGCAAGTACTCGATGCGGCGGCCAAATGTTTCCGTGACCAGGGGTTTCATGGATGCAGTATTGCTAAAATTTCGAAAGAGGCCGGCATGAGCCCCGGGCACATTTATTATCATTTTGCTAACAAAGAAGCCATCGTGGAAGCCCTGGTAGCGCAACAGGAAAGCACCATATTTGAACTGATTAATGATATTGCCTTGTCGCCAGCCGATGAGAAATTAGCCGTGGCGCTTAAAAGGCAAACGGCACGCATGGTTGAGCTTCATACCTCTCCAGAGTTTATTAGTTTATGGCTTGAAATTGCTGCCGAAGCGGTACGAAACCCTAACGTTTCACAAGTACTTCAGGAGTCCCATAACGCCATTAGCAGCAGTTTCAATGAGCAATTACTTAAAAGAACTAAAAAAAATGATGAGCATGAAATTAAGCAGCTACACACACGTATGGAAATCATTGCATCCATCTTTGCAGGATTATCGCAACGCACTGCATTACAATCTCTTGATGAGAACGGAAATAAAGAAATGCTGATTGAAATGATAAATAACGTTATCGATCTCCTCTTTAAAGAATATTAAACCTTACTCGTTCATGCAGCAATTTTGAATAAAATACCCTGCCCTCATTTTAGAGGGCAAAGCATAACGTATTAATACTAATCAAAAAATTAACTTATCCAATAGATCGTAAAAAACCACCTGCATAGCAGGTGGCATTGATAACGCCCCATAGGGGCGTACTAAGTCCAGACTCTGAGAGCCTTCCCTTCACACCTCTTTTAGTGGGAGCTGGCTCTCTTCAACTT
>Ga0058700_1000449_pt1 | contig 16862 bp, 15 predicted proteins | sample AgamicAtAme_FD_71365 | JGI IMG/M metagenome (GOLD analysis project Ga0058700, IMG submission 71365) | Agave microbial communities from Guanajuato, Mexico - At.Am.e | ecosystem: Host-associated > Plants > Phyllosphere > Phylloplane/Leaf | place: Guanajuato, Mexico | collected 2012-06-07 | reverse complement strand
CCGACCGGGGTTCGACAACGGGCAACTGCCCGTTGGACAGATGACGAGCCTGCGAGGAATCTGCCCGCAGGGCGAGCGAAGCGAGTCAATCCCCCCCTCACCGCCATCATTTCAGATAAGAGCCTGTACGAAAGTACGGGCTTTTTTCTTTTATATTCTCCATTCCTGGGGGGATGAGAATCCCCGACCGGGGTTCGACAACGGGCAACTGCCCGTTGGACAGATGACGAGCCTGCGAGGAATCTGCCCGCAGGGCGAGCGAAGCGAGTCAATCCCCCCACAACCATCATTCACATGGAGAAACCAGCGGCGTTTTGCGCTATATGAATGAGGTTACAGGCAGCCAGGTATTCGTCAATTCCCGGTTGGGCCCAGGTTCCCGACCGATCAGCACGGGCCCGCCAGTATACGGGCGCTGATCCTTCCGGCAAATTAATGATGTTTTAAAACCCGGGTTCATGCGGGCTGTTGCTGTAGCTGATACCCGCCCTGATTGAGCGGTTTCAACACCGGCAGACAACGCAGTAGCCGCTGTGTGTAGGGATGACGCGGGTTATCCAGCACGTCGTCACTCCAGCCGCTTTCCACCAGAACCCCTTGCTCCATGACAAGGATGCGGTCTGCAACCTGCTCGACCGCCCCGAGATCGTGGGTGATGAAAAGACAGGCGAACCCATAGTGATCCTGTAAGCGTTTTAACAATTGCAGGATCTGTTTTTGTACGGTCATATCCAGCGCTGAGGTGGGTTCATCTGCAATGATAAACGCAGGGCGGCGAATAATTGCCCGGGCGATCGCCACCCGCTGACGTTGCCCTCCCGACAGTTGATGCGGGTAACGGGACAAAAACATCTCCCCCAACCCCACTTCTTCAAGCACTTCGCGTACCCGCTGCTGGCGAATGCTGCGATTCATGGTCTCTACCAGCAATAGCGGCTCTTCGAGGATCTTTGCGATATACATCCGCGGATCGAGCGAGGAAAACGGATCCTGCTGAATCATCTGGCATTCACGACGCCAGGTGGAGACCAGCTTCTTATCCGACGTCGTCACCAGATGTCCACGAAACGCCAGCGTCCCGCTGCTGGCCTTTAACATCCCGGCGATCAATTTGCCGATAGTGGTTTTACCTGAACCACTCGCCCCCACCAGCGCAACCGTCTCCCCCGCCCGCACATTAAAACTGACACCCTGCACCGCCTTCGTTACCGAAGCCGGACGAAACCACGCTTTACGCCCCGTGTAGGTAATCTCGACATCAGTCAAGGCGATCACGCTTTCCGCCGCCAGTAATCGTTGCCGATCCGGGGCAGGCTGGCGCACCGGCAAGGCTTCCAGCAGCCGTCGGGTATAAGGATGCTGTGGATCTGCCAACAGGCGCTGGCTATCATTCTGCTCCACCAGTTCCCCCTGCTCCATCACCATAATGCGTGAGGCATAGCGCGCCACCATCGATAAATCATGGCTGATCAGGATCACCGCACTGCCCTTTTCAGCCGTCAGCGACAACATCAGCTCCATGACTTCGTGCTGAACCAGCACGTCAAGCGCCGTCGTCGGCTCATCGGCAATAATCAGTTTCGGCTCCAGCAGCATCACGGCGGCAATCATCACGCGCTGGCGCATTCCCCCTGAAAACTCATGGGGATAACGACCCAACAAATTCGCGGCATCCGTTAAGCCCACGCGCTCCAGCATGGCAATAATCTTTTCGCGCCGTTCACGCTCTGTCAGTTGGCTATGCAAAACCAAGCCTTCATCAAGCTGACGGCCTATCGTCATCGCCGGGTTCAGGGAAGTCATCGGCTCCTGAAACACCATGCCAATACCCGCGCCGCGCAGATTCCGCAGTTGCTCCTGGCTCAGTTGCTGTAAATCCTGTCCGTCAAATATCAGAGAATCCGCGAGGCTGCTGATGCCTGAAGGCAAGAGTTTGATTAAGGAGCGCATCGCCAGCGTCTTACCACTGCCAGACTCGCCCACCACGGCCAGCACTTCGCGCGGCGCCAGGGAAAAGGAGAGACCTTTCACCACTTCACGCTCCGCCGCAGTTACCCGTAAGTTGGTGACCTGCAATAATGGCGTCGGGTTGTTCATCAATGCATCCTCGGGTCAAGATAATCACGTAACGCATCGCCAAGCATATTGACGCCCAGCAACGCCAGAGAGATACAGCCCCCCGGCAGCAGCGCCAGCCAGGGGGCCTGCGCCAGATAGCTACGGCTTGCCGCCAGCATATTGCCCCAGGTCGGTTCCGGTGGCGGCACGCCAAGACCTAAAAAAGAGAGCGCACTTTCAGAAATCAACACCCAGCCGAGCATCGAGGTTGCCAGCACGGTCAGCGGCGCGAGGCAATTCGGCAGGACGTGCCTGCGCAGAATGGTCAGTTCGTTATGACCCATTATCCGTGCGGCGGCAACAAAATCGGCTTCACGCAATCCCATTACGGTTCCGCGCACGATTCGCACCACCGACGGTGTATACGCCAGCCCCAGCGCGAGAATGATGCCGTAGCGGTTATTGCCGAGAATGCTTAACAGCCCCAGCGCCAGCAGGATGCCAGGGAATGCCAACAGCGTATCGGTCACCATCATGATGACGCGGTCCACCACGCCCCGCAGATAGCCGCTGATAAGCCCCAGAACAATACCGGCCAGCAACGCGAAACTGACCGTCACCAGTGAGATAGTTATACTGGCGCTGGCTCCGGCCAGCAGCCGGCTGAGGACATCGCGGCCATACTCATCCGTCCCGAGCAGGAACTGACTGCCCGGTGCCTGCAAGCGCGCCAGGATGTTGATCCGACCGGGATCAAACGGCGTCCAGAAAAAGCCCACTACACCTGCCAGCAGGATGACACCAAGCAACGTCATCCCCAAAAGCGCATTGGGCGCGAGAGCCATTCGTCTTTTCATCAGGCGGAAACCCTCGGGTTAAAGAGCGGATAAAGCGCATCAATCAGCAGATTGGTCAGCACATAGAGCGTGGCGATAAACAACATGCAGCCCTGGATAACCGGATAATCGCGAGCATAAATGGCATCGACCAGCAAACGCCCCAGACCAGGAAGGCTGAACACCGTTTCCGTCACCGCAACGCCACTCAGCAGGTTGCCAAGCGTTAAGCCAATCAGCGTCCACGTCGGACCAAAGGCATTCGGGAAGACATGACGCGACAGGACAGTACGCTCGCGCAGCCCTTTAGCACGGGCGTGGGAAACATAATCCAGCCGCAGCACTTCCAGCGTACTGGCGCGCATCATGCGCACCAGCGCCCCGACCTCCACCAGCACAAGCGTCATCACCGGCATCAGCAGATACAACACGCCGGCCTTCAGGTTGTCGCTTAACGAGACATACCCCACCACGGGTAACCAACCCAGCTTAAGACCAAACAGCAACAGAATGAGCAGCCCCATCCAGAAGCTGGGAATGGAGAGCAAAAAAGTGGAAAACATCACCAGCCCGGTATCAAGCGTTGAGTTCTGCTTCCATGCCGCCAGCATTCCGGCGGGGATAGCCAGCAGCGAGGCGATCACAATCGCCACCAGCACCACGCTAAGCGTCACGCCGAAACGTTGCAGGATAAGCGGTAAGACCTCCTGGCCACTCTGAATCGAGTGACCAAAATTGCCCTGCAACACGTTCCCGAACCAGATAATGAACTGCTGTACCATTCCCTGATCCAGCCCCATGCTGTGACGCAGGTCAGCCAGGCTCGCTTCCGTCGCCATATCCCCCAGCATCAGTAGCGCCGGGTCGCCCGGCACCATGCGGGTGAGTAAAAAGACCAGTACCGTCACCAGTAATAACGTGGGAATGGCAGTTAAAATTCGGGTAAGCAGAAACTGCAACATGCGCGTCTCCTTATCTCATCAGGCTTTGCTGACATTCCACAAACGCGCCGCTGCTGCCAGCCAGGATTTATAGCCGCTGATAGCCTTGCGGTGCGCGACAATATCCAGCCCCGGATAGAAGATAATCAGCGGGACATCCGCAATCATCTGCTGATGGAGTTTATCCGTCAGCGCCTGAATTTGTGCTGGATCGTCAAGGGTGGCCAGTTTATCGGTCATCGCAATGGCCTGCGGATCGCCCCATACCTTGCGTTTCTGTTTGGTTTTGTCGCCGGTAATCTGCTCAAATGCCAGCGCAGGATTGAAACGAGCAGAATAGGTGAAGGTCATCATCTGATAGCGCCCGGACTGATAACGTTCCAGCTGCGTCGCCCACTCCATCGTCGTGACGTGCGCATTTATGCCCGCCCCTTGCAGCATCGCCTGAATGATAATCGCCATATCAAAACTCGGCACCGTGGCGCGTTTGTTGGCAATAATCTCCAGCGGCTCCCCCTTATACCCGGCCTCTTTCAACAACTGTCGGGTGCGCGCCGGATCGTACGTGTAGCCTTGTTTCTGCACATTGCTGTAAAACGCCGAGGCCACAGAGATATTGGAGTTTGATGCGTGAGCCATATTCTGGCTGGTGCCGAGCGCAATTTGTTCACTGTCCAGCGCGGAGGCAATCGCCTGGCGCAGCTTGACGTTTTTCAGCAGTGGATCGTCAGTCTGAATCAGCATTACGTGACGCTGGGCGTTTGGTGCCACTTCGAGGGCAATATTGGGATCTTTTTTCAGATCGCTGCCATCAATCGGACTGACCTGAGCCAGATCCACCGCGCCGGATTGCAGACCTGCTTTTACCGTCGCCGCATCCGGCACGGCCATAAAGCGCACCTCATCCACCAGCGCTTTTTTACCGCCGACAAACCCATCCGGTTTACCCGGCAAGGCACTGTAATCGGCAAACCGCTTTAACGAGACATATTCCCCATGTTTCCAGTCGCTAAAAACGAAGGGACCGGTACCTATCGGCGAACTCCAGGAGCCATCCGGCGCGACGGATTTTGGGCTGATGACGGCCGCGGCGCCACAGTCGGTGCGCGCCAGCGTATCAAGGAACAACGCCACCGGTTTTGCAAGCTTCATCACTACCGTGCTGTTATCCGGCGTGCTGACATCCGTCACATGAATCAGGCCGCTGCCGTCGAATTCACGCAAACATCGCCACTGAGTCTTCGGGTCATTCCAGTGTTTCCAGCTCCATACAACGTCCTGCGCTGTCATGGTGTCGCCATTATGAAATTTCACGCCGTCGCGCAGATGAAAGGTATAGGTTTTTCCCTCATCGCTGACGTCCCATGAGGAGGCAAGCATCGGCCCGACGGTGCCGTCTTCGCGATACCCGACCAGACCTTCTACAACGTGCATCAACACATCATCGGTGTTGCCATCACGGTTCACGCCCGGCTGGCTGCTTCGGATATCCTGATTCAGGGCAAAACGGATCACATTATTGTCTGCCGCCTGCGCCATCAATCCCGGCATAAGCAGAGCTACCGCAGATAAAAACTTTTTCATACCAGCCTCTCAATTAGTCGAGCGTGTAACGTGTAAAGTTGCGGTTCAGCGCCGGAAGTGGTGCTACGTCCATCACACCATCCGCAGGCGTCATAACAATCATCGCCACGGTGGCAGAGAGATCGCTGCTGAAACCGGGACGAGGCGGGCGGCACACGGAATATGGCGTGCCGAAATCATCGAAAAAGGCGCTTTTCATCTCCGCTTCGCCGGGCTTTTCTATAGCTTTCAGCAATTCGCTGACGCGCCATCCCCGATACAGAGAATCCGGCGACGCATCGATCCCCTCTTCGCGCACTTTGCAGCGCGCCGCCAGGCTGTCCCAGTGGTTGGCGTGTACCAGCAGACCGTTTTGCGGGTAAAGGGTGAAACTTTCATCCGGCGCGCACTCAAAGTCGATGGCAAAACCTTCTTTGGTGCTGAGGATCATGTTGTTGGAGCAGGATTTCGGTGTGGTGGCGACCACTTTCATCGCCAGCGCCATATGTTGTTGTTCCAGCGCTTTGCGTCGAATCAGCGACAGGGGAACACCCTGCTGCTGATAGTCACGCTCGCAGCGAAGATAGTTGGCGGTAATGGCAATCCCCGCGCTGTTCATTCCGCTACGTCCAAGACCTCCCGCCTCAACGAAGGTGAGCACGTCCGGCCCCTGCTCGCGTTTGATTTTGACCACCACGGAACTCTCTGCGCATTCGGCGCGCCAGTCCCAGTTCTGCCCGTGGATAAGCTTACCGTGATGGCTGCGTTCCGGCAGGATCACCGCCCCCGTACAACCGTCTTTTATTGCGTCATCATGCGGCGTCCCACAATGTTGCATGTTACGCGCCTGGGCTATCACTTCGGTCCGGGCATTAATCATCACAATGGCTTCCAGCGGCACGCCTGACGCCGCGGCAATGCCCCGCATCTCGTCAAGATAATCGGCGTCAAAATCGCGGATGATGGCGCTGAAGCTGTTGATCAGATCTTCGCGCTGCGCCTGCGTAATGTGCAGGGCGTCAAGCTGGTCGCCGTAGATGGCAACGCTGGCGTGAATGCGCGCTTTTGCTTGTTCGCCATACTGGCAGCCGCGCTCATAGGGCGTGCCGGAAATTTCAATTAATGGAAAAGGTTGCGTCACGTTGTGTTTTCCTCAGCGATTAGCCTGTAAAACCCGCAGGAAGAAATCTTTTACCTGCTCCAGAACTTTCATCCCGTCATGGCCGACGTTCGGAACAATATCCTGAACGGCGTTGACGCCGTGTTCGCGCAGGCTATTCAGCAACGCAGTGTTGCGCTCAATGCGGGTAACTCCGGCATCGTTACATCCCGGCATGTAGTAGCGACCGCCAGGCTTATGGGTGATTTCCCAGGTTTCCAGATCCACCTTCCCCACCACCAGTTGTACAGCTACGTCACGCAAAGCGCTGTAATTCAGCGGCTTCCCGAAAATCTGCTCAAAATTCTGTATGCCAGGCCACCAGGCTTTGCTGTCATCGAGCAACGTAACGGAACCCGGCGCGCCGACAGAAACAGCGCGCAGTTTTTCCGGATGAATGTAGAGGAAGCGGTGAACAAAATGTCCTCCGCCGGAATACCCAAACAGCAGAAACCTGCCGAAGTCATATTCCAGCAGGGCGCTGACTTCATCGATCATCGCCAGTAGCACCTGGTCATAGCGGATATCCTGCTCGATGATGTACTTAAAGCCATGGGAATTGCCGTCGCCTAACGGCCCAACCGGAAACAGCGGAGCCAGCACGACGCAGCGGTTGTAGCGGGCAAACTCGGCGAAGGCGTCGCGATACTGCACCATTGAGCGACCGGTCCCGTGCATGGCCACAATCAGGCAGTAGCCGGTTTTGTCATCATCAAAACCAGGCGGAACATACAGGCAATACTGAAAGCGGGGATCGTGCTGGCTGGAAAAGATGGTGGTGCTGCCTCGGTAGTAAAGCGCCAGGCCACGCACGGCAGCATCTTCTGTATTTCTTTTTATATCAGTATCTTGCATAAATTGTTTGCTCATTCATTGGCTGTTTAAATTCGATTCAAACATAAAACCAAAATTGGCGCCAATTTAAAAAACAATTTATTAACAAAAGATCTGGTTCATGTCACAATTCACCTTCCGGTCAGATAAAAAAATGATAACGGTATGGTTTACGCTGGCGGAAAAAGAGTGAACCCGTCATTATCCATTGACGGAGCAGCAGCATAAGAAACCGGAAACAACAGAAGGAACAGTAGATATGACGCACCGCAAAAGCGCACTGGTGCATGCTGCCAATCGCCTCGCGATGGACATCAATACCGGGGAATTTCAGCCAGGTTCATGGCTAAAACAGGTGGAACTGGCTGAACGTTATCAGTGCACCCGTAGCGAGGTGCGCCGGGCTCTGGATCAACTGGTGATTGAACGGCTGGTACAGCACGTTCCTAATCGGGGTTACCATGTTTATACGCCTAATGAGCAGCAACGCCGTAACATTTCCGCCATCCGGGCAATCCTGGAAAGCGCCTCAGCAGCGGACATCGTAGCGCATATTCAACCGCCGCAGTTGGATGTTCTGCGCCAGTGCGCGGAGCAGTTCGAGCATCACACCCAGTACGGCACACTTTTACAGCAGTACGAATCTAATCTGGCTTTTCACCGCGCGCTGCTCGCCCCCTGTTCCAACCAGGATATGATTGAACTCATTTTTGAATTACGTAGCCGGGTTCCCTCTGCGGCACTGGGGCAATGGAATTCTCATGCCAGGATTGTCCAGTCATCAGAAGAACATTTCGCGATGGTAGACGCCATTGAGCGTAAGGATGAGGCTGCGCTGGCGCAACTCTTACGCCTGCATATCCTGCAGGAGGACAATCCGAGACGGCACGGATAACAGCATTCGGTCAGTTTTTACTGTTGAATAAAACAAGTACTTTCAATAAAGAAATTCTTTTCATTTGCCATCTTCTAATTTGATACAACGACTTTCATCCACCCATTAGGGCAATGCGGAATCTTTGGATAATATCCTGCAGGTTTAGAGCAGTAATATAGGCAGGCCTGAATCTCTTGCCCCCGAATACGGGTTGTGGAAAGTGTATTTTCCGGAGGAGGAAGCGTCTCTGGAGAGGGAGATAGAATAATAACCGGCCCCAACGATCCCTGGGGCCACCATGGTTCCGGCCAGGCTGGCACAGGTCCCGGCATTGTGTCGGCGGGGGAGCAAAACGCAGCTGTAATGGCCAGCCCCATCGCGGGTAAAAGACGAAAACTCACACTCATTTGCTCTGTTCTATAGTTTGACTGCCATCAGGCCCAGCCAACTGCCAGGCCTGCAGTTCACTGATAGCCTTATTAGTTGCTGGATTTATCGTACTCAGGGGGTATACAACCATCCGGTGGAGGCAGCGGTTTGCCATCTTTCCCGACAGGTGGTTTTTTGCCGTCTGGCGGCGGTAACGGTGTGCCATCTTTATCTTTCGGGGGTTCTGGTGGCTTTTTACAGATTTCTTTCTGGTTAGTCTGATGAGTATCTGCGGCTTGAGAGATACCACAGGTCAGCAATACTGAAGACGCCATAAAAACAGCGACCAACGACTTACGCATAAATTCCTCCTTTTTAATTAAAAGATTTTAACTTTTTCCGGGGAATCCTTTGTGGGGATGGCAGGAATTAAATAAGTAGGTACATTACAAAATATTTCAAAGCTACCGGCGATACCAACCCGAATGGTCCCGTCATATTTTGAAAATACGCTTCTAAAGAGGGAGATATCTCCCCTTTCTCAAATGAGGGCCGCTGCCAGTCGCTCACGTGGACTCGTTTCGTCGCTTAGCCACCAGCGTGGTTTTACCAAAGTGACGAGCAGAAATAACGCAATGACTGGCTCCGGCAGGATCGAGCAGGACAGGTGATCCTCCGTTGACCGGATGGGGGAAAATAAAAGTTCGCCATCCCTGAGAGGGGCTCTCAGTCCAACCCTTAATAAATACCCACAAAAATAAGCATCGGGGCGACGAATTATCTGCCCCTATAGCGCCCTGTTCGCATCCTTAAAATAACATTTTAGTGCAACCGGCACTCTTTCAGTGCGTAATTAAAAAAACACCACGAAAAATTAAAAATAAATTTATAGACGCCTAAAGCCATCAATAAAATATTTTTTAGATCAAAGAAAATTAGCAATAAAAACCATATAAAACAAAGAACTATAAAAACCAAATAATATTGGCATAGCCATTGCAAACTTAATAAACGGACAAAACAACACTTCAATTTATATTTACCGCCTATTTTTCAGGAGAAAAATATGAAAATACTGCCACACAAAAAACTCGCATTCTGTTTATTGGCATTCCTCTTTTCAATATCCCCGTTATTTTCTCATGCCGCTTCCAGCGATACCCTGCGTTTCGGCACTGCGCTGGGCTATGCCCCGTTCGAATATCGCGGCAGCGACGGCAATATGACCGGTTTTGAAATTGATTTGGGCAACGCGATTTGCGACCACCTAAAAAAACGCTGCGAATGGATAGAAACCGAAATTTCCACCATGGTGCCGGCGTTAAAAGCACGCAAATACGACGCCATTCTGGCTTCCATAGGCGTTACCGAGGCGCGCAAAAAACTGCTACTGTTCACCGATAAAGTCCACGGCGGTGGCACCCGCTTGATCGTCAAGGAAAACAGTGGATTACAGCCCGATCCCGCGCAGTTGGCCGGCAAGCGCATCGGCGTTGAGCAGGGCTCCAGCGTGGAAAACTTCGCCCGGCAGCGCTGGGCACCGCAAGGCGTTATCGTCGTCTCCTACGGCAATCAGGATCTGGTCTATAACGACCTGATCGCCGGGCGTCTGGACGGCATGTTGACCGGCGAAGTTCAAGGGCAGCTCGGTTTCCTGAGCACCGACAAAGGCAAAGGCTTCGCCTTCTCCGGTGAAAAACTCCAGGACCCGCTGATCGGCACCGGTGTCAGCGCCATCGCGGTGGACAAAGAAAACACCCAACTGGCCGGCGAACTCAATAGTGCCATTGCCGCCCTGCGCGCCGACGGCACCTACCAGAAAATTGCCGCCAAATACTTCCCGCCTTCCATCGACATCTACCAGTAAGACAAACAGGGAGATGCGTGATGTTTATTCCCCAGGGATACGCCCACATGTTGCTCGACGGCATCCTGATGACCGTGCGCCTTTCGCTGGGGGCGCTGGTGGTATCGACGCTGCTTGGTCTGATGATGGCGCTGGCCAAAATCTCCGCCAGCCGGGCGTTATACGCCATCGCTGCCCTCTACACCACCGTCATTCGCGGCATTCCCGATCTGGCGCTGATGCTGTTGGTGTTTTACAGCCTGCAAATCGGGCTTAACCAGGTAACGGATTATCTGGGTTGGCGGCAGCTCGACATCGATCCGTTCAGCGCCGGGGTGCTCACGCTGGGCGTGATTTACGGCGCCTATTTCACCGAAACCTTCCGCGGTGCGTTCATCGCGGTGCCTGGCGGGCAGCTGGAGGCCGGGCGGGCGTTTGGCCTGAGCGGTTGGCAATGTTTTCGCCTGATCATGTTCCCGCAGATGATGCGCTTCGCCCTGCCCGGCATCAGCAATAACTGGCTGATTCTGGTGAAAGCCACCGCGCTGGTGTCCCTTATCGGCCTGTCGGACGTCACCAGGGCGGCGCAGAACGCCGGGAAAGGTTCGGGACAGCTGTTCTTCTACCTGGTACTGGCTGCGCTGTTCTACCTGCTGGTGACCACCGTTTCGAGCGTGGTGCTGTGGTGGCTCGGCAAGCGCTACAACATCGGCGTGCGCGAGGCGGAGCTATGAAAGAGATCCTGCAAGAGTACGGCATGGCCTATCTGTGGAATGACGGCTACCAGTTCTCCGGTTTGCTGGTCACGCTTTGGCTGCTGGTGCTGTCGCTGGCGATGGGGTTTGTGCTCTCCCTGCCGCTGGCGGTGGCTCGGGCATCTGGCGTGCGCTGGCTGTCGCGCACGGTGTGGTGTTTTACCTACGTGGTGCGCGGCACGCCGCTGTATATCCAGTTGCTGATTATCTACACCGGCGTTTACAGCCTGGATTTCGTCCGCTCGCTGCCGTTGCTGAATGGCTTCTTCCGCAACGGCTTTTACTGCGCGGTGCTGGCGCTCGGCCTGAATACCACGGCGTTTACCACCGAAGTGTTCGCCGGGGCCATCAAGGGGATTGCCTATGGGGAAGTCGAGGCGGCGCTCGCCTATGGGCTGAGTGGTTTCACGCTGTATCGCAAAGTCATTCTCCCCGCCGCACTGCGTCGGGCACTGCCGCTCTACAGCAACGAAGTGATCCTGATGCTGCACGCCACGTCCATCGCCTTTACTGCAACGGTGGCGGATCTGCTCAAGGTCGCCGGGGACGTCAACGCCGCCACCTATCAATCTTTTCAGGCTTACGGCATCGCCGCCGTGATTTATCTGGCCACCACCTGCGTATTCATTGCCCTGTTCCGCCAGGGAGAGAAACGCTGGCTGGCCTTTACCCGGCCACGCGGCCGGTAACAGGGAAACGAACAATGGAAAAACTGGTTATCGACAGTTTCAGCAAAAGCTACGGCGGCAATCAAGTGCTGCGCGGGGTGTCACTGCGCGCCCGCGCCGGGGACGTGGTCAGCCTGATCGGCGCCAGCGGCTCGGGGAAAAGCACCCTGCTGCGCTGTATCAACTTTCTGGAGCACCCCGACGACGGCGCCTTCTTCTTTGATGGCCGCCTGATCCCGATGGTGCGCGACAACAAAGGCGGCATGCGCATCGCCGACGGCAACACCCTGGCGCACATCCGCACCCGGCTGAGCATGGTGTTCCAGCACTTCAACCTGTGGAGCCACCTCACCGCGCTGGAAAACATCATGCTCGCGCCGCTCAGCGTGTTGAAACAGAGCAAAGCCGAGGCGCGGGAGCGGGCGCAGCACTATCTCGACAAGGTGGGCCTGCCGCCGCACGTGGCGACGGCATACCCGGCGCATATGTCGGGCGGGCAACAACAGCGCGTAGCTATCGCCCGAGCGCTGGCGATGGAACCGGAAGTGATGCTGTTCGACGAGCCGACTTCCGCGCTCGATCCGGAACTGGTTGGCGAAGTGCTGAAAGTGATGCAGGTGTTGGCGGACGAGGGGCGCACCATGATCGTGGTGACCCATGAGATGGGTTTCGCCCGCCAGGTTTCCAGCCAGGTGCTGTTTCTGCATCAGGGCCTGATCGAAGAACAGGGCACGCCCGCCGAGGTGCTGGGCAACCCGCAAAGCGAACGGCTGCGCAGCTTCCTGCACGGCAATCTGAAGTAACGACAAATCCCATTTTTTTGTCCGGCCACCCGGGCCGCGCATTATCGAACGAGGAACCTATGAACAACATGAAACTGGCGCAGCTGCGCGAAAAATTCGGCAACCACATTGAAGAAGGCACCATCTACAACCCCGACTTTGCCAACGCCGCGAAAGTCCCCGCATCGAGCCGCGCCGAGGGACACAGCAAATGGCCGATCGCCGATCCCGCCACCTTCCTCAACTGCGCTTACGATGCCAGCGCTTACGGCAGCAAGTTTGCCGATCTCGACGTGGCGCTGATCGGCGTACCGATGGATCTGGGCGCTGGCGATCGCCCCGGCTGCCGCTTCGGGCCGCAGGCGCTGCGATCGGTGAGTCGCGTCGGGCCTTACGATCGCCTGTTTAACATCGCCCCCGCTGGCGAACTGCGCGTCAAAGACGTCGGCGACGTGGCCTTTACCAACAGCCGCAACCTCGAACAGTGTCACGCGGACATCGAAGCCTACTTCCTGCGCGTGGCGGAAGCGGGCGTCACACCGCTGGCGGTGGGCGGCGACCACTCCATGACCTATTCGATTCTGCGCGCGCTAGGCAAAGAGCGTCCGCTGGCGCTGGTGCATTTCGACGCACATAGCGATACCTCTGGTTCCTACGGCGGCACCAAGTACGGCCACGGCAGCCCGTTCCGCCAGGCGGTGCTGGACGGCGTGCTCGACCCGGAAAAATGCGTGCAGATTGGTATTCGCGGCGGCGGCGCATACCACAGTGAGTTCGCACTGGAATCCGGCATGACCGTTATCTACATCGAAGACATCATTGAGCGCGGCATCGGCTATGCCATTGAGAAAGTGCATGAGGTGATCGGCGACAGCGAGGTGTATATCACGTTCGACATCGACTCGGTTGACCCTGGCTACGCCCCTGGCACCGGCACTCCGGAAGTGGGCGGTCTGACGCCACGCGAAGTCTTCCAGGTGCTGCACACCATGGCCGGTATGAACGTGGTCGGTGGCGACGTGGTAGAAGTCGCGCCGCAGTACGATGCCACCTCCAATACCGCACAAATCACCGCCCAGGTGCAGTTCCTGCAATTGTGTCTGGTGGCGCTGGCGAAACGGCGGAAATAAGCCGGTTTGACGACTGGCGTCCGGCATCGTCGGTCGCCTGTTTTTTCGTAACATTATAAGGAACGACAGGCTTATCTATGCTACCCGTCACTACGCGCGCCAGACGCGCAGGAAAGCGTTTTTTGTTGTTGGATAACATGTTGCTGGAGTTGGGTTTTTCCGCTGTATTCCCCTTGCTGTCCGTTCATTTCGTCGAGCAGTTAGGCTGGCCGGCGGTCGTCGTCGGCGGGGCGCTGGCAATCTGGCAGTTCATTCAGTCCGGCACCGGGATTCTTGGCGGCGCCATCGCCGACCGACTCGGCGCCAAACCCACCCTGGTCGTCGGCCTGCTGCTGCGGGCGCTGGGCTTCGCCGTGATGGGCATCGCCGACGCTGGCTGGATTCTGATGTTGGGTTGCGCGCTGGCGGCGCTGGGCGGCATGCTATTCTCCCCCTGCCGCTCCGCGCTGGTGGTCAAACTGGTGCGCCCGGGGGAACGGGGGCGTTTCTACTCCATCCTGATGGTGGAAGACAGCGCCTTTCGCGTGACGGGCGCGCTGCTGGGCAGCTGGCTATTGATGAGTTATGACTTCCGCCATGTCTGCATGGCCGGCACGGTCTTTTTCATTCTGGCGGCTGGCTGGAACGCCTGGAAGCTACCGGCTTATAAACTGTCCAGCGTGCGCGCACCAGTACTGGCCGGTATGGTCTTGCCCCTGCGCGACCGTCATTTTCGCCGCTATGTGCTGACGCTGACCGGCTACTACATCCTGAATGCGCAGGTAATGCTGATGCTGCCCATTGCCATCCAGTCCATCGCCCATACGCCGGCGGCGGTCAGTTGGATGTACTCCGTCGATGCGATCATGGCGGTGGCGCTGCTCTACCCGATGGCGCGCTGGAGCGAACGCCATTTCCTGCTGGAACGACGGTTGACTATCGGGCTGGGGATCATGACCGTCAGCCTGCTGGGCGTTGGCTTTACCCACACGCTGACTCCGCTGTTCGCGCTGGTAATCGTCTTCTATCTCGGTTCGCTGATCGCCGAACCGGCGCGGGAAACCCTCAGCGCGGAGCTGTCCAACTACCGCGCGCGCGGCAGCTATATGGGATTCAGTCGCATGGGCGCGGCGGTGGGCGGCGCGATTGGCTACAGCGGCGGCGGTTGGCTACACGATCTGGGCAGCGCGCAAAATCTTCCCGCACTGCCATGGCTGATTCTGGGAATTATCGGCTTTGGTACCCTGCTGGCCATCCACCTGCAATTCCGCCGCCATCCCACCCGGAGCACCATCCGGACGGCTTAGACGATATTGCTCCCCTCGCCTAACAGCTCGATAAAATGCGCCAGGCGGGGGGTAACGAGCGCGCTGTGGCGGTAGAGCAGCCAGGTATGGTTGGGTAGCGGATAACCGTCGGCATCGGGCAGCACCTGTGAATGCAGTTCGGGTGGAAAATCCAGATAGTTTGCCACCAGCGCATAACCCAGCCCATGCTTGACCAGTTCCATGCAGATTTCGATTTTGTCCACCGTCATCACGGTATGAGGCGCCTGACTGAAACGCTGATTCCACCAGCGATCGATGACGTCGCCAATATGCGGCGAAGACACACCGGAGATGCGAATCTGCGGTAGCATGGGCAAGTCGTCCAGCCTGAATGGTTTGCGGTTGATGGCGTAGTAGTGATTACGATCCACCATCCGCTTGCCCTCTTTCCAGTTGGACTCTTCGCGCACCAGCGCCAGATGGATGTCGCCACGCTGCAACTGCGCCATGACATCGTGCGAATAACCCGTCACCAGCCGCAACTCCACGTCCGGATAACGGTCATGATAGCGCCGCATCAGCGCGGGCAGGCGGTAAGCCGCGTAATTGCTGTATGCGCCGATGCGGATTTCGCCGCGCAGGCGATCGTCTGCCAGCGCCAGCGATTCCTTCATCTGCCGCCAGTCGCTCAGGAAGCGTTCGGCATACCAGGCGATCTGCTCGCCCTGAGGTGTGAAGATCAGCGTCTTACCCGAAATATCAAACAGCCGCACATCCAGTTTCTGCTCAATCTGCCGCAGCCGGTAGCTCAGCGCAGGCTGGGAGGTTTGCAATTGCTGCGCGGCGCGGGTGATATTTTTCAGTTCCCAAAGCGTACGGACAATCAGCCAGTCTTTGTCATCCATAGTGGCGTTGTACAGTCAGCATGTCTTTATCTTCCAGAAGAGAGATGAGATCGCGCAGGCCATCGACGGTTTTCTGGTTGGTAAACGCGCCGCGCATCCAGTCGATGCCGCGCATCGCTTTGCACAGCGCTTCTGGCTGCGCGGCGCGCCGTTCGCTTCCTCAGCATTCCTGACCATCTCAATGCGTTTCGTCCGTATCAACAGTTGTTGCCTGTTTTTACACATCAGCCAGGCCGTGAGTAATATTATTTTCTTATTCCCTCTCCACGCCTGTGAACTGGCACATGCGTTGTAGCACGGGCAATCGCCACCCGCTGCTGTTAGCCGTCGGGCAGCTGATACGGATACTTGTCGGCATCCCCTGCAACCTCACCTTATCCAGCAAATAGAGTGCCTGGCGCGTGCGATTGGGGCTGGGGATCGCCAAAGCTGGCAGCCCGGGGGCAATAATTCCGGTAATGTTTTATTTCCGAAACGTAGAACGAAAAGCATGTTGTGTCAGGTCATTACTACCCATTCAGCCCCGTAATGCCGGGTGGCAGCTACGCTTTACCCGGCCTACATTTCTCTTCAAATTTTTTGCTCAACATCCGCCATTGCTCACACCTTAAGCGAACAGCCATCAATGCGGAAAATATGCTTGACCGTTTCAGTGCAACTCCCTATAGTAGCGCCCCGTTGCCCCCCAAGTGGCGGCAGCAATACAATGTGGTGAGGTGTCCGAGTGGCTGAAGGAGCACGCCTGGAAAGTGTGTATACGGCAACGTATCGGGGGTTCGAATCCCCCCCTCACCGCCATCATTTGAAGAAGAGCTCGCATGCAAATGCGGGCTTTTTTTTCACATATCGCGCATGCGCAGGGGGGGATGAGAATCCCCGACCGGGGTTCGAC
>Ga0058700_1000444_pt1 | contig 17098 bp, 17 predicted proteins | sample AgamicAtAme_FD_71365 | JGI IMG/M metagenome (GOLD analysis project Ga0058700, IMG submission 71365) | Agave microbial communities from Guanajuato, Mexico - At.Am.e | ecosystem: Host-associated > Plants > Phyllosphere > Phylloplane/Leaf | place: Guanajuato, Mexico | collected 2012-06-07 | reverse complement strand
TGCGCAAGCCTTCGACGCCATCGCGCGCGAATGGCTTGACGATGACCATCTGCAGGCGGTGCAGCATACGGATGGCGAACTGCCGCCGGGTGCGGCGACGCTGGAGCTGGCGCGCCAGCTGCGCGCGGCGGGGCCGTGGGGGCAGGCCTTTCCGGAGCCCGTGTTCGACAACCTGTTCGAGTGCGCCAGCTGGCGCGTGATGGGCGAGCGGCACCTGCGACTGAGCCTGCGCGATCCGCGCGACGGCTCGGTGCATGATGCGGTGATGTTCAACGCCTATGAAGGCACGCCGCCGCCGTCCGTGCTGCGCGCGGCATACGAGCTGGTCATCAACGACTGGCAGGGACGCGAAAGCGCGCGACTGCTGCTGCGCTACATGGAACCGGTTTGAGCGCTGTCAGACGACCAGCTTCAGCAACTGCGTAAGAATGACCTTGGCGGGAATCACCGACAGCCAGATCGGCGCGAAGGGCAGCAGCGTAGCCACGGCGAGCGAAATGGCCGCGCGCGGGTCGAACAGCATCGGGCGCATGGCGTAGACGTTGGCGGTCACGCCATAGAGGTCGGTAGTGGAGGAGAAGTCGGGCTTCTCCAGCGATTCCTGATCGACAAGGCTATCCGCGCCCAGCCACTTGTCCTCGAACTGGGTACCGAGCTTGCTGGCCAGGGCGCCGTACTCGAAGACGCCGCGGCGCCACGCCATCAGCAACGAGCGCCCGAAGATCAGCGGCGGACTGATGAAGATGGCCACCACCACGAGGGCGGTGGCGATCGGAACGGCGGGATGATCCAGCGGGTTGAGCCCGAGATGGAAGACTTCGTTGGCGAAGGTTCCCGCCGTGATGATGCCGATGGTCAGCGCCAGCGACATGAACATCCGTGGGGAAAATGCGACGAACTGCAGCCCGGCGGCCTTGTCCGGGTGCGAGGCGATCAGGTGCAGGTTCATGCGCGACACCTGATGCAGGAATCGCGTCCACACGCCGACGCGCCATACCCAGCTGAGCAGCAGGCCAAGCAGCAGCGGAAGACTGATCAGCATGTGCCACCAGCCCGCAAGCGAGAGGTGGCTGGCATCGTCCGCGTGGTGCCACGCCGGGAACAGGCCGGGGTGGACGGTCAGGGCAATGACGACGACGATGGCATAGACCAGTACCGTCATGCCGGCGGATGGCCAGATGCCCACGCTGAGGCGGCGCGTCGATGCCACCGCTTCATCGAAGCGCTCGCGGTCGGAGGCATCGATGATCCGCGAAACGAGAAAATGCCGGGCGGTGATGTCAAGGCGCGGAAGAATGATGTATTCCGAAAGAATCAGGATAGGCACCGCCAGCAGGTAGCGTGCGTGCACAGCGATGTCGGTGAAGAACGCATGCAGCAATTCCGGATGTCCGTCGATGACGGCATGCACCGCCGAAAGCAGGGCAAGCGGCACCCACGACACGAGCACGGCGATCACCACGCGCCGGAAAGCCTGGGCGCGTTGCTCAGGCTTGATCAGGCGTAGCCGCCGCAGCACGGCAACGTGCTTGGGTTCCTCGAAGATGCTGGACGTGGGCTCGCTCACGCGGTGTGCTTCGATGGCCCTGTGCCGCCGCTCAGAAGTGCCAGGTCAGGCTGAGCGCTGGTCCGCTCAGTTCCACGCTCTTGAGGAACTCGCCGCCACTGTTCTTCTTGTATTCCACGTCGCGATAGTTGAGCGCGATGTCGCCCCAATGGAAACCATAGGCCACGCCAACCATGAGCTGGTAGGTGTTGTCCGAACCGCCCGCGCCGATGTCCGCGTAATAGGGGAAGAACCAGTTGCTGCCCGCAAAGGGCGACCAGCGGCCGCGAATGCCGACGATGCCATCGGTCACATGGGTCTGGTTGTTGAGATGCCCGCTGTTGGCGATATCGAGGTTGCCGCGATTGCCCGTCAGGCTGAAGTCCCAGTTGAGATTGCCCTTGAGCCACAGGTAACGGGCGCCGAACACCACGTCGATATAGCCCTGCTGGCCATGGGCCACGGTGTAGAGGCCGGCCAATGTCACCATGCCGCCCTTCATGTTCCAGCGCGTGTCGAGATTGGCATTGGCCCCGAAACGCTGTCCCCCGATGTTGGTGAAACGGCCTTTTTCATCGGAGAACTTCACCCAGTCGACATCGCCGTAGATGCCCCAGTCGCCCTTGCGTACGGTGCCATCGAGCATGAAGGCGCCGCTGAGGTAATCGAAGATGCTGTTGTCGGTCTTCTGATCCACCGTGCCGGCGTTGTTGGGCAGTTGGTAGCGGGTCTCGGCGCTGATGCCGGGGAGCCATCCGTAGGGCTGGATGCTTCCGTGCCAGTCGCCATCCCAGTAGTCGGGTGTATCCGCCTTGGCCGCCGGCACCGAAAGCATGCCCAGGCACAGCACGGCGAGGAGGGAGCGGGCACAGGCAAGGCGCGAAGACGCGGGGCGGCGCATGGGTGTCATCCTTTTCTGTCAGGGATTGACGATATCGTCCTTCGCTATCGCTGACACTCACAGCGAACTCTTACTTATTTAGCGCCTAGTAAATTTACGTGCTCTCTTCGACGCCCCTTCATGGAGCGCTCCATCTAAGTAGTTTTACTCGGTTCGCTTCCGCATAAATGCAGTGGTCAATCCCGCATGGCTGGCTTCAAGCTGATATGCGGTGAAAGCTGCATGGGAGCGGCGCTATGAAGATGGCGAGATACGGCGAGTTCTGGCGGATCTGCCTCGTTTGCCTTCTGTGTGTGCCGTTGTTGCTGGTCGGCCCAGTGGCGGCGCAGGGCCAGCAAGGCAGCACGCAGAAGATCTACAACAACCAGCAGCTCGACCAGATGCTGGCCCCGGTGGCGCTGTACCCCGATGCGCTGCTGTCCCAGGTGCTCATGGCCTGTACCTACCCGAGCAACGTGGCGGACGCCGCGGCGTGGTCGGCCGCCCATCCCAAGGCGCAGGGCGACGACGCGGTGAAGCAGGTGGCCAACCAGCCCTGGGATCCAAGCGTGCAGTCGCTGGTGGCTTTTCCACAGGTGCTGGCCCAGATGAAGCAGCAACCCGACTGGGTACAGAACGTCGGTGACGCCTTCCTCGCGCAGCCGGACGACGTCATGGCATCGGTGCAGCGCTTGCGCGCACAGGCGCAGAAGGCGGGCAACCTGAAGTCGACCGACCAGCAGAAGGTGGTGGTGCAGCAGGCACCGGCGAGTGCACCGAGCACCACGGTCATCCAGATCGAGCCCGCCAACCCGCAAGTGGTGTACGTGCCTACGTACAACCCGACCGTGGTGTATGGCACCTGGGCCTATCCCTCCTATCCGCCGACCTACTGGCCGCCGCCGCCGGGCTATGCGTACCCGGTCGCCAGCGGACTGGCGGCGGGGCTCGCGTTCGGCACCGGCATCGCGATCGCCAACTCGCTGTGGGGCGGCTTCGACTGGGGCCACAACGACGTCAACATCAACGTCAACCGCTACAACAACATCAACGTCAACAACCGCATCAGCGGCAACGGCAATGTGAACTGGAACCACAATCCGGACTATCGCCGCGGCACGCCCTACCGCGACCAGGCCAGCCGGCAGCGCTATGGCCAGGGCGTGGGCGGCGCCAGCCAGCGGCAGGCATTCCGCGGCAACGATGCCGCGGCCAACGCCAACCGCGAACGCGCCCTGCAGAGTTTCGACCGCTCCACCAACAACGGCTCGTCCATGGCGGCCAGGCGCTCCGCCGGCGAAACCGGCGCGGCCCTCAATCGCCCTGCGGCCGGAAACCGGGCGGGCGGCGCCGAGCGCGGCAATATCGGAGGCCAGGCGCGTGGCGGGAATATCGGCGGCGAGACGCGTGGGAACTTCGCGGGCAACCGCTCCAACGCAGGCCCGCGCAACAACGCGTTCAGCGGCGTGCAGTCGCCGGGTTCGGCGCGTACGCAGTTTGATCGCGGCCAGGCGAGCCAGCGCTCGATGTCGAGTTTCCACGGCGCGGGTGCCGGCGCCGGCCGGCAAGTTTCCAGGCCTGCTCCCAGCCGGGGTGCCGGCGGATTCCATCGTCGCTGAGGAGCCAGACCATGAATCGCATGTCCAAGATCCATCGCCTGGCCCTTGGCCTCCTGATTGGCGCGGGTAGTTTCGTTTCCGGTGTCGTGCTCGCGCAGCAGGCCAGCTATCCGACCGCGGAAGCTGCGGCCGACGCCTTCGTGCAGGCGGTACGCAACCACGATCAGGCCGCGCTGGCCAAGGTGCTCGGCAATGACTGGAAGGACTACATTCCGGTCGAGGGCATCCACCAGGATGACGTCGATCAGTTCCTGAAACGATACGACGAGAGCCATCGTATCGACGCCGCGGATGGCAAGACCCATCTCGATGTCGGTTCCGACAACTGGGTTCTGCCGTTGCCGCTGGTCAAGGGCAGTGCGGGCTGGCACTTCGACATGGCGGGCGCCAAGGAGGAAATACGCACCCGCCGTATCGGTGAGAACGAACTGGCCGTACAGCAGGCCATGCTCGCCTACTACGACGCGCAGCGCGATTACGCATCGGAAGACCGCGATGGCGACAAGGTACTGCAGTACGCGCAGCGCCTGATCAGTTCACCCGGCAAGCACGATGGCCTTTACTGGCCGACCAGCGGCGATCAGCCGCCGAGTCCGCTGGGCCCGAGCTTCGCCACCGTCCAGCCTGGGCAGGGCTACTACGGCTATCACTACAAGATCCTCACGGCACAGGGCCCTTCTGCACCGGGCGGCGCCTACAACTATCTGGTGGGCGGGCGCATGACCAACGGTTTCGCGCTGATCGCCTGGCCGGTGCAATACGGCGAAACCGGCGTGATGAGCTTCATGGTGAGCCATGACGGCCAGGTGTTCGAGAAGGACCTGGGAAAGGCGGGCGCCAGCACCGCTCAGGCGATGAAGTCGTTCGATCCGGACAGCAGCTGGAAAGAGGTAGACGTTTCGCCGGCCAACTGACCTCGTTTCTGTCCATCTGTTGATCCGGCTATGGCGCCCGCTGGACGCCACAGTTTTAAGTGCTTTTACCTAGGATTGTTCCGAGTACTTGCGCTGTCCGGGTAGGTCGCAGTTGGGCAAAGTCACTCCATCTGTCATTGCAACGATGACCGGACGATGGAGTTGTCATGAGGACTTTCCTCGTGGCTGGCGCGTGGTTCCTGCTGCTGGGAACGATCTTGCCGGCTGCCGCTGAACTGCACGCGCAGGACGTATCGACCGATTCGCAGCCCAGCAAGGGCAGCGCACCCTTGTCGCCGGACTCACCACCCGAAGTGTCCGGCGACGGGAAGAAATCCTGGTGGAGCAACTTTCGCGATCCCAAGGATGGCGCCATGGACATGTCGAGCTGGCTCCTCAAGCACAAGGGCGCCTTGCTCGTTCCCATCATCATTACCGAACCCGCGGTGGGGAACGGCGGGGGCCTGGCGGCCGTGTTCTTTCACAAGCCGAAGCAGTCGGAGGAATCCAAGGAAAGCGGGCGGCGCATTCCCCCGGACATGTATGGCGCGGGCGCATTCAAGACCGAAAACGGTACGTGGGGATTGGGCGCAGCTGGCTCGTTCCATTTCAAGGACGACACCTGGCGCTACGTCGGCGCCGTGGGCAAGGCGTATGTAAACCTGGACTACTACACGCAAGGCCTTCTGCTGGCTCCGAGGAAGATCGGGTACAACCTGGACGGCGTCTTTTCCTTCCAGGAAGTATCGCGACGGCTGGGCGCGAGCGACATGTTCGTATCCTTGCGCTGGATCTATATGGATCTGGAAAGCCGCCTCAACATCCCCAGCAACGACCAGTACTTCAAGCCCAGAGACTTCGCGCAGCGTGCGTCGGGCGTGGGGCTGGGCCTGAAGTACGACACACGGGACAACACCCTCACGCCATCGAAGGGTTGGCTGTGGCAGCTCGAAGCGACCGAGTACGCTCCCGCCTTCGGAAGCGACAACACATTCCAGAGCTACCGCGCGCACGCCTTCGGCTACTTCCGGCTTGCGCAGGACTGGGTATTGGGTACGCGCGCGGACTATCGGGCAGTGCGCGGTGGTGTGCCGTTCTACCAGCAGCCGTCGATCGATCTTCGCGGCATTCCCTACGGGCGTTACCAGGACCAGAACGTTGCCATGCTCGAGGCGGAGCTACGCTGGAACTTCACCGCGCGCTGGGCGTTGCTCGGGTTCGGTGGCGGGGGAAGGGCCTGGGGACACACGACGGATTTCGGCGATGCCAGTACCCATACGGCGGAAGGCGTCGGTTTCCGTTACCTGATCGCCCGGGCATTGGGGTTATACGTGGGCGTCGACTGGGCCTGGAGCCAGGGCGATCACGCTTACTACATCCAGGTGGGTAGCGCCTGGCGATGAGGCGGCCGGAACTGGCAGGCACCGGCCACCTCGACTCCGTCCCTCAGTTGACGGTATATCCCTTGCCCTTCATGCATGCCCCATAGGCCTGCGCCTGATTGGCGGCATTCTGGTTCTGTGTTGCTGCGGCAGCAGCGTTCTGTTCGCGTCGCTGCTCGCGCGCACGCATGCCGCCGGCTACCACGCCCGCGGCTGCCCCGACCGCCGCGCCATGGCCCGCGTCGTTGTTGGCAACGCCACCGACCACGGCACCCGCGGCTGCGCCGCGCATGGCGCCTCCCACGCGCTGGCCGCCGCCGACGGCGGGTCCGGTCTGCGGGGCTGGGCCCGCCTGCACCGGCGCATTGGACTGCGCCCACGACATGCACGCGCTCTTGTCCGCCTGCTGCTGTTCTTGGCTTTGTCCGTTGGCGGGGTAGGCGACCGGGAGCTGTTGTGCCTGGGCCGCGCCGGCCAGGCAGAAGAGCGCGATGCCGATGTTCCGCATGCGATGAATGGTCATGGTGATGTTCCTCGAGGAGCGTGAAAAAGGGCTGCAGCAGACTGCAGCCTTGAATGGGTCAACGGATGATGCCGTCCGCCTTCAGCTTCGGAATGATGGTTTTCGCCAGGTCCTGCGTGGCCTGGGGAATGTTGCTGGTTCCCACGCCCTCGGTGGTCACGGACCAGATGACCTTCTGCGAGCTGGCATCCCACGCGGTGGTTTCGAGGGTGACCGCGTCATACTGGGTCACGTCCGGCGTCGAGGCCCACGCGCCGCCATACCAGCCATAGAAGCCGCCCCAGCCCGGGCCGCTCGGCGTGACATTGAGCTTCTGCTCAACACGCTGTACGCGCGTGGTGAGGATGACCTGCGCGCCCGTGGCCTTGACTACATCGCCCAGCTTTTCCGACGTGGCGCCGGGCGGAATCTGGGAATAGCTCTGTTCCGCCTGCACTCCGGCGGCCTGAAGCTGCTGCGCAAAGGTGTCCTCGAAGACGTGGCGATAGGTGTCGCTCTTGGTGATGCCCAGCACCAGTACGTTGCTGGCGGGCGGCCCCTGCCAGGAGGGATCCTTCCATTGATTGCTGACGCTGAAGGTCGAGCAGGCCGCCAGCAGGACGGCGCCGAGAGGGGCTGCATATCGGAAAACATTCATCTGAAATATCTCTTTGGGATGCGTGTCGAAAAGGGGCTGCGGGGTACGTTGTGGCGGCGGTGTCTAGGGAAGCGGCTTGTCCTCCCGGGTCAGGTGCATGTCATACGGACCTACCGGGATGAGCCCCAGTCGCTCCGCCTCCCGAATGAGGGCGACGCCGCTGTGCACGCCAAGCAGGTCCAGCAGCGATTGGCGGTGGCTTTCCACCGTGCGCACGGAAATGCCCAGGTCAGCGGCGATTTCGCTGGTCCGCTTGCCCTTGGCCATCGACTCGATGACTTCCCGCTGGCGCTTGGTGAGGCGGTGCAGGGACTCGGGTGCATCGAGCAGCGACGCCATCAATTGGGGGCTGATGAACTGATTGCCGGTGCTGACCTCGGCCATCGCGGTGAACAGCTCACTGCTGGGAGACTGCTTGAGCACATAACCGTTCGCGCCTGCCTGCATGGCTTCGCGCACGATCAGCGGTTCGCCATGGGTGGAGAGCACCACGACGGGAATGTCGCTGCCTTGCTGCCGCAGGCGCCGCAGGGCCTGCAGGGCGCTGAAGGGCGGCATGGCGATGTCGGTGATGACGAGATCGACCTCGCCCGCCAGCACGGCTTCGATCAGCGCCTCGCCGTTGTGCACGATCAGCACGGAATGGGTGCGCTTGGCGAGCAGGCCGGCGAGCCCTTCGGCGACGCAGCGGTGCTCATCGGCCAGTAGCACGCGCAGCCTGCGGATGCTTTTGGCGGTGGGCCGTGCGTTCGCTTTCATGCGGGCGTGACGGGTGGGTTCCGGCGCGGGAGCGCGCGCGCCGGAAGGCAAGGCGAAGGGTGTGGGCAGGTGCTGCCCAGCGGGGATCGAGCGTGTTTCGGTCGCATGATCGGTCGGGTTTGCTCAGGCCGCTGATCTATTCGACTCAGCTTCTCCTGTCGCTGCCCGCTTGGTAAGCGAACTTTCACTCAAACGCGGCCGGTAAATTTACTGCTCAGTACGCAAACATGCGGCGGCCCGGCCCATTCACGTGAAGCCGGCGCGCTGCCTTCGCAGGGCGCATCGCTGACCGGAATCAGGGCGTGTGAGAATGATCTTGGGATGAACGTCCAGGGTGTCCTTCAGGCGCCGCGTAGAAGTACGTAAATCATCACGAAGCGATGACGGCCCCTATGGACAAATGTGTGTTGGCTTCGGTTGTCCGGCGATGTCTACTCTGGGGCGGCGGCTGTTTTTCAGCGGCGGGGCGAATGGATGCACGGAGCAGAGGGGTCATGAGCGGTAGGGCACCCTGGGGTGCGTTACCCAACTACCTGGTGCGTGGCGTGGGCGTTGGCCTTGCCGCGCTGGTGGCGCAGTGGGTGTCGTTGGGACTGTGGGATCGCATACACGATTCCCCGATTATCGGGCTGTCAGGGCCCATGCTGCTTGCGCTGCTGCTGTGTACGGATTATCGCTATTGGCCGGCGTACAACATCGGCTGGCTGGGCGGCATGATGCTGATGGCGATGCTGATGGAATTCCCGGGCAAGGGTATTTTCGCGGTGAGCCTTGTCATGCTCGGGCTCATTACTGTCGCCGCATGGCTGCTCAGTCGCCTGCGCAAGGATCAGCCGGCGGACAATTTCTTCCAATTGCTGGTCTTCTTGGCCGTAGCTGTCGTGGCACTGCCGCTGGCGACCGGCTGTCTGGTCTCGTGGTTGTCCCATGCGGTGGAGCTTCCCGGCTGGTTGTCCCGGGAATGGTGGCATGTGGCATTGGCCGGTTCGTTGGGCTATGTGCTGCTCACGCCCGCCATCCTCAGTCTGGTCAGTTCCGGCTCGTCCACGCGGCGCGATGCCATGCCGAGTTGGCATGTGCTGCTGATCGCCGGCGCTGCCCTGGTGATCCTGTGGTTTGGATGGCGAGAGCTCGGCTCGTTCCCCATGACCCGGCCGCTGATGTTGCTGGCTCCCGTGCCGCTGGCGATTTTCGCCGCCATGCGGGCGCAGGCGGTGGGCACATGTGTGGTCAATCTGGCGGTGGGGTTGATCGCCATCCAGCTGAGCCTGGACCACGTAGGTCCGTTCGTCCAGGAAGATTCTGGGCTGACCACCATCAGCGTGCAGTTGTGGATGCTCGGCGTGGCCGTGGCCTCGCTGTATCTGGTGGCGCTGGTGGAGCAGCGAAAGGCGACGCAGCGCGCACTGGTGGTCAGCAGCACCGAGGTGCGCGAGCTGGCAGGCAGGTTGATCGTTGCGCAGGAGCAGGAGCGCGCGCGCATTGCACGTGACCTACACGACGATATCAATCAGCGGCTGGCAGTTGCCTCCATTCGCCTGAGCGCCTTGCGACGCAAGGTGGGCGACAGCAATAAGCAGGACGTTAGCCAGCTTCAGAGTGAACTGATCGCACTCTCGGAAGATGTCCGGCATCTTTCCCATGATCTGCATCCCAGCATGCTTGCGCAGACCGGTCTTACCGCTGCGCTTGCCGGCCTGTGCCAGAACCTTCGCCATCGGAGCGGGCCGGTCATCGAGCTGCGGGTATCGCCCCACGCAAAAGAGCTGCCCGAGGACGTGGCGCTTTGCCTGTACCGCGTAACCCAGGAGGCGCTGGGCAATGCCTTGCGTCATGCACAGGCGCAGCGCATCGAGGTGGCGCTGCAGATTGACGACCACCGGGTGAACCTCACCATCGCAGATAACGGCAATGGATTTGTCACGGAGGGAGAGGGACGTCGAGGGCTCGGCCTGATGAGCATCGACGAGCGCACGAAGTTGCTTGGCGGAAGCTACCGACTGCAATCAACTCTTGGAAAAGGGACTGAACTATGCATACAAATACCGTTAGGAATCCACGAGCCAGTCTGAAGCCCGGGCTTGTCATCGCCGACGACCACCGCATGGTGGCCGAGGGGGTGCAGCACATTCTCGATGAGGATTTCGAGCTGCTCGAGATCGTTTCGGACGGCGAGGCGCTGATCGAAGCGGTGCAACGCCTGCAGCCGGACATCGTCGTTGCGGACATCAACATGCCGCGCTGCAATGGCCTGGATGCGCTCAAGCGATTGCGCCAGTCCGGCATCGAGACGCGCTTCGTGTTCCTGACCATGCACATGGAGCCCGCGCTGGCCGTCGCGGCGCTGCGCGCCGGCGCCCGTGGCTACATCCTGAAGAATTCGGCGGGCGAGGACCTCCGCAACGCCACCCAGCAGGTCATGTCCGGCGGAACCTACGTGACGCCCGCGCTTGGTGCGCGCTACATCAGCGGGCAGATGACGGACATGCGCAACCTGACGGCCAAGCAGCTGCAGGTGCTTCGCCTGGTGGGCGCGGGCCTGCGCTCGAAGCAGATCGCGCTGCAGCTGGGGTTGTCGGTACGCACCGTGGAAGCCCACAAGTACACCATGATGCAGGTGCTTGGCGTGCATTCCACGCTCGAACTGGTGCGCCGCGCGGAGGATCTTGGCCTGCTGTTCTGAAGAAGGCGGTTGCAGGCCCGCTGCGGCACCATCGTTGGTATTTTTACGTAGCGGGGTTTGGGGGCTCTTTCTGTGGCGGAACGCTGGCGGTTGGCAGATGCTGCCACCGATGCGCATCCATGAACGGAAACCGACGTGAAACGGGCCACCCTCGTATTGGCCGAAGATCACACGCCTATCGCCGACCAGCTGCAGGCGTTGCTTGGTGAGGAATTCGATGTGCTCGCCGTCGTGGCGCATGGCCACGCACTGGTGAAAGCCGTCCGCCGCTGGCAGCCGGATGCCGTGGTGACGGATATCGGCATGCCGGGGATGGACGGCATGCAGGCCGTGCGAGAGTTCCTGAAGGACCGGCCTGACACTCCCGTGGTCTTCGTCACCGTGCATGACGATCCGGTGCTGGCGCGCCGTGCGCTTTCCCTTGGCAAGGGCTACGTGCTGAAAGCCTCCGCGGGCGAAGAACTGATCGACGCCTTGCGACAGGTTCTGCAAGGCGGCTATTTCGTTTCCCCCGCGCTGGGGAAGCTCGATGCCATCATGGGTTAGCACGCTGCGAGCGGCAGCGTTCGCTGTGCCTTTGGGTCAACGCCTATCTTGCAGCGCGCCATGTTCTTCTCGCACTTTGGTCACAGCCGCAGGGCTACGTGACGACCCGATCAGGGCGTGGGGTAGAGGTCACGGTTGACGCCCTCGTCTTCCATCGGGCCGTGCCGCTCATCCACCCATGCGGCCATCAATGCCGCGAGTCGCTCGGCGCTTGCCGGCGGATGGCCGCCGCGTAGCGCGGCCATTTTTCGCTCCGCCTCGCGGATCTGCAGTTCACCCACGGGGTGCCTACGCAGCTGGCCGCGTAGCAATTCGTTTTCCTGCTCGAGCAGGCGATAGAGTCGAAGCAGTTCGTCGAACGCTTCGCGCGGCAGGAATCGGTTCTCTCGCATTCCGTCCGTCATCAGCAAGGTTCCTTGACGATGGGATTTCGAAACTGACGAGAGGGCGGTTAACAATGGGTGACGTATCGCTCTGCGTCGCGCCGCTTGTTCATGCAACAACCGCTTGGCGTTCATGGATGGCAAGCGCGCGTGTATCGGTTGTGAAACAGGTGGAGCGATGTCTATTCCTATCGTCGTAGTCGCATTCCTACGAAACGATGGGACAAGTACCCATAGGAGTGTTGGTGTAACAAAGGCATGCTCTTGTAGTCCTTGACGGACAGATCGCAACGCCAAACGCCTAGCGATCAGCTGGTGGCAGGACTCTCTCCCCTAAGGGTTGCATCAATGGTCACCTATTCGCTCAAGCAGTGTCCGGACGGTTCGTGGTGCGTGTGCCGTCTGGGGTTTTCCTTGTTCAACGATCTACGGCTCGGCGCAGCGATCAAGCTGGCACGGGAAGTGGCACGCGACGAGCACCTGCGTTCCGGGCGTTCCGTCTGCGTGGAGATGCCGGGAACGGAAGCCGCCATTCGATTGGCCCAATACGCTCGGCCAAAACCTTCGCTGGAAGCGGCGGCATAAGACGTCGTGCCCAGGGCGTAGGGGCGCCTTGGGCAACAACCACGTTTCGCGCGCTGGAACGACAAACGCCGCACCCAGGGGCGCGGCGTTTGCGGGGGACGGTGGTGCCGGTATGGCTTAGGCCGCTTTGCGGGCGACCGAGCCGATCGACGCGTGGGCGGACTTCAGCGATTCGACCTTGTTCTCTTCGCCAAGGTTCACGCCTTCAGCGCGGACGAACTCGATGTCGGTGACGCCGAGGAAGCCGAACAGGGCGCGCAGGTAGGTTTCCTGGAAGTCCATCGGCTGGGCCGGGCTGCCCTGGCTGTAAACGCCGCCACGCGAAGACACGATGATCATTCGCTTGCCGCCGGCCAGGCCCTCGGGGCCATTGGCGGTATAGCGGAACGACTTGCCGGCGACGGCGACGCGGTCGATCCACGCCTTCAGCTGGCTGGGGATTGTGAAGTTGTACATGGGGGCACCAATCACCACCACGTCGGCGGCCAGGAACTCCTCGATCATCTGGCTGCCCTGCACGGCGGCCGGATCGCTGGCGTCCGCCACTGGGGTCCAATGGGGAAGCGGGTTGGCGGCCAGATCGTGGTAGATGACTTCCGTACCGGGGTTGTTTTGCGTCAGTTCGGCTACGATGGCAGCGGTCAGACCGCGCGAAACGGAGTGGCTACCCAGGGCGCTGGCGTCGAGATGCAGCAGTTTCATGGTATTTCCTCAGTTAACGGGCCGGGTCGACCGGCGACGTGACTAAGTTAGCCATCGGACAATCGTCTGATAAGTCGGGTAAAATCGAACGTATCGTTCAATTAGGGAAACAGCGATGACGGTGTTGGACGGCGCCCTGCAGGATCTCAACGATCTGTACTTCTTCGCCGCCGTTGTCGAGCACGGCGGCTTTTCTTCAGCAGGGCGCGCCCTTGGCATACCCAAGTCGCGCCTGAGCAAGCGCATCGCGCAACTGGAAGAGCGCCTGGGCGTTCGCCTGTTGCAGCGAACCACCCGGCGATTCGTGGTCACCGAAGTGGGCGAGCGTTTCTACGGACACTGCCGCGCCGTGCTGGAAGAGGCGCGCGCCGCGCAGGAGGCCGTGGAAGAGGTGCGTTCCGAGCCGCGCGGCGTGGTGCGCGTCAGCTGTCCGGTGTCGCTGGTGCAGACCGTGGTGGGCCATATCCTTCCGGATTTCCTGGCCCAGCATCCGAAGATGCAGGTGCGCCTGCAGGCGACGGATCGGCGCGTGGACGTCATCGGCGAGGGCTTCGACATCGCCATTCGCGTGCGCAGCAAGCTCGATACCGACGCGACCCTGGTGGTGCGCACCTTCGGCCAGTCGAACGTGTTGCTGGTAGCCAGCCCGGAATTGCTCAACCGCGTGGGCCGGCCCAAGGAGCCGTCCGAGATTTCAGAGCTGCCGGCGCTCAGCAACCAGGAACACGAAGGCGCGCAGAGCTGGGAGCTGTTGGACAAGGAAGGCGAGCGCGTCATCGTGGACATCAAGCCGCGACTGATCTGCGGCGACTTCAACGCGCTGCTGCAAAGCTGCAAGCGCGGCATCGGCGTGACGCTGCTACCGGAGTTCGTGTGCGGCCCGGCCATCGAGCGCGGTGAGCTGGAAGTGGTCCTGCCCGACTGGAGCGTGCCGCAAGGCACCATGCACTTCGTCTACCCGAGCCGCCGCGGCTTGCTGCCCGGCGTGCGCGCCTTCGTGGATTTTCTTGCGGAGCGGCTGCCCGGCACGGTGCGCGAGAAACACGCCCAATGCAACAAATACGTGTAAAAGCACGCGCTGACGCGGGCCCGCAACGAGCACCGTGTTAGCATCGACGTTTAGCCATCCATACCTCCGGATCATGCAGATCGAAACCAAGCTTCCCAAAGTCGGAACCACCATTTTCAGCGTCATGAGCCAGCTGGCGGTGGAACACAAGGCCGTCAACCTGGGGCAGGGCTTCCCGGACTTCGAGCCGCCGCAGCCGCTGCGCGATGCCATCACGCGCGCCATGGGCGAAGGACGCAACCAGTACGCACCGGGTATCGGCCTGCCGGCCTTGCGCGAGCAGATCGCACTGAAGACCGAGCGCATGTACGGCCACAAGCTGAGCGCCGACACGGACGTGACGGTGACCTCGGGCGCGACCGAAGCCCTGTTCGCCGCTATCGCCGCCGTGGTGCGCGCGGGCGACGAGGTGATCGTGTTCGACCCGGCCTACGATAGCTACGAGCCCGCGATCGAACTGCAGGGCGCCCGCGCCGTGCACATTCCGCTGCAGGCGCCGACCTTCGCCATCGACTGGCAGCGTGTGCGCGATGCGATCACGCCGAAGACGCGCATGATCCTGATCAACAGCCCGCACAATCCCACCGGCGCGGTGCTGTCCGCGGCCGACCTGGACGAGCTGGCGGCGATCGTTCGCGATACCGAGATCGTCGTGCTGTCGGACGAGGTGTACGAGCACATCGTGTACGACGGCAAGCAGCATCAGAGCGTGCTGCGCCATGCCGAACTGGCGGCGCGCAGCATCGTGGTGTCCTCGTTCGGCAAGACGTATCACTGCACCGGCTGGAAGCTGGGCTACGCGGTGGCGCCGAAGGCGCTGAGCGCGGAATTCCGCAAGGTGCACCAGTACCTCACGTTCTGCACCTTCCATCCTGCGCAGGTGGCCTTCGCCGAGTTCATGGCGAGCACGCCGGAGCATTATCTGGAACTGCCCGCGTTCTACCAGGCCAAGCGCGACCGTTTCCGCGACCTGATCAAGCCCTCGCGCTTCAAGCTGCTCGACGTGCCGGGCGGCTATTTCCAGCTGGTCGACTATTCCGCCATCAGCGACAAGGACGATGTGTCCTTCTGCGAGTGGATGGTGAAGGAGGGCGGTGTCGCCGCCATTCCGCTCACGCCGTTCTACGAGAAGGCGCCGGGTACCCACCTGCTGCGCCTGTGCTTCGCCAAGAGCGACGCCACCATGGAGGCCGCCGCGGAGCGTCTATGCAAGCTTTAAGAATCAGCCTGATCCAGGGCGCCACCCGTTGGCATGACGCGCCCGCCAATCGCGATTACTACGGCGAACTGGTGCGCAGCGTGGCCGGGCAAACGGATCTGGTCGTGCTGCCGGAAACTTTTCTTTCCGGCTTCAGCAACGACACGCGCGCCAGTGCGGAAACCATGGATGGCGAAGGCGTGGCGTGGATGCGCGCGCTCGCGCAGGAAGTCGATGCCGTGCTGTGCGGTAGCCTGGCGATCCGCGAAGGCGATACGGTGTACAACCGGCTGATCTGGGCGCGCCCGGACGGCAGTTTCGCGCAATACGACAAGCGCCACCTGTTCCGCATGGCCGGTGAGCACACGCGCTACGGCGGCGGCAACGAGCGCCTGATTGTCGAACTGAGGGGTTGGCGCATCCTGCCGCAGGTCTGCTACGACCTGCGTTTCCCGGTGTGGTTGCGCAACGGTCGCCGCGAAGAAGCCGCCGGTGGCATGGACTACGACCTGGCCGTGTTCGTGGCCAACTGGCCGGCGCCCCGGCGCCAGCCCTGGCGCACCTTGTTGCGGGCGCGCGCCATCGAGAACCTGAGCTACGTCGTGGGCCTCAACCGCGTGGGCGTCGACGGCAACGATCTGCCCTATGCGGGCGACAGCGCGGTGCTCGATCCCGTCGGCGAGCCGCTGATCGAACTTGGCCCGCAGGAGCAGGTGGTGACGGTGACGGTGGATCCCGCGCCGCTGCTCGCGCATCGCGAGCGCTTCCCTGCGTGGATGGACGCCGATCGCTTTACGCTCGACGCGAGTTGACCCCGTTCCCGGCCGCGCGCGGTCACTCCGCGCGCGGCTGCGGGGTAGCTTTCGTCAGCGGCTTCCCCACCTCGAACTGCATGCGCCGGAAGTCGATCGTCCAGTATTCGAAGGCTTGCAGGATGTCGCCGCCGAGCAGGTTCACGTCCTTGCCGCCGGCCGCATCGTGCAGCGCGATGGTGATGGCGGGCAGCAGCGCCTGTTGATCGCCGATGCGGACGCGAATGTCCGGCCACGTGACGGCTTCGCTGGCGCGCGAGCCGCCTGCGCCGGCTACACGTTCCCGCTTGGACTGCAAGCCCTTGATCACGGCTGGATGGGCCGAGGCGAAGCCTGAGGAAAGCGCCGAGCGCGCACCGCCGCTATCCAGTTGCATGGACACCGGCATGTCATTGAGTCTCACGTTCACGTAGAGATCGCTTCCCACCATGCGCAGGTTGCCAGTGGCTACAGAGGATGCAGCGCTGCGCGACGGCAGCAGCCTGCCATCGGCGGTGAACTGAAGGCGTTGAAGCTGCCGCAGCACCGGGAAGCCCAGGATCGCATCGATCTGGTAGCCGCCCGGCACTGGCATGTCGAGTTGCTCGTCGTCCAGTACCAGGAAGGCGACATGGCTCAACGAGAGCCCCGCGAATTCGACGTGGTCGGCGATGCCGACTCGCGTTGTCACCGCCTGGCGACTGGCGCTGCCGACGCTGGATGTGCCGTCGAGCAACTTGAGCCCCAGTTTGCGCGCGGTGGAAAGCGACACCGTCGATAGATTGGCCCCGGTGTCGAGGATGGCTTCCTGCGCGTGGCCATTGATCCGCAGGATGGAACGAGGCAGCCCGACCTTGTCGCGGGTGACGTCCACCGGCACC
>Ga0058700_1000438_pt1 | contig 17654 bp, 19 predicted proteins | sample AgamicAtAme_FD_71365 | JGI IMG/M metagenome (GOLD analysis project Ga0058700, IMG submission 71365) | Agave microbial communities from Guanajuato, Mexico - At.Am.e | ecosystem: Host-associated > Plants > Phyllosphere > Phylloplane/Leaf | place: Guanajuato, Mexico | collected 2012-06-07 | reverse complement strand
AACCGCGGCGTGGTGGTGATGAACACGCCCCATGGCAACGCCATCACCACCGCCGAGCACGCCATCGCCATGATGTTCGCGCTGGCGCGGCAGCTCCCGGAGGCCTCCGCCTCCACCAAGGCGGGCAAGTGGGAGAAGAACCGCTTCATGGGCGTCGAGCTGTTCGGCAAGACGCTCGGCCTCATCGGCTGCGGCAACATTGGTTCCATCGTCGCGGACCGCGCGGTCGGGCTGAAGATGAAGGTCATCGCCTTCGACCCGTTCCTGTCCGAGCGGCGGGCGCTCGACCTCGGCGTGGAGAAGGTGGAGCTGGCGGATCTGCTGGAACGGGCGGACATCGTCAGCCTGCACGCGCCGCTCACCGAGCAGACGCGCGACATCCTCTCGCGCGACAACCTGGAGCGGATGAAGAAGGGGGCGCGCGTCGTCAACTGCGCCCGCGGCGGCCTGGTAGACGAAGCGGCGCTGGCGGACGCGCTCCGCTCCGGCCACATCGCCGGCGCCGCGCTCGACGTGTTCGAGACCGAGCCGGCGAAGGAGAGCCCGCTCTTCGGGCTGGAGAACGTGGTCTGCACGCCGCACCTCGGCGCCGCCACGGCGGAGGCGCAGGAGAACGTCGCGTTGCAGGTGGCGGACCAGATGGCCGACTACCTGCTCACCGGTGCGGTTTCCAACGCCATCAACATGCCCTCCGTCACCGCGGAGGAGGCGCCTCGCCTGAAGCCGTACATGGAGCTGGCGCGGCTGCTCGGCGGCATGGCCGGGCAGCTCACCGCCGTGCAGGCGCAGGAGAGCGACAACGCCATCCGCGCGATCCGCGTGGAGTACGAGGGCGCGGTCGCCGACCTGAACCGGCGGCCGCTGACGGCGGCGGCGCTGGCCGGCGTGCTCGGCCCGCTGCTCGGCTCGGTGAACATGGTGAACGCGCCCGTCGTCGCGCGGGAGCGCGGCGTCGAGGTGGCCGAGACGGTGCTGGAGCGCTCCAGCGAGTACCAGACGCTGGTGCGCCTGACCGTCACCACCGGGCGCTTCGAGCGGAGCGTGGCCGGCACGCTGGTCGCGGGCGACAAGCCGCGGCTGGTGGACGTGAAGGGCATCGCGGTCGAGGCCGACTTCGCGCCGTACATGCTCTACGTGACGAACCAGGACCGGCCGGGCTTCATCGGGCGCTTCGGCACCACCCTGGCGGACGCGGGCATCAACATCGCCACCTTCCACCTCGGCCGCAGCGCGCCGGGCGGCGACGCGATCTGCTTGGTCGGCTTGGACGGGCCGATGCCGGAGCCGGTGCTGAACGAGGTGCGGCACCTGCCGTTGGTGATGCAGGCGGTGCCGCTGGCGTTCTGAGCGGCGCCGGCCCGCCCCCGCGCCGCACGGCCATGTGATGCCGTGCGGCCCGGCGCGTCGGCGCAGTGTCTCCCCCGTTTCGGGGAGGGCGCCATGTCGCGCGAAGAGATCCAGGCCACCAACCGGGTATTCGAGCAGGAGGTGATCGGCCGGCGCGACTTCGGCGCGCTGGACCGGGTGTACACGCGGGAGGCCCGCCTCCTGCCGCCCGGCGCGCCGATGGCGACGGGCCGCGCGGCGGTCGCCGGGTTCTGGCGCGGCGCGGTCGAAGCGCTGGGCGTGGAAAGCCTCAAACTGCACACGTTGAGCCTCGACGTGTCCGGCGACCGCGCGCAGGAGGTCGGCCGCGCCGAGCTGGCGTTGGGGGGCGGCGGGGCGCCGATGGCGCTCAAGTACGTCGTCCTTTGGAAGCGCGAGGACGGCGGCTGGCGCATGGACGTGGACATCTGGAACGCCGACGGCTGACGCGCGCGCCCCCGCCCGTCTCGCTACGGCGCCGCAACGCGGCTTGGCGCGCGGCGCGGGCGCGGTCCAAACCGGGCCGGGCAGGGGGGCTCACCTTGACCGACCGGAAGCAGAAGGAAGAGCGGCGCGTCGGCGCCGAAACCGACCTCTACGCGCCCGTCAAGCGCTTCTTGGAAGCGCGCGGGCTGGTGGCCAAAGGCGAGGTGCGCGGCTGCGACGTGGTGGCCGTCTCCCCCGCTGAGCCCGAGCTGCCCGTCGTGGTCGAGTTGAAGCGCGCCGTCACGCTCGCGGGCGTGCTGCAGTGCGTGGACCGCTTCGCGGTGACGGACCTGGTCTACCTCGCCGTGCCCGTGGCGGCGCTGCGGCGGCCGAAGGGCGGCGGCGACGGGTTCCGGCGCTTGTGCAAGCGGCTCGGCCTCGGGCTCCTCGCCGTGGCCGCCGACGGCGCCGTGTCCGCCCTCGCGGAGCCGCTGCCCGTCCGCGCGCCGCGCCGCAACCGCCTGCGCGCCGCGCGCGTGCTCGCGGAGCACGCGAAGCGCCAGGGCGATCCCACGCCGGGCGGGCGGCCCGGCGGCGTGCGGCAGATGACGGCCTATCGCCAGCGCGCGCTGCGCTGCGCCGCCGCCCTGCACGGCGCGCCGGGCGGTGGGTCGCTCCCCGTCCGGGTCGTGCGCGAGGCGGCCGCCGCGCCGGACGCCGGGCGCATCCTGTACCGCAACGTCTACGGCTGGTTCGAGCCGGCGGGGCGCGACCTGTACCGGTTGACGGAGGCTGGGCTGCGCGACTTGGCGCTGCTCGGTCCGGCGGCGGAGGCGTGCATCGCCCTTCCGCCGCCGCCGGTGCCCGACGGCGCCGAGGCGCGGCCCGTCAGCGGCCCTTGAACACCGGCGGGCGCTTCTCGACGAAGGCGCGCAGCGCTTCCGCGTGGTCCTCGGTTTCCCGGCAACGCATCATGCCGATGGCCTCGGCGTCGAGCGCGTCCGCCAGCGAGCCTTCCTCGGCCGCCTTCATGTTGCGCTTCATCCAGCGCCAGGCCACGCGCGGCCCTGCGCCGAGTTGGCGGGCGAGGGCCACCGTCTCGTCCCGCAGCGCCGCGTCCGGCACCACGCGGTTCGCCAAGCCGAGCGCGGCCATGCGGGTGGAATCCAGCACCTCGGAGGTGAAGTAGAGTTCGCGCGCCCGTGCCGGACCCACCAGCCGCGACAGAAACCAGTGCCCGCCGAAGTCGCCGGAAAAGCCCATCTTGGCGAAGGCCGTGGTCATGCGGGCGCTCTCGCCCGCGATGCGGATGTCGCAGGCGAGCGCGAGCGACATGCCGGCGCCGGCCGCCACGCCGTTCAGCATGGCGACCGTGGGCTTGGGCATCTCGTGCAGCAGGCGCGACGCTTCCATGCGCGCGCGGAGCCGGTCCATGCCGGCCTCCGCGGCGGTGAGCAGCGAGTGGTCGCCGCTGGCGCGCGCCTTCATGTCGCCGCCGGCGCAGAAGCCGCGCCCGGCGCCGGTCAGTACGACGCAGCCGATCTCGGCGTCCGCGGCGAGGCTTTGCAGGTCGGCGAGCAGCAGCGAGAGCATTTCCCCGCCGAGGGCGTTCAACTGCTCCGGCCGGTTCATGGTGAGCAGGGCGACGCCGTCCGCCCGTTCGACGAGCAACTCGGGTTCCATGGTCCGTTCCTCCCGGCCTTGAGCCTACACCCGCGCCGGGTGCTAGGCTCAAGGCACGACCGGGGAGAGAACGCCATGAAGGCCGCCGTCCTGCACGCGCCCAACCAGCCGCTCACGATCGAGGACGTGTCGCTCGCCAAGCCCAAGGCGCGGGAGGTGCTGCTGCGCACCGCCTACGCCGGCCTGTGCCACAGCGACCTGCACTTCATCGAAGGGCTCTACCCGCATCCCCTGCCGGTCGTGCTGGGCCACGAGGTGGCGGGCGTGGTGGAGACGGTGGGCGACGACGTCACCTACCTCAAACCGGGCGACCACGTCATCGGCTGCTTGTCCGTGTTCTGCGGCGGCTGCTCCCAATGCACAACCGGGCACCCGAACCTCTGCGAGAACACCGAGGTCAAGTTGCAGCCGGGCATGTCGCGCCGGCTGTCCTGGCGCGGCGGCGAGCCGATGAACCAGTTCATGAACCTGTCCGCCTTCGCCGAGCAGATGGTGGTGCACGAGAACGCGCTAGTGAAGATCGACCCGGAGGTGCCGCTCGACCGCGCCACGCTGGTGGGCTGCGGCGTCATCACCGGCGTCGGCGCCGTGTTCAACACGGCGCGCATCGAGGCGGGTTCGACCGTCGCGGTGATCGGCTGCGGCGGCGTCGGCCTCGCTTCGGTGAACGGCGCGGCGCTGGCGGGGGCGGAGCGCATCATCGCCATCGACCGGCTGCCGTCGAAGCTGGAGATGGCGAAGCGCATGGGCGCGACCGACACGCTGCTCGCCGGCAACAACGACGTGGCGGCGCAGGTGCGCGACATGACGGGCGGCGGCGTCCACTACTCCTTCGAGGCGCTGGGGATGAAGGAAACGGCCGAGCAGTCCTTCGCCATGCTGCGGCCGGGCGGCACCGCCACCATCATCGGCATGGTGCCTTTCGGCACCAAGATCGAGCTGCACGGCTTCGACTTCCTGCGGGAGCGGAAGATCCAGGGCTCTTCCATGGGCTCCAACCGCTTCCGCGTTGACATGCCGCGGCTGCTCGGCCTGTGGAAGCAGGGCCGGCTGCACCTCGACCACCTCATCAGCGGCACGCTCAAGCTCGACGAGATCAACGAGGGTTTCGCGCGGTTGAAGGGCGGCGAGGTCGTGCGCCAGCTCATCGCCTTCAACTGACGGCGGCGGAGGTCAGCGGCGGCGTTCGAGCCGGTCGATCTCCGCGGCGACGCCGCCCGCCGCCTCGGACGTGCGGGGCAGGCGCGGCATGGACGCGAGCCGCCCCAAGGTCGCCGATGGCCCGTAGGCGAAGGCGGGGCCGGACAGCGCCGCTTCGGCGCCGGCGCGGCTGCCCGAACGCAGCGCGCCCGCGGCGCGGCGCAGCCCGGCCATGACCAACTCCGGCGATGCGTCGGGCGAGATGCCGAGGAAACCGCGCATCTCCCGGCGCGCGGCTTCGAGCTGCTGCAACGCCGCCGGGTTCGCTTCCGGCGCGTAGCGCGGATTCACGGCGAACTCGTTGGCGAGGAACTCGAGCTCGGCCGCGGCCTCCGCCGCTTCCACGGGACGCCCGGCCCAGCGGCTCGTGTCGCCGAGCGTGCTCGGCGCGCGCAGGGCCGCGCCGCGGACGGGGTCGCCAAAGCCGAACAGGTGGGGTGCGCCGGGCCGGGCGTCGCAGGCGGCGAGCGCGAGCAACGCGACGACTGCTATCGCGAGCGGGCGCGGGCCGGGCTGTTCACGAGGCGGTGTTGCGCGGTGAAGCGACGGAGCAAACGCGCGGACGGAACGTTCGACCTGAACCGGAACGCAACGGAAGGCAGCAACCATGCGCGGCATCCTCCTTTGGCTCGTCGGACTCCCCATCCCGATCATCATCCTGCTGTACCTGTTCAACGTGCTCTGATCCCGCCCGGACCGGTCGGGCACGACCCGTCCGAAGCCTGATTAGGAGAACGCCTCCGGGGCGGGTGGGTGCTGGCTGCGCCCGCCCGCTTCGTGCGTTCGAGGCCGGCTTCCATGCTGGTGAGGAGGCATCGCCTCGGACCGTGGATCGGCCCCCACCAGCCACAAAAAGTTTTTGAAACGCAACAAAATCAGGCGGCGTTTACAGCCCACATGGAAGTTGGGGCTGGCGATGAGCGGCACACGGGACGTGACTGACTTGATCGGGTACTTCGCCATCGGGTTCGTGGCCTACAAGACCTTCGAACTCGGACCCTACGAAGCAGCCTTGCTGTTCGGCCGCGCCGTCCACGTCTTCATAGTGGCGCTGCAAGGGCATCTGTGAACCGCGCCAGAGAAGGGCGACGGTTCGGTTGGAAGCCGAGGCAAGCGGCAGATCGCGGTTGAGGTGGCCTCGGCCCCCCGGACACTGTCCGGGGGGCCGAACGCCGGTTCAACTCAGCGCAGGACGATCTCGACGCGGCGGTTCTGCGGCTCGCGCACACCGTCCGCGGTCTGCACCAGCGGCCGGCTCTCGCCGTAGGCCGAAACGCCGATCTCGCCGCGGTTCACGCCGCGCGCCACCAGTTCGGAGGCGACCGCCTCGGCCCGGCGCTGCGACAGGCGCTGGTTGTACTGCGGCGAACCGGAGCGGTCGGCGTGGCCGGCCACCTCGATGCGGGTCGCCCCAACGCGCCGCGAGTTCTGCGCCGCCTCGCCGATGATCTCGCGCGCGCGGCCGGTGAGGTCGGCGCGGTTGAAGTCGAAGAAGACGAGGTAGGTGCGAGCCGTCTGAGGCGCCGGGGCCACGGCCGGGGCCGGGGCGACCGGGGCCGGAGCCGGGGCCGGCTGGAACAGCGCGTAACGCACACCGAGCATGACCGAGTGGTTGTACTTGTCCACGTCGAGCTTGGCGCTCTGCAAGGTGCGGTTGCCGGCGCTGAGGGACGACACCTGGAGATCCGCGCCAAGGATGCCCATGAAGCGGTACTCGATCGTGGACGTCAGGCCGGGAATGCCGAGCCAAGTGAACGGCACGGCGAGGCCGGCAATGCCTTGGAACGCGAAGCTGCCGTCGGTGTCGTTCGCGTAGAGTTGGGTGCCGACGTTGCCCGGGGCGCCGCTGACGCCGCGGATGTTGTGGAAGTCGGTCCAGACGTAACCGGCGCCAACGCCGACGTAGGGTTGGACGTAGCTCGGCCCGATCCCGAGGAAGCCCGGGTCGAAGTCATAGAAGGCGTTGCCCATCACGCCGTAGGTGCGCTGGAAGCCGCCGGTCCGGGCGATCGGCGCGAGGTTGAAGCCGCGGATGCTGTCGACTTCGTTCTCGCGGAAGTTGCCCTCGACCTCGGCGCGCAGGCCGTTGCCGAAGCCCCAGCCGAGGCTCAACACGGCACCCCAGCCCAACTCATAGTTGGCCTTGCCGACGTCGTTGAAGCGCACGTCCGCGCTCGCCGGCAAGCCAGCGATTTCCCGCGCGGTCCGGCCCGTGATGTCGAACTTCTCGGGGTTGTTGACCCAGTTCGCACCGGCACCGACGCCGATGTACGGGCCGCTCACCGGCTGCGCGCTCGCCACGGCGGCGGGCAGCGTGAGCATCGTCGCCGCCAACAATGCCTTTCTAATCGTCATTCCAACAGTCTCCATTCTAAACGACGCAATTTCGGCCGTAGGAGCGGTCACCATCCGGCAAGCTGCGTTCGTCTGACAAACGACAAGTAGGGTTGCGGTTCGGGCGCGTGCGTTGGACGTTCGTGCCTGTTGCATCCAAGCCACGCTGTCGAGCGGCACCCTGACCACACGAGGGAGTCGCTCGCCGGCGACGGTCGGCGCGGGGGGTGAGCCAACCCGCCCGGCGGCGACGGCGCAGCGGCTGAAAAGCACGGGCCCGACCGTCGCGTCACAACGGCCGGGCCCGGCAGGAGAGAGAGACGCGGGCCGGTCGGCCCGCGGCGGGTCGGCGTCGGCCCTCAGCGCAGGACGATCTCGACGCGGCGGTTCTGCGGCTCGCGCACGCCGTCCGCGGTCGGCACCAGCGGCCGGCTCTCGCCGAACGCGGTGACGCCGATGTCGCCGCGGTTCACGCCCTGGCGGACGAGTTCCGCCGCCACCGTGTCCGCGCGGCGCTGCGACAGGCGCTGGTTGTACTGCGGCGTGCCGGAGCGGTCGGCGTGGCCGGCCACCTCGATGCGGGTGGCGCGCGCCGTGCGGGACGCGTTCGCCGCCTGGCCGATGATCTGCCGGGCGCGGTCGGTGAGGTCGGCCCGGTTCCAGTCGAAGAACACGAGGTAGGTGCGCGCCACGTCCGGCTGCGCCGGCGGCGGGGTCGTGGTCGCCGCCGGGGCCGGGGGCGGCGCGACGCCGAAGTTGTAGCGCACGCCGAGCAGGGCGCTGTGGTTGTAGTTCTCCGGCCGGAAGCCGGCGGCGACGTCGTTGCGCTGCGGGCCGGCGGTGCGGTCGATGCCGAGCTTCGTGTTCAGCGTGCCGAGGAAGCGGTACTCGGCCGTGAAGGCGAGACCCGGCACGTCGAAGAGCTTGAAGGCGACGCCGGCGATGGCCTGGTAGGCGAACTGGCCGTCGTCCTGGTCGTCGATCCGGAAGTTCGTCCCGCCGCGGGCGAAGCGGGCGTTCTTGATCTCCTGCCAGATGTAGCCGGCGCCGACGCCGACGTAGGGCGCCACGGGCAGGCCGAAGAAGCTGTCGAGGTTGAGGTCGAACAACGCGTTGCCCATCACGCCGTAGCTGCGGATGTAGCCCGAGCGCGAGACGACGCCGGGCACGCCAGGCCTCCCCTGCACCGACAGCTTGTCGATCTCGTTCTCGCGGTAGCTGCCCTCGATCTCGGCGCGGATGCCGTTGCCGAAGCCCCAACCGATCGAGCCGACGCCGGCGAAGCCCGGGTTGTCGGGGACGATGCGGACGCCGCGGCTCTCGCTGTCGTGGCGGATGTTGACGCCGGCGCCCGCGCCGACATAGAGGCCGGTGACGGGCTGCGCCTGCGCGGCCATCGGCAGCGCCAGCACCGTCGCGGCCAGAAGGGCCCTCTTGAGGCTCATCCTCTCTCTCCTAAACACATCGCTTCTGACGCCGCGCCTCCCAGCCGCCTGATGGGGCCGAATCCTGCGCCGCGTGCCCGGACGCTACCATCAACCGCCGGGCCGGATACCTGGGGTCCGAACATTGGCGCATCGATGTTGCCGGGAAGCCACGGTATACCGCGGCATTTCCGTCACATCTCCGCCGCGAGTGCTTCTTCTGCCAAGCCGGCCAGCGACCCGAGCGGGAGCAGGCGCGTGACGTGGCCGAGCTTGCGACCGGGCCTCGCCTCGTTCTTGCCGTAGAGATGCGCCGCCGAGCGGCCGCGCCGGACGATGCCGGGCCAGGCCGCCAGCCCTTCCGGGCCGACGAGGTTCCGCATCACCGCGTCGTGGTGGCGCGACGGGTCGGCCAGCGGCAAGCCGGCCACGGCCCGGACGTGCTGCTCGAACTGGCTGGCGAGGCACGCGTCCAGCGTCCAATGGCCGGAGTTGTGCGGACGGGGCGCGATCTCGTTGCCGAGCAGCGCGCCGCCGGGGAGCAGAAACATCTCCAGCGCCAACACGCCCACCAAGCCGAGTTCGGCCGCCACGCGGGCGGCGTGGCCGCGCGCGGCCGCGGCGACCTCCTCCGGGATCCGGGCCGGGGCCAGCGAAGTGTCGAGGATGTGGTCGCGGTGGCGGTTCTCCACCGCGTCGAACACGGCGAGCGTGCCGTCCGCGGCGCGGGCGACGATGGCCGAAACCTCCGCCGCGAAAGGCACGAAACCCTCCAAGACGAGCGGCTTGGGCTCCAGCCGCGCCCAGGCGGCCTCGGCGTCCCCCGCGTCCCGCAGCACCGCTTGGCCGCGGCCGTCGTAGCCGAAGCGGGTCGTCTTCAGCACGGCCGGCACGCCGATCTCCGCGAGCGCCGCCTCCAGCTCCTCCAACGACAGCACGGCCCGCCACGGGGCGACCGGGACGCCGGCGCGTCCGAGGAAGTCCTTCTCGGCGATCCGGTCCTGGCAGACCCGCAAGACCTCCACCCCGGGGCGGCAAGGCGCGAGCGGCGCCAGGGCTTCCAACGTTTCCGCGGGCACGTTCTCGAATTCGAAGGTGACGACGTCCACCGCCGCCGCGAAGCGGCGGAGCGCCTCCGCGTCCTCGTAGGCGGCGACGGTGGTCGCGGCGGCGATCTGCATCCCCGGGCTGTCCGCGTCCGGCGCGAAGACGTGGCAACGGTAGCCGAGCCGCGCCGCCGCCATCGCGGACATGCGGCCGAGTTGCCCGCCGCCGAGGATGCCGATGGTGGCGCCGGGCGGCAGCGGCGGGGCGTCGGCGGGTGTCTTGCTCACCGCGGTTCCGTCGGAACGGCGTCCGTTTGCGCCGCGCGCCAAGCGGCCAAGCGCGCGGCGAGGGCGGGGTCGGACAAGGAAAGGATGGCCGCGGCGAGCAGCGCCGCGTTCACCGCGCCGGCCCGCCCGATGGCCAAAGTCCCGACCGGCACGCCGGCCGGCATCTGGACGATGGAGAGCAGGCTGTCCATGCCCTTGAGCGCGTGGCTCTCGACCGGCACGCCGAGCACGGGCAGGGCGGTCATTGACGCCGCCATGCCCGGGAGGTGCGCGGCGCCGCCGGCGCCGGCGACCACCACCTTGAGGCCGCGCGCCTCGGCGGTCGTGGCGTACTGGTACAAGCGCGCCGGGGTGCGGTGCGCCGACACCACCGCGGCTTCGTGCGGGACCGCCAATTCGTCCAGCACCGAAACGGCGTGGCGCATGGTCTCCCAATCCGAGCGGCTGCCCATGATGAGCCCGACCAACGGCCGCCGCGCGGTTTCGCGGGCCGCGCTCAAGCGATGATGTCCGGCACCAAGCGGCTTTCCAGCCGCGTGATCTCGTCCTTCAGCTTCAGCTTGCGCTTCTTGAGCCGTTGCACCTGCAACTGGTCCGTCCGTTCGGCGCTGAAGCGGGCGATGACCGTGTCGAGATCGCGGTGCTCGCTGCGCATCTCGTGCAGCCGGCGGAGCATGGATTCGCGGTCGTCGAGCATCGAAACGGGCTCGTAGCAGGATCGGGGGTGCGGAGGAACCCGGCCGGCAATATCATGGCGGGCGCCGGCGCGACAGCCCGCGCGGCGACGGACCGGAAACACGTGGGGAGTTCGACCGCATGGGGCATTCGCCGAGGCTCAAGACCCTTGAGGACCGCCATGCCGCCCTGGAGCAGCAGATCGTCGAGGAGGACGCCCGGCCGCGCCCCGACGCCGCCGAGTTGTCCCGCCTCAAGCTCGAGAAGCTGCGGTTGAAGGAAGAGATCGAGCGGCTGCGCCGCGAGGGCTGAAACGGCAGCCCCGCGCCCCGCGAAAGGCGCGGCGAGTCAGGCGGCGTCTTCCTCCGGCGCGTCGGCGACGGGCGACGGAGGAAGGGTGGGGACGCCCGGCGCGCGCTCGCCGGCGGCGGCCAGCGCGGCGTTCAGGTCGGACTGCGTCACCAAGCCGAGGATCACCGGGTCGCGCGGCTTGATGTTCGCGCTGTTCCAGTGGGTCCGGTCGCGCACCTTGGCTATGGTGTCCTTGGTGGTCCCGACGAGCTTGGCCACCTGCTGCTCGGAAAGCTGCGGGTGGTTCCGGAGCAGCCACGCGATGCCGTCCGGGCGGTCGTTGCGCTTCGACACCGGCGTGTAGCGCGCGCCCTTGCTGCGGCCCTTCGGCACGGGCAGGGCGCTGGCGAGCATGTTCAAACGCGCCGAAGAGTCGGCCTCGCAGCGCGCGATCTCCTCGCGCGTGAGCTGGCCGTTGAGAACCGGGTCGTAGCCGATGATGCCCTGCGCGACCTCGCCGTCGGCGATGGCCTGGACTTCCAACGGGTGCATCCCGACGAAATCGGCCACTTGGTCGAAGGTGAGGGATGTCTTTTCGATCAGCCACACGGCGGTGGCTTTGGGCATGAGCGGCTGGGCCATGGGAAACCTTCAGGTCGCCGCGGCGGGCAAAGGCGCGCGCCGCAGGCTGAATTCGGCTTCGCATATAGAGAGCGCGCCGGGGCGGGTCAAAGGGCGCCCCAGCCAAGGCGGTGCCCGCTCGTCGGCGCGTGAACCGCCGTCCGGCCGGCCACTCGCGGGCGCGCGATCATCGGCAGGCGGCGCCGGGGGGGGGCGGCGCGGTCCTCCGGTGGCCGGGCCTCGCCCGTTCACTCGGCCGCGGCCGGTTCCGCGGCGGGCGGCTTCGCGGGTTTGGGCGCCGGCCTGGCCCGGCGCGGGGCGTCGGGGATCGGTTCCATCGCCACGACGCCGTCCGTGAAGGCCACGGGCGTCGCGGCGCTCCGGTCCGGCGAGGCGGACGCCGGCGAGGCCCCGCGCTGCCCGGCGGCGGCGATCGGCGGCAGCGGCGCGTCGTCGTAGAAGCGCGCCGGGCCGGAGGCGACCGGGGAAGGGGCGGCCACGCCCTTCTCGTTCGCGGCCGCCTGCGCGACGGAAAGGTTGTTCCGGACCCTAGGCGGGGCGTCGCCGCGGGTGGAAAGCCGCTGCAGCACCGGCACCGCGCCGCCCGGGTCACCGGCGAGGACCATGGACAGCGCCATGTTGTTGAGCGCCGGCAGGTTCTGCGGGTCCGCCGCGAGCACCGCCCGGTAGCTGTTCTGGGCTTCGGGGTGCTGACCGAGCAGGTCCTGGGCGATGCCGCGCCCGAGCGTGGCGCTCAACTCCCTCGGCCGGGACGCGAGCACCGCGACGAAAGCCTCGGCGGCCTCGGCGGCCCTGCCTTCCAGCAGGCGTATCCGGCCGAGTTCGAGCAGCAGCACCGGGTCGCCGGGCTTGCGCCGGAGGGCCTGGGAGATGACCGCGTCGGCCTCGGGCACCCGGCTGGAGCGGGCGAGGGCCCTGGCGTAACGCGCTTGCACGTCGACGTTGTCCGGCGCCGTGGTCGCCAAGGAAGCCAGGACGGACATGGCCACTTCCGTCTGCCCGGACGCTTCGGCGACGGAGGCGATGCGGAGGCGCGACGCCACGTCGGAGCCGCGCTGGCTCTTGGCCGCGCACCCGGCGGTGGACGCGAGCAGCAGGAGGCCGAGGGACGCCCGCGCCAAGCGGTCGGGGAAAGCAACCATACTAACCTCCCATACTGCCCGACATCGCCACCACGGCCGGCCCGACCAGGACGATGAACAAGCACGGCATGATGAACAGGATCAACGGCAGGACCATGAGCGCCGGCAGCCGGGACGCCTTGTTTTCGAGGCGCAGGACGCGCTCGTGCCGGGCCTCCGCCGCGAGGATGCGCAGCGCCTGCGCCAGCGGCGTGCCGAACCGGAAGGTCTGCCCGAGCGTCGCGCCGAGCCTTTTCAGGAGCTCGACCAGCGCCCGTTCGGCCAAGCGGTTGAGCGCCTGCCTGCGGTCCGGCAGCACGCGCAGCTCGTGCGCCAGGAGCGCGAACTCGGACGACACGGCTTGGTTGGACCCGGCCATCTCGCGCGCGACGCGCTCCACCGCGCTGTCGAGCCCGAGGCCGGCTTCCGCGCAGACCACGAGCATGTCCATCGCGTCCGGCAGGCCCTTGTTCAGCGCCTGGATGTAGCGCCGGCGCAGGAAGGCCAGCACCCAGTTGGGCGCCATCAGCCCGACGAAGCCGCAGATGCCGGCCGCCACCGCCTCGTTGCCGGTGCCGTTGAGCTTGGCCGCGGCGAAGCCGACAACCGGGAGCGCCACCACCAGGGCCGCCTTCAGGCCGAGGAAGATCGAAACCGCCCGGCGGGGGTTGAAGCCCGCCGCGGCGACCGAGCGCTCCAGGTTCAGGAGGTCCTTTTCGGACAAAAGGGCCTTGTGGCGGAGGCGTTCGCCGATGCCGGTCAGGAGCGCCACGAGAGCGCCCGAGCCGGCCTGGGAGGCGCTGCCCGGGCCCGCCGCGGCGGCCGGACCCGCCGGGTCGTTCTTCATGCGGGTCAGGATGTCGCGCTCGGACTTCGCGCCGAACACCACGAGGAAGGCGGCCGCGAGGATCAGCAAGCAGATGGCCGCCACGATGACGGCCTGGGTTTCCATCGCCATGGCGGCTCAGTCCTTCGCTGCGCTCTTCATGAGGCCGCGGATGATCATCAGGCCGATCACCAGCAGCACCCCGCCGACCAGCAGCATCCGGAAGCCGAGGTCGGTCTCGAACAGGGGGTCCAGGTGGCCGGGCTTGAGGATCGACACCACCGAGCCGACCGCGAAGGGCAGCACCGAGAGGATGATGGCGGACATCCGCGCCTCGCCGGTGAGGGCCTTGATCTTCCCGGCCATGGCGACGCGCTTGCGCACCATCTCGGCGAGGTTCTCCAGCGTTTCGCCGAGGTTGCCGCCGGTCTGCGCCTGGAGGCCGACGGTGACGGCGAAGAAGTAGTACTCCGTCAGCCCCGACCGCTCGGCCAGGCCGAAGAGCGCCTGGTCTGAGGGCTGGCCGATGGCGATGTTGTTGACCACCTGGGCGAACTCCTCGCGGCTCGGCGAGGTCAGCTCGCGCGCGACGTTGGCCAGCGCTTCGCCCATGGGCAGGCCGGCGCGTATGGCGCGCAGGATGAGGCTCATGGCGTCGGGGAGCTGCAGGAAGAGCTTGTGCTGGTAGCGGGCGCTCTCCCACTTGAACACCATGCGGACGAACAAGAACCCGGCCGCCACGCCGAAGGCGGGCGCGACCGCCGCGCTGACGACCTTGTTCCCGAAGTAGCTCGCCCCCGCGGCGGTGGCGGCGCCGATGACCACGACGATCGGCCAGGCGACGCGGCGCTCCTTCGGGACGTGGCGCGACCGCCCGAGCTTCTCGAGCGCGCGGGCGAGGGGGGAGCCGGTGGCGGCGCGGCGGATGTTGCGCGCCGGCGCCGTCGCGGCGGCGGTCGCGACGGAAACGTCGTGGAGCGACCGGATGCGGCCCTCCAGGCGGCGCGTGTCGCTGTCGCCGCGCGCCACCATGATCGCCGAGACGATGCAGGCGAAGACGACGAAGAAGACGGCCAGCGTCATCAGGTTCGTGCCGACCATGGCCGTCAACCGCCCTCGAGGGCGGCCATCCAGGCGGGCATCAGGCCGAAGTACTCCAGCCGGTCGCTGAAGGACGGCCGGATGCCGCTGGCGACCCAGCGGCCGTGGATGCGGCCGGCCGCGTCGTCGCCGCCGTACTCGAACAGGAAGACGTCGTTCATGGTGACGACCTCGCCCTCCATGCCGACGATCTCCGAGACGTAGGTGATGCGCCTCCCGCCGTCGCGCATGCGCTGGATCTGGACGATGAGGTCGACGGCGCTGGCGATCTGGACGCGCACCGCGCGCGGCGGCAGCGAAGCGGTCCCCATCATCACCAGGTTCTCGATGCGGCTGAGGGCGTCGCGCGGCGTGTTGGAGTGGACGGTGCAGATGGAGCCGTCGTGGCCGGTGTTCATGGCCTGGAGCATGTCGAACGCCTCGGCGCCGCGGACCTCGCCGACGATGATGCGGTCGGGGCGCATGCGGAGCGCGTTCTTGATCAGGTCGCGCTGGTTGATCTCGCCCTTGCCTTCCAGGTTGGCGGGGCGGGTCTCCAAGCGGACCACGTGCGGCTGCTGGAGCTGCAACTCGGCCGCGTCCTCGATGGTGACGATGCGCTCGCCGTTGTCGATCGACTGGCTGATCGCGTTCATCAGGGTGGTCTTGCCGGACCCCGTGCCGCCGGAGATCACGATGTTCAGGCGGGCGCGGCCGGCGATCTCCAGGATCCTGCGCACCTGCTCGGAGATGGAGCCGAACTCCACCATCTTGTGCAGGTCGATCTTCTTCTTGGAGAATTTGCGGATGGTGATGCAGCCCCCGTCGATCGCCAGCGGCGGTATCACCGCGTTGACGCGGCAGCCGTCGGCCAGGCGGCAGTCCACGAGGGGGCTGGACTCGTCCACGCGGCGGCCCACGCCCGCCGCCATCTTCTGCGCGATGGACGTGACCTGCTCGGCGTTGCGGAACTTGACGGAGAAGTCCTGAGCGAGGAGGCCCTTGCGCTCGACGAACACCGCGTTCGGCCCGTTCACCATGATCTCGGTGACGGATTCGTCCCTCAGCAGGGGGTCGAGCGGGCCGTAGCCCACCATGTCCTGCGTCAGCTCCTCCGCGAGGTCCGCCTGCTCCTTCGCGGTGAGCTGCAGCCGGTCGCGCTCCGCCACCTCGTGGACCACCGCCTCCAGCTGCTTTCGCAGGCTCTCGGGCGGCAGCTCGGCGGCGATGGCGGGGTCGATGCGGTCCATCACCTCGGCGCGCAGCTTCGCCAGCATGCGCTGCTTCTCGGCGATCTTGACCTCGGGCTCCGGCCTCGGCGCCCGCGCGGGCGCGCGGGCGGGGGCCGGCGCCGTCCCCGCGCCCGGGGCGGGCGCTTCGGGCGTCCTCGGCTCTGGCGCCGCGGCCTGCGGCGCTTCGGTGCGGCGTCCGAACATGGTCAGCCCTTCTTCCGGAAGCGGTCGAGCCAGGACTTGGCCTGCACCATGCGGGCGCCGCCCACCTCCTGGGACAGCGGCGCCAGCGCGCGGCGCAGCGCGGCGCTGTCCTTCAGCGCCGGCCGGCCGAGGTTGGCGGCGCGGGGGAGGTGCCGCGGCAGGTCGGGGATGACGATGTCGGGCGCGGCGCCGAGGCCTTCCGTGATCATCGCGGTCTTGAGCGCGCCCGGCGCCCCCGCCCGGTTGAGCACGGTGAGGATGGGCGCCGAGTTGGGGAGCTTGCCGATCAGCTTCTTGGCGGCGGCCACGTCGCGCACGCTGGTCACGTCCGGCCGCATCACGAGCACCCGCTGCCGGGCGACCGTCAGCACCTGCCGCTCCATCGGGCCCGGCGGGTAGCGCAGGTCCACGACGATGATGTTGCACCGCGTGCGCAGCAGCTCCAGCAGCCGGGTCACGCCCTCCGGCGTGGGCGCGACGTCCGCTTCCGGCCCCTCGTCCGCCGCCAGCAGCCGCACGCGGTCCGAGATCTTGACGGAGGCGCGGTCCACGAACAGCGCGTCCACCCGGTTCGCCTGCTCGAGCGCGACGCGCAGGCCCGCCGAGCAGCGCGCGCTCAGCATGGTCGCCGCCGTGCCGGCGCGGAGGTGGAGGTCCAGGATGCCGACGTGGCTCTTGGTGATCTCCGCCACGTGGAGCGCGAGGTTGATCGCCACGGTCGTGGAGCCGACGCCGCCGCGCACGCCGCACACGGCCACGACGTGCCCGGCGCGCTGCGAGGGCCGCTCGGACAGGCCGGCCACGCGCGCGCCGAACAGCCGCGCCACGTTGTCGCGGGTGAGGGGCTTGGTCAGGTACTCGGCGACCCCGAGCCCGCGGGTGATCTCGCGGTAGAACTCGATGTTGCCCTGGTTGCCGATGGCCAGCACCGTCACGTCGGGCTCGCAGACGCTCGCCAAGCCGTCGAGGGCGCCCACCGGGTCGTCCTCGTCGCTGAGGTCGACCACGAGGACCTTCGGGGTGCGCTCCCGCTCCAGGGCGCGGATCGCGGCGCGGACGCCGCCGCGCCGGACCGTTATCGCGTCCAGGTGGTCCGACAGGCCCATCCGGAGCGTCGCCTCGCTCTCGTCGTCGTTGATGTAGGCGAGGAAGGGCGCGCGTTCCGCCCCGGACTCGCCGCCCGTCGAACGCGACGCCGCGACGGTCTCAGCTGCCGCCATTGCCGCCACTCCCCATGCTGCCGATGTTCGCGCCCGTGGACACGGCCGGGAGCGGGACCCGCTTGCCGCTGCGGAGCAGGTCGACCGGCTTGGCCCCGGAGTCGCCGCGCGTGGCGCCCGGCTCGACGCCGCGGCGCAGGTGCGACGGGTCCACGACCATGGCCCGGAGGTTCGCGTCGTTGAAGCCGCGGGGCGCCACGCTGCCCGGGCGCTCGAACGGGTCGTCCGTGCAGGCCGCGAGCAGGGCGGCGGCCGCCGCCGCGGCCAAGCAGGTGCGGAAGGTTCTGGGCATCGCGGCTACTCCAGGAGGAAACCGGAGTCCTGCGGCACCGCCGGGCTGGGCCGCGGCGAGGAGACGCCGCGCGCCACCTGGCGCATGTACAGGACGCGGTCGAGGTCGGTGGCGGGCCGGTAGTTTTCCGTCGGGCCGCCGAGGAGGCGCGGGTCGGACACCGGGCGCACCAGGTAGGGCGTGACGATGATCACCAGCTCGGTTTCGGCCCGGCGGAAGGCGTTGGACCGGAACAGGGCGCCCAGGACCGGGATCTCGCTCGCGCCCGCCAGGCCGTCCATCACCTGCGCGGTGTTGCGTTGGAG
>Ga0058700_1000436_pt1 | contig 17790 bp, 19 predicted proteins | sample AgamicAtAme_FD_71365 | JGI IMG/M metagenome (GOLD analysis project Ga0058700, IMG submission 71365) | Agave microbial communities from Guanajuato, Mexico - At.Am.e | ecosystem: Host-associated > Plants > Phyllosphere > Phylloplane/Leaf | place: Guanajuato, Mexico | collected 2012-06-07 | reverse complement strand
TACGGATGCAAAATGGCGGTGAGGCGGGGATTCGAACCCCGGATGCAGCTTTTGACCGCATACTCCCTTAGCAGGGGAGCGCCTTCAGCCTCTCGGCCACCTCACCACACGCCTCTTTCGAGTGCTTTGAAGAACTTGTTGAGAGCTCATCGTCGCTGCGTGGCGCACATATTACTTTCTGGGACTTATAAGTCAAACAATTTTTCCAGCCCCTGAATCGTTTGCACACTTCGCAGTCAATTAGCCTGTAAAAAGGCCAAAAAGGATGTTTTCTCAGCAGAATTTCCGCCGCTTCGCTGAAGAAAGACAAAAACAAGCCTGCCACGAAAACAGGAGTCTGATACAAAAAATCAGCGGGGTTGAAATAAAAAGGAAACCTGGAGAGGAGAAAATCTGGAGGAGGTGTTGCGTCTCGCCGTACAACCGCGAGACGCATAATAGCATCAGTAGTTGGACTGCTGTGATTTTTCAGCCTGGATACGCTGGTAGATCTCTTCACGGTGAACAGATACTTCTTTCGGGGCATTAACGCCAATGCGTACCTGGTTACCCTTAACCCCTAAGACAGTCACAGTGACCTCATCCCCAATCATGAGGGTTTCACCAACTCGACGAGTCAGAATCAGCATTCTTTGCTCCTTGAAAGATTAAAAGAGTCGGGTCTCTCTGTATCCCGGCATTATCCATCATATAACGCCAAAAAGTAAGCGATGACAAACACGTAAAGTGTAAGCAGTCACGGCATCACATTCTGTTAAACGTAAGTTTAGCCGATATACACAACTTCAACCTGACTTTCTTGTTATCAACAGCGTAGTGGCAACAAGGCCATAATCGGTAAGATTATGGCCTGTGCATTCGCTTTGTAGTTATGACAGTTTTGCGCTTACCCAGTCTTTAACACTGGCAAGAGCAGCAGGAAGCGCAGCCGCATCGGTACCACCGGCTTGCGCCATGTCCGGGCGTCCGCCCCCTTTGCCCCCAACCTGCTGGGCAACCATACCAACCAGATCCCCTGCTTTCACACGGTCAGTCACATCCTTCGAGACGCCCGCAATCAGAGAAACTTTCCCTTCAGCCACAGTGGCGAGAACAATAACAGAAGCGCCCAACTGGTTCTTCAGATCGTCCACCATGGTACGCAGCATCTTCGGCTCAACGCCTGCCAGTTCGCTGACCAGCAGTTTCACGCCGTTAAGGTCAATCGCTTTGCCGGACAGGTTAGCGCTCTCCTGCGCTGCCGCCTGCTCTTTAAGCTGCTGCAACTCTTTTTCCAGCTGACGCGTACGATCGATAACGGTACGCACTTTGTCGCCGAGGTTCTGGCTATCGCCTTTCAGCAACTGCGCGATATCGTGCAGTTGGTCGCTCTGCGCATGCAGGCTGGCAATCGCACCTTCACCGGTCACTGCTTCGATACGACGCACGCCAGCGGCAGTGCCGGATTCAGACACAATGCGGAACAGGCCGATATCACCGGTGCGGGAAGCATGCGTACCGCCGCACAGTTCGGTAGAGAAATCGCCCATGCTCAGTACCCGCACGCGCTCATCGTATTTCTCGCCAAACAGCGCCATCGCGCCATTCGCTTTCGCGGCTTCCAGATCCATGATGTTGGTTTCGATCGGCAGGTTACGGCGAATCTGCGCGTTCACCAGATCTTCCACTGCGCGGATCTCAGACGGTTTCATGGCTTCGAAATGAGAGAAGTCAAAGCGCAGCGCTTTGTCATTCACCAGCGAGCCTTTCTGCGCGACGTGGGTGCCAAGAACGGTACGCAACGCAGCATGCATCAGGTGCGTTGCAGAGTGGTTCAGGCGGATGCGCGCGCGACGCGCTTCGTCAACTTCCGCTTTCACGCCGTCACCCACTTTCAGAGTCCCGGTTACCAGCTTGCCGATGTGGCCAATCGCCTGACCATATTTCTGCGTATCCTGCACGGCAAACGCAAAACCGTTGCCTTTCAGTTCGCCTTTATCGCCAACCTGACCGCCGGATTCTGCATAGAATGGCGTTTCATCAAGCACGACAACCGCTTCCTGGCCTGCAGCAATCGCGTTCACCGGTTTGCCATCGACAAACAGTGCAGTCACTTTACCGTTCAGTTCAAGGTGATCGTAGCCTTTAAATTCTGAGGCGCTATCAACGCGGATCATCGCGTTGTAGTCCGCGCCAAATCCGCTGGATTCGCGGGCGCGGCGGCGCTGCTCTTCCATGGCGGCTTCAAAACCGGCTTCATCAATTTTCAGGTTACGTTCGCGGCAAACGTCCGCTGTCAGATCCATCGGGAAACCGTAGGTATCGTACAGACGGAAGACCGTTTCGCCGTCCAGCGTATCCCCTTTCAGTTTTGCCAGTTCTTCGTCCAGCAGCGCCAGACCGCGCTCCAGAGTACGGGCAAACTGCTCTTCTTCGGTTTTCAGAACCTGTTCAACCTGCGCCTGCTGGCGTTGCAGATCTTCACCGGCAGAGCCCATCACAGCGATCAGCGGCGCAACCAGTTTATAGAAGAAGGTGTCCTTCGCGCCCAGCATGTTACCGTGGCGGATAGCACGACGGATGATACGACGCAGCACATAGCCGCGGTTTTCGTTCGATGGGATTACGCCGTCAGCAATAAGGAATGCACAGGAGCGAATGTGGTCCGCGATAACGCGCAGGGATTTGTTGCTCAAATCCGTCGCGCCGGTCACTTTCGCTACGGCTTCGATCAGCTTAACGAACAGATCGATTTCATAGTTGGAGTTCACATGTTGCAGTACGGCTGCCACACGCTCCAGGCCCATACCGGTGTCCACTGACGGTTTCGGCAGCGGTTCCATGGTGCCATCGGCCTGGCGGTTAAACTGCATAAAGACGATGTTCCAGATTTCGATGTAACGGTCGCCATCTTCTTCCGGACTACCCGGAGGGCCGCCCCAGATATGGTCGCCGTGATCGTAGAAAATCTCGGTACACGGGCCGCACGGACCGGTATCGCCCATCTGCCAGAAGTTATCAGACGCGTAAGCGGCGCCTTTGTTATCACCGATGCGAATAATACGCTCACGCGGGATACCAACTTCTTTTTCCCAAATTTCGTAGGCTTCATCATCCGTTTCGTACACCGTCACCCACAGACGCTCTTTCGGCAGGTTGAACCAGTTTTCACCGGTCAGCAGTTCCCATGCATACTGAATAGCATCATGTTTGAAGTAATCGCCGAAGCTGAAGTTGCCCAGCATTTCAAAAAAGGTGTGATGACGTGCAGTGTAACCGACGTTTTCCAGGTCATTGTGTTTACCACCGGCACGGACACAACGCTGTGCCGTGGTGGCGCGGGAATAATTACGTTTGTCGAGCCCAAGGAACACATCCTTGAACTGGTTCATCCCTGCGTTGGTAAACAGCAAAGTCGGGTCGTTATTTGGCACAAGGGAGCTGCTGGCAACTACCTGATGTCCTTTGCTATGGAAAAAATCGAGAAACGCCTGACGGATCTCAGCGGTGCTCTTGCTCATAATTATCCTGAAATCAAGCTAACGAAATATGGTAACCAGCCGCCGCCATGACATAGCAGACGCGCCAGTTACTGGAAAAAGTGGGAATAAGATAAGTTTTCTTTAGTGCGAAGTAAAATCCCGTATGCGCTCAGTCGGCAAAATTTCGCCATATCTCCTGAATATCTTCCTGCAAAAAGCCACGATAGAGTAAAAAGCGTTGCACCTTTACTTTCGCGACAAACTCCGCCGGCAGTGGTTCTCCATACTTGCGCAACGCCTGATCGCGGGCGCTGGCGACCCAGTCGACATCGCATTCACGCATCGCCTGCTCCGTCGTTTCCCGCGCGATTCCTTTTTGATTCAGCTCCTGGCGAATACGAACCGGCCCATAGCCTTTGCGCGCCCGGCTGGCGATAAACTGACGCACGAAGCGGGCATCATCGAGAAAGTGGTGCTCAAGACACCACTCCACAATCTGCTCCACCTCTTCTTCCGTACAGTCGAGCTCCTCCGGGCCGTTTTTTCCCATTACCGGCGCCGTCAATTTGCGGCGAAACTCTTTTTCGCTGTGATCGCGCATCGCCAGAATCCGCATCGCCCGATCGCGCAAACGGGGAAGAGCAGAACGGCGGGGAGTATCATCAGACATGGCTCATTCCTGTGGTCGCAGAAAAGCAAAAGGGCTGCATCAGCAGCCCTCGATTGCGGTTCAGATTATCAGAAATCTTCGTTGGTTTCTTCAACGTCTGCGCCGTTGCTATCCACCGAGAATTCCGCAGCGGAATTCTGATTACTGAGCAGAATCTCGCGTACTTTTTTCTCGATCTCTTTCGCCGTTGCCGGGTTCTCTTTCAGCCAGGTTGTTGCATTCGCTTTACCCTGTCCGATTTTTTCACCGTTGTAGCTGTACCAGGCACCCGCTTTTTCGATCAGCTTCTCTTTCACGCCGAGGTCAACCAGCTCGCCGTAGAAGTTGATACCTTCACCGTAAAGGATCTGGAATTCAGCCTGTTTGAACGGCGCAGCGATTTTGTTTTTCACCACTTTCACGCGGGTTTCGCTGCCGATAACGTTGTCACCCTCTTTTACCGCACCGATGCGACGGATATCCAGGCGCACAGAAGCGTAAAACTTCAGCGCGTTACCGCCGGTGGTGGTTTCCGGGTTACCGAACATCACGCCAATTTTCATACGGATCTGGTTGATAAAGATCAGCAGCGTGTTGGATTGTTTCAGGTTACCGGCCAGCTTACGCATCGCCTGGCTCATCATACGTGCCGCGAGGCCCATGTGGGAGTCGCCGATTTCGCCTTCGATTTCCGCTTTCGGCGTCAATGCCGCAACGGAGTCGACAACCAGCACGTCAACTGCGCCAGAACGCGCCAGCGCATCGCAGATCTCCAGCGCCTGCTCACCGGTGTCCGGCTGGGAGCACAGCAGATTGTCGATATCAACGCCCAGCTTACGGGCATAGATAGGATCCAGCGCGTGCTCCGCATCGATAAACGCACAGGTTTTACCTTCGCGCTGCGCTGCGGCAATCACCTGCAATGTCAGCGTGGTTTTACCGGATGATTCCGGCCCGTAGATTTCGACGATACGCCCCATCGGCAGACCGCCTGCGCCCAGCGCGATATCCAGCGAGAGCGAACCGGTGGAGATAGTTTCCACATCCATAGAGCGGTCTTCACCCAGACGCATGATGGAGCCTTTACCGAATTGCTTTTCGATCTGACCCAGTGCAGCTGCAAGCGCCTTTTGTTTGTTTTCGTCGATAGCCATTATTACTCCTGTCATGCAGAGTGAAGCGCGTTACGCCCCGCGGTGAATTACTGTTCTGTTGTCGCAATTATACTGTATAGTCATACAGTATCAAGTTTTTTGTAGAAAATGTTGCCAGAGGGTTTGCAGCGCATAAGCCGTCGCCTGCCTGCGTACGGATTCGCGGTCGCCAGGAAAGCATTCGCGCCGTGTAATCCCTTCCCCGCTGACGCTGGCAATGCCAAACCAGACGGTGCCGACCGGCTTCTCCTCACTGCCGCCGTCCGGGCCAGCGATACCGCTGATCGAAATAGCATAATCAGCACGCGCGGCTTTCAGCGCGCCAATCGCCATTTCCACCACCACCGGCTCGCTCACCGCGCCGTGCGCATCCAGCGTGTCGGGCTGCACGCCAATCATTTGCGCTTTTGCTTCATTACTGTAGGTAACAAAGCCACGTTCAAACCAGGCGGAACTGCCGGCAATATCGGTGATGACTTTTGCAACCCAGCCGCCGGTGCAGGATTCCGCCGTCGTTAGCGTTGCGCCGCGCGCTTTTAACGCCTGCCCGATACGCTCACTCAGTTGCATTAATTCAGTGTCCGTCATGATGGCTCCCGTGCACAAAAAATCGTGGCGGAAAAGATACCACTTTCCGGGCAAATGTGGGGATGGCTTAATGAATTTACGAGGAGGCTTCCGAAAAAAGCGCGGTAAAGGAAATGGCGGCCCGAAGCACAGGCCCGGCCGCCGTGTAATTCGCCGGATGGCGGTTGGCTTATCCGGCTTACTGGAGGTTATTTCATGCTGTTCGCGATGGTGTCAACGTTATGGCGAAACGCTTTCTGATAAGTATCCGCCACGCCGCCTTTCGCGCTCAGCGCTTCCGGATAGAGTTCACCGCCCGGCTGCGCGCCGGTCGCACTGGCAATCTGTTTCACCAGACGCGGATCGAGCTGGTTCTCCATAAACCAGACGTGAACGCCATCGGCTTTGATCTGCTTAATCAGCGAGGCCACCTGCGCTGCGCTGGCTTCGCTCTCCGAGGAGATCCCCTGCGGCGCCATAAACTCAACGTTGTAGGCACGAGCGAAATAGCCGAAGGCATCATGGCTGGTCAGCACTTTGCGTTTCGCCTGCGGGATAGCGCTGAAGCGCTCTTTCGCCCAGCTATCCATTTGTTTTAATTCGGCGATATAGCGCTGGCCGGACGCATTGAGCGCGGCTTCATCTTCCGGATCGGCTTTCACCAGCGCGGCCAGAATATTTTGTGCATACAGCGCACCGTTGGCGGCGCTGTTCCAGGCGTGGGGATCGGTCACGGTTTTACCATCCTCTTCCAGCGTATGCGTGGATACGCCGGTTGAAGCCACCACCAGTTGGCCTTTAAAACCGGAGGCCTTCACCAGCCTGTCGAGCCAGCCTTCCAGCCCTAAACCATTCACCACCACCACATCGGCTTTATTCAGCAGCGCGCTGTCTTTCGCCGAGGGTTCAAAGGTGTGCGGATCGCCATCCGGCCCGACCAGCGTTGTCACCTTTACATGCTCGCCGCCCACTTCTTGTGTAATGTCGCCCAGAATCGAAAAACTGGTGACCACATTTAACGTTTTTGCCATCGCGCCCTGCGCCATCAAGCCCAGCGCAAGCGCCAGTATCACCCCTGTACGTTTCATCATTTCCCCTTGCTACGTTAAAAGCGCGCGCAGGCTTTGAGCCAGCCCGCTGCGCGTGCCAAATAAAACGGAAAAAAAGAACACCGCGCTGGCGGTCAGCACGATGGCAGGGCCAGCAGGCAGCCCCGCCATCCACGATAAACTTAAGCCCAGCCAGGCACAGAGCGCGCCGGTCACCGCCGCCAGCAGCAGCAAGGCTGGTAGCGTGCGCACCCAACAGCGCGCCGCCACTGCGGGCAACATCATGACGCCCACCGCCATCAGCGTGCCGAGAACCTGAAACCCGGCCACCAGGTTTAATACCAGCAGCGCCAGAAACAGCCCGTGCAGCAACCCCGGCAAGCGGGATGCATTCACCTGCAAAAACGCACTGTCGAACGCTTCGCTGACCAGCCCGCGATAACCCACCGCCAGCACGATCAGCGTCAGGCTGGCGACACCCGCGACAAACAGCGCCGCATCACTATCCACCGCCAGAATCGAACCAAACAGCAAGTGCAACAGATCGACGTTCGAGCCACGTAACGACACCAGCGTGACGCCCAGCGCCAGTGAGCCGAGATAAAAACCGGCAAAGCTGGCGTCCTCTTTCAGCGGCGTACGTCGGCTGACCCAGCCGGCGACCAGCGCCACGGTGATGCCCGCAACGAAGCCACCAATACTCATCGCCAGCAGCGACATGCCATTCAGCAAGTAACCGACCGCCACACCCGGCAGAATGGCGTGCGAGAGCGCATCGCCCATCAGGCTCATACGACGCAGCAGCAAAAAGACGCCCAGCGCCGTGGTGCTGACCGAAAGCGCCATGCAAACCACCAGCGCGCGGCGCATAAAACCAAATTCAATAAACGGCTGGAAAAAGAGATGCCAAATCATGCGCTGCACACCTCAGCCGTCGCCTGAGACTGCGCGGATGCGCCCCACTGCGCGGCTTTTTCGCCAAGGCGCAGGGTTTGCGGAAAGTAACGTGCTACGCGTTCACTATCATGCAACACCGCCAGGATGGTCTGCCCTTCGCGATGCATATCAACGATTTGTTCCATCAATACCTGCGACGTAATTTCATCAATGCCGGTGAAGGGTTCATCCAGCATGACCAGCGGCGCGTTCTGTACCCAGACGCGGGCAAATAACATGCGCTGGAATTGCCCGCCGGAGAGCGTATCAATGGTTTCACGCGCCATGGCCGTTAAGCCCACGCGTTCCAGCCCTTGTGCAACCCGCTTACGCGCATCACGATTCAGGCCGCGAAACAGGGAGATACGCGGCCAACAGCCCATGCAAACCACATCCTGAACGGTGAGCGGAAACTGTGATTCCAGCGCGTGACGCTGCGCCAGCCAGCCAATTGTCGGGCGTGACGGTTGCCAGCGCAGCACGCCGCTCACCGGAGGTAAAAATCCGGCCAGCGTTTTGAGTAATGTCGATTTGCCGCAGCCGTTAGCGCCGACAATAGCGGTCATACTTCCGCGCTCCAGCGTGCCGCAGAGCGCAGGGGTAATTGCCAGCCGGTCATATCCCGCCACTAAATGGTCAAGTTCAATCATGGCAACGTGACCGCCCAATCAGTCAGGAGCCAGAGCACCAGCAATAACGCGACGGCCAGCAGCAACCGGGTCGCACCAGACAGAGAAAACAGAGTTACGGGGATCATCGATACGCCTCAAATATGTTATAACGTAACAATAAACATTCACGGCGTTGATGTAAATGCAGAGGCGAAACGGGAGTGCGTCGAAATGTTTCAGATTCCTCTCCCACAGGCTATCTCTTGATCAGATCTTCGCAAGAGCCATTTACGCTCATGTTTTTCCCATGGATGGGAAAAAGGTTCAAAAAAATCCCCGACGACCACATCAGGGATTTGAGTATCAGAAACAGAAAAGGGAAGGGGGAAAAACGCGCTGTCCACATAAGATACCGTTCGTGTCACGTCACATTCAAACGATCATATTCTTTGCATAACAACCACTTCACGGGGACATCCTCCTCAATGGTCGGAAAACGCCCGCCAGGTTCGAGGAAATAGTTATCGCGCTTATCGTCATTCACCATCGAAATCTCCCAACCGAGAACAAGCGTTTTCTCAGCCCAGAAACGGTGATACAAACGCGGCGGCAGACACACCCCCTGCCCCGGTTTTAACACCAGCGTCTCGCCGGGCTTAAACGTACGTTGCCGCCCGTCCACGCTCACTTCAACCGTGCGCCGCTCGTCAAACAGCGCCTCATCCGTCGCCCAGCCGAGCTGCATACACAAATCGCCGCGGCCCCGGTTCAGAATGTCTTTCATCTTATGGGTATGAAAATGCCACGGCGTCTGCTGCTCCTGCTGAATTTGCAGCATCTTTTCGGCATACGGCTTTGGGTACGCTCTCGAATTCAGCGCGCCGTTACGCAACGTCAGTAGCGTCAGGCCAATCTTGTTGAAATCACTCCGGCCAAAATCGGTGATATCCCAGCCCAACTGCAGATCCAGCACTTCGCCCCACTCCCCCAGCGGCTGCTTGCGCCAGGCATCGGCGGTAAAAAATGCAAACTCCGGCAGGCACACCCCGAACGTCTCGGCGATGGCATGAGCTTTATCAATGGCATAGTTAATCTGTGAACGTTTCATTCTGTTCTCCCGGTTCGAATGGCAAGCCAGGCCGCGCCACGCATGCCGCTGCTGTCGCCGTGATGGGCTTTCACGATGGGGGTGGAGAAATGATCGGTAAAAACGAAGTGGGCCACGTCGGTGTCCAGGTTCGCGATAAGCAACGCCGCATTCGACAGCCCGCCGCCAATCACAATCACACCTGGATCGAGAAGATTCACTACCGTCGCCAGAGTGCGGGCAAGCTGCTGGCGAAACCGCGCTACCTGCCGCACGGCATCGGGCTCCCCCTGCTGCGCCAGCGCCACAATCGCATCGCCCGTAAGATGCTGCCCGTTAAGCCATTGATAGCGTTCGCTCAACCCCGTCCCGGAGACAAACGACTCCACGCAGTTATCTTTACCGCAGTAACAGCGCACTGGCGGCCCATCGAGTTGCTCGCTGTAGCCAGGCAGGGTGATATGTCCGCACTCGGCGGCATTCCCCCACGCGCCAACAAACGGCTGGCGGTGAATGGCTATCCCGCCACCGCAGCCGGTACCGAGCGTGATACCGAACACGACTTCATGCTGCTGCCCCGCACCGTCACAGGCTTCCGACAAAGCGAAACAGTTTCCGTCGTTTGCCATCACCATTGTCTGCCCCAGCAACTGCTGGAGATCCGTCTGCAACGCGCGACCATTAATCACCTGGATATTAGAGTTCTTAATCAGACCGCTCAGCGGCGAGACGCTGCCCGGCAGGGCAATCCCCGTCATCATCGGCAGTTGTATGTCATGGCTAATCTGGTCGATAAAGGCGACCACCGATTCCACAAACTGCGGATAACTCGCTTTCTGCGTCGGGCAACGGTAACGGGCTATTTCCTGCCCCTGTGCGTCCATCACCACCGCCGCAATTTTCGTGCCGCCGATATCCAGCCCCAGGTAGTACATATCTCTTTCCTTATTGCGAAAGAGGCGGGCGAACCCGCCTCAATGGCCTTAGTAGAGTGACGCTTTCCCGGTTGATCCAAACAGCTTCATTTTGTGGCGGATCACATCTCGCGCAGCGCTGATCGCATCCGGATAGATCACGTTCGGATCCCACCAGGTTTCTCTGGCAAGGATCTCACGCACTTTCTGGAAGTAGGCGTACTTCATGTCGCTGGAGATATTGATTTTGCCCACCCCCAGGGTCACGGACTCGGCGATTTCTACATCCGGGTTGGCCGAACCTCCGTGTAGTACCAGCGGAATATCCAGACGCCCGGCAATGTCGCGCAGAATGTTCATTTGCAGCTTCGGCTGCATCCCTTTCGGGTAGATACCGTGTGCCGTCCCGATCGCCACCGCCAGAGTATCTGCCCCGGTGCGGGCAATAAAATCCTCTGCCTGTGCCGGGTCGGTATAGGTCACTTCCGACACGCCGCCTTCCACAGACGTACCCGTCTGGCCGATGGTGCCCAGTTCCCCTTCCACCGAAACGCCCACCGCATGCGCCAGACGCACCACTTCTTTGGTCAGCGCCACGTTCTCCTCATAGGGCAGCAGCGAGCCGTCGATCATTACCGAGGTGAACCCGCACTGGATTGCCCGAAGCACATGCTCGACCGATGCGCCGTGATCCAGGTGCAGGGTGAACGGCACCGGGCTGCGCATGGTGATATCGCGGACATAGCCGAAAAAGCTATCCCCGACGAAATCGTGTTCGCTGGGGTGGATAGAGATAATTGCAGGCGTGTTGGTGGCTTCCGCCTCTTCCACCACCGCGCGAATGAAGCAGCTGTCCGCCACGTTGAACGCACCAATGGCGAAACCGTGTTGGCGGGTGGGTTTCAGTAACTCTTTCATCGAAATTAACATGTTAATTCTCCAGTTTCAGGGTGTAGCAAGCCCTGCCGGTGCATCGTTGCAGAGGCATAGAAGGCGTGACAGAAAAATGAATCAGGCTTTGCCGATGGCGCCGCTGGCCTGCAGATACGGGATTATGGCTTCCTCGCTGGCCTGTTCCATGGCCATCAGCACATCCACCAGTTCGCGAGAATTGTCATGACACAGGGTATGCAGCAGCGCGGCTTTCCCGGCTTCGAACACCGCAGCGCCGACGTTGATCTTGGCGACGCCAAAGGACGGACAGCGCTGCATCTGGTCAAACGGGGTTCCGCTGCCGCCGTGCAATGCCAGGGGTACCGTCGATTTGCGAGCCACCTCTTCCAGGCGCTGAAAATCGATGGCGGGCGTGATGCCGGAGGCGTACATGCCGTGCGCGGTTCCGACTGACACTGCCAGAAGGTCAATCCCAGTCTGCTGGATAAACGGCTCGACGTCGGCGGCCTGGGTCATCAGATCCGCATTGGTGGCGTGGTCGTAGCGCGGTGCATCGGCCAGATGGCCTAACTCCCCCTCCACACACAGCCCGGCGCTGGCGGCCAGTTCAACCACCGCGCGGGTCTGACGGACGTTCTCTTCCAGCGGGAAGGCGGACGCATCAATCATCAGCCCGCTAAACCCGGCGCGAAACGCCTGGCGAATGCGCACGGGATCTTTCCCGTGGTCCAGCGCCAGTGTGACCGGCACCGTGGCCTCCTCGGCCAACGCTTTTACCACCGCCACGGCAACCGGTGCCGGGAAATGGGCAAGATGCTCCTGATACAGGTTCAGGATGATCGGTGCGCGGTGTTTCTCGGCAACCCGAACCGCCGCACGGGCGCTTTCCAGGTTCATACAGTTGATAGCGAGCAGCGCATAGTGTTCACACCAGGCTTTGGTCACCATGCTTTTCATATCGGCAAACATAGGGTCTCCGTTTATTCCAGGGTGAAGGTGATCTCTTCGTCTTTCAGTTTCTTATCGCTGAGTTCGTCAAACTCTTCGTCACGCTCAGTCACCGGTTTCTTCCACAGCGACAGCATCACGCCGCAGATAACCGTGCCGATCCCCAGCGCCAGGCAGAACAGCAGCGGATGGGTAAACAGCGGGACCACGAACATGCCACCGTGCGGCACCGGGCTTTCCACGCCCCACACCATGATCAGGCCACCCGCAATAGCCGAGGCCACCACACAGGAGCCGACCACGCGCAGCAGGTCACGCGCCGCAATCGGGATAACCCCTTCGGTAATCATGCAGATTCCCATCGGGAAGGCGGCTTTCAGCGCTTCACGTTCAGCGCGGGTGTATTTGTGGCGTGTCAGCAGGAACGAGAGGGTGATGCCGAACGGCGGAATAATAGAGCCGACAAACTTCACCGCTTCCGGCCCGTACACACCACTCACCAGCAGCCCATCGGCGAACAGCGACATGGTTTTGTTCACCGGGCCGCCGAAGTCGAACGTCGCCATTGCACCGAGGATGGCCCCCATCAGGAAGCGTGAACCGCCCTGCATCGATTCCAGCATGTGGATCAGCGCTTCCTGCAGCCAGGCGATGGGTTTGCCGATCAGCGTCATCATCAGCAGGCCGCCGATAATGGTGCTCAGCACTGGCAGCACCATGATGGGCATCAGACCCTGCATTGATTTCGGCAGGCGAATATAGTGTTTAAGCAGCAGGGCGGTGTAACCCACCAGGAAACCACCCAGCATCCCGCCAATAAACCCGGTATGAATCTGCCCGCAGACAAAGCCAACAATCAGGCCCGGCGCGAATCCGGGACGGTCAGCAATGGAGTAGGCAATGGCGGCGCTGATCAGGGGTACAATCAACCCCATTCCCCAGCCGCCAATCTGATTGAGCATCCAGGGGATGGTGCCCGTTTTTTCTCCAACGTTTGTGCCGCCGAGTACCTGGCCGAGGGCAATACAAATGCCCGCTGCCACAATTAACGGAATCATCCACGAGATGCCCGTCAAAAGATGTCTTTTTATTTCCTGCGAAACAGGAACTTTATTTTCACTCATGTGACCTCCAGATAAGGATCACGCATTAGCTAATGATTTCTCGACCTTTTCAAGAAACTGAACGGGTGATTTAATGACAATTTCGGTTTTAACTCGCACGATGCGTTTATTAATGAAGCGCTCTTCTCCTTTTATTTTGACATCGACCGCAAGAATAACGACGTCGGCTGCGGAAATATCTTCCGCCAGCAACTCATTTTCAGTACCGATAGTGCCCTGAGTTTCAACTTTAATATTATGCCCAAGCGCTTTCGCGCCTTTAATCAACTTCTCGCGGGCAATATACGTATGTGCAATTCCTGCCGTACAGGCAGCGACACAAACAATATTCATAACATACCCCACTTTTTATTTAGCAAACATCGGATTCAGCATATTGACTAAATAAGTCAATAATCTTTTGTGGACTGCTCTCTTCAAGTAATTGCTCGATAACTTCTTCATCCGCCAGTGCACCTGCCACCTGAGAAAGCAGGCGAATATGCGTCGTATTTTGATCTTCAAGCCGTACAGCAAATAAAATAATGCAGCGCACGTTACTGCCATCCAGTGTTTCCCAGGGAATATCGTGGTGTGTGCGTCCAATCGCCAGGGTGGTATTAACTACCGCCGAGGATTTACCATGGGGTATCGCGATATGATTTTCGAAGCCGGTCGACCCTTCTGATTCACGTTGCCAGACATCCTGAATAAACGTTTCCCGGCAACTAATCGCGCCATCTTTTTGTAAAAGGTCGGTTAATTCCTCAATCGCCTCCGTTTTATTCGTAGCTTTCATATTTAAAATAACGCGATTCGTATTCAGGATTTTTGTTATGTCCATTAAACATACCTCATGGATTCAGATATTAATGTTCGACGACCAGAGACGTCGCACGATGCAATTTTTCCGTAATAACCGTTTCCGTCACGCGCTTAATATCGGCGTCATTAAAAAAAGCGGTGACGTATACCACTGGCAGAGCAATGGTCGGCAGATTGATCGTCGAGACAACCAGTTCAATATCTTCCGTCAGTACCGACGGCAAGCTCCCCGCAGAGACCACGCCAACGATGGTCCAGTCCGGGAAGGCGCGCAGAATGCGGCTTTTCAGCAGATGCGAGGTGCCGACACCCGTCGAGCAGACCAGCAGTACGCGCTTACGGGCAATCTGTCGCTCCATCGCCGCCTGGAAATGCACGGTTAAATAGCCGACTTCATCTTCCGATACCGCCTGCTCGCCCCAGCCGCTGAACACCCGGTTCACCGCACACTGGGTCAGCCGCCAGACGTCCTGTAACTCGCCTTTGATATCGTCCAGCAGCGGGTTACGAATACAAATCTGGTAATTGAGACGGTTAATCAATGGTTTAATGTGAATCAGCAGCCCGTCGTACAGCGCGATGTCCTGGCTAAAATCGCTGTCGACCATATCGGCAAAGGTTGCGATAAGCCGGCAGGTAATCAGCCGGGCCTCATCGCTGGAGTGCATATGGCCAATCACGCTGACGTCGTTATGCTCTTCGATGACCACGCCGGAAGAGATAATATATTGATAAATAAACCAGACTTCGTCTTCCGGCAGCGGATGGGCAATGCGTGTTTCGATACGCTGAATCATGCGGCTGGCAACGGAAAAGATGTTTTCATCGAAGACGCTGGCGTTATCGTCCTTTTTCGGCAGCGCATTGCCGCGCGTAATGCGGTACATCATGATCAGGATATGAGTAAAAATATTGACGTAATACGGCTCGCCCAGCGACCAGCAGAGATCGTTTTCCATCTCCTGTAATAATGACTGAACGAATAAAACGTCTTCTTCGCCAAAATAATTGACCAGCGCGTTATAACTTCCCGGGTCGAGGCGGGAATAGATCACGCTGCCCGGTTCGTTATGGTTAATGATGCCATTAATCAGCGATGCCATCGCCTGACGCACACTACTTTCGCTGCCTTCGATATGCGTTCCGCTCTGGCTACGAATCAACGTCAATCCCAGCGGAGTAATCCAGGATTCAATCACTTTCAGATCGTTAACGATTGAAGCATTGCTGATAAAATAGCGTTCCGACAATTTGCTGATGGACGTTTCATGTGGCGTTTCGCTTAATAATTGTGAGGCTATTTTCACTCGCCGGGAATTGTTCATCATGCCATCGGTATCGTCACCTTCCACACTAAGCAGCTGCTCGAGATGCAACAGGTCCGTTATATTATCTGCGCTTAACATGACCCCGGCACCGGCACGTTTATTTATGCCAATACTCCATTCTGCCAGCCACGGCTCCAGTATTCGTAAATCGCGTTGAATGGTTTTTTCCGAAACATTTAAGTATTCAGCGATTTTTAACAAGGTAATAAATTCCCTTCGTGGAAGAAGGAATTTCAATAATCTGTTTTGTCGCGAGGTAATCATTTGCATTATTTACCCTTACGCAGATTAAAAATAATTAAGAAGCTCTGAACAGATAAGCTCCACTTGCAATCCGTGATGATAAATATAAGAGGGCATTGAAATAACGACAATACTAAATCGTGTCCTGCCTTCCGGACAGAGAATAAGACAAGAAGGGGAATCTAAGAGATATTTCCAGCGCAGATCACACTTTTCACGCTAATTAACGTGATAGCGCTCGCAAATATGGGGAGGATAAAAAATTTAAATTAGATAATTCTTTTGCGGATGTCCGGCGTTGCCCGTGTCAGGTTCAAAAAAAACCCCGACGACCACATCAGGGATTTGTGCATAAGAGACAGCCCGCGGGAGGGGAAGGGATCAACGCACGCGCGCTAGCGCTACAGCCTGGCCGAGCTGCCAGACCGCCATCGCGTAGTGGGTGCTGTGGTTATAGCGGGTGATGGTGTAGAAGTTCGGCAACCCGTACCAGTATTCATAACCAGTACCAATATCCAGGCGCAGCAGGCTGGCCTGTTGATGATCGCCCAGCGGCTGCTGCGGTGTTAAACCTGCCGCTGCCAGTTGTCCGACGCTGTAGTTGGTTTTAAAGCCATTCTCCAGCCCCGCCGCCTGGCCGTTGGCCGGTACGGCCACCAGATCGCCTTTCACCCAGCCGTGCTGTTTGAAGTAGTTCGCCACGCTGCCGATGGCATCGACCGGATCCCACAGGTTGATGTGACCATCACCATTGAAATCAACGGCAAACTCTTTATAGGAGGAAGGCATAAACTGGCCGTAGCCCATCGCACCGGCGAAAGAACCTTTCAGATCGAGCGGATCATCGCTCTCATCGCGCGCCATCAGCAGGAAAGTTTCCAGTTCGCTGGCAAAGTATTGCGCGCGGCGCGGATAAGCAAAGGCCAGCGTCGCCAGGCCATCCAGAATACGGGTTTTGCCCATCACACGGCCCCAGCGCGTTTCCACGCCAATAATGCCGACGATGATTTCCGGCGGTACGCCATAGACCATCCACGCGCGGTTGAGCGCATCTTCATACTGGTTCCAGAACGCCACGCCGTTTTGCACGTTATCCGGGGTAATGAACTGTTTGCGATAGCGCAGCCAGGCGCCATTCGGCCCCGTCGGCCCGGTGTATATCGGCGCCTGTTTATCCATCAGGCGCAGCACGTAGTCCAGACGTTTCGCCTGCGACAGAATTTCGTGCAGTTGCTGGCGGTCAAAACCGTGTTTGCTCACCATCATATCGATGAACTGTTCAGCAGCCGGATTATTGGCGAAGTCGCCGCCGGTCATCACTACCGAATGCTGCGGCTCCAGCAAAAAACCGCCGGAAGGCTTAGGTGATACGGTTTGAGGGGTTTCGGCAAGCTGGGGTTTACTGCTACAAGCACAGAGCACAACAAACGCAGGCAGCAACGCTGCGTAATAACGCTTCAACATGGGACATCCATTTTAAACGAATTCAGCCAGGAGCAAGTATGGTAAAGCATCTGGCTACCGACAAGGAAGCGACATCAAGCCTGCGCGCACGATCGCACCCCACTTTTTCTCTTCTCATTGCGCGTTCATTTAAAAGCGGCGCTCTTCGCATAATCTTTCACAATGATCATTTTTTCTTTCATAACGAGATCTAAATAACACATTTAAACCTTTCATCATGATTATGATAGCGCACAGCTAAACAACAAAACGACAACCCTACAGGAGAGAACAATGGAAACCATCACGCATGGTGCCGAATGGTTCATCGGGCTGTTTCAGAAAGGCGGAGAAGTTTTTACCGGCATGGTGACCGGTATTCTGCCGCTGCTGATAAGCCTGCTGGTGATCATGAATGCGCTGATTAACTTTATTGGTCAGCAGCGAATTGAAAAGCTCGCGCAGCGCTGCGCGGGCAATCCGCTGACCCGTTACCTGCTGCTGCCGTGCGTCGGCACTTTTGTCTTCTGCAACCCGATGACATTAAGCCTCGGGCGCTTTATGCCGGAGCGCTACAA
>Ga0058700_1000426_pt1 | contig 18152 bp, 14 predicted proteins | sample AgamicAtAme_FD_71365 | JGI IMG/M metagenome (GOLD analysis project Ga0058700, IMG submission 71365) | Agave microbial communities from Guanajuato, Mexico - At.Am.e | ecosystem: Host-associated > Plants > Phyllosphere > Phylloplane/Leaf | place: Guanajuato, Mexico | collected 2012-06-07 | reverse complement strand
GACCGCGCCCGTAGGGTTGTTCGGGTTGATGATCACAATCCCACGCGTGCGGGGCGTGATTTTCGCGCGAATGTCATCCAGATCCGGGAACCAGTCAGAAGATTCGTCGCAAAGATAATGTACCGCTTTACCGCTGGAGAGTGATACGGCAGCCGTCCATAGCGGATAGTCCGGCGCGGGAACCAGCATTTCGTCGCCGCTGTTCAGCAGCGCCTGCATGGCCTGAACGATCAGTTCGGAGACGCCGTTGCCAATGTAAATATCTTCGACGGTAACGTCACGCATACCGCGCGCCTGGTAGTGCTGCATAATGGCTTTACGTGCCGAGTAAAGTCCCTTTGAATCGCAATAGCCTTGTGCCGTAGGCAGGTTGCGGATCACATCAACCAGAATTTCATCCGGCGCGTCAAAACCAAATGGCGCGGGGTTACCAATGTTGAGCTTCAGAACCTTATTGCCTTCTTCTTCAAGGCGTTTTGCCTCTTTCAGAACCGGGCCACGGATGTCATAACAGACGTTATCTAGCTTGCTGGATTTTTCGATAGGGGACATGAACCTTTAACCTTTTCGCTATTATTGCCACTCCCTGCCGTGGAAGTCAGCACGGAATAATGTACTCCCCCCTCGCTCCGTTTTGAAGGGTGTACAGGAGAAGATTTTGTGCACGATGCGAATTTCTGATGAATCTTTTTGGCTGGTCGTTGACGATTTTGCGGACTTAACGTATTGATCTGGTCGCTGGTTAAGGTTAATTATGCTGTATTATTCTAAGAATTATGTATATTGTTCTGATGTAAAATAAATGGCGCGCAGGAAAGAGAGAGAAGTCACGGTAAGTGACTTTTCGTAAAACCTGAGTGTTGGAAAAATCTTGCAGTAATAGCCCGAAGCGGCTAAAAGTTAATCATGTGAAATTAATGTTAAGTGTTATTAATGAATGGCTTTAATCAAAATTAAAATTTATTTATTATTAGCGAACAAAATGCAACTTTAGTTAATTTTAATAAAATTAGTTGAGAAGCTTAACAAACCTCCTTAATCCTGAATATTGCAATAAGACTTATAAATAAAGTGGATTTGGGTTAAGATGTCTTTAAGGAAAGCAGAAGAAAGATGCACAAGCTTTGTATATCTCAAACTGGCTTTCTGATTTAATTGATTGTTATTGTTGGAGTTATCTCTGGCTGGAATGTGTCAAACATCTCCTGCTACGTTGACAGCGCTGCGATAAAGATGGCAGAAAAAGTGTTACGCCTTTAATGTAATTTACATAAACCTGCGAACATCTAAATATCCTGAACGTTTAAGAGAATAAAAATAACGTCATGAAACGTGCTTTCTGACTGTTGATATAAAGCAGCACAATAACTATCTGTCAGGCAGTCTGCCGGGCCGGGATGCGAGGGAAAACCTTCAGAAGGAATTGCTTAACTGTTACACACAGCTTCAACCCGGGCAGCTCCGCACGAGCAACCTGAAAGTGAATAGATATGATAAATGCAAATCGTCCGATAATGAATCTCGACCTCGATCTGCTGAGAACGTTTGTTGCGGTCGCCGATCTCAACACTTTTGCAGCAGCTGCTGCCGCCGTCTGCCGAACTCAGTCCGCCGTTAGCCAGCAAATGCAGCGGCTGGAGCAACTGGTTGGGAAAGAGCTTTTTGCCCGTCATGGGCGTAATAAGCTCTTAACGGAACACGGTATTCAGCTACTGGGTTATGCCAGGAAAATTCTTCGCTTTAATGATGAAGCATGTATGTCATTAATGTTTAGCAACCTTCAGGGGGTGTTAACTTTAGGGGCATCTGATGAGTCAGCGGATACTATTTTGCCGTTTCTTCTCAATCGAATTAGCTCGGTTTATCCGAAGCTTGCGCTGGATGTTAGCGTAAAACGTAATGCCTTTATGGTTGAGATGTTAAATGAGAATAAGGTCGACCTGGTGGTCACGACGCATCGTCCCGGGCAGTTTGATTGTCTGACGTTGCGCACATCGCCAACGCACTGGTATTGCGCGGCTGAATATGTGCTGCAAAAAGGGGAGCCGGTACCGCTGGTTTTACTGGACGATCCGAGTCCCTTCCGCGATATGGTGCTAACGGCGTTAAATGAAGCCAACATTCCGTGGCGTCTGGCCTATGTGGCATCTACATTGCCCGCGGTGCGTGCCGCAGTGAAAGCCGGTCTTGGCGTCACGGCCCGTCCGGTGGAGATGATGAGCCCCGATCTGCGCGTTCTCGGTAAAGCAGACGGGCTCCCTGCGCTGCCGGATACCGAGTACCTGCTTTGCCATAACGCGGCCAGTCACAACGAGTTGGCAAAGGTGGTGTTTGAGGCGATGCAAAACTACCACAACCCGTGGCAGTTCGAGCATGTTACCTCCGAAGGGGGGGATGATTCCCTGATCGTAGAAGGTGACTTTGAGTGATCAAAAGCTCAAAATTCTGGTAACAAATTGTAAGTGTAAAAAAAAGCCACTCGTGTCGTTTTCGCACGCAGTGGCTTTTTTTTGACAATATTATCCCCATTCGTCACCAGGTTTTCATAAAGAGATCATATATATCAAAGATGTAAATGCTTTCGCTTAAATATTGTTCGTTTTGCGTTCTAACTTCGTCCATAGCCCCTCGATGTTAAAAAAGCAGCAAATATGTTGCCGGTTTTTTGGTTGAATTAACAAAAGCGTGTCTCAGATCAAGAAAATACTCCTATTTGGGGGGAGGAATCGTTGGCAAATCCTGTCAAAATAGGAGGGTTATTTTTTTTACTTCCAAAACGGACACGATTCAACAACACACATTTGACGAAAAGTCCGGTAACCACCAGGGTTAAAGGGCACCAAATGTTAATGAGAATCGCTCGATGTAATTTAATGTGAAGAAACCTTTGTTAAAGTTGACAATAGGTTATAGAAAGGAGTAAAAAACCCCATCATTTTGCTGTCTACGTCTCATTTCAGACAGTTAGTGTAAGGTTATTTGTTCCTCCCCATGAATCGATGTGATGCCCATCTGCCAGCAAGAGCAGTGTCGTTGGTATCACTTTTGATGAGTAAGCAATGAGTATGTCAACATCCACAGAAGTCATCGCTCATCACTGGGCATTCGCAATCTTTCTTATTGTAGCCATTGGCCTGTGCTGCCTGATGTTAGTCGGCGGCTGGTTCCTGGGCGGTCGCGCCCGTGCAAGGCACAAAAACACACCTTTCGAATCAGGTATTGATTCAGTAGGTTCCGCTCGCTTACGCCTGTCTGCCAAGTTCTATCTGGTAGCGATGTTCTTCGTCATCTTCGACGTGGAAGCGCTCTACCTGTTCGCATGGTCGACCTCCATTCGCGAAAGTGGTTGGGTGGGCTTTGTCGAGGCCGCAATTTTCATTTTAGTGTTACTGGCCGGTCTGGTTTATCTGGTGCGTATTGGCGCGCTTGACTGGACGCCTGCGCGTTCACGTCGTGAACACATCAACCCGGAAAACAGTATCTCTAATCGTCAGCAGTAACAGCGAGGCAATAAGATGGATTATACGCTCACCCGCATAGATCCTAACGGTGAGAATGACCGTTACCCCCTGCAAAAACAGGAGATCGTAACCGACCCCCTGGAGCAAGAAGTCAATAAAAGCGTGTACATGGGCAAACTCGAACATGCCATGCACGATATGGTCAACTGGGGTCGTAAGAACTCTATCTGGCCATACAACTTTGGTCTTTCTTGCTGCTACGTTGAAATGGTGACGTCATTCACTGCGGTGCATGACGTTGCGCGTTTTGGGGCCGAGGTACTGCGTGCTTCCCCGCGTCAGGCTGACCTGATGGTGGTAGCCGGTACCTGCTTTACCAAGATGGCACCTGTTATTCAGCGTCTGTATGACCAGATGCTGGAGCCAAAATGGGTTATTTCCATGGGCGCATGTGCAAACTCTGGCGGTATGTACGACATTTATTCCGTCGTGCAGGGCGTTGATAAGTTCATTCCGGTGGATGTTTACATTCCGGGCTGTCCGCCGCGTCCAGAAGCCTATATGCAGGCGCTGATGCTGCTGCAGGAGTCTATCGGTAAAGAACGTCGCCCGCTTTCATGGGTTGTTGGCGATCAGGGTGTTTATCGCGCGAACATGCAGTCTGAGCGCGAGCGTAAACGTGGTGAACGTATTGCCGTCACCAACCTGCGTACGCCTGACGAAATTTAATTTGCGCCTGTAGGCCTGGAGAAAACCTTCGCATATCACTACTCAAATAGCGCGAAGCCAGGCTTAACAGTCACCACGGACCATTTGCAATGGTGAACAATATGACCGACTTAACCGCGCAAGAAGCCGCCTGGCAGACCCGGGATCATCTTGATGACCCCGTCATTGGCGAACTGCGCAACCGTTTTGGGCCGGATGCCTTTACCGTTCAGGCGACCCGCACCGGGGTACCCGTTGTTTGGGTGAAGCGTGAGCAATTGCTGGAAGTTGTCGATTTCCTCAAGAAATTGCCAAAACCTTACGTCATGCTGTTTGACTTACACGGCATGGACGAACGTCTGCGTACGCACCGCCAGGGTCTCCCTGCTGCGGATTTTTCCGTTTTCTACCACCTGATCTCAATAGACCGCAACACGGATATCATGCTCAAGGTGGCATTGTCTGAAAACGACATGCATCTGCCGACGATCACCAAACTTTTCCCGAACGCCAACTGGTACGAGCGTGAAACCTGGGAAATGTTCGGCATGACCTTCGACGGCCACCCGCATCTGACGCGCATCATGATGCCGCAGACCTGGACCGGCCACCCGCTGCGTAAAGACTACCCGGCACGTGCGACTGAATTCGATCCGTTTGAGCTGACCAAAGCCAAGCAGGATCTGGAGATGGAAGCGCTGACCTTCAAACCTGAAGACTGGGGCATGAAGCGCGGTACCGAAAACGAGGACTTCATGTTCCTCAACCTCGGTCCAAACCACCCGTCTGCGCACGGTGCATTCCGTATTATTCTTCAGCTTGATGGCGAAGAGATTGTCGACTGCGTGCCTGACATCGGCTACCACCACCGTGGTGCTGAGAAGATGGGCGAGCGTCAGTCCTGGCACAGCTACATTCCGTATACCGACCGTATCGAGTACCTCGGCGGCTGCGTCAACGAGATGCCATACGTGCTGGCCGTTGAGAAACTGGCAGGCATCACCGTACCGGATCGCGTTAACGTGATTCGCGTGATGTTGTCAGAACTGTTCCGCATCAACAGCCACCTGCTATACATCTCCACCTTCATTCAGGACGTCGGCGCGATGACTCCGGTCTTCTTTGCCTTTACCGATCGTCAGAAAATCTACGATCTGGTGGAAGCGATTACCGGTTTCCGTATGCACCCGGCCTGGTTCCGTATCGGCGGCGTGGCACACGATCTGCCGCGCGGCTGGGACCGCCTGCTGCGTGAATTCCTCGACTGGATGCCGAAGCGTCTGGCCTCCTACGAGAAAGCCGCGCTGCGCAACACCATCCTGAAAGGCCGTTCCCAGGGCGTTGCCGCCTACGGCGCGAAAGAAGCGCTGGAGTGGGGTACCACAGGTGCTGGCCTGCGCGCGACCGGTATTGATTTCGACGTGCGTAAAGCCCGTCCTTACTCTGGCTACGAGAACTTCGACTTTGAAGTCCCGGTGGGCGGCGGAGTGTCCGACTGCTACACCCGCGTGATGCTGAAAGTGGAAGAGTTGCGCCAGAGTCTGCGCATCCTTGAGCAGTGCCTCAACAACATGCCGGAAGGCCCGTTCAAGGCGGATCACGCGCTCACGACGCCGCCACCGAAAGAGCGCACGCTGCAGCATATCGAAACCCTGATCACCCACTTCCTGCAGGTTTCCTGGGGTCCGGTCATGCCGGCGCAAGAATCCTTCCAGATGATTGAAGCGACCAAGGGTATTAACAGTTACTACCTGACCAGTGACGGCAGCACCATGAGCTACCGTACCCGCGTGCGTACGCCGAGCTTTGCGCACCTGCAGCAGATTCCGTCCGCCATCCGCGGCAGTCTGGTCTCCGACCTGATTGTGTATCTGGGTAGTATCGATTTTGTTATGTCAGATGTGGACCGCTAATTATGCACGAGAATCAACAACCACAAACCGAGGCTTTTGAGCTGAGTGAAGCAGAGCGTGCCGCCATTGAGCACGAGATGCACCACTACGAAGACCCGCGTGCGGCGTCCATTGAAGCGCTGAAAATCGTACAGAAACAGCGTGGTTGGGTGCCGGATGGGGCGATCTATGAAATCGCGAAAGTGCTGGGTATTCCGGCCAGTGACGTAGAAGGCGTAGCCACGTTCTACAGCCAGATCTTCCGTCAGCCGGTAGGCCGCCATGTGATCCGCTACTGTGACAGCGTTGTCTGCCACATCACCGGCTATCAGGGCATTCAGGCTGCGATTGAGAAGAAGCTCAATATCAAGCCGGGCCAGACCACGTTCGATGGACGCTTTACTCTGCTGCCAACCTGCTGCCTGGGTAACTGCGACAAGGGGCCGACCATGATGATTGATGAGGACACTCACAGCCATCTGACGCCGGAAGCGATTCCTGACCTGCTGGAGCAGTACAAATGAAAACTGTAATTCGTACTGCTGAGACGCATCCGCTGACCTGGCGTCTGCGCGATGACAAACAGCCGGTATGGCTCGACGAATACCAGAGCAAAAACGGCTATGCCGGCGCGCGTAAAGCCCTTGGCGGCATGGCGCCGGACGACATCGTTAACGCGGTAAAAGATTCCGGCCTGAAAGGCCGCGGCGGCGCGGGTTTCTCCACCGGCCTGAAGTGGAGCCTGATGCCAAAAGACGAATCCATGAACATCCGTTACCTGCTGTGTAACGCCGATGAAATGGAGCCGGGCACCTATAAAGACCGCCTGCTGATGGAGCAGCTGCCGCACCTGCTGGTGGAAGGCATGCTGATCTCCGCGTTCGCGCTGAAAGCGTACCGTGGCTACATCTTCCTGCGCGGTGAGTACATCGAAGCGGCAGAAAACCTGCGTCGCGCGATTGCCGAAGCGACAGAAGCGGGTCTTCTGGGTAAAAACATCCTGGGTACCGGCTTTGACTTCGAACTGTTCGTGCACACCGGTGCCGGGCGTTATATCTGCGGTGAAGAAACTGCGCTGATTAACTCCCTCGAAGGCCGCCGCGCGAATCCGCGTTCCAAGCCACCGTTCCCGGCAAGCTCCGGCGTGTGGGGTAAACCGACCTGCGTCAACAACGTCGAAACCCTGTGTAACGTTCCGGCGATCCTCGCGAACGGCGTGGAGTGGTATCAGGGCATCTCCTCAAGCAAGGATGCCGGTACCAAGCTGATGGGCTTCTCCGGTCGCGTGAAGAATCCTGGCGTCTGGGAACTGCCGTTCGGTACCACCGCACGTGAAATTCTTGAAGACTACGCGGGCGGCATGCGCGATGGCCTGAAATTTAAAGCCTGGCAGCCGGGTGGGGCAGGGACAGACTTCCTGACCGAAGCCCACCTTGACCTGCCGATGGAATTCGAAAGCATTGGTAAAGCGGGCAGCCGTCTGGGTACGGCGCTGGCGATGGCCGTCGACCACGAGATCGGCATGGTCTCGCTGGTGCGTAACCTGGAAGAGTTCTTTGCCCGCGAATCCTGCGGCTGGTGTACACCGTGCCGTGACGGTCTGCCGTGGAGCGTGAAGATCCTGCGCGCCATTGAGCGTGGCGAAGGCCAGCCGGGCGATATCGAGACGCTTGAGCAACTGTGTCGATTCTTAGGGCCAGGTAAAACCTTCTGCGCCCACGCACCGGGTGCCGTCGAGCCGCTGCAGAGCGCGATTAAATATTTCCGCGACGAATTCGAAGCAGGCATCAAGCAGCCGTTCAGCAATACCCATTCAATCAATGGTATTCAGCCGAACCTGCTGAAAGCGCGCTGGTAAAAACAGAATTTTGATTAACGCTCGGTTTCGGCCGAGCCAACTGGAAGCATGCTAATGGCTACGATTCATGTAGACGGCAAAGAATACGAAGTCAACGGGGCGGACAACCTGCTGGAAGCTTGTCTGTCTCTTGGCCTCGATATTCCGTACTTTTGCTGGCATCCGGCGCTGGGCAGCGTCGGTGCTTGCCGCCAGTGTGCGGTGAAGCAATATCAAAACGCGGAAGACACGCGTGGTCGCCTGGTGATGTCCTGTATGACGCCAGCCACCGAAGGCACCTTTATTTCGATTGATGACGAAGAAGCCAAACAGTTCCGCGAAAGCGTGGTGGAGTGGTTGATGACCAACCACCCGCACGACTGTCCGGTTTGTGAAGAGGGCGGTAACTGCCACCTTCAGGATATGACCGTGATGACCGGTCACAGCTTCCGTCGCTATCGCTTTACCAAGCGGACCCACCGTAACCAGGACCTTGGGCCGTTCATCTCTCACGAAATGAACCGCTGCATCGCCTGCTACCGCTGCGTGCGTTACTACAAAGACTATGCAGACGGTCAGGATCTGGGCGTGTATGGCGCGCATGACAACGTCTACTTCGGTCGTCCTGAAGACGGTACGCTGGAGAGCGAATTCTCTGGTAACCTGGTAGAAATCTGCCCGACCGGCGTATTCACGGATAAAACCCACTCCGAGCGTTACAACCGTAAATGGGACATGCAGTTTGCGCCAAGCATCTGCCAGCAGTGTTCCCTCGGCTGTAACACCAGCCCGGGTGAGCGTTACGGCGAGCTGCGTCGTATCGAAAACCGCTACAACGGTACCGTTAACCACTATTTCCTGTGCGACCGCGGTCGTTTCGGCTATGGCTATGTGAACCTGAAAGACCGTCCGCGTCAGCCGGTTCAGCGCCGTGGCGACGATTTCATCACCCTGAACGCCGAGCAGGCGATGCAGGGCGCGGCAGATATTCTGCGCCAGTCGAAGAAAGTGATCGGTATCGGCTCCCCGCGCGCCAGCATCGAAAGCAACTTCGCGCTGCGTGAGCTGGTTGGGGCAGAAAACTTCTATACCGGTATCGCCCAGGGCGAGCAGGAACGTCTGCAGCTGGTACTGAAAGTGCTGCGTGAAGGTGGTATCCATACCCCTGCGCTGCGCGAAATTGAATCCTATGATGCGGTTCTGGTGCTGGGTGAAGACCTGACGCAGACCGGCGCACGCGCGGCTCTGGCGGTTCGTCAGGCGGTGAAGGGCAAAGCGCGTGAAATGGCAGCGGCGCAGAAAGTGGCCGACTGGCAGATTGCGGCAATCCTCAACATTGGCCAGCGCGCGAAGCATCCTCTGTTTGTGACCAACGTCGACAGCACCCGTCTGGACGATATCGCCGCGTGGACCTACTGCGCGCCGGTTGAAGATCAGGCGCGTCTTGGCTTTGCCATTGCCCACGCGCTGGACAGCAACTCCCCAGCCGTTGAGCTGGATCGCGACCTGCAAAACAAGGTCGACGTGATTGTTCAGGCCCTGGCGGGTGCGAAGAAACCGCTGATTATTTCCGGTACCAACGCCGGCAGCGCGGAGATCGTTCAGGCGGCAGCAAACGTTGCCAAAGCCCTGAAAGGCCGCGGTGCGGACGTTGGCGTGACCATGATTGCCCGTGCGGTGAACAGCATCGGTCTGGGTATGATTGGCGGCGGTTCGCTGGAAGAAGCATTAAGCGAACTGGAATCCGGTTCCGCTGACGCCGTTGTGGTGCTGGAAAACGACCTGCATCGTCATGCGTCTGCCGCTCGCGTTGACGCCGCGCTCTCCAAAGCGCCGCTGGTAATGGTGATTGACCATCAGCGCACCGCGATCATGGACAAAGCACACCTGGTGCTCTCTGCAGCAAGCTTCGCAGAAAGCGACGGTACGGTTATCAACAACGAAGGCCGCGCCCAGCGTTTCTTCCAGGTTTACGACCCGGCGTACTACGACAGCAACACCGTGATGCTGGAAAGCTGGCGCTGGCTGCACTCCCTGCACAGCACCGTGCAGAGCCGTGAAGTGGACTGGACGCAGCTCGACCACGTTATCGACGCGGTAGTCGAAAAACTGCCTCAGCTGGCAGGCATTAAAGATGCCGCGCCTGAAGCAAGCTTCCGCATTCGCGGCCAGAAACTGGCGCGTGAACCGCACCGCTACAGCGGTCGTACCGCGATGCGCGCCAACATCAGCGTGCATGAACCGCGCCAGCCGCAGGATAAAGACACCATGTTCGCCTTCTCCATGGAAGGGAACAACCAGCCGTCTGCGCCGCGTTCGCAAATCCCGTTCGCATGGGCTCCGGGCTGGAACTCCCCGCAGGCGTGGAACAAGTTCCAGGCTGAAGTGGGCGGCTCCCTGCGCCACGGCGATCCGGGCGTGCGTCTGATTGAAGCCTCCGAAACCGGTCTGGATTTCTTCACGACCGTACCGGCGAGCTTCCAGGCTCAGGATGGTCAGTGGCGTATTGCGCCGTACTACCATCTGTTCGGTAGCGACGAGCTGTCCCAGCGTTCACCGGTCTTCCAGACCCGTATGCCGCAGCCTTACATCAAGCTCAACCCGGCGGATGCCGCGAAGCTTGGCGTTAACGCGGGCGCGAACATCGCCTTTAGCTATGACGGCCAGACAATCAGCCTGCCGCTGATTATCTCCGAAGGTCTGACAGCAGGGCAGGTGGGTCTGCCGATGGGTATGCCTGGCATCGCGCCGGTTCTGGCGGGCGCGCGTCTTGATAATCTGCAGGAGGCAAAAGCATGAGTTGGTTAACGCCGGATCTTATCGACATCCTGCTGAGCATTCTGAAAGCGATCGTTATCCTGCTGGTGGTGGTCACCTGCGGCGCGTTCATGAGCTTTGGTGAACGTCGTCTGCTCGGTCTGTTCCAGAACCGTTACGGACCGAACCGCGTGGGCTGGGGTGGTTCACTTCAGCTGGTCGCGGACATGATCAAGATGTTCTTTAAAGAGGACTGGATCCCACGCTTCTCGGACCGCGTGATCTTTACTCTGGCACCGATGATCGCCTTCACCTCGCTGCTGCTGGCGTTTGCTATCGTTCCGGTCAGTCCGACCTGGGTGGTCGCTGACCTGAACATCGGCATTCTGTTCTTCCTGATGATGGCAGGCCTCGCGGTTTACGCGGTGCTGTTCGCAGGCTGGTCCAGTAACAACAAATACTCGCTGCTGGGTGCGATGCGTGCTTCCGCGCAGACGCTGAGCTACGAAGTGTTCCTGGGGCTCTCCCTGATGGGCGTGGTGGCGCAGGCCGGTTCATTCAACATGACCGACATCGTCAATAACCAGGCCGACATCTGGAACGTTATCCCGCAGTTCTTTGGGTTTATTACCTTTGCTATCGCGGGCGTGGCCGTGTGTCACCGTCACCCGTTTGACCAGCCAGAAGCCGAACAGGAACTGGCCGACGGTTACCACATTGAATATTCCGGTATGAAGTTCGGTCTGTTCTTCGTGGGCGAGTACATCGGTATCGTCACCATTTCCGCGTTGATGGTAACGCTGTTCTTTGGTGGCTGGCATGGCCCGTTCTTACCGCCGTTCATCTGGTTCGCGCTGAAAACCGCGTTCTTCATGATGATGTTCATTTTGATTCGCGCAGCGTTACCGCGTCCGCGTTATGACCAGGTAATGTCCTTCGGCTGGAAAGTGTGCCTGCCGCTGACGCTCGTCAACTTGTTGGTAACGGCAGCTGTCATTCTCTGGCAGCAGCCATAAGGGGCTATAGACCATGACCTTAAAAGAATTACTGGTAGGCTTCGGTACCCAGGTACGCAGTATCTGGATGATCGGCCTGCACGCGTTTGCCAAACGCGAAACCCGGATGTACCCGGAAGAGCCGGTATATCTGCCGCCGCGCTACCGTGGCCGTATCGTGCTGACGCGCGATCCGGACGGTTCCGAGCGCTGCGTTGCCTGTAACCTGTGTGCGGTAGCGTGTCCGGTCGGCTGTATCTCCCTGCAGAAAGCAGAGACGGTAGACGGCCGCTGGTACCCTGAGTTCTTCCGCATCAACTTCTCACGCTGCATCTTCTGCGGTCTGTGTGAAGAAGCGTGCCCAACCACGGCGATTCAGCTGACTCCGGACTTTGAGCTGGGTGAGTACAAGCGTCAGGACCTGGTGTACGAGAAAGAGGATCTGCTGATTTCCGGTCCGGGCAAATACCCGGAATATAACTTCTACCGGATGGCGGGTATGGCAATCGACGGCAAAGATAAGGGCGAAGCAGAGAACGAAGCTAAGCCTATCGACGTCAAGAGCCTGTTACCGTAAGGAGAGGGCAATGGAATTCGCTTTTTATATCTGTGGCCTTATCGCCATCCTGGCCACGCTGCGAGTGATTACGCACACCAATCCGGTGCATGCGCTGCTGTACTTAATCATCTCGCTGCTGGCCATTTCCGGGGTGTTCTTCGCGCTGGGCGCGCACTTTGCCGGTGCGCTGGAAATCATCGTCTACGCCGGGGCCATCATGGTGCTGTTCGTATTCGTGGTGATGATGCTGAACCTGGGCGGCTCTGAAATTGAGCAGGAACGTCAGTGGTTAAAACCACAGGTGTGGATTGGCCCGGCAATTTTGTCGGCCATCATGCTGGTGGTGATCGTTTACGCCATTCTGGGTGTTAACGATCAGGGCATCGACGGCACGCCGATTGGTGCGAAAGAGGTGGGTATCACGCTCTTTGGCCCATACGTTCTGGCGGTGGAACTGGCCTCTATGCTGTTGCTGGCAGGCCTGGTTGTGGCTTTCCACGTTGGCCGCGAAGAGCGTGCTGGCGAGGTGCTGAGCAACCGCACTGACGACCGCGCGAAAAGAAAAACGGAGGAGCGCGCATGATCCCCTTAACACATGGACTGATCCTCGCTGCGATTTTATTCGTTCTGGGTCTGACCGGTCTGGTTATCCGCCGCAATCTGCTGTTTATGCTGATCGGTCTGGAAATCATGATTAACGCCTCCGCGCTGGCCTTCGTGGTCGCCGGAAGCTACTGGGGCCAGACCGATGGTCAGGTGATGTACATTCTCGCTATCAGCCTCGCGGCTGCCGAAGCGAGTATTGGCCTGGCGCTGTTGCTGCAGCTCCATCGTCGCCGCCAGAATCTGAACATCGATTCAGTAAGTGAGTTGCGTGGATGAACATGCTTGCCTTAACCATTATTTTTCCGCTGATTGGCTTCGTGCTGCTGGCGTTTTCTCGCGGCCGCTGGTCTGAGAATCTGTCTGCAACCGTCGGCATGGGCTCTGTTGGCCTGGCCGCGCTGGTCACAGCGTATGCGGGTATCGACTTCTTTAACAACGGGCGTCAGCCTTTCAGCGTGCCGCTGTGGACGTGGATGTCGGTCGGTGATTTCAACATCGGTTTCAACCTGGTGCTGGACGGCCTCTCGCTGACCATGCTCTCCGTGGTCACCGGCGTCGGCTTCCTGATCCACATGTTTGCCTCCTGGTACATGCGCGGTGAAGAGGGATACTCCCGCTTCTTCGCCTACACCAACCTGTTTATCGCCAGCATGGTCGTTCTGGTGCTGGCCGATAACCTGCTGCTGATGTATCTGGGCTGGGAAGGCGTGGGTCTGTGTTCTTACCTGCTGATCGGTTTCTACTATACCGATCCGAAGAATGGCGCAGCGGCCATGAAAGCGTTCGTCGTGACCCGCGTGGGTGACGTCTTCCTCGCGTTCGCGTTGTTCATTCTCTACAACGAACTGGGCACGCTAAACTTCCGCGAAATGGTGGAACTGGCGCCGGCGCACTTCGAAGCAGGCAACAACATGCTGTGGTGGGCAACGCTGATGCTGCTGGGTGGTGCCGTGGGTAAATCCGCACAGCTGCCGTTGCAGACCTGGCTGGCCGACGCGATGGCGGGTCCAACCCCTGTCTCCGCGCTGATCCACGCCGCGACCATGGTAACCGCCGGTGTTTATCTGATTGCGCGTACCCATGGCCTGTTCCTGATGACCCCGGAAATTCTGCATCTGGTGGGTATTGTCGGTGCAGTTACGCTGGTGCTGGCGGGTTTTGCTGCGCTGGTGCAGACCGACATCAAGCGTGTTCTCGCATACTCCACCATGAGCCAGATTGGTTACATGTTCCTGGCGCTGGGCGTTCAGGCGTGGGACGCGGCCATTTTCCACCTGATGACGCACGCGTTCTTTAAAGCGCTGCTGTTCCTCTCGTCCGGTTCCGTCATCCTGGCCTGCCATCACGAACAGAACATCTTCAAGATGGGCGGACTGCGTAAGTCCATCCCGCTGGTGTATGTTTGCTTCCTGGTGGGCGGCGCGGCGCTGGCGGCACTGCCGCTGATTACCGCGGGCTTCTTCAGTAAGGACGAAATCCTTGCGGGCGCCATGGCGAATGGTCATATCAATCTGATGGTTGCGGGTCTGGTCGGTGCGTTTATGACCTCCCTGTATACCTTCCGTATGATTTTCATCGTATTCCACGGTAAAGAACAAATTCACGCTCACGCAGGTAAGGGGATCACCCACCACCTGCCGCTGATTGTGCTGCTGGTACTCTCCACCTTCGTTGGCGCGATGATTGTGCCTCCGCTGCAGGGCGTACTGCCAGACACTACCGAGCTTGAGCACGGTCGCGTTCTGACGCTTGAAATCACCTCCGGTGTGGTCGCTATCGCGGGTATTCTGATTGCAGCATGGCTGTGGCTGGGTAAACGCACGCTGGTCACTGCCGTTGCCAACAGTGCGCCAGGTCGTCTGCTGGGCACCTGGTGGTACAACGCGTGGGGCTTCGACTGGCTGTACGACATGATCTTCGTTAAGCCGTTCCTGGGCATTGCGTGGCTGCTGAAGCGCGACCCACTGAACAGCCTGATGAATATCCCGGCGATCCTCTCCCGCTTTGCAGGTAAAGGCCTGCTGTACAGCGAGAACGGTTACCTGCGCTGGTATGTGGCGTCCATGAGCATCGGTGCGGTTGTCGTGCTGGCGCTGCTGATGGTGTTGCGTTGATCGTTAAGTGAATTTTATTCGAATTCGTTGAAAATCAGGCCCCTGCTGGGGGCCTTAAAAAGGAATGTAAATCGCCATGTTACTACCCTGGCTAATATTAATTCCCTTCATCGGCGGCTTCCTGTGCTGGCAGACTGAACGCTTTGGCGTGAAGATGCCGCGCTGGATCGCGCTGATCACCATGGGATTGACGCTCGCGCTTGGCCTGCAACTGTGGTTGCAGGGCGGTTACTCACTGACCCAGTCTGCGGGCATTCCGCAGTGGCAGTCTGAGTTTATCCTGCCGTGGATCCCGCGTTTCGGTATCACCATCCACCTGGCGATTGACGGTCTGTCGCTGCTGATGGTAGTGCTGACCGGTCTGCTCGGCGTTCTGGCGGTACTCTGCTCCTGGCGAGAAATCGAAAAATACCAGGGCTTCTTCCACCTGAACCTGATGTGGATCCTGGGCGGCGTGATCGGCGTGTTCCTTGCCATCGACATGTTCCTGTTCTTCTTCTTCTGGGAGATGATGCTGGTGCCGATGTACTTCCTGATCGCGCTGTGGGGCCACAAGGCGTCCGACGGTAAAACGCGTATCACGGCGGCAACCAAATTCTTCATCTATACCCAGGCGAGTGGTCTGGTAATGCTGATTGCGATTCTGGCGCTGGTGTTTGTTCACCACAGCGCGACCGGCACCTGGACCTTCAACTACGAAGATCTGCTGAAGACGCCAATGTCCCACGGCGTTGAATACCTGCTGATGCTGGGCTTCTTCATCGCCTTCGCGGTGAAAATGCCGGTGGTTCCGCTGCACGGCTGGCTGCCAGACGCGCACTCTCAGGCACCAACGGCGGGTTCCGTTGACCTGGCGGGCATCTTGCTGAAAACGGCGGCCTACGGTCTGCTGCGCTTCGCACTGCCGCTGTTCCCGAATGCTTCCGCAGAGTTCGCGCCAATCGCCATGTGGCTGGGCGTAATCGGTATCTTCTACGGCGCGTGGATGGCCTTCACGCAGTACGACATCAAGCGTCTGATTGCCTACACCTCCGTTTCCCACATGGGCTTCGTGTTGATTGCTATCTACACCGGCAGTCAGCTGGCGTACCAGGGCGCGGTGATCCAGATGATTGCGCACGGTCTGTCCGCAGCCGGCCTCTTCATCCTGTGCGGCCAGTTGTACGAACGTCTGCATACCCGCGATATGCGCATGATGGGCGGCCTATGGAGCAAAATTAAGTGGCTGCCAGCGCTGTCCATGTTCTTCGCGGTGGCTACCCTGGGGATGCCAGGTACCGGTAACTTCGTCGGCGAATTTATGATTCTGTTCGGCAGCTTCAAAGTGGTACCGGTGATTACCGTGATCTCCACCTTTGGTCTGGTTTTCGCTTCCGTGTACTCGCTGGCGATGCTGCACCGCGCTTACTTCGGTAAAGCGAAGAGCGAAATTGCTGCACAAGAACTGCCGGGGATGTCGCTGCGCGAGCTGTTCATCATCCTGCTGCTGGTCGTACTGCTGGTGCTGCTGGGCTTCTTCCCGCAGCCGATTCTGGATACCTCGCACAGCGCGATGGGTAACATCCAGCAGTGGTTTGTTAATTTTGCTTCTACTACAAGGCCGTAATTCGCCATGACAATAACTCCACAACAACTGATCGCGCTGCTACCGCTGCTGATCGTCGGATTGACGGTGGTGGTTGTGATGCTCTCCATTGCGTGGCGACGCAATCACTTCCTGAATGCCACGCTGTCGGTCATCGGACTGAACGCCGCGTTAGTCTCTCTCTGGTTTGTTGGCCAGGGCGGGGCGATGGACGTCACCCCGCTGATGCGCGTTGACGGCTATGCCATGCTTTACACCGGTCTGGTGCTGCTGGCGAGCCTGGCGACCTGTACCTTTGCGTACCCGTGGCTTGAAGGCTACAACGACAACAAAGAAGAGTTTTACCTGCTGGTTCTGATTGCCGCACTGGGCGGCATTCTGCTGGCGAATGCCAACCACCTGGCCGCGCTGTTCCTCGGTATTGAGCTGATCTCACTGCCGCTGTTCGGCCTGATTGGTTACGCCTTCCGCCAGAAGCGTTCTCTGGAAGCGAGCATCAAGTACACCATTCTGTCTGCTGCTGCGTCCTCGTTCCTGCTGTTTGGCATTGCGCTGCTGTACGCGCAGTCCGGTAACCTCTCCTTCATGGCGCTCGGCAAGAGCCTCGGTGATGGCATGCTGCATGAGCCGCTGCTGCTGGCGGGTCTGGGCATGATGATTGTTGGCCTCGGCTTCAAGCTCTCTCTGGTTCCGTTCCACCTGTGGACGCCAGACGTCTACCAGGGCGCACCGGCGCCGGTGTCGACCTTCCTGGCGACGGCGAGCAAAATCGCTATCTTCGGTGTGGTCATGCGTCTGTTCCTGTACGCGCCGGTCGGTGACAGCGAAGCGGTTCGCGTGGTGCTGGGCATTATCGCGTTCGTCTCCATCATCTTCGGTAACCTGATGGCGCTGAGCCAGACCAACATCAAGCGTCTGCTGGGCTACTCGTCCATCTCTCATCTGGGCTACCTGCTGGTGGCGCTGATTGCGCTGCAGAGCGGTGAGATGTCAATGGAAGCCGTGGGCGTGTATCTGGCAGGTTACCTGTTCAGCAGCCTCGGCGCCTTCGGCGTGGTGAGCCTGATGTCCAGCCCGTACCGTGGCCCGGATGCCGATTCACTGTTCTCCTACCGTGGTCTGTTCTGGCACCGTCCGATCCTGTCCGCGGTGATGACCGTGATGATGCTCTCTCTGGCGGGTATCCCAATGACGCTGGGCTTTATCGGTAAGTTCTACGTGCTGGCCGTTGGTGTGCAGGCGCACCTGTGGTGGCTGACTGCGGGCGTGGTGATTGGCTCCGCGATTGGCCTCTACTACTACCTGCGCGTGGCGGTGAGCCTGTATCTGAGTGCGCCTCAGCAGCTCAACCGTGATGCGCCATCCAACTGGCAATACAGCGCCGGGGGTATCGTGGTACTCATCTCCGCGCTGCTGGTGCTGATCTTCGGTATCTATCCGCAGCCGCTGATTGATATCGTGCAGCGAGCGATGCCATTAATGTAAAAACAAAAAACCCGCCTCGGCGGGTTTTTTATGGTTTGCGCCCTCTCCCTGTGGGAGAGGGACGGGGTGAGCAGCTGTGTTTAAAGTCAACGGCTGACGGCTAAGCTGCCACCCATTTTTTATTGTCCCGCACCATTGCATTCAGGATTGTCA
>Ga0058700_1000425_pt1 | contig 18183 bp, 18 predicted proteins | sample AgamicAtAme_FD_71365 | JGI IMG/M metagenome (GOLD analysis project Ga0058700, IMG submission 71365) | Agave microbial communities from Guanajuato, Mexico - At.Am.e | ecosystem: Host-associated > Plants > Phyllosphere > Phylloplane/Leaf | place: Guanajuato, Mexico | collected 2012-06-07 | reverse complement strand
GAAGGTGGTGGCGGACGCCGGCGGGCCGCACCGGCGAGGGGCGGTCCGGCGCCACGTCCTTCCGCGGCTGGTCTGTGGCCACGTCGAGGCCGAGCAGCGGCGCGCGCTGGCCGTCGTCCCGCACCATGCCCTGCGCCCGGAAAAACGCGGCGAGCCCACCGCGTCGCGGGTCCTGGAGAACGCCACCGAGGAGTATCCCACCGGAGCGCGACGGGTGGCGCCGGCGCGCACAGGCGAACCCCAACGCCGGTCAGGGACGCGGCCTCGCCGCGGACTCCAGGTGAGCACCGCGCAGTGCGCCGTTACGGCAAACACTGTCAGCATCAACTGACACGCTGCTTCGCCGCGACCTCCGCCAATAAAGAATTGCTAAGAGAGTATTTCAGGTTCATGGTCCGCGAACAAAATTCAACTTAGTAGTTTGCCGGAGGTTGGATGCCGAACACGACACGCCGCGGTGCCGTCGCCGCGACCGCCGCCCTGCTCGCCGCGGCGCGCGCCGCCGCGCCGCGCGGCGCCTTCGCCCAGGGTTCGACCGCGCCGGAGGTGAAGAAGGCGGCGCTCGGCTTCATCGCGCTGACGGACGCGGCCCCGCTCATCATCGCCAAGGAAAAGGGCCTCTTCGCCAAGCACGGGCTGCCCGAGGTCGCGGTGCAGAAGCAGCCGAACTGGGGCGCGGTGCGCGACAACCTGGCGAAGGGCGGCGGCGCGGGCGGGATCGACGGCGCGCACATCCTGACGCCCATGCCCTACCTGATGCACGCGGGGCGCGGCACGCCGGACAACAAGCCGGTGCCGATGGCGATCCTCGCGCGGCTGAACACCAACGGGCAGGGCATCTCGGGCGCCGGCATGAACGCGGCGCTCGGCATCCGCCTTGACGCCGAGAAGCTCAAGGCCGCGCTCACGCCCGAGAGCAAGGTCGCCATGACCTTCCCGGGCGGCACGCACGACCTGTGGATGCGTTACTGGCTGGCCGCCGCCGGCATCAACCCGGACAAGGACCTGAAGACCATCATGGTGCCGCCGCCGCAGATGGTGGCGGAGCTGAAGAAGGGCGCGATGGAGGCCTTCTGCGCCGGCGAGCCCTGGAACGGCCAGTTGGTGAACCAGCGCGCCGGCTTCACCGCCGCCGTCACGGGCGAGCTGTGGAAGGACCACCCGGAGAAGGCGCTGGCGATGCGCGCCGACTGGGTGCAGGCCCACCCCCGCGCCGCCGAAGCGCTGACCGCCGCGGTGATCGAGGCGCAGCGCTGGTGCGACGAGGCGGCGAACAAGGAGGAACTCTGCTCGGTCGTCAGCCGCGACGCTTGGCTCAACGTGCCGGTGGCCGACATCCTGCCGCGGCTGCGCGGCGAGGTGAACTACGGCGACGGCAGGACCGAGACGAAGCCCGACATCGCCATGAAGTTCTGGCGCGACCACGCCTCCTACCCGTTCCGCAGCCACGACCTCTGGTTCCTGACGGAAGAGGTGCGCTGGGGCCTGCTGCCGCAGAACGCCGACCTCAAGGCCATGGTGGAGCAGGTGAACCGCGAGAACGTCTGGCGGGCCGCCGCCGAGCGCGCCGGGGTGAAGGAGACCGAGGCGCCGAAGGGCACGAGCCGCGGCACGGAGACCTTCTTCGACGGCAAGAAGTTCGACCCGGAGAACCCGGCCGCCTACCTGGCGTCGCAGCCGATCAAGAAGCCCGCTTCCTGACGCCGGGCCGCCCCAGGGCGGAGCGCCCCGGGGCGGCGTGGGCCGGGCGCGGCTACTCCATGATGTCCTCGTCCCAGACGTCCGGGCGCTCGGCCTGGAAGCGCCGCATAAGCGCTTCGCAGCGGCGGTCGTCGAGCACCACGACCTCGATGCCGCGGGAGCGCAGGAATTCCTCGTTGCCGCCGAAGGTGGCGTTCTCGCCCACCACCACGCGGGGGATGCCGAACTGCACGATCGCGCCGGCGCACATCATGCAGGGGCTGAGGGTGGTGTAGAGCGTGGTCCGCCGGTAGCCGCGCCGCCGGCCCGCGGCGCGCAGGCAATCCATCTCGCCGTGCGCGATCGGGTCGCCCCCTTGGACGCGCCTGTTGCGCCCTGTGGCGACCACGGCCCCGTCCTCCACCAGCGCCGCCCCGATGGGGACGCCGCCCTCCGCGGCGCCGCGCTCCGCTTCCGCGATGGCGGCGGCCATGAAGCCGAGGTCGGCGTCGGTGCACCCGCCGGCTTGTTCGCCCATAGCGCGGTCCTCTGCCATCCCCTGCGCAGCATAGCCCTGACCCGCTCCGTCCTGGAAATGCGCGCGGCGGCGCTACTGCTGACGCCTCCAAACGGATTGCATCAGGTTGGAAGCGGTCGCCCGTGCGCGGCGGGCGGCCGAGCGGCACGCAACGCGCCTGAGCCTTACGAGCAACCCTCCGCGCTTATCCTGCCGTTGAGGTTCACGCGCCCGCTTATCGTGAGGTCCTTGAGTTCGTTGCCCACGACGTAGACAACGGGGATGGCGACCACCACGGTCTTGCCGACCTCCGCGGCGCTGCATGTGTCCTTGCCGGAGATGCCTTGCCCAACGTTCAAGCCCAGCGTGTAGAAGTTCGCTCCGGACTGCATCTGCCTCAGCGCCGGGCGGCAACCTTCGATACTCGCCACGCCATAGCAGTAAGGCGTGGTGCTCCTCGTCGGCTCCACGTTTTGGAAGCTCAGCCCCACGTCCGTGGAGGCCATCGCCCTATTTGATCCCCAGACCGCCCACCGTAAAGGCGTTTCGCCGTCGTGCATGACGCTAAACCTGATGTTCAGGTTGGCTTGCATGTACGAATGCCGCGCCTGCCCGGACAGGTTGGCGGCTTCAATCGAGTAGGAGATGGGAGTTGATCGAGCGCTGGGCCTGGCAGTGGCCGACGTTCCGGCCAAGCTCTGCCGGGCTTGCGTTTCGGCGTCCGTGATCCTCTTCTCCAATTCGGAGATCCTGGCTTGGAAGGCCCTGGCTTCGCCCTCTTGCGAACGCAGGAGCCGCAACTTCTCGTCGTTCTGCCCTCGGAGCTGATCCCGTTCCGCGCGCAACGTTTGCAGCTCCTGTTGGAACGCGGTCGTTGCAAAGCCAACCGCGTTCCCCCGCGCCTCCCTCAAAGCGCTCTTCAGATCCTCGTAACCCCGCGTAAGCGAGGCGAGATCCTTCTGGTCGTCGGACACAGAAACCAGTCCGAGCTTCACAGGATCTAGATCGAAGGTCTGATAAACGGTCCTTTGGAAGGACTTGTTATTGTCAGCTAAAGCGTAGAAGCCCGCAATGACGGTCCCGACCGGAGCAATCGCCGCGAGCACAGTTTTGACGCTCATACTCGAGTTTTCGCCGTTTCCCTTGCGCTCACCTTCCCCGCTCAACCCCGCCCCCTCTGCAACGACCGCGACGCGCATTCCACCGAATGCTTTCATGCGCGTCCAGGCGATCTACCAAGGCGAATATCCAACGCCCCATGACGTTCGGGTGATGAGCCGCTCGCACCTGGAGGGAGTGGGCGCAAAGAGCTTTGCGCTCTCAGGTCAAGACCCGCATCGGCCGCGCGATCGCGTCCGCCTTCGCCACCTTGCCCACCGCGTTCCACCCGCGTTCGTACTGCGGAGGCGTTTCCAGCGCTTCCGTCCTCCCCAGCGCCGCCGCCGCGTGCAACGGCCAGTAGGGGTCGCGCAGCACGGCGCGGGCGAGCAGGACCATGTCGGCCTTTTCTTCCGACAGGATCGCCTGCGCCTGCTCCGGCTCGGTGATCATGCCCACCGCCGCCACCGCGACGCCGGCGCCGCGGCGCACCGCGTCGGCGCCGGGCACCTGGTAGCCGGGGCCGACCGGGATCTTCTGGCGCGGGTCGTTCCCGCCGGAGGACACGTCCACCAAGTCCACGCCGAGCGCCTTCATGCGGCGGGAGAGCTCTACGGTCTCCTCCGTGGTCCAGCCGCCGTCCACCCAATCGGTGTGGGACACGCGCACGGCCAGCGCCACCTCGTCCGGCAGCGCCGCGCGCACGGCGCGCGTGCATTCCAGGGGGAGGCGGGCGCGGCCGTCGAAGTCGCCGCCCCAGGCGTCGTTGCGGCGGTTCGACAAGGGCGAGAGGAACTGGTGCAGCAGGTAGCCGTGCGCCGCGTGCAGCTCCACCACGCGGTAGCCGGCGGCGACGGAGCGGCGGGCGGCGTCGGCGAAGGCCTGCACCGTGGCGGCCAGGTCGGCCTCGCCCATGGCGCGCGGCTCGGCGTAGTCGCCGAAGGGGATCGCGCTCGGCCCCGCGGGCACCCAGCCGGGCACGGCGCGGCCCTCCTCCCACGGCGCGCGGCGGCTTGCCTTGCGCCCGGCGTGGGCGAGCTGGATGCCGGGCACCGCGCCCACCGCGGCGATCGCCGAGGCGAGGCGCGCGTGCGCCGGGAGCTGCGCGTCCTCCCAGATGCCGAGGTCGGCGGGGGTGATGCGCCCTTCGGCGGTGACCGCCGCCGCTTCGGTGAAGACCAGCCCGGCGCCGCCCACGGCGCGGGAGACGAGGTGCGCGAAGTGCCACTCGGTCGGCAAGCCGTCGCCGGCGCAGCAATACTGGCACATGGGCGCGACGCCGATGCGGTTGCGGAGGCGGACGCCGCGCAGCTCGAAGGGCGAGAACAGGTCGGTCAAGATGGAGGACTCCCGGCGGGTGATGTCGCGCTGCCGCCCCAGGGCGGGAGGCGGCCCAGCCGGTTCTCGAACACCGCGAACCAGACCGGGCCGCCGGGGGGCTGCGGCAGAAGATAGCCCGAAGCGTCCGCGGGGAAACGGGTGCGGGAAACGGCGTCGCCCACGTTGCCGCCGACCGCGAGCACGGCGCCCGGCTCCGTTTCCACCACGATGTCGCAGTGCATGGGCCGGAAGCGCCCGTTGTCGGCGGCGCGCTGGCGCCAGTGGGTGATGGGGTCCGGGCCGCGGTCGGCGCAGGCGAGGTCGCCGGGGCGCGGCGCGTAGCCTTCCGGCTCGCGCGGGATGAAGGGCGCGGCGGAGGGGAAGCGCTCGGCGTCGCGGACCAGCGCGTCCACGTAGGCGGAATGGGCGGCGTTGGGTGGGAATTCGCGACGGTCCACGCCCGCGCCGCGGAGCACGAAGGAGACGAAGGCGGCGGACCATGCCGGCTCGCGCCACAACGCGGCGCCGTCCGCGCGGCCGGACAGCGCGGCGCCGTAGAGCGGGCGGTTGCGCGCCACGGCGCCGCCGCCGTCCTCCACCGCGCGCCAATAGGCCAGGACGCGCGGGAAGTTCGCCGGGTCGGTCTCCATCGGGAAGGGGGCGGCGGCGTCGCCTGGGGCGCGCTCGCGCCGGCCCCAATCCTGCCATTCCGCCAGCGCGATCCGCAGCATCCGCTCCCGCGCGGCGGGCGGGTATGGCAAGGGCGGCTCCGGCGGGGGCGGCGCCACCGCGCAGGCGGCGAGGGCCAGCGGGAACCACAGGAGCGCCGCTCGGCCCGCGCGGCCGTTGGTGGTCTTCGGGATGGCGATTCGCCTCCGGGCTCCAGAGTGCAATTCGAAACGAAGCGTCGCCTCCGGCGTCCACAAGTGCTAGACTCGTATCATGACTGAGAGCGGCTCCGATTCTTCAGCCGGCGGGCGGTTGTTCTTCCAAAGCGGGATTTTGCGCGCCGAACGGCGGCAACGCGCGGCGCGGCGCCCGGTGCCGCGGGGAGCCTCCGTGGCGGAGCCCGCGCGCGGGGCGGTGCCGGTCCACGCGGAATGCGACGTGCTGGTGGTGGGCGGCGGCCCCGCCGGCGTCGCCGCCGCCTGCGCCTCGGCGCGGACGGGCGCCCGCACCGTGCTGCTGGAGCGGCACAACCACCTGGGCGGGCTTTCCACCGGCGGCCTGGTGATCTGGATCGACCGGATGACCGACTGGAACGGCCGGCGGGTCATCCGCGGCTTCGCCGAGGAGTTCCTCGACCGCCTGCCCGCCGGCGCGGTGGCCGGCCCGCCGCGCTCCGAGTGGGGCTCGCGCGACCCGGCGCTCGCCGCGCACTGGGCGCAGCGCACGGCGGCGTTCCACGGCACCGTCACCTGGTCGCCCACCTGCGACCCGGAGGCGATGAAGTCGGCGGCGCAGGAGATGCTGCTGGACGCCGGCGTGGACATCGTTTTCCACGCCTGGGGCGCGGCCCCGGTGGTGCGGGACGGGGCCGTGCGCGGCGCCGTGTTCGAGAGCAAGGCCGGCCGCCGCGCGGTGCTGGCGCCCGTGGTGGTGGACGCGACGGGCGACGGCGACATCTTCCACCGCGCCGGCGCGTCGGCGGCCGACGACGTGGACGAGCGCGACATCCACCACTGCGTCAACACCTCCTGGCTGTTCGGCGGCGTGGACATGCCGGCCCACCTGCGCTGGCGGGCGGAGAGGCCGGGGGAGTTCTCCGAGTTCATGCGCATCGGGCGCGAGCGCTTCGGCCTGCTCGACCGCGCCTTCGTCTCCTGGCGCGACGACGTGGCGCTGTTCATGGGGCCGCGCCTCGCGGGCTTCTCGGGCCTCGACGCGGACGACCAGACGGATGTGGAGATCCGCAGCCGCCGCCTGATGGCCGGGCACCTGGAGCACTACCGCGCCCACGCGCCCGGTTTCGCGGGCGCCTGGCCGATGCTGATGGCGCCGCAGCTCGGCGTGCGGCATTCACGGCGGCTGCGCGGGGCGGGCTCGGTGGCGCGCGAAGGCTGGGACGGCCGGGCGGCGGCGGACGAGATCGGCGTGTCGCCTTCCCTCTCGCCCAAATTCGCCAACGTCTCGGTCCCCTACGGCGCGCTGGTGCCGGAGCGGCTGGACGGGCTGCTGGCGCCTGGCCGGCACGTCTCCTGCGACGCCACCAGCCACTCCTTCATGCGCGAGATCCCGCAGTGCTGGATGACCGGCCAGGCGGCCGGCGTGGCGGCGGCGTTGGCGGCCGCCAAGAGGGTGGAACCGCGCGCGGTGCCGGTGGCGGAGATCAGGGCCGCGCTGCGCCGCCAAGGCGCGCACCTGGGCGCGGCGGCGGAGCCGTCGGCGGCGATGCCCGCGGCCTGACGCGCCCGGGCGGTCCCGTCGGCTATGCCGCCGCGCACAGCGCCCGCCCCGCCCGCGATGGCTCCATCCCCGCCCAGGAAGGCCCGTCCGCTGCATGTCGCGCGGACCAGGACGCCTTCCGGGAGAGGCGCCGATGGCCACGATGTTCGTCGATGTCGAATCGCTGAACCTCCGGAAATCGCCGAGCGAGGCGGCCGGAACGAAGATCGGTTCGCTGTTCCTGACGCAGAAGGTCGAAATGCTGGGCGAGGAGCCCGGCGGCTGGGCGCGCGTCCGGGCGGCGGTGGACGGGTCCCAGAAGGAGGGCTTCGTCGCCGGGCGGTTCCTCCGCGCGCCCGAGACGCCCAACCGGGAAGCGCTGGTCGCGTCCGTGGGCCGCGAGTACATGCGGTTCGACCGGGGCCTGGGCAGGGAGAGCGTCCGGCCCTTCGCGGGCTTCGTCGGTGAGATGTGGAAGGCCATCGGCAACGACAACCTGGACGGGACGGACACCGGGGTGCCCTGGTCGGCCGCGGCGATCTCTTTCATGGTGCGGAACGCCGGCCCGGCCTACGCGAACTTCCGGTTCGCGGCCGCGCATTCCAAGTTCGTCCACCACGCGATCCAGGCCCGGGAGGAGGAGGACACGACGGTGCCGTTCTGGGGATACCGCCTCAACGAGATGCGCCCGCGGATCGGCGACATCGTCGTGCGCGACAACCCGGAGCACGGACCGAACGTGGACTTCGACATCGCTGCGCGGCTCGACAGCTACCGGAGCCACAGCGACATCGTGGTCCGCATCGACTCCGCCAAGCAGCGGCTGCTGGCGATCGGCGGCAACGTCGGCCAGTCGGTGAGCGTCGCGGTCTACGACCTAGCGGCGGGCGACTTCCTGGACGACACGCGCCACACCTTCGCGCTGCTGCGCAACCGGACGGACGACTGAATGGCGGGGGTGGCGGTCCGGCGCCGCGGCGGCGTTCCAGCGGCGCTGCTGTGGTGCGCCTCGGTGGCGCTCGGGTGCGCGCCGGAGGCGACCCCGCCGGCGGCGGCGGTGTCCGGGGCGGGCGGCGGGGTGGCGGGCGCCGCGCCCGCCGTGGCCGCCCCGGTCGCCGTCGACCGCGCCACCTGCGCGTCCGAAGCGGTCCTGCTGACGCGGGCCGTACCGGTCCTTTCCGCGCCGGCGCCCGGGGCGGACACGGTGCGGTCGCTGCCCCGGGGGGCGCCGGTGTTCCTCTGCGCCGGGCGCGGCGGGCACCGCGGCGTGATGTTCCCGGCGCCGGGGCGGCGGGCCGACTGCGGCCAGCGCGGGGCGTGCCCTACTGGATGGCTCCGCGAACCCTTGCCGATCGAATTGGCTGGGTGAGACGGCGGCGATCTCCCACACGGGACCGGACCGAAGCAGAGATGGATGAAATGTAATCAAACTCCCGTTTACACGAATATGTGAATTGGATAACTTATACGTGTTCAGGCGATGCCTTGGACGTCTCCTCCCGACGACCCCGTGCCGCATCCTGGGGATGGGCAGCGGGTTCGCACCTTGGGGCCGGTGGGTCACGACCACCGGCCCCCTTTTTTTGTTCGGTGCGCCGGGGCGGGCCACGGCGTCGCGGCGGACTGGGTGCCCCGCATGGCGTCGGTGCCCGCCGCGAACTCCCTGGACGCGGCGGCGTGGCTTCACCCCTCCGCCCGGTAGAACACGAGCCCGCCGATCTCCGCCGCCGGCACGCGGCCGAGCGCCCAGCCGGGCAGCGCGGCGGCGTCGTGCCAGTGGGTGGCGCCGCCGGTCGGGTCGGGCAGGCTCCCCGCGGCGGCGCGGCGGGCGACGCGGCGGCAGACGGCGAGCGCCGGGTCGCCTTCCGGCGCCTCGCCCAGCGCGGCGTGGCGCGGGTGGCGCGGGTTCCAGCAGCGGAACAGGAAGGGCGCGCGGCAGGCGCGCCCGAGCAGCAACGGCCACGACGCGGCGCCGGCGGCGGCCGCGCCGGGCGTGAAGCGGAGGCGGGCCGCCTCGTCCGACGCCGCCAGCCGGGCGCGGTTCGCCACCAGCGCGGCGAGGGCTTCGACGGCGCGGACGGGCCGGTCCGCCGCCTCGGCCCACAAGGTGAGGGCGAGCGTTTCGGCGGCCCGCTCGGCGGCGCGGGGCGCGGCGGCGGCGGCGGGCGCGGCGCTCATTGCCGGTCCTCCACGCGGCGGCCGTAGTTCTGGTGGTGGTGGTGCGGCCCGTCGCCGCGGCGGAGGCCCTCCAGCTTGCCCTCGATCCGCAGCAGGTGGGACGAGAAGCGCTGGTCCAGGTCGCGGATCAGCGACAGCGGCACGTAGGTGCGCGCCACCTCCAGCTTGAACTCGGCCAGCTCGTCGCGGGCGCGGGCCACCGCCTCCGAGTCGCGGGTGTCGCCGCGCTCGATGCGGGTCTGGATGTCCTGCTTGATGGTGTAGATCATCCGGAACAGCGCGCCCACGATGGGCACCTCGATGACGCTGATCCACCAGGTCGGCTCGATCTGCATGGGGGGACTCCGCGCGCTCCTTGAAGGGTGGACGGGCCGGGGCCAAACACGGGCGGCACCGGCGGCTTGGGGACTTTGTTCGGAACGATGTGGCACGAGCCCTATCTGGAGACCTGCTGCCGATCGGCGCTGCACCGGCTGACGCTGGTGGGCGGGCCGGGGCGGCCGGACGGCCTGAAGGACGGGCCGTGCCTGGAACGTCTCCAGGCGATGGGCTTGGCGCGGCAACGCGCCGGCGACGGCCGCTTCGAGATCACGGCCGAGGGCTGGGCGCGGCACGCGCAGGAAATACTCAAAAAGGCGGGCTGAGCCGGTTGCTTTTCCGGAACGACAGAATCGCAACGCGGCTCCGCGTCTAACCCCCGCGCCAACCCGCGACGGCGCCGCGGGGCGCCGGCGGCACCAGCGGCAGGCGCACCGGCTCCGCCAGCAGGCAGCCCGCCAGCGCGTCCAGCGCGTCGTCGCGGACGCCGTTCGGCGCGTCCGGGCGCCACGCCGCCATCTCCGCCGGGAAGGGCGTGCGGAAGACGGCTTCGTGCGCGTGCAGCCGGCGCGCGGCCAGCGCCGGCTCCAGCGCGCCCAGGATGCGGAGCGGCTTGGACTGGCGGCTCGTGTGCTCCACCACCGCGCAGGGGGCGCCGGCGCGCCCCATCTCACGCTTGAGCAGCGCGGGGAGGAAGCGGCCGATGCCGTTGGTCTCCACCCGCACCGCCGGCAGCAGCAGCTCGCGCGCCAGCGCCGCCACCGCGCGGCATTGCTGGGTGGCGGGGTCCACGGGGCTGTCCGGGTCGTGCGCCAGATAGGCGAGGCGGTGGAGGTAGTGGTTGCCTTCGCCGTCCGCGTAGGCCGCGGCCAGCACGGAAGCGTCGCCGGTGCCGGGGCGGCCGTAGGCGGGGTCCCAGAAGCCGCCGCCCGACACCAAGCGGCGGCCCAGGAGCGAGAGCTGCGCCCTGCCCCCGGCCTCCCGGTACTCGGGCTCTTCCGCGTAGCGGACCACCAGCGCCGGGTCGAGCCGCGCCGCCGCCTCGGCCACCGCTTGCAGCAGCATCTGCGGGCGAAGCGCAGCGGGCCGACGCGGGCGCGCAGCGCGGCGACGTCCGCGGCCGTGAACCGTTCCGGCCAGGCGCTCTCGCCGGCCGCGTCCAGCAGCGGCACCACCAGGCGCCGGTAGCCGACGAGCCAAGCGTTCTCGCGGCCGGGCGGCAGGTAGAGCGTGTCCGCGCAGTGCGGCGTACCGACGTAGAGGACGGTGCCGCCGGGCGTCAGCACGAACTCCGTCTCCGCCAGCCGCTCGCGCAGCTCCGCGCGCTTGTTCGGCGTGTCGCAGTTGCCGGCCACCTCCACGTCGTCGCAGACGATGATGTCGGCGCGGGCGCCGGTGATGTTGCCGGAAAGGCCCTGCGCCAGCATCGAGGGGTCGCGGAGCACCGCGCGCCGCTTCACGGTGAAGCGGTCCATCGCCCAGGCTTCCGGCTGGTCCGGCAGGAGTTCGCGGCAGAGCGGGTGGCGCTCCAGCACGCGGCGCACCGTCGCCACCATCTTCACCGCGAGGTCGTGGTCGGCGGCGAGGACCAGGATGCGGGAGTCCGGCTCGCGCAGGAGGCGCCACGCGCAGTAAAGGCCGACCAGCGTGGACTTGCCGCAGCCGCGGAAGGCCATCAGCAGGAGGCGGCGGTCGCCGGCGTCGTGCCGGGCTTGCAGCCAGCGGGCGATGCGGCGGTGGACGGCGGGCGTGCCCTGCCCTTGCTGCGCGTTCCATACCCAGGCGAATTCGAGGAAGTCAGCCGTCACCGGCGTCATCGGTTTCCGCCTCCTCCCCCTTGAACGGCGCCAGCCCGGCGCGCGCCGCGCCGAGGTGGGCGCCGCCGTCCGGGTCGCCGGCTTCGTCCTCGCCCGGCCCGCTCGACTTCCAGACCTGGTCGAGGTGCGCGAGGACGACCTTGCCCGTGGTGTGGCGGGCGCCGACGAGCTTGGCGTCGCCCTCCTCGCCCGCCTTCGGGCCGGAGAGGAGGAAGTTGAAGTATTCGTCCTTGATGAGCCGCGTCGCGTCGTCGCGCTCGGCGTCCGTCAGGAGCGGCGGCTTGCGTTTCGTCCTCGTCATGCCTTCACCACGCGCGCCCGGACGGTGCCGGGGTTGAGGTCCAGGGCGGCGGCGGTGCGGTTGAGCGCCGTCACCGTCACCACGTCCGTGGCGCCCACCTGGGCCAGGAACACCGCGCCGGAGGTGGCGGCGCTCCAGGCGGCGCTTGCGAAGTCGCCGGGGCGGGCGCCGGGCAGCGGCACGTTCACCTGCGCGGTGCCGCCGGCGGCGATCGGCGGCGGGTCCCAGGGGAGGTCCGTCGCCAGCTCGCGCGCGCCGAAGGGCAGGTCGGGCAGGCCCCACAGCGCGGCCGGCGCCTGGGACGGGTCGCAGGCGAGGCGCATCGCGCGCGCCTCGTAGGGGTCGCCGAAGCCGGCGACGCCGATCAGGGCGTAGAACACCGGCTCGGCCAAGCGCACCACCTGGAGCCGCGTCAGCGCGGCGTCGCTCATGTCGGCGGAGCCCTGCCACCAGCGCGCCGTGGGCGACCACTGCATGGACATGCCGGAGGCGCGTACCAGGGCGCCGCTCGCCTCGGTCAGCAGGTTCATGTCGACGTCGAAGCACTGCACGACGAGGCGCGGGTTGTCGGCGTCCACCGCGAGAGCGAACTCCTTGCAGGAGCGCGCGTCCGCGAGGAAGGCGAGGCCGCGGCCGGGCGTGAGCAGCACGCCGCGGCCGGTGAGCCGGTAGTCGTTGAGGCCGGGCAGCGCGAAGTCGGCGAGCTTCGTGGGCACGCCGGACACGCTGCCGGAGAGGCAAGCCAGACGGTCGAAGCCGGTTTCCGCGTTGCTGAAGCGGAAGGCGGCGGCGCGCAGGTTGGGCACGGACGCCACTTCGCGCACCGCTTCGCGGTGGCCGGCGGCCTGGTGGAGCGCGCGCACGACGGAGCCGACGCGGGTGGCGGTGGGCGTGTACTCGATGTTCACGCCGTAGCCTTGGCTGGCCCAGGCGACCTCGTAGACGTGGTCCTGCGCGCCGCCGGTGTGGACAGCGACGGCGGGCGAGCAGCCCTCCATCCGCACGGCGGAGGCGATCACGGCGCGGCTGGAGACCTCGCACAGGAAGGGCACGCCGGCGATGGGCCGGTCGCGCGCCTGCAGCTCGAAGCCGGGACCGTGGAAGACGTGGCGGTTGTGGCCGACGTAGGCGCCGGGCGCGGCGGAGAAGCGCACGCCGTAGCGGCTGCGGTCGGGGTGGAGCGCGCTGGCGATGGCGAAGTGGCCGCCGTAGTAGCGGACGGAGGTGTTCCACGCACCGGCGGTGGCGGTGCGGACGTCCAAGCCGATCTTGTTGTTCACGATGCGGCCGAGCATCAGCGTGGTGTCCTCGAAGCCGCGCCCGTCGCCGAGCGTGCGGAGGCCGATGGTGAAGCCCTCCACCTGCCGCAGTTCCACGAAGGAGGCGTCGAGGTTGCGCGCGACGATCCCGATGTCGTCCTCGTCCGTCCAGTCGGACTGCGCGGCGCGGACGACGCGGAGGCCCTCGTAGAGCTTGGCGGCGTTGCGGGCCGTGCCGCCGTCGCCCAGCGTCAGCGCCGCGCGGCCGCCGGGGCCGGCGTAGAGGATCGCGCCGCGCATGGTCAGGCCGGCGGCGGCGCCGGGGAGCACCAGCGGCATGGAGGTGCGGAAGGTGCCCTCGCCGATCTCCAGGCGCTTGCCGCTGGCGGCGGCGGCGTTCATGGCCGCTTGCAGGGCCGGGCCGTCGTCCGCCGCGCCGTCGCCAGCCGCGCCGAAGTCGCGGGCGGACAGGCGTTCGGCGAGCTTGTCCTCCACCGTGCGCGGCACGGCGCCCTGGAACGGCAAGGAGAGCGCGGCGCCGTCGCGGTCGAACACCGTGACCGCGCCCGCGCTGTCGAAGCCGAGCAGCTTGTTGGCGCGGGCGCGGCGGAGCGGGAGCGTGGTGGCGCCGCCGGTCTCGGAGGGGTCGAGGCGCAGCGCGCTGCCGACCGACTCCTTCACCTCCTGGAGCGCGGCCACTTGGTAGTCCAATTCGTCGTTCAGGGTGCGGGCGCGGAGGACGCCGTTCTCCTGGAAGTCCGTGTTGCGGACCACCGCCAGCTCGCGGCGGATGGACACGGCGCAGCCGGGCGGCGGCGGCTCGAAAAAGTGGACGGCGCCGCCCTCGGACGCGCCGGCGCCGGAGACGGCGAAGCCGGAGAGCTGGACGAGGCCGTCTACGCGGATTTCGAGGTCGGCTTCGGCGAAGATCGGGAACGGGTAGGTGAAGCCGGACTGGACGCCGTCGGCCACGTAATGCACGCGCGGCGCGACGTCGCCTATCCTGATGTGCTCGACCATGGGGGGGAGGACTCCTCAGTCCAGCAGGGAGCGGGCGATGCCGCCCAGGGTGCGGCCGGAGCGGAGCAGCGCGGTGAGCGTGCCGTCGGGCGCGAGGAGGCTGGCGCGTCCTTGCGCGAGGCGGGCACCGTAGACCGCGTCTTCCGCGCCCTGCGCCGCCGCCGCGTCGCCTTTCAGGCCGGCGGTGACGGCGCCGGCGGAACCGGCGTCCGCGCTTTGGCCGGAGGCGGCGAGGCGGGCGCGCGTCGCAGCGATCGTGCGGCCGAGGGCCTGGGCGCGCGCCTGCCGCTCCTGCTGCTGCTGGGCGAGCAGGGCCTGCTGGCGAGCGACCTCTTGCTGCCGGTCGACGGCGACCTGGGCGCGGTTCATCTGCTTGGCGGTTTGCGCTTGGCGGACCTGGCCGTAGACGGAGGCGCCGGCGCCCACGACGGTTGCGATGGAGGCGAGAGCGGCCATCAGTCGGTGATCCTCGTCTCGGTGGTGACGGAAAGCAGCGTCATGGGCAGCGGCGTGTCGTCCTCGACGCGCCAGAGCGGGCGCATGGCGTCGCGGCTCCAGCCCAGCGCGCGGAGGCGCACGTCGCCGGTGAAGCGCGGCGGCGGCGCGTCGAGCAGCGCGGTGCCGAGGCGGCGGAAGGCGACGGGCTGGGCGCCGCGGCCGAGGTCCACCGCCAGCGCCGCCGTCTCAAGCAGGCGGAAGGTGACGGAGACCAGGCGCAGCGGCGCCGCGCGCACGCCGAGCGGGCCGGCGAGTTCGGGCGGCAGCGGCTCGACCAAGTGGCGGAAGCCGAGGCCGATCTGCACGGCGCGCGCCGGCTCTTCGAGCGCGACGGCGCCGGCGGCCACGGTGGCGCCGGCGCGCGGGGCGCCGTCGGCCACCACGGACACGTCCTGCGCCTCCAGGTGGCCGAGGCCGCGCCAGACCTCTTTCGGCGACGGGGACTCGCCGGTGAGGGCGGCGTCGAGGGCGAGTTCGTCGTCGAAGCGCTCCAGGCGGTGGGCGCCGTCGCGTTCCACCACGGCCCAGACGCGGCCCTCGATCTCGGCGAGCGCGCGGAAGGCGCCCCGCGTCTCCTGCCGCGTCCAGGCCGTGACCTCCTCGGCGCGGTAGAGCGTGAGGGTGGCGAGGGAGCCGTCGGCCATGGCGACGTGGAGCAGGCGGCGGAGCTGGTCGTAGCAGAGCGAGACCGGGTCGCGGACGAGGTGCTGCGAGGCGAGCGCCAAGTCGTTGGCTTGGTAGAGGAGCTGCGCCTCCGTGTAGGCGAACTCGTAGATGCCGCGGCCGTTGCGCGACGCGAAGACGGTGGCGCCGTCCACGTCCACGGGCTGGACCATGCGCGCGACCGGGGCGCCGACGCGGGTTTGGCGGTGGAGCTGGATGGAGGCCGGCGTCAGCGGCGTGCCGGAGACCATCCACTCGGCGCCGGAGGTGAACACCTGGAGGTGGCCGCCGGAGAAGACGCCGCGGATGGCGTTCACCTGGTCGGACACCAGGCCGAACTCGATGGCCTGGTCGTCGAGGCCGGCGCCCAAGTCGAAGTTGAACAGGTCGCCGGTGCGGGACAGCCACAGGCGGTTCGGCAGGTCGCGCGAGCCGCCGACCACGAGCCGGTCCTGGTGGAAGCACAGGCACACCGGCCAACCGCGCGCCCAGGAGAAGGCGGACTCGTCCCAATCGAGCGTCGGCGCGGCGGAGGCGAGCGGGGCGTCCTCCACCGTGGCGCTCGCCTGGGTGGGCGACTGGACGGCGGTGACGACCACGCGCTTGCCGCCGATGCGGAAGCGCGTCGCGGCGTGGCCTATGCGGAACAGCGGCTCGGAGGCGGTGAGGGTGATCGCGCCCGCCGTGCCGCTCGGGGTCAGCACCGCGCTGGGGAGGAAGCGGTGGAAGGGCTCGTGCTCGAACGCCCAGGGTTGGACGGTCCAGCTCGCGTGGCCGGTGCGGGTGACGCGCTGCGGCGCCATCTCTGGGTGGCAGAGCAGGAGCGTGTCGGCGCTCTGGGTGTGAGCGAGTTGCGGCAGCATCGTCGCGTCCCAGGGGCCGGGGACGCGGGCCACCTCGGCATCGCCCACGAAGACGCGCATCTCGCCGGCGGTGAGCACGAGCAGGTAGGTCTGCTCCGTGTTGAACTCGAAGGCGATGAGGCGCGCGGGGCCGGGCAGCGCCGCGACGTGGCGGAGGCCGGGGCGGCGGACCAGGCCGCCGGTCGGCTGAATGAACACGTTGCGCAGGCGCCGCGCGCCGTTGGCCCAGGCGCGGAGGTCCGGGCGGCCGAGCAGCTCGGGCGCGACCTCGCCGGCGGTGAAGCTCGTCTTGAGGGTGCGGGCGCCGGCCATGTCAGCGGCGCCCGGCGATCAGCGGGAAGTGCTCGATGGCGCGGGGCGTGGCCTGCTGGCTGTCGGCCAGGCGCGCGGCGCGCAGCTCCTGCTCCGCCTGGGCGAAGAGCATCTGCGCGCGGGAGGTGTTCTCGGTGAGCGGGATGCACAACTCGGCGGCCAGGCGCGCGGCGAGCGCCGAGGCGAAGAAGGGCGGCAGGGCGGTCTCGTCCGGGCGGAAGATGTAGGAGAGCGTGACCTGCTCCGAGTCGCAGTGGAGGCGGTCTTCGAGCAGGCGGTAGGACAGGCCGCGGCCGCTGCCGGGCGCCCCGGCCGAGAGGGCGCGGAGGAAGCCGGCGGGGAGCTGGAAGGCGTGCGCGAAGTCGGCGACCGGCTTGGCGGCGAGGCGCGGCAGCGTGGCCTGGGCGGTGGCGAAGCTCCACGGGTGGAGCGAGAGCAGCGCGTCGCGCGCGGCGGGGTAGAGGTTGGCCGCCACCTCCGCCTCGGCGGTGCCCTCGTCGAAGGAGGCGATGGGCTGCGCGCCGATCTTGAGCAGCGCGCGCGAGCAGAGCGCGAGGGCGGAGAGGGCCATCGGAAACTCCGGTGCGGGTTTTCGGGGAGGGGGCGCCCCGCCCCCGTTTCGGGGGCGGGGCGAGGCGGCGCGCTTATTCCTTGCAGCGCATCCGCGGTTATTCCTTGGCGCGCATCCGCACGACGCCGGTGTCGTCCACGAGGACCGCGCCCTGGCTCATCATGGTGTTGACGAAGTGCGCGGCGCGGTCGCCGTGCCAGGTGATGTCCGTGGCGATCTCGGCGGCGGAGGCGTGGCCGACCGCGGTGCGGTGGTAGAAGTAGCAGTACCGCAACGCCGCGTTCTTGGTCAGGCCGCCGTGCGGTATCCACAGCGCGCCGAGCCAGCGCTTGGCCTGCGTGCCCTTCCAGGGCAGCTCGGCGTCGCCGACGTACTGGGCGCTGGCGAACTCGGGCAGCGCCAGCAGCTCGGACCACTGCTTCCAGCCGACCACCGCGTAGCGCTGGCCGTCGTCCGGCACTTCGGCCGCGCCCAGCATCTCGAAGGCGAGCAGCACCTTGGCGCGGGTGAGGCCGTCGTTGTCGGTCTGGCCGGAGGCGGTGCCGACGGCTTCGCGCGTGGCCGAGTCGAAGGCGGCGATGATCAGCTCGTCCGTCTTGCGGCCGAGGGCGTAGGCGCCGGCGTTCGCCACCACCATGCGCTCGTCGAGGTTGGTCTTCAGCTCGTCGAGCCGGTCCACCCAGTCGCCCGCGTAGTAATCCTGGAGGAAGCACTCGGCGGAGGAGTGGTCGAGGTTCATCACCGGCACGACGCCGTTGCGCGCCTTGGCGGCGGCGACGCCGCGGCCGACCTTCTGGAACACGGTGGACGCGCCGCGCACGTCGCTCTTGGAGCGGACGGTGGGGCGCAGCTTGCTGCCCTGGCGCTGGTACGCCTCCTGCACCTCCGATTGGTAGTGCTTGATGAAGGCCTGGTCGATCGAAGCGGACATGGTCGCTCCCTTGCGTGGGTGTGCGGGCTAGGGCGGCGCGCGCGCGGTTGGTCCGGCGAAGGGCCGGGCGCGCGCCGGGAGCGGCCGTGGCCCCGCGCGCACGCGCGGCGCGGCGGGGTTGGTCGCGGCCGTGGAAAGGCGCGGGGGCGGGCGCGCTCAACAGGCGCTTGCCCGCCCCCGCCGGGGTCCCCGCGCGCGGGCGTCGCCGCGCCGCCACCGCCGGGTTCGGCCGGCGGCGGTGGCGGCGGCGTTCTGCTCGCGCTGTGCGGCGGGGACCGCGCTGCGGCGGGGCGAGCGCGCGGGAGGGGGAAAGGACCGCGCGCTTCGTAGCCCCGCCGCCGGTGTCAGCCGCTCGACACGAGGCGGCGGAAGCCTTCGGTGACGCGGCGGACGAATTCGGGCTCGCGGCTCCGCCAATAGCGGGGGTCGCGCATCATGGCGCGCAGGTCCGC
>Ga0058700_1000418_pt1 | contig 18582 bp, 17 predicted proteins | sample AgamicAtAme_FD_71365 | JGI IMG/M metagenome (GOLD analysis project Ga0058700, IMG submission 71365) | Agave microbial communities from Guanajuato, Mexico - At.Am.e | ecosystem: Host-associated > Plants > Phyllosphere > Phylloplane/Leaf | place: Guanajuato, Mexico | collected 2012-06-07 | reverse complement strand
GGGCGGCCACTCAAGAACAACGCGGGCTACGTGGAGATCGTGAACAGGCTCTTAGGGTTGCACGGCGGTCTTCACGCGCCGCATCTGGCGCCGCGGTCACGGCTATTGTTCAATCATCGAGCCCGTCACGACGGGCTGTGGCCGTCGCGTCCCTTCAAGGAGCTTGCCGGATGCACGTGAAAACCGCCCTTTGGCTGGGCGCCCTGACGCTTGCCACGTCCGCGTGGGCGCAGCATGCGCCAGCGCCTTCGGGCAGCAGCCCCGTCCCCGCGGCGCCCTCGACGGCCATCCAGCTGCAGGCGGTGACCGTGCGTGGCGAACAACCGGGCCCCGCGCTGTGGGAAGTGCGCCGCGGCAACCACATCCTGTGGATCGTCGGCACGCTGGCGCCGCTGCCCAAGCATGCCGAATGGCAATGGGCGAAACTGGAACAGGCGCTGTCGCGCGCCAGCGAGCTGCTGGAAGCGCCCTCGGCACGCCTGAAGATGCCGCCCAGCCTGTACGCGCGCCTGGCCCTGCAGCCGTCGGCCAAGTTGAACCCGGGTGGCGCCACGCTGCAACGGCTGTTGCCGCCGGATACCTACACGCGCTGGTTGGCGCTTCGCCACCAGTATCTTGGCGATGACGATGCGCTTCAGTACATGCGCCCGATCATCGTTGCCCAGCAGCTTTACGAAAAGGCGCTGGCGGCGAACGACCTCACCAACGACATCGACGTCGCCGACATGGTGGAGAAGCTCGCCCGCCACCACGGCGTACGCGTGATCGGCGTGCGCTACGAGCTGGTGGTCACGCATGCGCCGCCTGCCGTGCCCTCCGAGCAGGACCAGCAGAACGGCATCGCCTGCCTCGACGAAACCATGCACCTGGTCGAGCACGACATGCCCAAGCTCACCGAGCGCGCCAATGCCTGGGCCACGGGCGACATGAAGACACTGGAGAGCCTGATTCCGCAGAAGAGCTATGAGCCGTGCATCGTAGCGTCGATCAATGGCGACTTCGAGCACCAGCTCAACATTCCCGACCTGCCCCAGCGCATCGAATCGGCCTGGATGGAGGCTGCCGATGCCGCCATGGTCCGCAACCGGTACACGGTGGCCATCCTGTCGATGGACCAGTTGCTGTCTTCGGACGGCTATCTCGCCAAGCTGAAGCAGCGCGGCTTTATCGTCCGCTCGCCGGACGAAGCGCAGCCCTGATTGCCGGTTCACGATCTCCGTGACATTGATTGCCCTCACCGTCATTCCGGCGCAGGCCGGAATCCAGTGACCGCCACCTTGGGTTTTCGCGAGAGAGCTTCCGGAAAATCTTCGGCTGCCGCGGAAACTCAGCGCTTTCGCCACTGGATTCCGGCCTGCGCCGGAATGACAGTAAGGAAAATGTGCGCCCAAGGAATATCGTGCGCAGCCCCGGCAGAAAGCCGCACATCGCGTTGATGCACGGCTTTTGCCTCGTGGCTTACCTGGTGGCGCTGTACAACGCCGCCGCATCCGCCTTGAAGGATTCCGCGCTACCCGGACGGCTGTAGAACATGTGTCCGCCCGGATACACCGACAGCTTCACGCGCTGCGCCTGCCCGAAGGTCGGCATCTGGTCGATGATCAGCCGTGAGGTGAAGAACGGGCACGACAGGTCGTTGTAGCCGTGCACGATCAGCACCTTCATGTTCGGATCGTTGCCGATCGCCTTGCGCAGGTCGGCCACCGGCTTGTCGTCGGCATTGCCGCGATCCCAGGCCTTGTTGACTTCATACGACAGCGCCTCGTAGTGCGCGTCCGTCTTCCAGCCCACTTCGCGCGTCACGAAATCCACCATGGCGCTGGTGGTCGGCGCCAGCAGCGCCTCGAGGATGGGGTCGCCCGACTGGCGTTCCGCCGAGCCCGGGAACGGATCGAACGCGGTGACGTTGGAGTCGTACACGCTGCCGATCTTCTTGTCCGAGCGATGCACTTCGCGCAGGTAGGTGCCGATGTCGACGCGTCCGTCCAGCCGCGACACGACCTGCGGATCCAGGCCGGTATAGGCCGACACCTTCTGCACCATGCGGCCGATCGCGCCCGGGTCGGAGCGGCCGGCGAGGAAATCGGTGACGAACTGGGTGCGCACGTAGGTCTCGACATCGGCCATGGCGGTCGGCGTGAGCTTGCCCTGGCTTTCCAGGCGCGCGGCCGTCATGGACGGCAGATTGATCATCCACGGCAAGGGCGACAGCGCGTCGCCATCGCCGATGGCCGCCGGGTCGAGATACGGCGACACCATCACCAGGCCGTTGACGCCCACGCCCATGCGCGTCTGCAGCTCATAGGCGATGCGCGGCGCGCGGTAGCCGCCATAGCTTTCGCCCATCACGTACTTGGGCGCGCGCAGGCGGCCGTGCTTGACCAGCCAGTCGTACACCACGCGCGAGAGGTACTTGATGTCCGCCTCGGTGGCGTAGAAATCCTTCTTGGTGTGCTCCTCGTCCTCCAGCGAGCGGGAGAATCCCGTGCCCACCGGATCGATGAACACCAGGTCACTCATGTCGAGCCAGGTGTTGGGGTTGTCCTTTGTGACGGCCGCGTCGGAAGGCGCGTCGCCGTCCACGCCGAACTGGATGCGCTTGGGGCCGATGGCGCCCATGTTGAGATACACCGACGATGCACCCGGGCCGCCGTTGAAGGCGAACGTGACCGGACGGTGCGGGTCGCTGCCCGGCACCACGTACGAGGTGTAGACCACCTCAGCGATCTTCTTGCCCTTGGCGTCGCGCACCGGAATGGTGCCCACCGTCGCCTCGTAGGACACCGTGCGGCCGCCCACGCGCACGCTCTGCTTGATGGTCTTGTCGGCAGGCAGCGGCGGCAGCTCGCCGTCGGCCTTCTTGTCGGCGGCCTCGGCCGCCGGCTTGGCGTCCTTGCCTTCCGCGGCATGGGCCGACCACGGCGCCATCGCCACCCACAGCACGAACACCGCCGCGCACCACGCGGCTCCACGCCCCACACGGGCGAAACGACCCAGAACAGGCAGATCAGGTTTCATCGGCACTCTCACGCAAAGCCCCACGGAAATCGCCCGGCGGTACGCGCGGGCGAACGGCCATAGATGCGGCAAGCGCCACGGCGTCACCAGTGCCGTAAGGCAGGGTCAAGAGTTTGCGACGAGCGCCGCGCTACGCTTGCGGCGACGCAACAGGCGCATCGGCACGCGGGCGCGCGCCCACGATCACCAGCCAGAGCACGAAGACCACCTCGCCAAGTTGCAGCGGGAAGGCAATGCCCGACACCGTGTCCTCATAGGCAGGAAACAGCACGCCCGACACGCACAGCGCGAGATAGGCCAGCCCATTGAGCACCAGCCAGTAACCCAGAAAACGCGGCAGGAAGCGGGAGCGGATCACCAGCACGGCCAGCGGGAACAGCCACAGGCCCCAGAAGATCTCCGCGCAGGAAATCATCTGGCCATGCATGCGCAGGAACAGCGAGGCCAGCGCCTCGCGCTGATGCACGTCGAACGACGCCAGCCAGTCGCCGCCCTGCGCCAGAAGCAGGGCCGCCACGTCGTTCAATACATTGAACAGATACAGTGGCGTATCCATGAAGCCGAGCACGAACATCAGCCCAGCCAGTTTCCTGTCGACGCCCTTGAACAGGTGATACAGCGCGAAGGTCAGGAACAGGCTGATGGCGCCCGTCAGCACGTCACTGAAGATGCCCAGCCGGAACAACGATTCATGCGCCGCGATGTTGTGCGCCGTGGCCGCCGCATCACCATGGACGAACAGCGCACTCGGGATATACACAAGCCGGAATGGCGCCACCAGCGTCAACGCCAGATAGATCAGGCCCGCGATGCGAGCGTCACGCTTGAGCACTGCCATGAGCGTTCCCCCTTGATATCCGCGCGCCATATCGATGCGCCCCACGGACTTTTCGAGCGGCTATGTCACCGCCAAACCGGGCGCGGGACTGGTTCGGCCACGTCGCACCCACCACACCAGCCCAAGGGCAAGCACTGCACTCAACACGCGCAAGGCGTTGCCCAGCCATCCGGTCGCCGCGGTGGGTGCCACGTCGAATACGTCCCAGGCGGCGTTGAGCGAGCAGTGGAACACCAGTCCACTCCAGAGCCTGTATCCGTCCAGGGCATCGAGCAACGCAAATACGATGCCGCCGAAGCACGTGATCAGGAAAACCTGCATGGCCAGGTCATTGCCGCGCATGCCCACCCAGTGCACCCAGCCGAACACCAGGGCCTGGCACAGCACAGCAGGCGCCATGAGCCACCCCAGCGATCGGCGCGGAAAGATAAAGCCGAAGCCGCGGAACACCAACTCTTCCGCCAGCGGAAACAGCAAGGCCGTGAACAGCAAGTCTGTCCAGTCGATGCTCGCCTGCAGCTTGCTGGTCAGGGCGCAACCGATCCAGAACGGAACGGTCGCCACCAGCACCAGTACCGGCGCCTTCCAGCCGCTCCCGGCCACACCGAACGAACGCCACAGCGAAAGCTGCGGATGCCTGGGCCGCAACACCAGCCACGCGGCGACGACCAACACCACGGCCAGCAGATTGTCCGCACTCGACCCGCTGAAGACAGGCATAGGCAAGCCAGGAATCCTGACACCCGCCAGCTGGGCCAGATCGCGCACATTCAGCGCCGCGAACAGCACAGCCACGATGACCATGGCCTTCCCTATCACCACTATCGAATGCGGTTTCTGCATACGCCCTCCTGGCGATCGCGACGCGCGCGAACAGAGTCGATGACCGCATCACTGTGACCCGCGCGGCCTGCCCGCCGCAAGAATGACTGATGGGACAGATGCCTCGCCGGGTGGACCGGGCGCGGCGTCCAACGGCGTTCGCCCTTCGCTAGGTCAATTCGTTCCATTGAAAGTACCGACGATGCGCGATGCCGAGCAGATCGTGGTCTTCCTTGGTGTCGCCGTAGGCATACACCACGGGATAGCTGGCTAGGTCGTAGGCGGCGCGGACGCGACGCGATTTCTCGCCATTCACGCATTGCTCGCCGCGATATCGCCCGGTCAGGCGGCCATCGCTCGACTCCAGCTGCGAACACAACAGCTCCAACCCGTGCTCGCGGCACCAATGGGACAGGTAGACGTCCAGCGCCCCGGAAACCACGACGATCCGGTCGCCCTGCTCACGGTGCCACTGGATCCGCTCCAGCGCCTGCGCGCGCAGCACGCCGGGAATCACCTCGCGGGCGAACGCTTCGCCGAGCGCAAAGGCGTCGGCCTCTCGCACGCCGCGGAACGCCACGCGCACGGCGCATTGGCGCATGAGGCTGGGCGATACCAACCCCAGCCTGTAACCAAGCACCATCGGCGCGAGCAAGGCCGTGCCCAGCGCACGGCGACGCGGCGGCACCGCAAACTCGATGAAGGAGCGGAACGTTTCCCGCGTCGTGATCGTTCCGTCGAAATCGAACAAGGCGAGATTCATGACGCTCCATGGCGATGGCCGCGGCGCATCCTCGGCACGCGGCGCCGAACCGTCAAGTGCCTTCAGGCGGCGGTTTCCGCCTCGGACTGGCGCAAGCGCGCCACGTCGCGCAGCGGCGGCGCGCCGAAGCGGCGGCTGTATTCGCGGCTGAACTGCGAAGGGCTTTCGTAGCCCACGCGGTGCGCGGCCGTCGCCACGTCGCACTGGCCCGCCAGCAGCAGGCGGCGCGCCTCGTGCAGGCGCAGTTCCTTCTGGTACTGCAGCGGACTGATCCCGGTGATGGCGCGAAAATGATGATGCAGCGAGGACGCGCTCATGTTCACTCGCGCGGCCAGCTCGTCGATGCGCAGCGGTTCGTCGTAGTGGCGGCGCAGCCATTCGATGGCGCGCGAGGTCTGGTGGCTCTGGCTGCCGGAGGTGGCGATCTGCGCCAGTCGCGCGCCCTGCTCGCCCGTGAGCAGGCGGTACAGCAGTTCCCGTTCGATCAGCGGGCCGAGCACGGCAAGATCGTGCGGCGCGTCGAGCAGGCGCACCAGCCGCAACAGCGGATCGAGCAGGCCGCCATCCAGCGGGCTCATCGACAGCCCCGGCGCCGAGACCGCCGCGCCACGGTGTCGTTGCACGTCGGGCAGCAGCTCGCGGATGCGCTGCAGGTCGAGCCGGTAGGTCAGGCACAGGCACGGTTCCTCCGGCGAGGCCCGCACGACCTGCGCGGACACGGGCACGTCGACCGCCGTCACCATGTATGCGCCCGGCTCATGCAGGAACGTCTGCTGGCCCAGCAGGATCTGCTTCGCGCCTTGCAGGGCAAGACCGACACAGGGCTCGTAGATCGCGCAGACCGGCACGCCGGTCGAGTTGGCCCGATATAGGAGCAGGGCCGGCCAGGCCGTATCGCAGGTGCCTTCGGCCGGCACCAATCGTTCAATCCGCGCTGTCAATTCCTCGCCATCCAGCACCGAGCGCGCCGGAATATCGGGACGGGAAAGCTTTTCGTTCATGGACTTGCCACCCTTTTATACCGTGCAAGCTTGCCCGTTCCTCCGTCGCTTGGGGAGTGTTTCCGGCCGGATGTTGCAGGATCGGGCAATCATTTCGCAGGATCCGGCTACCCGGCGCCGCCGCCCGACACCCATACTGCGCCACCTCGCTGTTCCGTCCCCAAGGAGTCACACCATGACGTTCCCGACCCGCGGCTATGCCGCACAGTCCGCCACCACGCCCCTGGCTCCGTTCCAGTTCGAGCGCCGCGCGCCGCGCCCGGACGACGTGGTGATCGACATCCTGTATTGCGGCGTGTGCCACTCCGACATTCACCAGGCACGCAACGAGTGGCACAGCAGCATGTTCCCGATGGTGCCCGGCCATGAAATCGTCGGCCGCGTCAGCGCAGTGGGCAGCGCGGTGACCAGGTTCAAGGCCGGCGACACCGTGGGCGTCGGCTGCATGGTGGACTCGTGCCAGCACTGCGCGTCATGCCAGGCCGGCCTGGAGCAGTACTGCGAACAGGGCGCCACCTGGACGTACAACGACAAGGACCGCCAGGACGGTACGCTCACCTTCGGCGGCTACTCCGAGCGCGTCGTGGTGTCGGATAAGTTCGTGGTGTCCATCTCCGACAAGCTGGACCTGAAGGCCGCCGCGCCGCTGCTGTGCGCGGGCATCACCACCTGGTCGCCGCTGCGCCACTGGAAGGTGGGCAAGGGCAGCAAGATCGCCGTGATCGGCCTGGGCGGCCTGGGCCACATGGGCCTGAAGTTCGCCAAGGCCATGGGCGCGGACGTCACCCTGTTCACCCGCTCGCCGGGCAAGGAAGAGGAAGCGCGCCGCCTGGGCGCCGACCACGTGGTGCTGTCCACCGACGAGAAGCAGATGGCCGCCGTGGCGCGCCAGTTCGAGTTCATCCTGGACACCGTGCCGAACCCGCACGACCTCAACCCGTACCTCAACACGCTGTCGCTCAACGGCACGCTGTGCCTGGTCGGCCAGTTGCAGCCGCTCGATCCGCCGGTGAACGCCACATCGGTGGTGCTGGGCCGCCGTTCCATCGCCGGCTCGGCCATCGGCGGCATCGCCGAAACGCAGGAAATGCTGGATTTCTGCGCCGAGCACAACATCGTCAGCGACATCGAAGTGATCGACATGAAGGACATCAACGCCGCCTACGAGCGTGTGATCAAGAGCGACGTGCGCTATCGCTTCGTGATCGACATGGCCTCGCTGAAGGCAGCCTGATGAAGTGAAGTTCCGGGCGGGTCGCTCCGCCCGGGCAACATGCAAAGCCGGCCATTACGTGGCCGGCTTTGTTTTTACGCCCAGATGTCGGCTGGCTTCGTGCGCCTCGCGCAGGCGACGGGCGTGCGCCTTGAGCAGGTCGCCTCGCGTGACGATGCCCACCATCCGCCCATCGCGCGACACCACCACGAGGCGTCCGACATCCGCCTCGACCATGTGGTCGGCTGCCTCGCGCAAGGTGTGATCCTCGCGCACCACGATGGGCGAGCGCGTCAGCAGCGATTGCACGGATGTTTCGGCCGGTGTCGCCGTGCGCAGCAGGTCCCTGCGCGTCACCACGCCCAGCAGGCGCCCTTCGCCATCGACCACCGGGAAACCCTGATGCTTGGCCGGCGCCGCTTCCGTGGCGAGCCATGCGCGCACCTCGCCCACGCTTTCCGATGCGCGCAGGCTCACCACGTTCCGGCTGCAAGCTTCGCCCACGGAAATGCGTTCCAGGTAATCCGCCGCGTATTCGGCGGGCACGCGAACGCCGCGGCGGGCGATCTTCTCGGTCATGATGGTGTTGCGCATCAGCAGGCCGGAAACCAGATACGCCGCGGCGCATGCACCAAGCAAGGGCAGCAGGCCGTGCGGCTGCTGCGTGGTCTCGAACGCGAATACCACCGAGGTGAGGAAGGCGCGCGACGCACCGGCGAAGATCGCCGCCATGCACACCAGCGCGGCCACGCGCGCATCCACGTGCAGCCACGGCAACCAGTTCACGCACAGCAGGCCAAGCACGCCGCCCAGCGCGCTGCCGATGGTGAACAGCGGCGCCAGCGTGCCACCCGAAGTGCCGCTGCCCAGGGCCACCGACCACGACAACAGCTTCATCAGGCACAGGGACAGCATGCCGGCGAAGCCGATCTGGCCGGCGATCAGCGCACCGATATTGGTGTAGCCCACACCGAGCGTGGCCGGCATGAAGTAACCCACCACGCCCACCACCACGCCGCCGATGGCCGGCCACCACATCCAGTGGATGGGCAGCTTCTCGAAGCCGTCCTCGATGGCATAGGCAAGCTTGGTGATGCCCACGCTGGCCACGCCGGTGACCACACCCATCGCGATATACGCAACCACCGCGCTGAGCGTAGGCGTGTCGACTGGCGGCATCGGGAACATCGGCTCGTTGCCCTCGAGCACGTAGCGCACCGCGGTGCCGATGACGGCGGCCAGGGCCACGGGAATCAGCGAGCGGGCGCGGCGCTCGAACAGCAGCAGTTCGATGGACAGCAGCACCGCGGAAATGGGTGCGGAGAACACCGCCGCCATGCCCGCCGCGGCACCGGCGGCAAGCAGCGTCTTGCGCTCGTCGGCAGTGACATGCAGCAGCTGGCCGACCAGCGAGCCCAGCGCGCCGCCCGTGGCGATGATCGGACCTTCCGCGCCAAACGGGCCGCCCGTACCGATGGCGATGGCGGAAGACACTGGCTTCAGCCAGGTGATGCGCGGCGGGATCCGGCTTTCGTTGAGCAGCACCTGCTCCATCGCCTCGGGGATGCCATGGCCACGAATCGCGCGCGAACCCCAACGCGCCATCACGCCCACGATCAGGCCACCCACTACCGGCACCGCGATCACCCACAGCCCCAGGTGATTGCCCGCTGGACTGCTGAAGTCGCTGCTGATGCGCCCATAGAACGCGAGATTGGTCACCAGGCCGATCAAGCCCGTCAGCAGCCGGGCCACGCCAGCCACCGCCGAGCCCAGCACCATCGCCAGGAAACAGATCCACGACACGCGACGACCCAGCGGCCGGAAACGACGCGGCATATGCGCGTCGCTGAGCGCAGGGTCCAGCGAAGGGGCGAGCGAAAGCGCCGCACGCGAGTGCGGATCGGAAGCTGTGTCAGGGTGCATCGGGAGGGCCCGTAGGCGGGAAATCCGCGCAAGGTTACGCGGATACGGGCGCGATAGCTGGCTGGAAAATGAACGGAATTTTTCGCGTCACGCGGCCAGCGGCGGCGCCTTCGGCGCGTTCCAGCCCAGCAGGTTGTACACGTGGTAGCGCAGGATTCCCAGGTACTCGTGCAGCGATACGTCCATCAGGAAAAAATTCCACGAGTCCGGCGCCACTTCACGACGCGCATTGACCCAGTCGCCCGCCACCGGCTGCGGCACGATGCCGAAGTGGGCGAAGTACAGCAGCGAGCGGCGCAGGTGGATGCCTGAAGTGACCAGCACGATGTGCTGGGGCGCGTAGCCGGCAAGGATCGGACGGCTGAACTGCGCGTTCTGCCAGGTGCTCATGCTACGCGATTCCAACGCGATATCCGCCTCGGGAATGCCCAGCGCACGCAGCGCCCTGCCGTAGACCACGGCCTCCGGTTCGCCGTGGCCCTGCGAATCGCCGCCGCTGGCGACAACGTGGCACTCCTTGCCTGCCGCCTTGCACGCGCCGTACAGCTGCGCGGCGCGCAGCAGGCGACCGTCGACGAAGAACGAAGGCTGCAAGGGCCGGTCTTCCACCACGGCCGTGCCCGCGCCGAGCACCACGATGGCGTTGCGCGGCGCCCATGCGATGGACGGGTTCACCTCATAGCCGTGTTGCAGGCTATCCGACAGCCAGCGCGGCAGCGCACCGCAACCGATGCCGAAGAACACCAGCAGGGTCAATGCCAGCACCGCATGCCCCGTCCTTCGCCAGCGCCGGCGATACAGCAACACGCATAACAACAGCAGCACGACGAGGACGGTGAGCATGCGGATTCCCGGCTCCATGAAAGGCATGGCATCTTAGGACCTTACGACACGGCGAGGCGATAGCCCACATCCCTGCCCTCTGTCGGCTTATGGACACGCTCGGCGTCAGCCGGGTAGACAACGGAGCAAGGCGGGGAACCGGTTCATGACCACACTCGTTTTCGTGCACGGCTGGAGCGTGACCAACACATCCACGTATGGCGACCTGCCCCGGCAACTGCAGGCGCAAGCCGCGGCGGCGGGCGTCGCCCTCGACGTGACCGACCTGTGGCTGTCCAAATACGTGAGCTTCGATGATGCGGTGACCATGCCCGACGTGGTGCGCGCCTTCGACCACGCGCTGCGCGACCTGCATCTGCAGGACGCCAGCTTCGCCTGCATCACCCACTCCACCGGCGGCCCCGTGGTGCGCGAATGGCTGCGCGCCCAGCGCGAGCGGCCGCATGCCTTCAGCACCATCCGCCTCACCCACCTGATGATGCTGGCGCCGGCCAACTTTGGCTCCGCGCTGGCCCAGCTCGGCAAGGGCGTGCTGGGGCGCGTGCGCGCCTGGGCCGGCGGCGTGGAGCCCGGGCAGCGCATCCTCGACTGGCTGGAACTGGGCAGCGGCGAATCGCTGTCGCTCAACCTCGACCACATCCACGGCGACGATCCCGCGGGCCGCGACCAGTTCCTGTTCGTGCTGACCGGCGATCGCCCGGACCGCGCGCTCTACGACCACATCAACAGCTATACCGGCGAAGACGGCTCCGACGGCGTGGTGCGCATCGCGGCGGCCAACCTCAACGCGCGCCATGCGGTGCTCGCCCGCGCCAGTAACGGCGACCCCGGCACGCTGGCGCTCAACGTCACCACCGCGCCGCGCACGGCGTTCAAGCTGATACCGGGCGCCTCCCACTCGGGCACCGACCAGGGCGTGATGGCGTCGGCGCCATCAGCCACGGTGGATGCCCTGCTGCGCTGCATGCAGGTGCGCCACGCGGACGGCTACCGGCAACTGTGCGATGCCTTCGACAACGAAAACGCACAGCGCGATGCGCAGCGCGTCGAGCTGGAATCCGTGGGGCCGTTTCCGGCGCGCGTGCACATCCACGATCCACGCAGCATGCTGATCGTGCGCCTCACCGACGAAGGTGGCGAGCCGCTGATGGGCGCGCGCTGGCTGCTCAAGGCAGGCAGTCCGCCCAATCCCGACTGGATGCCGCAAGGCTTCATGCTCGACCGCCAGGCCAACAGCCGGCAGCGCCACGTGGTCACCTTTTTCTTCAATCACGCCGTGCTGGCCGGCGCACCGCGCGCGGCCGATCCGCGCAACAGCCGCCGCACGCTGCGTGCCGCCACGGCCAGCCATGGCCCCTACAGCGCCACCGTCGAACCGAGCGACCTGAGCGGCCTGGTGCACCATGCCATCGCCTCCACCGCGGCCAAGGACGATCTGTTCCAGATCCTCGGCCCGCACCAGAGCACCGTGCTGGACGTGGTGCTGCCGCGACTGGTGCGCGAAGGTGTGTTCCGCCTCACGCAATCGCTCGCGCCCGAAGACTTCAGCCACCCGAAGGTGGGCGGGATCATTCCCTGAGGCGAATGGCCCCGCCGTGTCGCCACCCGCCAACCCCATCGCGCGCCATGCCGCGTTTCATCGACATGCACCCTTCGATGAAACCGCCTCGCCATGCCCGTCGCCGCTCGACCATCTCACGCGCCTGCGCGCGCTGATGCTTACCGGCGCGGGCGGTTTGCCTTAACCTCGCTGCCCATGGACGCCCCCGTGGACGACGACGCGACACTGATGCTTGCCTATGCACGCGGCGAGCTGTCGGCGTTCGACACGCTGTATGCGCGTCATCGCGGGGCGCTGTACCGCTTCCTGCTGCGCACCGCGCGCGATCCGCAACTGGCCGAGGAACTTTTCCAGGACACCTGGAGCCGCGTCATCGCCTCGCGCACGCGCTACACGCCGCAGGCGAAATTCACCACCTGGCTACTGCAGATCGCGCATAACCTGTTGATCGACAATCATCGCCGCAAGCGCCCGGTCGCCACCGGCGAGGAGGCGGAGCGTGTTTTCGAGCAAGCCGCCGCCCACGAGCACAAACAGCCCGAACATGTGCTGTCCGAATTCGAGCGTCGTCGGCGGCTGCAGGTCGCCATCGAGCAATTGCCGGACGAGCAGCGCACCGCCGTGCTGCTGCGGCTGGAAAACGATCTGAGCGTGGAGGAGATCGCCGAAGTCACCGGCGTGGGACGCGAAACCGCCAAGTCGCGACTGCGCTATGCCATGAACCGTTTGCGCGAGCAGTTGGCCGAATGAGTACGCACGACCACGACAACGACGCGCTGCCGGGCGACGACGAGCTGAAGGCGCTCTACCGGAGCCTGCCACGCAAGGAGCCGTCGCCCGAGCTGGATCGCGCGGTGAAGCGCGCGGCCGCGGAGGCCGTGCGCGCCACGCCCCGGCGTGGACCCGTGCGCTGGCCCATCGCCGTGGCCAGCGTCGCCATGGTCGTGGTCGCCGCCGGGTTGGGCTGGCGCATGCTGCAGCAACCCTCGAGCGTGCCGCAGATCACCAGCGCGAGCCGCGTGCCGACAAGCGCGGCGCCTGCTTCCCCGTCCATGGCGCCACCGCCGCCGGCACCGGCAATCGCTGCCGCTCCCCAGCCACTGGCTCCGCCGCCTACCGAGACGGCCAGGAGCGCTCCGTCGCCGCAGCTGGAGCGCGAGAACATCCGCTCCGCCATGAAACCCAAGGTGGTGGCGCAAGCGGCCCCGCATGTCGCATCGCCGGCCGGCACGCAAGCCCCCGCGCCCGTGCCGGCCATGACGGAGGAAAGCATCGTCGCGGCACCTGCACCGCCGGCGCCAGTTGCCCCGATCCAGGCGGCGCCAGCGCCTGATGTGGCCGCCGACTCGGCATCGGCAGGCGGCACAACCGAACACCAGAGCTATCGTGCCGCCGCCATGAAGGCCATGGCGGCACCCGCGCCCATGGCTGCGTCGGACGCGACGGCGTCCCGTGCCTCGGATACGCCGTCGCAGGAGCTGGACAAGATCCGCCAGCTTTTCGCCTTGCAGCGTCGCGACGAGGGCTTGAAGCGGCTCGCGGCCTTCCGCAAGGCCCATCCGGACATCGCCCTGCCCGACGATCTGCGTGCCCAGCTGCCCGATCATGAGTGACATGCTGCACAGCCTCGCCATCGCCTGCCAGCATGCCGAGGAGATCAAGAAGAGCCGCTTCCTCGCCCAGGCCGCCCCGGTGCAGACACCCGAGCAGGCGCTGGCCTTCGTGCGGCAGGTGAGCGACCCGGCCGCCACGCACAATTGCTGGGCCTATCGCATCGGCCAGGACTACCGCTTCAACGACGATGGCGAACCCGGCGGCACGGCGGGGCGCCCCATCCTGCAAGCCATCGAAGGCCAGGGCATCGACCGTGCCGTGGTGGTGGTGACGCGCTGGTACGGCGGCATCAAGCTCGGCGCGGGCGGACTGGTGCGCGCCTACGGCGGCACTGCGGCGGAATGCCTGCGACGCGCCGAACGCGTACCCATCGTCGCCATGGCGCGGCTGGGCTTGCGTTGCGATTTCGCCGAACTCGCCCTGCTGAAGGCTCGGCTGCGCGAACTGGACGCCGAGATCGCGCGCGAAGACTTTGGCGCCGAGGGCGTGGAGCTCGAGATCCAGTTGCCGGCGCACCGCGTGGACGAAGCCCAGGCCCGCGTCACCGACATCAGCCGCGGCCGGCACATGGCCCGGCGGCTGGATTGAATCGCTCCCGATCCGCCCCACCTTGATCACGTTGCACGCTCCCCGCCGGCCGGCAAAACCCCGGAGAATGAGGCAGGGAACCCCTTCCATTGCACGCGAGAGCCCATGAGCGATACCGCCGCCCCGCCCCGTCCCGCTCGCCGCATCGGCGCGCTCGCGCGCCTCTGGCCTTTCGTCAAACCCCATCGTTCACTCGCGCTGGGCTGGCTGGTGTTCCTGGCCATCTCCTCCACGGCCACGCTCGTGTTGCCGATGGCGGTGCGGCACATGATCGACCAGGGCTTCGTCCATTCCAGCGCAGCGGCCATCAACACCACCTTCCTCGGCCTGTTCGGCGTGGCGCTGGTGATGGCCTTCGCCACGGCGGCGCGCTACTACTGCATCACCTTGCTGGGCGAGCGCGCCCTGGCGTCGCTGCGCTCGAAGCTCTACGCGCACGTGATCCGGCTCGACGTGGGCTTCTTCGAGCGCAGCCGCGTCGGTGAACTGATCTCGCGCCTGGGCACCGACACCGAGGTGATCCAGGCGCTGCTCGGCTCGGGCATCTCGGTCGCGCTGCGCAGCGCGGTGATGCTGCTGGGCGCCACCGCCATGATGATCTGGACCAGTCCGCGCCTGGCCGGGCTGACGGCGCTGGTGATTCCCGCGGTGATGCTACCGATCCTCCTGTTCGGCCGCCGCGTGCAGAAACTGTCGCGCGCCAGCCAGGACCGCCTCGCCGACACCGCCGCCATCGCCAACGAAACCCTCAACGCCGCGCAAGCCGTGAAGGCCTATGCGCGCGAGGACATCGAAAGCACGCGCTACGCCAGCGCCATCACCCGCGCGCTCGCCACCGCGCGCAAGCGCATTGGCATGCGCTCCATGCTCACCGCCACGGTGATCGTGCTGTTCTTTGGCGCCATCACCCTGGTGCTGTGGGCCGGCGCGCGCGACGTCATCGCCGGCACGCTGGGCGCGGGCGTGCTGGGCCAGTTCGTGCTGTACGCCATCTTCGCCGCCGGCTCGCTGGCCGGTCTTTCGGAAGTATGGGGCGACGTGCTGCGCGCGGCGGGCGCCATGGAACGCATCGGCGAACTGTTCGAGGAGCGCGCGGACATCACCAGCCCGGCCACACCGACGCCGCTGCCCAAACCCGTGCAGGGCGAGCTGCGCTTCGAGAAGCTGGGCTTCCACTATCCAACGCGCCCCGACAGCCCGGCGCTGTACGACTTCGACCTGACCATCCATCCCGGCGAAACGGTGGCGTTGGTCGGTCCTTCCGGCGCCGGCAAGAGCACCGTGTTCGCCCTGCTGCTGCGCTTCTACGATCCGCAGACCGGCCGCATCACGCTGGACGGCGTCGACCTGCGCGCGCTCACGCTGCCGGAACTGCGCGGCGCCATCGCGCTGGTACCGCAGGAAACGGTGATCTTCGGCGGCACCGCTGCCGACAACATCCGTTTCGGCCGCCAGGATGCAGACGACGACGAAGTGCGCGACGCCGCGCGCGCCGCGGAGGCGCACGACTTCATCAGCGCCATGAGCAAGGGTTACGACGAGGAACTGGGCGAGCGTGGCGTGCGCCTTTCCGGCGGACAACGGCAACGCATCGCCATCGCCCGCGCCATTCTTCGCGACGCACCCCTGCTGCTGCTGGACGAAGCCACCTCCGCGCTGGACGCGCAATCGGAAGCGGCCATCCAGCAAGCGCTGGAGCGTCTCGAGAAAGGCCGCACCACCCTGGTGATCGCCCACCGCCTCGCCACTGTGCAGCGCGCCGACCGCATCGTGGTGATGGACGGCGGCCGCATCGTCGCGCAGGGCACGCACCAAAGCCTGTTGGCCGAAGGCGGGCTCTATGCGGAACTGGCGAGGCTGCAGTTCACCGCCTGAGGCTTGATGCAGGGAGCACGCCGCCGATCAGGGCGGCGATGCCAAGGCCGTCGCCAGTGCACGCACTTCTTGTTCGTCGGTGCGGATTTCGCCACCGGCCATATCGGTGAGCAAAGGGTTGGTCCATTGCATGCCCGAGGCATGGACCGCCTTGGCGGAGGCGTGGAACTCCGTCGCTCCGGTCGTGCGGACAAGATCCGCAAGGTTCGAGGCTTGAATGCCTGCGCCCGGCATCACCGCGATGCGCCCTGCCGCCTGCACCACCAGGCGGCGGATCGACTCCGCTCCCGTGATGGCGGACGCCGCGCCGCCCGAGGTCAGCACGCGCTCCGCACCCAGCGAAATGACATCCTCCAGCGCCTGCGGCAGGTCGCGCGTCATGTCGAAGGCGCGATGGAACGTCATGCCCATGCCGCCCGCTGCGGCCAGCAAAGGCTGGCAACGCGCCACGTCGACGCGACCGTCGGCATCGAGCACGCCGAACACCACGCCATCGCAACCGATCGAGAGGCAGGTCTCGATGTCCTGCTGCATGGTGGCCAGCTCGTCGTCGCTGTAGAGAAAATCCCCGGCCCGCGGACGGATAAGCACGTAGACCGGAATGCTCAGCCGTTCGCGCACGCGTGCGATCTGCGCGGCAGACGGGGTGAGCCCGCCCAGTTCCAGCCCGGTGCACAGCTCCACGCGATCCGCTCCGCCCGCTTGCGCCGCCAGGGCGGAAGCCAGCGAGTTGGCGGCGATCTCGAGCAGCGGGCGCGCCATCAGTACACGCTCTTGGAGGGCAGCAGGCCGTCCTGCTTCTTCGCATCGCACACGGCGTACGAGAAGCCGGGCTGGATGGCGAAGGCGCCGACCTCGCCGTGGCGGTTCATCGCGAGGAAACCCACCTGCAGATCCTTCGATGCGGCGGGACGGCGCTTGACGATGCGCATCACTGCCTCGTGGCAGGCATCCTGCGGCGAGCGGCCCTGCCGCATCAGCTCCACCACCAGGAAACTGCCGACGTTGCGGATCACTTCCTCGCCCACGCCGGTGGACGTGGCGGCGCCAACGTCGCCATCCACGTACAGGCCAGCGCCAATGATCGGGCTATCGCCGACGCGGCCGCGCATCTTCCACGCCATGCCGCTGGTCGTGCAGGCGCCCGCCAGCCGGCCGTTGGCATCGATGGCGAGCATGCCGATGGTGTCGTGGTTGTCCTTGCCGCCCGGCAGGCCGGTCTTGCCGTAGTCCTTCACTTCGCTGTTGGCGGTGGGCTGGTAGTGCGCGGTCTTGAGCCACTCCTTCCATGCCGCTTCGGATTCGGGCGTGAGCAGGTCTTCTTTCTTGAAGCCCTGTTCCAGCGCAAATTGCAGCGCGCCATCGCCCACCAGCAACACGTGTGGCGTGCGCTCCATGACGCGTCGCGCCACCTGGATCGGATGGGCGATGTGCTCCAGTGCCGCCACGGCGCCGCAGCTGCCATCGGCGTCCATGATGCTGGCGTCCAGCGAAACATGCCCGTCGCGATCCGGATAACCCGCGCGGCCCACGCTGTGATTCTTGAGGTCGGCCTCCGGGATCATCACGCCCGCTTCCACCGCGTCCAGCGAACGGCCGCCCTTGGACAGCACGCCCCATGCCGCCTGGTTGGCGGCCACGCCGAAGTCCCAGGTCGACACCACGCGCGGCATCGTTCCGCCGCCACGCACGGCAGCCTTGGTGTCCGCCATCGCATTGGCCCCACCGGCCAACGCCACCGCCGAAGCACCCAGCAGGGACGCTTTCAGAAAATCTCTACGATCCGCCATCGTGCCCTCTCCCAAAGAAAGAAGCCCCGCGCCTTGCGACGCGGGGCTTCTTCTACATCGATGACCGGCGCAAGCGCCGGCTCGCCGAAATCAACCAGCGATCTCGACGCCCGAAGCCTGGGCACCCTTGGGACCCGTGGTGACTTCGAACTTCACGCGCTGACCTTCCTGCAGGCTGCGAAAGCCCTTGGCGTTGATCGCCGAAAAGTGGACGAACACGTCCTCCCCACCGTCCTCAGGCGCGATGAAGCCGAAACCCTTGGCGTCGTTGAACCACTTGACCGTACCGAAACGCATTGCGTGAACCTCTGAATCATGGACTGGATGCACCACGGTATAGCGCTGAATCACCTTGACCCCTTGGTCCGCCGCCCCTGGCACCGGAGAAGTATCAACATGTTTTATGCCAAAGCGCAATACGGCGGATGCCCTGGCACGTTAAAACCCCTACCGGCTGCTCAGCTTTTGAGCAAAACACCGAGGATGCGCGGCACTTCGGCGGTGGCCGCGGCCAGATGGGCGAAGATTTCCTCGATGCTGATTTCCGCCTCGTCTCCGCAGCCGGCGGCGAAGTTGGCCACCAGCGCAAGGCAGGCGTAATCCATCTCCAGCTCACGGGCGAGCACGGCCTCGGGCATGCCGGTCATGCCGACCAGGTCGCAGCCGTCGCGCTTCATGCGGGCGATTTCCGCACGTGTTTCCAGGCGCGGGCCCTGCGTGGCGCCGTAGC
>Ga0058700_1000411_pt1 | contig 19000 bp, 21 predicted proteins | sample AgamicAtAme_FD_71365 | JGI IMG/M metagenome (GOLD analysis project Ga0058700, IMG submission 71365) | Agave microbial communities from Guanajuato, Mexico - At.Am.e | ecosystem: Host-associated > Plants > Phyllosphere > Phylloplane/Leaf | place: Guanajuato, Mexico | collected 2012-06-07 | reverse complement strand
CTATCGGGCTGAAGCCCGATAGGTACGCGGACGGGTTCCGGGCTTTTCGACGGGGCATCCTGCCCCGACGAAAAGTGCCTGGCATCCATGCCAGGCACCCCTGCGGGGCCTGATCTCCACTCGCCCGCCGCCTCATACGGGGACCCGGAAGATCAAGAGCCCAAAGTCCAAAGCCGGTGGCTCGTGCCGCTGTGCGGCACATCGCGTCGTGGCGGTGGAGTGGTCCTCATCCCTTAAACTGCGCCAAGCCTCCGCCGCCAAAAGCGCCCATGCCTCCACTATTCACCGCCATCGATCACGCCCATATGGCCCACGCCCTGCGCCTGGCCGAGCTTGGTCTGTACACCACGCATCCCAACCCGCGTGTCGGCTGCGTGATAGCGCACGGCGAACAGGTGGTGGGTGCGGGTTATCACCAGCGGGCGGGAGAGCCGCATGCGGAGGTTTATGCGTTGCGCGAGGCTGGCGAGCAGGCGCGTGGGGCGACGGCTTATGTGACGTTGGAACCCTGCGCGCATCATGGCCGCACACCGCCGTGCGCGGATGCGCTCATCGCAGCGGGCGTGGCGCGCGTGGTGATTGCAGCGGAGGATCCGTTTCCGCAGGTGGCCGGTCGCGGCATCGGCAAGTTGCGCGACGCGGGTATCGTGGTGGAGACGGGCTTGATGCGCGACGCCGCACGCGAGCTCAATATCGGTTTCTTCAGCCGTATCGAACGCGGGCGTCCGTGGGTGCGCGTGAAGCTGGCGATGAGTCTGGATGGGCGCACGGCGCTGGCCAATGGCGAATCGAAGTGGATCACCGGCGAGGCGGCGCGCGCGGATGTGCAGCGCTGGCGTGCGCGCAGTTCGGCGATCTTCACGGCATCGGGCACGGTGCTGGCCGACAATCCGCGCCTGACCGTGCGCTTGCCGGAAGGCGAGGCGTTTACGCCGCCGTGGCGCGTGGTGCTCGACAATCGCCTGCGTACGCCGCCGGACAGCCACGTGCTCGATGGCACCGTGCCGACGCTGGTGCTGCACAACGCGCAATACGCACCGGTCGACCCGCGCTTTCAGGCGGTGGAACTGGCCGTGGTGGCGGAGAAGGGCGGCGCGATGGATCTGCACGCGGTGATGGATGAGCTGGCGCGGCGGCATATCAGCGAAGTGCATGTGGAGGCGGGTCCCAGCCTGTGCGGTTCGCTGTTCGCGGCCGGGCTGGTGGACGAGCTGCTGATCTACATCGCGCCAGTGTTGCTGGGCGACAGCGCGCAGCCTTTGCTCGGCCTGCCGTCGCTGACGGACATGGCGTCGCGCTGGAAGCTGCGCACCATCGACCGCCGGGTGTTGGGCGATGACCTGCGGCTGCAGCTTCGCCCCATCGCCTGAGTGCGCGTTACCCCTGCTGGATGCCAACCATGACGCAACCCCACACGCCGCTGCTCGTCCTGAGTGATGCCGAGCGCACCTTCTTCCGCGAGCAGGGCTACCTGATCCGCAAGATCCTCGATGACGTCAGCGTCGCGCGTTACGTCGCCGCCGTGGACGAGGCGCGCCGCGAAAGCGGGGAGGCGCAGCGCATGAGCAACCTGCAGTTCCTGCAGCCCGGCAAGGCCATCCGTGGCATCCAGGACATCATCTGCAACGAAGACATCCTCGCCGTCTGCCGCGACCTGCTGGGCGAGGGCATCATCGTGGACGGTGCGTCGCTGTTCTATGCCGATGCCGGCGTCGACTACCGGCAGGGCTGGCATCGCGACGTGCTGCAGGTGCCGGACGATCAGGTGGACACGCGCTGGTTCAGCGAGGACTACCACTACAACTACGTGCAGATGAACATGCCGCTCACGGCGGATGGCTGCCTATGGATCGTGCCGGGCAGCCATCGCCGCCAGCTCGATGCGCAGGAGCGCGCGATCTTCGGCAACACCGAAAAGATGGCCCCGGTCGAGGCGCCGGAGCTGTCCACCGGAAAGCAGATCGTGCTGCAGCCGGGCGAGGCGGTGTTCTACAACAATTACGCCGTGCATCGCGGCTGGGGCGGCGTATTGAAGGATCGCCGCATCACCATCCACCTGGGCTTCCACTCGGCGCAGTATCCGCCGACCCTGCATTTCGGCGTGCTCGATCACACTGAATACAGCGTGGAGTATCTCTCCTCGCTGGCGCCTTGCGTGCGCGAGGCCCTGCGCGCGCATCTGGTCGAACGTGCGCGCCATCCGGAAGTGAACGTGTTCCACGCCTACCACCAGCAGTTCCTGAAGCAGGAGTTCAAGACCACATGACGACGGCAGCGATACGCTGGGGCATCATCGGTTGCGGCAATGTCACCGAGGTGAAGAGCGGGCCGGGCTTCAGCAAGACGCCAAACTCCGCCCTGGTCGCGGTGATGCGGCGCGATGGCGAGAAGGCACGCGATTACGCCGAGCGTCATGGCGTGCCGCGCTGGTACGACGATGCGGAAAAGCTCATCGCCGATCCGGACGTCAATGCGGTCTATGTCGCCACGCCGCCCTCCACGCACAAGCAGTACGCGCTGATGAGCATCGCCGCCGGCAAGCCGGTGTACGTGGAAAAGCCGATGGCGCTGGACCACGCCGAATGCGAGGCGATCATCCATGCCGGCAAACAGGCGAATGTCCCGGTGTTCGTGGCGTACTACCGCCGCAGCCTGCCGCGCTTCCAGAAGGTGCGCGAGCTGATCTTCGGCCAGCAGGCCATCGGCAAGCCACGCATCGTCAACACGGTGCTGTACGAGCCGCATCACCGGCGCTACCACGATCCGGCGAATCTGCCATGGCATGTGGTGCCCGAGATTTCAGGTGGCGGCGTGTTCATGGATATCGGCTGCCATACGCTCGACATCCTCGACTGGCTGTTCGGGCCTATCGTGTCGGTGAGCGGCAACGCCAGCAATCAGTTGGGCGCCTATGGCGTGGAAGACGGCGTCGCCATGTCGTTCCAGTTCGGCAACGGCATGTTGGGCACGGGCCTCTGGAACTTCGACAGTTTCAAGCACCATGACCAGATCGAGGTGATCGGCGACAAGGGGCGCATTGCTTTCGCTACTTTCGGCGACGGCCCCATCCACGTAGAGAACCTCGACGGCTCGCACGAGTACCGCGTCGCCAACCCGTCGCACATCCAGCAGCCGTTGATCGAAACCATCGTGGCCGAACTCACCGGCCACAAGGGCGCTTGCCCGTCCACGGCGGAAAGCGGCGCGCGCACCAGCTGGGTGATGGATCAGGTGCTGCGCCAGTATCGCCGCGATACCGGGCAGACGATCGGCGGATGATGCGCGTGCGCGCCTCCGAGCCAAGGAGGCGCGCACGCTTCATGCAGGGCACTCACTTGCTGAAATCGATGGCGATCTTGCCGAAGTGCTTGCCCGTGGCCATCAGGTCGAAGGCATCGCGTAGCTGCTCGAAGCCGTAAACGCGATCGATCACCGGTTCGAGGCGCGCCAGTTCGATGGCCGCATTCATGCGCTCGTGCGATTCCAGCGGCGCCACCGAAATGCCCTGCAGGCGAATGCGCTTGAGCAACGCCTGGGTCAGCGTGAGCGATGCTTCGTTGCCGCCCATGAAACCCACCAGGCCGATAAAGCCGTGCATGGCCACCGCGTCCATCGATTGCGGCAGCGTGGACGCGCCCACGGTTTCAATCACCGCGTCCACGCCGCGGCCGCCGGTGGCATCGCGCACCAGCGGACTCCATTGCGGATGGGTGCGGTAGTTGATGCCCACGTCGGTGCCCAGGGCTTTTGCGCGGGCGAGCTTCTCGTCGCTGGACGAAAGCATGATGGCGCGCGCGCCGCGCAGCTTGGCGAACTGCAGCGCGAACAGCGACACGCCGCCGGTGCCGAGGATCAGCACCGACTGGCCGCTGGTGACATGCGCAAGCTCCAGCGCATGCCATGCAGTGAGTGCGGCGATGGGCAAGGTGGCGGCCTGCACATGGTCGAGGTGGGACGGCGCATGCACCAGCGCATAGGCGTCGAAGCAGGCAAGGTCGCGCATGACGCCGTCATCGGGGCCGCCAGGTTCCGCCCCTGTCCATTCCGGCCGGATGGAGCCGGCCACCCAGCGTGATTTGTACAAGGTGGTGACGCGGTCGCCGGGCTTGAAGCGGCTGACGCCATCGCCGACGGCGAGCACCGTGCCCGCGCCGTCCGACACCGGGACGATCGGCAGCTTCACGTCGCGGTACAGCCCGCCCTGGGCCATCAGCAGGTCGCGATAGTTGAGCGAGGCCGCTTCCAGCTTGACCAGTACTTCACCGGGGCCGGGCTGGGGCTCCGGCAGGTCGATGCGTTGCAGCTGGTCCAGTCCGAAAGCGGGTAGGCGATAGGCGCGCATGGCGTGACTCCGTGGTGGGAATGGCGCCATGGTCGGGCGGGATGCCTCGGGTGATAATCTTCGCAAATCGCACTTCATTTGTTCATACCATGAATAAATCGTTCGAGCTGACGCCGACACGGGTACGCGAGCTGCGGGCCTTCGCCATCTCCGCCCGGCTGCTGAATTTCTCGCAAGCGGCGCGCGAAGCCGGCTGCACGCCGTCCGTGCTGAGCAGGCGCATCGCGTCCCTGGAAGATGCGGTGGGCACGCGGCTGTTCATGCGCACCACGCGCCGCGTCACGCTCACCGCGCGTGGCGAGCAATTGCTGGCGCATTGCGAGCGGCTGGAGCAGGTGATGACCGACCTGGCCGTGGACCTGCGTCCCCAGCAAGGCGAGCCGCAGGGGCGCCTATGCCTGCATTTGCCTCGCACCTATGGGCGCGAGCGCGTCGCGCCGCTGGTCGCGCGTTTCATGGCACGGCATCCGCAGATACGCATCGACGCGACCTATGACGACACCTACGTGGATCTCGTGGCGGGCAAGGTCGATGTGGCGGTGCGCGTGGGGCGGCTGGCGGACGCCAACGTGGTGGCCCGGCGCGTGGGCACGATGCGCCGCTATCTCTGCGCCTCGCCCGCGTACCTGAAAGGCGCGCCGCCGCTCGAGGATCCCGCCGACCTCAAGCATCACCGCTGCCTCGCCTTCAGCGGATTGCGCACCGGCACGCTATGGCAGCTTCAGAAGCAGCGCAGGCGGCGTTCCGTGCGCATCGATCCGGTGATGGTGTGCAACGACGTGCAGGCGGTGCGCGACGCCCTGCTGGCCGGCGCGGGCATCGGCATCATGGGTGATTACATGGGCGACGCGCTGCTGGCGCAGAAGCGGCTGGTTGAGGTGTTGCCGCCCTGGCAGCTGAGCGAGTCGCCCATCCATCTGGTCTGGCTGCCGGGCGCGGATCGCGTGCCGGCCGTGCGTCTGTTGATCGACTATCTGGTGCAGGCCATGAAGCAGCCGTAAGGACGCGTTGTTCGCCACGGTGGACAACGGCAGCGTCGGCCTTGCCCGGGGTTGGTGCTAGAATCCGCCGGCCGGCTAGCCGGCAACACCACAAAACGACGTCTTCAGGGCGGGGCGAAACTCCCCACCGGCGGTAGATCCTGAGGGATAAGCCCGCGAGCGCTTCCAGAACATCGGAAGGTCAGCAGATCCGGTCCAATGCCGGAGCCGACGGTTGGCATGCCAGCGATGGCGACCAGAAAGTCCGGATGAGAGAAGACGGTACGGTGCGCGCCTTCGCCGGCGTGCGCCTGCCAGACGCCTTGGGGCGTTTTTCGCACTTTCGACGCGGGAAACGTTTCATGTCCAAGCATCGTTGCATTGCTTTCGCCGCCTCCATGCAGGAGGTGCGCTGATGTTCACCGGCATCATCCAGAGCGTGGGCCGCATTGCGCGGCTGGAACCGCGCGGCGGCGACGTGCGCCTGTACGTGGATACGGCCGACCTCGATCTCTCCGACGTGCAGCTGGGCGACAGCATCGCCGTCTCCGGCGTGTGCCTGACCGCGGTGACGCTGGAATCGCGCGGCTTCAGCGCGGACGTCTCCAACGAAACGCTGTCGCTCACCACGCTGGGCAAGCACAAGGCCGGCGACCTGGTGAATCTGGAGAAGGCATTGCGCCTGGCCGATCGCCTCGGTGGGCATCTGGTCTCCGGCCACGTCGACGGCGTGGGCAAGGTGGTGTCGATCACCCCGGACGGCCGCTCGCTGCGCTGGGTGTTCGAAGTACCCGCCGCGCTGTCGCGCTACATCGCCGCCAAGGGCTCCATCTGCATCGACGGCACCAGCCTCACCGTGAACGAGGTGAACGGGCATCGCTTCGGCGTCAACCTTATTCCCCACACGGTGGAACACACGGCGTTCCATGCACGAAAGGCGGGCGACGCGGTGAACATCGAGGTGGACGTGGTGGCGCGCTACATCGAGCGGCTGATCGCCGGTGGCGATGCGCCGAAGCTGGATGAGGCGTTCCTCAGGCAGCACGGTTTCGCATAACGCCCGTCATCCCAGCGAAAGCTGGGATCCAGTGTCTATGCTCGGTGCTTACAAGTCGCTGGATCCCAGCTTTCGCTGGGATGACGGCTCGAAGCGCTGAGGCAACGCATTAGATTGGATATGTCATGAGCTTCAACACCATCCCCGAAATCCTCGAAGACATCCGCGCCGGCCGCATGGTCGTGATCCTCGACGATGAAGATCGCGAGAACGAAGGCGACCTCATCATGGCCGCGCAGATGGTGCGCCCGGAGGACATCAACTTCATGGTGCGCGAGGCGCGCGGCCTGGTGTGCCTTACGCTCACCGAACAGCGCACGCGCCAGCTGGGCCTGAAGCCCATGGTGGTGGACAACACCTCGCCATACCAGACCAACTTCACCGTCTCCATCGAGGCGGCGGAGGGCGTCACCACCGGCATTTCCGCGCATGACCGCGCGCGCACCATTCAGGTGGCGGTGAAGTCCGACGCCAAGCCGCAGGACCTCTCGCAGCCGGGCCATATCTTCCCGCTCACCGCGCAGCCGGGCGGCGTGCTCACGCGCGCGGGCCACACGGAGGCGGGCTGCGATCTGGCCGCGCTGGCCGGCCTGGAACCGTCGGCGGTGCTGATCGAGATCCTGCACGAAGACGGTTCCATGGCGCGCCGCCCCGAGCTGGAAGTGTTCGCGAAGAAGCATGGCCTGAAGATCGGCACCATCGCTGACCTGATCCGCTATCGCCTGGAAACCGAGAAGACCGTGCAGCGCGTGTACGAGGGCGAGGTGGATACGGAGTTCGGTCCGTTCCGCCTGGTGGCCTATCGCGACGCGATCCGCCACGGCCTGCATTTCGCCCTGGTGCGCGGCACGGTGGACGACGGCCAGCCCGTGCTGACGCGCGTGCACGTGCGCAATACCTTGTCCGACGTGCTGCATCTGCAGCGCGATGATCTCGGCCTCACCGTGACTTCCGCGCTGCGCCGCATTGCCGACGAAGGCCGCGGCGCGCTGCTGGTGCTCTCCGGCGAGGACACCGCCGATGCCTTGCTGCGCCGGCTCAACCGCCAGCCCGCGGTGCAGGCGCCGGAAGAAGCGCAGCAGCAGGAGTGGCGCCAGCTGGGCCTGGGCGCGCAGATCCTAGCGGACCTGGGCATTCGCCAACTGCGCGTGCTCGGCACGCCGCGCAAGATGGTGGGCCTGGGCGGCTTCGGCCTGGAAGTGACCGAATACGTGTGAACCCGGCGGCTTCGGCGGGAGCGACGTTTTCGCGCTTCCGCAGAAGGCTTGCCGCGCCACGCCACTTCCACGCCATGTCCCGGCCGGCATACTCCGGGCTTTGAGCCACGAATCCACGCCATGACTCCATTGACCGTCCGCCTTATCGCGCCCTCGGGCTACCCGCACGACCACGACGCCATGCATCGCGGCGTGGCGCGCCTGCGTGCCGCCGGCTGCGCCGTCGAGGGCACGGAGGTGCTGGAGCGCGTGGATCATCGCTTCGCCGGCGACGATGCGGCGCGCGTAGCCGACATCAATGCGCTCGCCACCGCCTCCACGCTGCCCGATATCGCGCTATCGGTGCGCGGCGGCTACGGCGCCACGCGGCTGCTGGAACACATCCGCTACGACGCCCTGCGCGAGCGCCTGGCCGGCGCGAACACGCTGCTGGTGGGCCACAGCGACTTCACCGCCATCCAGATGGCGCTGCATGTGAAATGCGGCCTGGTCACCTTCGGCGGCCCCATGCTGGGGGCCGATTTTGGCGCGCCGGAACTCAACGGCCTCATGTGGGAGCACTTCTGGCGCGCGGTGGGCGAGCCGCAGGCCACGGCCCGCTGGAGCACGCCCACGCCGTCCGAGCTGGATGTCGAAGGCCCGCTGTGGGGCGGCAATCTCGCCATGCTGTGCAGCCTGCTGGGCACGCCGTATTTCCCGGCCATCGACGGCGGCATCCTGTTCGTGGAGGACGTGGGCGAGCCGCCGTTCCGCATCGAGCGCCTGCTGTACCAGCTGCACCTGTCCGGCGTGCTGGACCGCCAGCGGGCGCTGGTGCTGGGCCACTTCACCCATTGCCGTCCGCACGCCTACGACAACGGCTTCGACACGGCGGCGGCCTTCGCGCAGATCGCCCGCGTCGCGCGCATCCCCATCGTCCACGGCCTGCCCTTCGGCCACGAGGTGGACAAGTTCACCCTGCCGTTCGGCGCGCCGGCCCGGCTGAGCGTGGCCGAAGGGCAGGCCAGCCTCACGTTCCAGGGCCACCCCACGCTGGCCCGCACGGTTTTCCGGCCCGAGCCGGGCACGCTGCCCCAAATTCCGTAAAATAGACGGCCCCTCCGGGCCCAGACCCAGGAAACGCATACCCATGAAGATCATCGAAGGCGATTTCGCCACGCCCAAAGGCCGTTTTGCCATCGTCGCCGGCCGTTTCAACGGCTTCGTCGTCGAGCCCCTGGTGGCCGGCGCGCGCGACGCGCTGGTACGCCACGGCGTGAAGGACGATGCCATCGAGCTGATCCGCGTGCCTGGCGCGTGGGAAATCGCGCTGGCCGCCCACAAGGTGGCCAACTCCGGCAAGTACGCCGCCGTGATCGCGCTGGGCGCGGTGATCCGCGGCTCCACCCCACATTTCGACTACGTGGCCGGCGAATGCGCCAAGGGCCTGGCCCAGGCCGCCTACGCCTCCGGCGTGCCGGTGGCGTTCGGCGTGCTGACCACCGACAACATCGAGCAGGCCATCGAGCGCTCCGGCACCAAAGCCGGCAACAAGGGCGCGGATGCCGCGCTGGCGGCGTTGGAGATGGTCAACCTGTACGGGAAGCTGTAATGAGCCAGGGCATCGACCTCGCCGCCCGTTCGCGCGCGCGTCGCCGCGCGCTGCAGGCGCTGTACGCATGGCAGATCGGCGGCAGCCGCATGGATGCCGTGATCGACCAGTTCCGCCACGAGCAGGACATGGAAGTGGCCGACCTCGAATACTTCGAGGATCTGCTGCACGGCGTGGAGCGCCATGTCGAGGTCATCGACGATGCCCTCAAGCCCTATGTGGACCGCGAGGTCGGCCAGATCGACCCGATCGAGCGCGCCGCGCTGCGCCTGGCTACCTACGAGCTGAAATACCGACCGGACGTGCCGTACCGCGTGATCATCAACGAGGCCATCGAAGTGACCAAGCGCTTCGGCGCCGATCACGGCCACAGCTACGTCAACGGCGTGCTCGACAAGCTCGCCGCCACGCTGCGTTCGGTGGAGAAGCGCGGTTGATGGACGGCGCCACGGTCGACACGTCCGTGGTGCCCGTGGTCGAAACGGCGCGGCTGCGCCTGCGCGCGCATGGCGTTGCCGACCACGCCGAGTGCCTGGCCATCTGGTCCGATCCGGAGGTGACGCGCTACATCGGCGGGCGTCCTTCCACTTCCGAGGAGGTGTGGCGGCGCCTGCTGCAGTACGCGGGCCTGTGGAGCCTGCTCGGCTATGGCTATTGGGCGGTGGAAGAGAAATCCACCGGCCGCTACATCGGCGACATCGGCTTCGCCGACTTCCGGCGCGAGATGGAGCCGTCGCTGCACGGCATGCTGGAATTCGGCTGGGTGCTGGCGCCGCACGCGCATGGCAAGGGCTACGCCAGCGAAGCGGTGGCCGCCGCCATCGCCTGGGGCGAGCAGCACTTTGGCGACCGCCGCGCCGTATGCATCATCTCGCCCGAGAACCTGCCGTCCATCCGCGTGGCCGAGAAGGCCGGTTTCCGGCGCTGGCAGGACACCACTTATCACGGCAGCCCGACCATCGTGTTCAGCCGATAAGTCCTACCATTCCGACGAGGAAGCTCGCCATGGAATTCCGACTGATCGACCGCATCCGCGAACGCACCGCGCAAGGTCGCGAAGACGTGAAGCTGGGCATCGGCGATGACGCCGCCATCGTGGCGCCGCCGGCCGGACAGGAGGTCGCCATCGCCATCGACACCATGGTGGAGGGCGTGCATTTCCCGGCAGGCACGGCGGCCGCGGACATCGGCTGGAAATCGCTGGCGGTGAATCTCTCCGACCTTGCCGCCATGGGCGCGAGCCCGGCGTGGGCGTTGCTGGCGCTGACCCTGCCAGCGCAGCCGGCCGAGCAGCTGCGGCAGTTCATCGACGACTATGCGGAAGGCTTTGCGCAGCTGGCGCAACCGCATCGCCTCGCCTTGATCGGCGGCGACACCACGCGCGGCGCGTTGACCATCAGCGTGGCCGTGCACGGCTTCGTGCCGCCGGGCAAGGCGCTCACGCGCGCGGGTGCGCGCGCCGGCGATGTGGTGCTGGTCACTGGCACGCTGGGCGATGCGGCGGCCGGCCTCAACATGCTGCAGCGGGGCGCGCGCGTGGACGAGGGCGACGGCCGCGCCGCCTATCTGATCGAACGCCTGCACCGGCCCACGCCACGCCTTGCCGCGGGGCTCGCACTGCGTGGCCGCGCCAGCGCGTGCATCGATGTGTCCGACGGCCTGCTGGCCGACCTTGGCCATATCTGCGAGCAAAGCGGTCTGGGCGCGGAGATCGACGCGGAACTGCTGCCGCGTTCACCGATGCTCATGGCGAGTTTTGATGAGCTTGTCGTGCGCGATTTCGCGCTGGCCGGCGGCGACGACTACGAACTGTGCTTCACCGTGCCGCCCTCGCTGGTGGCGGATGTGCAAAGCGACCTCGCGCGCCTGGGCTGCGGTGCCACGCGCATCGGCCGCATGGTGGAAGGCGAGGGCGTACGCGTGCGCGATGCCCAGGGACAATGGCTGGAAGCCGCGCATCGCGGCTGGGACCACTTCGCATGAGCGACAAGAAAACCCTCACCCTCGAACAGCGCCGCCAGTTGCTCGCCACGCCGGCCGGCTGGCTCGCCTGCGGCTTCGGCTCCGGCCTCACGCCCTTCGCGCAGGGCACCTTTGGTTCGCTGGCGGCGCTGCTGCCGTGGCTGTTGCTGCGGACCCTGCCATTGCAGCTCTACGTGTTCGCCATCGCAGTGGCGTTTGCGGTGGGCGTGTGGGCATGCGGCGTCGCCGGGCGCGCGGTGGGCGTGGACGATCACCGCAGCATCGTGTGGGACGAATTCGTCGGCCTGTGGATCGCCTTGATTCCGGCCATGTCGGAAGACTGGTGGGGCGCGCTGATCGGCTTCGCCTTGTTCCGCCTGTTCGACGTGTGGAAGCCCTGGCCGATCCGCCTGCTGGATCGGCGCCTCAAGGGTGGCTTGGGCGTGATGGTGGATGACGTGGTGGCGGGTGTGTTCGCGGCCGTGGTGCTGGATGTGGTGTTGGGGGCGTTGCGGTGAGTGTGGGTTAAACACCCTTGCGATGAGCATGGGGTGCACCCCGGTTTGCTCCCTCTCCCCTCCGGGGAGAGGGCTGGGGTGAGGGGCGGGTGCTCGCCTCGCGGTTTCATATGAGCCGTAAGCCCTAGGAGCACACTCCCCCAATCTGACCACCCCGCGAAATCGCAGTAACCGGAGGCACGGCAAAACCAAAAGCCAAGTCACTGGACCCCTGCCTTCGCAGGGGTGACGGATTCTTTGAAGTGATGAGGCAAGCGTGACCCCTCACCCCAACCCTCTCCCCGGAGGGGAGAGGGAGCTGGACAGAGGTGCCTTGCAGGTCGCGTGTCCATGCTGTCTTAGACCGGATGGAAAAAAGCTCGCATCGCACGTCAAACGACAGCACCTCAAGTAGCCGTCCAAACCAAGCCCCCATCCCCGCCACAAATTCGCCATAACTCCCCATCACCGCCACGCTATATTGCGCCGCTGCGGTTCTCTCTCGACGCACACGCGTCAAGGCCGCGGGTACACACCAGGGAAGGGGAGACGCGTGAACCGATTGCCGGGGCTGGATCTGCTGCGTGCGACAGCGATCGTGTGGGTGATGATCTTCCATTCGTTCGTCGTCGATGGCTGGGGCCATTTCGGCGGCATCGAGAAGAACGGCTGGATGGGCGTGGATCTGTTCTTCGTGCTCAGCGGCTTCCTGATCGGCTCGCAGGTGCTCAGGCCGCTGGCGGAGGGGCGTGGCTTCGCCTTCGGGGATTTCTACCTGCGCCGCGCGTTTCGCATCCTGCCCGCCTACCTGGTGGTGGTGGCCGCCTATTTCATCTGGCCGTCCATTCGCGAGGTGAACCTGATCCAGCCGCTGTGGCAGTTCCTTACGTTCACGCTGAACCTGCTGATCGAGGCGAAGTATCACCTGGCGTTTTCGCACGCCTGGTCGCTGTGCGTGGAGGAGCACTTTTACCTGCTTTTCCCGCTGCTGGCGTGGTGGCTGGCGCGGCGGCCGTCCATGCGCCGGTTCGCCGCGGTCTGCGCGGTGGTGGTGCTGGGAGGCATGCTGGTGCGCGGCGGCGTCTGGCTGTGGGGCATGCAGCCGCTCAAGGCGATTGACCAAAATTCCTATAACAAAATGTTCCTCGAGGGCGTTTACTATCCCACGTGGTCCCGTCTGGACGGCCTTTTGATGGGCGTGATGCTGGCTGCGGCCAGGGTCTACCGGCCCATCCTCTGGTCCCGATGGGGGCGCCACGCCAACGGCTTTCTGCTCGCAGGGGTAGCGGTAGTCGGCGGTTCGATCTGGCTGTTCCGCGATCGGACCGGCTTGGTTCCCACGGTGCTGGGATATCCGTTGCTTTCCTTCGGCATGGGCTTGCTGGTGTTTGCCGGCGCGCAGGCGTCCGGTGTGCTCGCCCGATGGCGGGTGCCGGGCGCGGGCTGGCTGGCGACGGTGTCCTACAGCATGTACCTGTCACACAAAGCGGTGTTCCATATGACCGAGAGCGTGGCGGGCGCGTGGCTGGACGGCCACGGCGTACTGACCTTCGCGGGGTATGCGTTGGCGGTACTGGGCGTGGGGGCGGTGCTTTACTACGGGGTGGAGCGTCCGTTCCTGGCTCTGCGTGAACGTGTTTTGCGTCAGGCGCCGGCAAAGGCGCATGCCGCCGGCGTCATCGCCGGTGCCGGCACGGAGGCAGCCTGACGCGGATTCAGAGGGAAGATCACTCGTAGGGGAGGGTGTGTCATGAGCAAATTCGCGCGCTTGGCGTGTTTCATTCTGTTGCTGCTTGTTGTGCCGGCTTCCGTATGGGCCGCGACGGCGGCGCCGGTAGGTCCGTGCCGCATGATCGATCCGACCACGTGTGCCAACGCCAACCAGTTGGCGCGCGCCAGCGGTTTCGCGACGGCGCTGGGTCATTTCGCGGGCGGCAGCAAGGTCAGTTATTTCCAGGGCAACCGTTCGGTGAGCGAACAGGCGCTGGCGGCGCTGGGTGGTTCGTCGCCGTCGGTGCAGACGCTGGCCAACGACCGCTACCTGTTCTCCGCCTGCCCGACGCGCGAGTGCGGCGGCAGCGCGGCGGCGATCATCGTCAACGAATACGGCCAGATCGAAGCGCTGGGTTTTTCCAGCTACCACTGCGACACGGCCTGCGACGACTTCCGCCATTTGGATTTCTACGTGCGCAAGGACGGCGACAACGCAACGCTGGTCGCCGCGCTGAAAGCCTGGGCCACCGCCGATGCGCTCAAGAGCACCATGTGGCGTCCCGACGCGGACCAGGGGCTCGACGGCCGCATCAACGTCCACACCTTGCCCTGAGCGGGCTTGATCATGGCCCACGGTTGCCGGTTACGGCGACCGTGGGCCTTTTCGCCGTTCAGGCCTTCGCGTCGAGCACGATGCGATAGCGCGCCTTGCCTTCCTCCAGATGCTTGAGGGCGGCATTGATGTCCGACATGGGGAACATTTCCACCTGCGGGCGGATGTCGTGGCGCGTGGCGAAATCGAGCAGGGCGGCGATATCTTCGGGCGCGCCGGTGGGCGAACTGGAGATCTCGCGTTCCGCGCCCATCAGCTGGAAGATCGATACCGGTATCGGCTCCATCACCGCACCGACGACATGCATGCGTCCGCGCGGCGCGAGCGTGTTGATCAACGCGCTCCAGTCCAGCGATACGTTGACGGTGACCAGCAGCAGGTCGAGCGAACGCGCCAGCGCCTTGATGGCCGCGGCGTCGCGGCTGGAAACCACGTTGTGCGCGCCGAAGGCGCGGGCTTCGTCGGCCTTGGCGGCGGTGGAAGTGAAGGCGGTCACTTCGCAGCCCCATGCCCTGGCGAGTTTCACGGCCATGTGGCCCAGGCCGCCGATGCCCACCACGCCCACGCGCGCGGTCGGGCTCACCTCATAGGCGAGGAACGGCTTGAGCACGGTGATGCCGCCACAGAGCAGGGGACCCGCGCTGGGCAGGTCGATGCCCTCGGGCAGCGGAATGGCCCAGGCCCAATGCGCGCGTACCTTGTCCGCGAAGCCGCCATGGCGGCCGCCGATGGTGGCTTCCACTTCGGCGCACAGGTTCTGGTGGCCGCTCAGGCATTGCTTGCAGTGCATGCAGCTGCTGGAACTCCAGCCGATGCCGACGCGCTGGCCAATGGTGAGCCCCTTGGCCTGGGGTCCGAGCGCGGTGACGCGGCCGATCACCTCATGGCCGGGCACGAAGGGAAAGCGCGCCATGCCCCATTCGTTGTTGATCATCGACAGGTCCGAATGGCAGATGCCGCAGTAGTCCACGGCCACTTCCACCTGTTCGGCGCCGAGCGGGCCGAGATCGAACTCTGAAAGCACCAGCGGCTTGCCCGCCTGCTCGGCGGCCCAACCCTTCATGGTCGACATGCGATGCGCTCCGTATCGTGAGAGTGAGTGCGGCAAACGCCTCAGCTTAAGCCGCATGGCGTTGGCGTTGCGTGTAAGCCGTGGCGATGGACGAACCACCGCCGCTCTTGGCATGCTGACCAGTCCCCACCGATCGGAGCGCCCCCATGCAGTATCGACGTCTTGGCAAATCCGGCCTGCAACTCTCCGCGCTGTCGTTCGGCGCCTGGGTCACGTTCGGCAAACAGGTGGGGCGTTCGCTCGCGCGCGACCTGCTGGCGATGGCGCACGACCACGGCATCAACTTCTTCGACAACGCCGAGACCTACAACAACGGCGTGGCCGAGACGCTGATGGGCGACGTGCTGGCCGACCTGCGCTTTCCGCGCGACAGCTACTGCGTGTCGAGCAAGGTGTACTTCGGCGCGGTCGACAACCCGCTGCCCACGCAGCGCGGCCTGTCGCGCAAGCACGTGATCGAGGCGTGCCACCAGGCCTTGCAGCGGCTGCGCGTGGAGCACCTGGATCTCTACTTCTGCCATCGCCCCGATCCGGATACGCCCATTGCCGAAACGGTGGCGGCGATGGATACGCTGGTGCGCCAGGGCAAGGTGCTCTACTGGGGCACCAGCGAATGGCCGGCGGAGGCCATCGTGGAGGCCCATCGCGTGGCGAAGGAAAACCACATGTACGCCCCGACGATGGAGCAGCCGCAATACAACCTGCTGCATCGCGAACGCGTGGAGCAGGAATACGCGCCGCTGTACGACGCCTACGGCATGGGCACCACCATCTGGTCGCCGCTGGCTTCGGGCTTGCTGAGCGGCAAGTACAACCATGGCGTGCCGGCGGAATCGCGCCTGGCCCAGCCGGGCTACGAATGGCTGCGCGAAGCAGTGCTGGAACACGACGCCTCGCGCCTGGACAAGGTGCGCCGCCTCGCGCCCATCGCGGCGGAACTCGGCGTGCCGATGGCGCAGCTGGCCATTGCGTGGTGCCTGGCCAATCCGCACGTGTCCACGGTGATGCTGGGCGCCAGCAAATTGGAGCAACTGGAGCAGAACCTGGCGTCGCTGGCGTTGTTGCCGAGGCTTGATGCTGAGGTGCTGAAGCATATCGGGCAGGCGGTGGCGTAAGAGCCGGTCGCCATCTCTTGAGCAACGCCTGTTTCCCTCACCGTCATCCCCGCGAAAGCGGGGATCCAGTGTCTTTAAGCCTTCTCGCAGCGCGTAAAGTCGCTGGATCCCCGCTTTCGCGGGGATGACGGTGAGGGGGATGGCGCGCTCACGCGAGATTCTGAACAGGCTTAGCAAGCATCTCGCCCATCACTTCTCGCATCGAGCCCGCGGTGGCGCCAAATCGTGCAGCGAGCACCTGCCCGCGCGATGCCCGATCTTGCCCCCGCCCCGCCTGACGGCCGCCTTTTCCAGCCGCGCGCCGCTGCTATGTTCTGCAGACTTTCCACGGTAAGGAACGCCATCCCATGAAGTCCCTTCGCCACGCATTGCTCGGTGCCTTCGCCCTGGTCGCCGCCGCATCGGCCCACGCCGCCGATCATCCCGACTGGACGCAGCCCGAGAAGCCGTTCCGCATCTACGGCAACACCTATTACGTCGGCACGCGTGGACTCAGTGCGATCCTCATCGGTTCGTCCAAGGGCCTGGTGCTGATCGACGGCACGTTGCCGCAGAACGCGGCGCAGGTGGAGGGCAACATCAAGGCGCTGGGTTTCAAGCTCGAAGACGTCAAGCTGATCCTCAACTCCCACGCGCATTTCGATCATGCCGGTGCCATCGCCGCGATCGCACGCGACAGCGGCGCACGTGTGGCGGCCAGCGACGCCGGGGCAAAGGAGCTGATGGTGGGCGGCCACTATCCCGACGATCCGCAGTTCGGCGAGGCGCCGGAGTATCCGCCGATTCCGCACGTCGGCGTCGTGGCGGACAACGGCGTGGTGCGCGTCGGCGACGTGGCGATCACCGCGCACTACACGCCGGGACATACGCCCGGCAGCACGAGCTGGACGTGGGAGTCGTGCGAGGGTAGCCGCTGCCTGCACATGGTCTACGCGGACAGCCTGGGCGCCTTCACCGCTGATGGTTCCGACTACCGCTACAGCGACCCGGCGCATCCGGAACGGGTGACCAACTATCGGCGCAGCATCGCCATGGTCGCGGCCTTGCCCTGCGACATCCTGATGTCCCCGCATCCGAGCCAGAGCGATTTCCTGGAGCGCATGGCGGGCCACAACGCGGGGACCCAGCCCGACCCCTTGATCGACACCGGCGCCTGCCGCCGCTATGCGGCCGAAGGCACCCGCATGCTCGACGCCAAGCTGGCCAAGGAGCGGGCCGGTCAGAAAGCCGCACCGTGAATCCGGTGGTTGACACTCAAATGAGAATTATTATCATCTGAGCGTCGCCACTCTCCTGCGGAGCATCACCATGACCACGACGGTTCTGTCCCTCCCCTCGGGGGCCGACGCACTGGCCCGCCCGTTCCGCCTGCTCAGCCTCAAGTCCAAGCCTTCCCCTGCACCGGATGCGCCGGTACGGCGCATCTCCAGCCAGGCGCTGCTCCATGGCGAGCGCGAACTGGTGATCCAGCATCAGGGCAGCGAGTACCACCTGCGCCTGACCCGCAACGACAAGCTGATCCTCACCAAATAAGCATGCCCGCGACCCGCGCTGCATCGCGGGTCGCCAACGGCTGCGCCGTCCCCCGATGGAGAAACTTCACGGGCAAGGATGCCCACACCTTCGCCGGTTTCGTGCCGGACACGTTCAACTGGCCTACCGCCACGCGCTTCTCGCCGAACGCCAGCCGGGTCCTCTCCATGGCTTTCAAGGAGCACGATGATGTTTGGCTGGCTTGCCCACGCTTTGGCCTCGGTACGGTCTTGCGCCGACGCGACGGGCTGGACCATCAGCCGCGCCTCGGTGCGGATGTCCGGCACCGAACTCGCCGCCCAGCTGCCCTTGCTCGGCGGCGTGCTGTACCTACCGGCGTGCCGGTCCGCGCGCGCCATGCGCGACATCGCGCCGGGCTGGCTGGTGGCGCGCGAGGATCTGGCGCCGTTGCTGCATACGGAAGAACTGCGTGCATCGAGCATGATCGGCGCGGACGGCCCGCGCGAGTGGATCGACTGCCTCGATGCGGCCGGCACGTTCTGCGCGCGCCTGCATCTGCTGCCGGATACTGATTACCTGGCGTGGGATGCCCTGCTGTCGGGTGGCACGCTGTTGCCGGCGGCGCCGGTGTGTCCGGGGGAGGTGGCGTGCAAGGCGGCCATCGCCGAGCTGTTGTGCTTTCGCACGCATCGGTTGGCTTCGTTGCGGGTGCTCGATACGGGGGCGCTGGGGTGGCTTTCTCCGTTGGGGCGGGGGATTGCACGGGATGTGGCGCGGGCGGCGGCGGTGGAGTTGATGTCGGGGGCGGGTGGCTGAGTGTTTGAGTTTGTCGGCGCTCTGGACAGGGACAATCTGGCCTCGGTGTTTCGTGCTTTAGCCGTCATCCCGGCGTAGGCCGGGATCCAGTGACTTTGCGTTCGGTTGTCGCGTAGAGGTGATTGGTTTCTTCGAGCGCTTCCGCGACCTGGCCGCCTGCGCGGCGGGCGTTCCGACCTCCTGCCGGAGGCCGGGTCACTTTCTCTTGCTTGCCCAAGAGAAAGTAACCAAAGAGAAGGGCCCCCCGGATGAGGCGCCTTCCGGGCGAAGCCCGGAAGGTGCGCGGGCGGGTTCCGGGCTTTTCGACGGGGCTCCTGCCCCGACGAAAAGTGCCTGGCTTCCTGCCAGGCACCCCTGCGGGGCCTGATCTCCACCCGCCCGCCGCCTCATACGGGGACCCGGTAGGTCAAAAGCCAGAGCCAGAGCCAGAGCCAGAGCCAGAGCCAGAGCCAGAGCCAGAGCCAGAGCCAGAGCCAGAGCCAGAGCCAGAGCCAGAGCCAGAGCCAGAGCCAGAGCCAGAGCCAGAGCCAG
>Ga0058700_1000407_pt1 | contig 19217 bp, 25 predicted proteins | sample AgamicAtAme_FD_71365 | JGI IMG/M metagenome (GOLD analysis project Ga0058700, IMG submission 71365) | Agave microbial communities from Guanajuato, Mexico - At.Am.e | ecosystem: Host-associated > Plants > Phyllosphere > Phylloplane/Leaf | place: Guanajuato, Mexico | collected 2012-06-07 | reverse complement strand
CGTTCTTGAGATGATAAACTAGTCATGAGTCGCAGTTCCTTTATGGTTGTTTTGGACAATTACCATTAAAGGCGCTGCGGCTTTTTTATTCAAGTGTTCGGTTTAATTTTACAATCTACCGTATATATACGTTTAAAGATGCTAAAAATAAGGGTTCCAAAAAAACTTTCACAAAGTCTTTGGAAGCCTTATTTTAATACCCGTCTTTTAAAATTGCACAAGCGTTTGAGTTTTAGACTAATTGCTATTTTGGAGTATGCTATACTAGTTACAGCAAACAAGTTAAGATGGTGGCTATCCCGAATGGAGGTGGTGCTTATGGTGTAACAGCTAGAAGCCCAGATTCTAGGAAAGGAGATGCCTAGTGTCCGTATCGGATGCATTACAGCTAATGATTAGCTTTGGAATGTTTATTCTATCGTTAATTACTTTAGTTGTTGTGTTGATCAAAAACAGCGCAAAAAAATAACCATTCTTAGCTTTGGATGAGCGAATGGTTATTAGTTTAACTTAAAGCTTAGCCACCGTCGAAACGGGTTTGCTAGGAGTCGTAGTTAGCGCTACGGCTCTTTTCTATGTCTTTATTATAGCATAGCTTTTGCTTTTGTCACAAATTTAATGTTTTGTTCGCTTGCTTAAACGAACGCTTGTTCGTATAATGGATTATACACAATTGTTTTTGGAGCTTGCCGATGGAAAACGCAATCACAACTGAATATGATTATAGCAAAGAAAAGCGTGGCGTGTTCTTTTTAATTGATTCAAAAAGTTTCTACGCCAGTGTTGAAAATGTTGAGCGAGGCTTTAATCCACTAAAGGGCGATCTAGTTGTGATGTCTGAACAAGCAAACACGAATGGTGGTTTAGTCCTAGCGGCCTCACCAACAGCTAAGAAGGACTTAGGCATTAGTAATGTGATGCGCCAGCGTGATTTACCTGATGTGCATGGCTTGTTTATCGCACACCCTAGGATGAATAATTATATTGCTGAAAACCTAAAAATCAATAATATCTATCGTCAATACACCGATGATATTAATTTGCTGCCGTACTCGATTGATGAGTCTATTTTAGACGTAACCCACTCTTGGCGGTTGTTTGGTAAAACTCCTGAGGAAGTCGCTTTTAAAATTCAAAAGCAAGTTAGAGCGGAAACGGGTGTCTATTTAACAGTTGGTATTGGTGACACGCCTGTGCTCGCAAAGATAGCCTTAGATATTGAAGCAAAACACACTAAAAACCTGACGGGTATTTGGCACTATGAGGATGTGCCGACAAAATTGTGGCCAATTACAAAACTGGATGATGTCTGGAGTATTGGTTCCCGCACAGCACATAAACTAGAAGTGATGGGTATCCATTCAATGTACGATTTGGCGCATCAGGACCCTTATCAATTTAGAGCCAAAATGGGATTGGTTGGCGAGCAATTGTTTGCCTTATCTTGGGGCATTGATCGTACAGATATGGCTGAGGTGGTTGTACCTAAAAGCAAGTCATATAGTAATTCTCAGGTATTACCGCGTGATTATAAAAGAAAAGAAGAGATTGAGATTGTTGTTCGTGAAATGGCTGATCAAGTGGCTACCAGGATTAGATCACATAAGAAACAAACTTGTTTGGTTAGCTTGTTCATCGGGTATTCTTTTGCCGAAAGTGAACGCCAGGGGAGTCATGGTTTTAGAAAACAACAAAGAATTGATCCCACTAATGATACCCGCAAACTAATGGCGATTATGGTGGCTTTGTTTGAAAAGCATTGGCATGGTGAAGTGATTCGTAATATTGGGATTGATTATGGCGGCTTAATTGAGGACACTGGCGTGCAGCTTGACCTCTTTGAGCAACCAGAAAAATCAATTAAATCCAACAAGATTGATCAAGTTGTTGATGAAATTCGAAAGCGCTTTGGCACCACAGCCCTGATGCGGGCGATGTCCAAAGAAAAAAGCGGTACGGCGATTAACCGTGCCAGCCTTGTTGGTGGTCATAACGGAGGTAACAGCTATGAGTGATGCAGAATTTAGTAAGATGATTAACAATTACTTTCAAAACGACTATCGCGAGCGTGGTAAGGTGAAGTGGAATGGCTATTTTCTGTCAGACCATACCTCAGCTTTAAAACGTGAAGCACAGACCAAAAATGCCGTACCTGTTAAATTACCAATGATGTCCTTAACGGCTTGTCAAAATATCTTGCGTCATGCCTCAGCAAATTATGAATTTGTGACGGTACAACAAAATATTGAGGACACGGACGGTCACTTAGTACCTAACCTAACAGGTTTGGTCGATGGTTTTTCTGATTTAGGGGTCTATATTAATGAGAACTATATTGCCTTTGAAAATATTAGAGCGGTGGTGAAAGAGGAATGAATCAAATTGATGCTATCATTGTAGATATTAAAAAGATGTTTGCTAAAAAACCTAACACAATCTATGAAGTAAGGGTGGTCGATCAGATATACTCAAAGAAGGTCAATATTTTCTTTGAATACTATAAAATTGGCAAAGCAACACACTCACAACAAATAGCTCGCTTAGATAGTGAGTACAGAGCACAGATACCTGAAATCATTGCTAAAATTCGCAAAGAAACTGGGCTAACAGTTAACACCAATATTTAAAAGCGTTACTCAAAAGATGATATAATACACAGGTAAATGATACCAGTGGCATTTACAACGCGCTTAACCATTGGATACCGAATGTTATAGTTCGGTAAAAGCTCTGATTATCAGGGCTTTTTATTTTGTTATGAATTGTGATGACGCGGCCAATATATCAATAGTCCTAATGTGAGGGACAGAATGATAACAATCAAGGACAGCATCGCTAAGATACTTTTGATGCCAAAAACAATAGCCAGACTTATCAAAATAATAAGTGGTAAATAAAAGTACCAATACGAAATCAAATGACCAACAAATAGGATACCCAAATACAGAATGTTACCAATGATGTGGCCGAACAGCCAAAATTGAAACATTGCTAATAAACAAAAACAAAAAATTAACATGATTTTATCCTCCTATTCGGATAGTTTTGTCAGACAGAGAAAAAAAAGCTCCTTTGTCACTGAGGGATAATTCAATAGATTCTTAATACCAAAATGCGTTTGCGTATAAGCACAGACCAGATAACCAAAATACCAGTCATGACCTGATTCACTCAGACCATCTGGGTGGTCAACAAAAAGACGTTGCAGCCGCTTTAAAATACGCGGACCAAAAATAGCATCGTCAAAGATTGCTTGTGCTAAACCTGGATAAATATATTGGCCATTGCTTTCTAAAATGACTAATCCGTTAGCATCAGTAGTGGTAGACAATGTTTTAGTTGTGAGTTTTGACATGAGTTTTCTCCTTATGGGGCAGGTGACCAGTGTCGATCCAGCTACGCGTCGCTTTATAAGCGGGCCGCTTGAAAGCCAAGCAAGCTAAGACATGAAAGCCAGCCAAGGTGAGCAAGACATACAGCATCGTGCCATTGATGACCATTAATAAAATATCCAAACTGATAATTGTTGCGGCAATAGTCGTGATAACTTTGGTAATTCGATTCATAGTAGTTCTCCTTGATTATGTACGCACCAGGCAGAAACCATTTCCTGTCGGCCCTGCCTGTGATTGGTGTGTTATTTCGTTTTGACGAAGAACATGGGGACACAAGCAGCACAGAATACAAGGGTGAGCGTAGCGAATTTACGAAGCCCTTGTATTTTGTGCTAGTGCTTGTTGCTGTGGTATCACCACCGCAGCTTACAAGTCACTGGTTATGGCACAATGTTTGACTCAAAGCGAAGTGGCACCCAAGAGCTTGGCAGGACAAGCGCAGCGTGTTTGATCCCGCTTGCGGGTCTGGGGAACACGGCAAAAGATTTTTACCGCTCATCATCTTCACGCGCAATCATAATCACACCGACTAGGTAATATAAAATATAGACCAGCATGGCAATTAGCATGAGAAGTTTAAAAACGAATACACCCATAAACACACACTCCTATCCGTGATTAAAATTCCTCGTAGTCCGTTGCCTCTTGTTTGTACTCCGCACTAATTTCACGTAAATCTAAATCATCTGCTCCTAAAATCACTTTTTCATCAAAATAGTGACGTTTGCCAATTGCAATGGCTTGTTTCACTTTTTGCTCATCTGAGAGTATATCAGGGACATTAACTGCCACTGTTTTAACCAATGTTTCCATATATTTAACGTTGACGATTGCCATAATTTCCTCCTTAAATGGTGGTTCTTAGGGTAACGTGTTTACCCTCAGCTAATTCTTGCATGATAAATGCACTTAATCGCAGTGCTTCATCATCTGATAAATCTATTTCACCCGAGTCATTGCTAGTGGACTCACTGACGTGAATTTCATTCCCGCCCATAAGGAATTCATCAGACCATGAAAAGTAACGTATGTCTATATTTTCAATCACTTCATCATTCATTGTCATCTGTCTCCTGTTGGTTTTGCGTGTAATAGGTAAGTCCATTTTCTTCAACTTGATTGAATAGCTGGATAAAGTCCTTATCAAGGATATTTTTCTTTTTGTTCAATTCAAATTGTGACCCAGTAAATTCCATTGCTTGATATTGACTAGGAGTAATACTGCTAGGCTTTACTTTGGTATCAAGGCAGAGCATAGCTTGATAAAACAATTTGGGGCTTTCTTTTTGCAAGGCTTGCAAAGTATTAAAAATGGTGTTGACTAATGAAACACTAACGCTTGCTTCAACCATTTCTTCAAAGCCCTTACTTAATTGCGCTTTATAGTGACTAGTTGGCACTTTGGTCTCATTGAACAAATAAGTCATATCAGCGATTGATTGTGCCATTTTGGCGATTGGTAATTTGCTAAAATCATCATAAAATTGCTTTGTCATTATTTTTTCTCCAGTTTATCAACATTGATTAATTTAATATTGTTGCCGTATCGGGTGGCTAAAAAGGCAAACGTGTCTTTCAGGATATAATCTGTAGAACGATTAACGCCATAGATTTGAAAATAAATTGGGTAGCCATGCGTGAGGACAACTTGCTTATCAGTTGAGGCATAACGCACGGTATGAGCGCTGTTGCGAATGAGTTGATAATAAACTTCCATAAGAAATAAACCTTTCCAAAACTTTTCCTGTTGGCAATCGCTCCAATTGAGCTGGTTGCGTCGTGACGGGTAACAATTGGCATGATAACCAAAGAAATACCAGGATTGCGCAGCAACTTGCCACGTCCTTGTGTTTCTTTGTAGAGACTGTTTGGCGTCTGCGCCTTACAGACTCTTTATCATGCGATTGTGAAAACGGCACAGAGCAAACAGAACAATTTGGTGCGATGCGAACGGAAGTGAGCCTTTTGAACCCCCCGATTAACTTTACTGGTGTGGTATCACCCACGCCTGTCAAGTTAATGATCAGGGGGACTGGGGGAAGGACTATGACTAAAAAATAGTCATGGCTTTTTTTATTGAGATATTGACTGAACAATAGCGTCAAGAATTGTATCAATTGATACACTCGCTAGAATGTCTCCATAATCTTTGAAGTAAGTCCCGTTATGTCTCGCTAGACCATTACTAGCCACGGTTATTTCATCACCATTTTTTAAAGTCGCAATCACCACACCATTGGTAGTGGTTAGCTTATTTACAATTTCAAATGGGTTCGTTTCTGTCATTTTGTTGCTCCTTGTCTGATTTTGGTGAGTGATAGTCTGGGCTGTTTAGCCACCAGGCATTCATGATTTTAAACAACTTTTTACGAATGGTTGCTGCACTGGCTTTGGGGTTGCCACATACTAGTTCCGTCACATCTTTATTAAAAACAAGATTGGATAATGGATATTCTGCAGAACGCAGTGAGAAAAAATAGTCATAGTCACCGTCATTGTAGTCATTACGATACGCCTGCAAGCGAATTTGTTTTGATTGTTTGTCGCAATCCCGCCAGCTCAGTAATTCTGCAGTTATTGAAATATTTTGTTCAATCATCATATAGTCAGTTATCAAACCTTGATGAGGTTCATACCATGCCATAATGTCTCCTTTACATCCAATCGGGTCTTTCATCACCATCAATACTGCCGTGAATATGATTTACTAGAATTTCGTTTGTGACCGTGATGTTGTTGTCTGCGACGTAGCCAATTGTTAATCTATCAAATTTCTCATTTAGATGTTGATGGTGTACCCAATTATTGTTGACGGGGTAATAAAGTCCTAGCTCGGATAACTCGTCTTCCAATCCCGACCAGACATTAGCCGTCAAATCATTTTCATCATAGCCTTTAGCCTCATAAACAAGTTCTACGGCTTGGATAGCACCGCTAGGAATGAGTACCATTGCTGAATTTTGTAAGTAGGTCTCCATTCTAATAATTCTGATATTCATATTTCACCACCATTCTGTATAGTACAAATTTTCTGAATCACTGTTGTAAGTAAATTCTTTCTGAAGAAAATGCCGTGTGTCTCTCAACACTTCAAAATAATAGCCGTCATAGTCTGTACTACCAAAGAAAAACCCTGATGCCGTAGGTAACAACTCTAGTGCCAAAGCATGGCTTGTCAAAACCTGTTCAATATCACTCGTTAAAGCCTCTAAGTCATCACGAGTGATAGCAATCTTCAATTGGTCATTAGGGTCTAAGTCAAAGCGTCTTACAAACCAATCTCTAATTTGATTGGCTTTACGCCATGAGTGAATAATGACGGTTTTACCTGTTTGCCTGTTCTCTGTTTGTAAATACATATCTAAGCCCATAGTCTTGTCCTCCTGTTGGCCTATTTTGTGACCAATTTATTCTTATTGCGTTGTGAACGGACAAACTAAAACAAGCCAGGGCGGGTTTGCAAAGCTCGCGTAGCGACACGCAGTGCTTGGCCTTGCAAATTTAGCCCCAAATCTTTGGACTTTAGTCCTTAGATTTGCTTGACTTGTTAGAGTTTTGGTAGTCACAAAAGCAAGAATAGATGGTGCATAACAGCCAGCAGGCAGGAAAGCCATCACATTTAAGCGATGAAAGATTGTTTGAATGTGATGGCTTTTTTTGAACCCCCAATTAACTTTACTGGTGTGGTATCAACCACGCCTGTCAAGCTAATGATTAGGGGGACTGGGGGGATTTGTGTGGTCTCAGGAAAAACCATTTACTTTTATGAGGTAATTTAAAAGGTTGGTATATTGACCCTATATTAAATAAAAAGGGAGCTACAAAATGGCTAAAAAAACGATTGACCAACAAATCAAAGAAAAGCAAACACGTTTGGATGAACTAGATTTACAGGCAAAAGCAATTCAAGACGAAAAGCGCGCGATCAAAAAAGACATCAAAAAACTTAATGATGCCCTTGTGGCTGAATTGGGACGGTCACTGTTAGCCAAAATGAACTTGGAAACAGATGATATTGACCAGGCATTTGCTGAATTGAATCACTTACCAATTGACAAACAAGTTGGAGGACAAGCTCATGGCGATCAGTAAGGAAGAACGTGCGCAACTTAAATTATTACCAATTCGTGGCTATTGCGATTGGAAAGGTATTCCTTACACAACGGATACTCCCACTGAGTTACGCATGGTTGATCACGATAGTTTGGTGGTTAGAACAAAATTAAACCGTTTTGTCTGGAACTCGACTGGTGTTAAAGGGGATTTAGTTGATTTCATTCACTACTACGAATTAGGCAAATCAGATGGTGACAGTAAAGGTACTGCTATTAAAAATCAACTGGCTTACGCACGCTTTGTCAAAGGTGAAAACATTGATGTCTCTAAACTTTATGAAGACAACACACCGCGTTACAAGTTTGATTATGACAAGGTCTTCAAAACCCAGGAAACAAACGTGGCTAAAGATTATTTAGTTAATCAACGAAAACTCGACCCACAATTTGTTGACAATTTATTGAAAAGTGGCGCAGTTGTGCAAGGAAGCCGTTACCGTGAAGGTGATAAGTTGCATCAAAACCCAGTCATCTTCCCCTGGAAGGATGTGAATGGCAAAATTGTGGGCGCTGATCGTCAAGGGACGGAACAAGACTTTGAACATTACAAAAAGCGTGGCACATCCAAAAAAATCTTTGCTGGCAGTGATACCTCAACGGGTTTTAACCTCTCATTTGGTTCAGGTGACAAAACATTGATTTTATTTGAAAGCCCAATTGATTTATTAAGTTATGCCCAACAAAACCATCAAGACATGGTTAAAAGTAACGCCACACTATTGTCTGTATCTGGTACTGATGCAAAACGTGGCTTGCAATATTTGAATGATGCGGTTGCTGCCCAGCAAGCCAAATTTAATAAGATCATTGTGGCTTTTGATAACGATGTCGCGGGGTTTAAAGCATCTGATTACTTTGATCGTTTTAGTTTTAAAAATCCAATTACTGGTGAAGCGATTGAAGCAGAGCGTCATATTCCCTTACAAGGCAAAGATTGGAACGAGCAACTTAAAGCAGGTGTTAAAGGGCGGCGCGTTATGAGTATGACGGATAATGCTAATCGCTTAGATGCCTTAGAAAAACTTGCAGTGCAAGAGACACAAACTGGAAAACCAGATTATGTGGATGTCAAAATGAGTACCATTCAACCTGTTAGGCCAGTAGTTGAAGAAAAAACACATAAAAAGAGTAAAGAACGTCGTTCCAAAGCTGATCGTCGTAAGGAAAATGCTTTGAAGAATAAGCAGATAATTCAAGAGGCAATGGGAAAGGTGGCCAAGTACCAACAAGATCCCGCTGAACTTAAAAAGCTCCTTGACTTTACCGCGACTGGCTTAAATTATTCGGCTCGTAATTCAATGTTGATTCAACTACAAAATCCAAAAGCCACCTTGTTAAAAGGCTACAAACAATGGTCTGCTGATGGCATCCAAGTTAATAAGGGGGAAAAGGGCATCAAAATATTTGGCGCCCCAACAAACTTGAAAACCATCATTGATAGCAATAGTGAAAAGATACGTTGGTCTGATGCGACACCTGAACAAAAGCAATTAGCTAATAACAAGCAATTGGAAGTCCGTAGTGTGAAACATTATCCAGTCGAAACCGTATTTGATGTTCGTCAAACCAATGCCACAGCTGCGCAATTGCCAAGCATGTTACCTAATCGTCCAATTGACTTAGCCACAGATAAAAGTCCAAAACATTTGGATGCGGCCTATAAAACGTTGTTGAAGTTCGCCGACAAACTTAAAGTGCCCGTCATTGACCAAGGTGTAGATGAACAAATTGCCAAGCGGCCAATGACCTGGCAGGGACAAGCAAAAGGAGCCTTTGTTCAATCAAAAACCAATAAGGATGAAAAATATATCCTGTTGCGCAGTGATCTTACCCCAACCGATAAAATTCATACCTTAGCGCACGAAATAGCGCACGCGCAGCTTCATTCTTTGCAGAGTCAAAATAATTGGCCCACAGCCATTAAAGAAACGCAGGCAGAGTTATCCAGCTATGTGATTACTAAAAACCTAGGCATTGAGCCTGGTGAGAAAAGCGTTGATTATATTGCGGGTTGGTCAAAGAACTTAAAGGCGCTAGAGGGTCAAAATACTGGCAAAATCATTAGTCAAGCACTCAAAGCTAGTACCGATGTTACTCAGTATTTATCGGATAACTTGAGCAACGGTGAAGTACGCCAACCAAAAACAACAAAATTGCTTAAGCCTGATAAGTTAGCGGTTGTCGAACAAAACTATCAGGCCATTAATCAAACAAGTACACGACACATTTAAAAGGAGCAAACACATGTCACAAGAAAACATTCAAGAAGTTACAGGCTTTATCACAGGCATTACAAAGTCTGCGGAAGTTAATATTTTATCCTTCCAGGAAAAGGGTCAACCAGGTGCCATTGCATTGACAATTGAAACTAGACGCTATCACGAATTATTTCCAGCAGGCGATCCAATTTTAGGCATTGAAATGGTGGCCGTATTACAACAAATTGGCAAGAAATTACAAGTGGTGTCAATTTATGATCCCGAAGGTGATTTTATTGCCGCTGATGAGGTGCCAGAACTTGGCCAATTGAATCATCAATTAGATGATGCCAAAAGCACTGATGTCTACACCAGTTTAATTGCTGACCGTCAAAAAGCAGTTGATCAGATTGATGCGAGTACAAGCGAATTAGAAGAATTAGCCAGAGAACATGATGCTGCCAATCAAGTCCCTGAAAGCAATACGAATTATGGTGATCCCGTCACCGACCAGGGAGGGAATGAATGATTGAATTAAAACACAACAATACCACACCTTACCTTGATCGCTATACAACAGACATTAGTGCCAAAGTGATGTCTGATCCAGACAAATATCATGCCTACGAACGTGAAAGTATCACGCGTCGTATCATGGTCTCTCTGATGAAACAAATTCAAAATGCGCCTTTATTAGTTGGGCTACCTGGGGTTGGTAAAACAGCCATTGTAGAAGACCTAGCTAGACAATTAATTGATACAAAGGTGGCTAATTTGCAGGGAAAACATCTGATTCAAATAAGTTTGGCAAACTTGATGAAAAGCAGCGATGGTGAGTCATTTGCGCATAAATTCCAAGCCATCATTGATGAATTGATTGCCAATAAAGATACAGTGATTGCCTTTATTGATGAAATCCACCAAATTGTTGGCACTGGCGCTGAAACGTCAGGCAGTTCATTGGATGCGGGTAATATTATCAAACCAGCTCTGAGTCGTGATGATCTCCAAATTATTGGGGCAACGACTACGAAAGAATTTCACGAATATGTGGCGCGTGATGGCGCACTGATGCGGCGATTTGATTTGATTGAAGTGCCAGAACTGAGCTTTGACCAAACGAAACGTGTTTTATCTAAAGTCGCCTTACAACTCAATAACAGTATTGGAGTGCCAGAAACAGTACAAGACAGAATTATGGCACTATCACAACGCTATATCACTGACCGTTACTTTCCTGAAAAGGCAATTATGTTGCTGGATGGTGCGTTAAGCGTCGCACGACTGGATAATCATCCAACACTGTCAAATCAAGACGTAGCTACGATTATCCATGATGATTATCATGTGCCTGAATATGTCATTAATCAGACGACTGATGAACGATTATTAAACCTGTTACCAAGACTAAAAAGCCAGGTGATTGGTCAAGACACAGCCTTAGAAAAAGTTGCAATGAAACTGACTAATCGTGAGGCAGGACTAGCCGATACTTCAAAGCCTGAGTCATTTCTCTTTATGGGGCCAACAGGTGTTGGTAAGACTGAGACCGCCAAACAACTAGCGCTAAATCTATTTGGTAACGCTCAAAACTTTATTCGCTTTGATATGTCTGAGTTTAAGTTTGCAGGGACTAGCCTAGAAAGATTTAAAGATCAACTCACAACTAGAGTCAGGCACACACCTTACGCCGTATTATTGTTGGATGAAATTGAAAAGGCTGATCCAGAAGTCATGGATTTACTTTTGCAGGTCTTAGATGATGGTCGTTTGAGTGACGAATATGGTCGTGTCATTAACTTTAAAGACTTAATCATTGTCATGACAACTAACTCAGGGGCCACAGCAGTGATGAATCGTGATGCCAAATCAGATGCAGTTAAAAAAGACAAAAAGCGTCAAGCAAACTTTGAAGAACAACTTGAAATTGCCTTGCAAAGTGATGGTTACCGTCCTGAGTTCATCGCTAGAATTGGTGCCATTATTGTCTTTGATGTCTTAAAGATGGCGGACATGGTGCGAATTGTTGAATTGAAGTTGTCACGACTCAATCAAAAAGCACAAACTAGTGGTTTCAATATTGTTTTTGACACACAAGAGGTGGCACGCTATATCCCATCATTTGACCTGGGCTTTGAGTATCTAAATGGTACACAGGAAGTCAGCTCACCAATTGCCAACTACATCGCAGAAGTTGGTTATAAACCGTCTCGAGGAGTCAGACCAATTGATGACACGATTGCTACGTATGTGAGTGATCCAGTGTCTGCTGCAATTATCCAAAAGCGACAAGGACTGGGTCAAGACTTTGACACTTTCATCTTTAGAGCCATTGGTAATCCACCATCTTTGACAAGTCCTTATGGTGAATGGCAAGTTGTAGTTTCCACAGCTAAGGAGGCAGCAAACAATGAAGCTATTTAAAAAAGATTATCGTGCCGAAAGACAATTCATGCGCGAGAGTTACATTCGTTGGCGTGGTCGTCCCTGGTTCTTATGGTTGTATGGCATCATCGCTACAATTGGTGTCATCGTTGTTTCATTGTATATCACCATCATAGTTGATTTGATTATTCGCATTGTTGGGCCATACGCTCAAGCGTTCAAGTTCTACATGCAAAGTGGTGTTGCTCAATGGCCTGAATTCAATGATGTCATGAACATGACAGCCAATGTACTCAATCCACTCAATATTTTCACTATTCTGTCTCGACTAACTTTAGTGACAAGCGTGGTACTAATCATTTGCTTGTTACTCCTACTCAAAAAATATGTCTTCCAACGCATCTATGACTGGTATCAATTGTTTAGAGACCAAACGCGTAATACTAACCGTTTTGCGGAAGTCCGTGAGGTTGATAAGGTTTATAAATTGATTCCTGATCGCAATAAGAATTTTAAGGGTCGCCCAGGGCAACCAGTGTTGCACACACAAGGATACACTTTCGAATTCTTTATGATTCATCCGTTTCTGTGGGCGTGGCAATGGGTTAAGCGGCCACTAGGTATGAATTCACTAGAATTTAGCGGGGTGTACAAAAAATTACGTCCCGTTTTACTTGAACGTTTGCCAAAGCTATTTGAAAAGCAACTGAATGTTCAAGGCGGTTTTGATGGCTTTTACTGGGTAGACACTAGTAACACCCATTCCAAGACCACTGGGATGACGCGTTCTTCAAAAGACCAAATGCGAGGCTATACCTTGATTGACATCATTCGTCGTGCCGAAATTAAATGGAACATTATTGATACTGATGCTAAAAACGAAGATGCCAAAATGAGTTATAAGTCATTACGCACAGCAGGTTATGACGTAAAATTACTCAATATCATGGAGCCAAGTGAGTCTGAGTCCTGGAATCCACTTGAAATAGCGATCGATTATGCCTTTGATGGTGATTGGGACAGTGCCAATACGGAACTACGTAAGGTTGTACAAGTCATTGGTGGTTCAAGTGGTGAAGAAAGTAGCCACAAGGATATTTGGGATAGTGCCGCTGAAAGTACCATTCAAGCAGTCATGCTCACGGTGCTCGATATTGCTGTACGTCACCAGGACAAATCAATGGTAACCATCTCAAACGTTTTGCAATTCATCAATGATATGAACAAGTTCACAAACAAGGAGGGTGATGGCTTAACTAAGTACATTGCTAACATTGGTAAACTACCGCGAACACCAGCGTGCAATATGATTATTCTAAACGCTGCTGAGTATCTATCTGCCACAGGGGATACCAAATCATCAATTTCTTTCTCAGTGATGAATCGTTTGAATTTGTTTGCCTCAGAGTCAATCACACGTTTGACAACCTTCAACACGATCAATTTGACCGATTTAGGGTTTCCAAGAATGCTCAAGATTAAGTTCTCTGACCGCTATAAAGGCGTTCATGTAAGCATTCATGTTTATGAATCAGGTAAAAAGCATGCAATAGAAAAGGACAAGCTAACTGTGTCCCAATCAGGCACGCTAACTTATCCGATTCATAACCATTTACCCGTCTCATGGCAAATTGAGTTGTCACTCGATAATGACGGCAATTCAATTGCGATGCGTAAACAGTCGTTTACATTGACTGGTAAGATTGTACAACGAAAATTGCTCAATGGCAAGATTAAGCGTGACTTGTTCTCTAAGCAGCCTGTCATCCAATGCCTGGTCGATCAAATTAAACCACAAGGCACAACTGAGACACCAGGAGTCACCTTGCGTTACTCAGAAAATCCAATGGCAGTCTTCATCATCACGCCACAATCTAACGATGATTTCTCTGCTTTGGCCAGCTTGTTTATTTCACAGGTTTTCTCAGTCAATACGGACATTGCATCAACGATTACCCGCAGGAAAATGGACAGTTGGATACTTTATAAACTCAATGAGTTTTCTATGTTCCCACGTATTCCAGGTTTTACCAATATTCTAACGCGTGGTTTAACCTACGGGCATTTGGTTGATTTGTATATTCAAACCTTAACACAACCACGATTGCATTATTCTGAAATGGAAACCAATGACATCAATGGTAACACGGGTAACTGGTTCCACATTTTAACTAATAATGAGCCAACTAATGAAGCACTATCTAAGCAATTAGGTGAGGTCGAAGTCCAAACCGAATCAGTCAATTCACAGATTGGCTTAGATCGTCAAGATCGTGGTAACCGGCAGGCGCAAGTTAGCAAGGTTCGGCTGTTGGATGCCAAAGAAATTAGTGAATTGAGTCCGCGTGAGATGATTACCATCCGTACGATTAAACGTGCGGATAGGAAGGGGCGTTCTGTTCGCCCTTTGCCAATTTTCTCTACGGGTGCTTATAGAATGCCGTTTGCCTATGAATTATTGGGTAAGCAGTATTCACTTGATTACTATACGGCCGATTTGAACATCAAAGCGCAGCATAACGATTTGAAATATGATGACCTCTATCATGACTTTGTGCCTTACTTTGATGAGCTAGATCAACAAGTTCAACTAGAAATTGAGGAAGAAGGCGCAGGTGGCAATCAAATTGATAATCGTCAACTCAATACGTTAGCTGATGATGAAATCAACAACATTTTGGCCAAAGCGCATCAAGGTATCGAAACAGCCACAGTGCAAACACAACAAGAACTCTCTGATGATGAACGTTACTTGCAGTGGGAAAGGAATTTTAACCCTGATGAGCCATTTATGACCGAAGAACAATTAGATAATGTTGAGCTTCGTCAAATCGTAGAGAAATCCATCAAAATGAGGATACCGCGCTCAAATAAAACAGAAGAACAAAACAGTGCCGTTGCTTACTTAAATCGTGGCAAATATTTGACACTTTCTGGCAACAACAATAACGGTAAAGTTCTAAGATTACTAAACAACGAACCCGCATACATGTGGGAAATATATAGGCAGCTTAACGCTGCAATAACTCAAGGAGAAGTTGAATGACAAATCTATTCTCGGGCATCAATACATTAGCGGGTAGTTTACCAACTTTACCTAATAATGGCCCAACAGCCGATTTTTACAACCAATGGTCGCAATACCTATCACCATTGCCACATATTTTCTTAACGCTGATCATGTTATTCATGCACAGCATTGCATTGATTTTCTATTACATTGCGAATGCAGTCTTTACGGCTTATCAGTCATTTTTCAAACTGTTAGACTTTATGAATATCTTTTTTGAGCCAAATAGCGATGTTTATCAAAATTGGAATTTAGGTAATATTCTTAAAGACTTTCTGTACCTGGGTTTTGTCATATTTAGCATCATGATGATGGTGCAGTGGATACAATATACCGCTACTTCTGGTCGCAAGGGTAGGGAATGGCCTAAGGGTATCACCATTACAGTTGCCGTTATCACGGCTTTACCCTGGGCGATTGGATTGATGAGCGGCATTGGGACAGCCACGGTCAATGATACATCCGGTACAAAGGACAAGAACATCGTTACACAATTATGGCAGGGTAATTCTACAAATTTAAAGGAATTAGCAAAAAATAATTTTGACTTATCAAAATATAAGAACCAACATGTTTTAACTAATGATCAAATTGAAGGTTCGGATTTCCACTCAGTAATGAATGATGCTGGTTACACCGACGCTTTAAGTGACGCTCAAAAGTCTGTATTTACCAAAAAAATAGGTGGCAATGGCAACATGGTTGATATTACCGGTGACTCACTTGTTCTGGGTAAGACATTTGCGGATGATTATCCAGTTATCAAAACTAATTGGTTAGGCATTATTGGTGGTGAAATCGTCTTTATTATCGTCGTAGCCGGTGCGATTGTGCGTTTGCTGTCCTCAGTCTATAAAATGGCTTTTATGGCAGGATCCATTGTTTACTTTGGCCTCAGAGATGGCACACAAGGCAAACGTGTCCAACAAGTTCTGGGAATGATTGAGGGACAAATAACAGGTATTATCATGATGCCAATTTCATTAATCTTCTTCTTTGCCTGGGTAGAATTTGCATTTAATACCATTAATGGTTTAGGTCTAGATATGTGGCCATTTACAATTTTGTCGATTGCCGCTCTGTTAGCTGGCGGTAAAGGGCTCGCAGGCGGCTTTGAAATGATTGAACAATGGACTGGTGTTCGCTCAGGTCATAATCCTGTTGCTTCGATGATGTTAGCCAATCAAGCTGCTCACATGGTAGGTGGCGCCACAAGGGTTGCCAAGAAAAATATTGGCAAGGGGCTCAACGCAATTTCACCAGAACAGAAAAAGAAGAATCGTGAACTAGGTAAGAAGATTGCCAACTCAGGTGGCAATCAAGCCTTAGATAATAGTAAAGCACTGACTGATCATAGCTTAAATGATACTGGTGTCGATGCATCCGTACAAGCCACAGGTAAGGCGGCAAAGGCGGCTGAGGTAGCAGGACGTACAGTCGGAGCAATGAAACATCCAGGTAGTTTATTGAAAAACACTGGTCGTGCGGCTGGTGATAAAGTTAAAGGTGGCGTGAATAAAGCCGTTGGCAATGTCAAAGATTATGCTGGTGGTGTCGCCGACAACTTTGCAGGAGGAAAACAAGCCGTTGAAGCCTTTAACAAACGTTATTCGCCTGTGACACCCAAAGCAGGTAGTGGCGATTCACCATCTAATTCTTCTCAACCACGTAATGTTCATGAAGCACTTTCAAAGGCAGCGACAGATTCACCTAATGCTCATCCAACGGATACAGCGAATACGCCTCAATCTAACATGAGCCACGCTATGTCAGATGCAAACCGTGGCTTACCTACTAGAACTAATGCACCCAAGTCTAGCGCTGCTAATTCAACTAAGCCAATTGTGAGTGGTGGAACAGTTGTTCAACCTAAGGGAGTCGGTGCAACACCAGCAACCATGTCACGTCCAAACACCCCAAGTTTGAGCGGTACATTGCCTGGCAAAAAGACGGTGACTCAACCGTTGACAGCAGCGCAACAAAAAGAAAAGGATCGCGCCTGGGCTGAGAGTGTTATTGCAAAACAAAAAGCGAAAATGCAGAATCAACAAAGCGTATCAAGTAAAGAGGACAAGTGAAACTTTTAATTTGTGGGCTAATACGGTAAAACTAACAGTAGTTGATTTTAGGGAGTATACTGATGGAGAAAATTAAGCAAAATAAAATTTGGATTACAATTGTGGTGATTGGAATTATCGTTATCGGAATTTTGTTAGCCATGTTGCACCAACAAAAACAAAACAGTCCTGAGGCACAATCATCAAGTTACGTGTCAAGTGCTAAGGCTTCATCCGCATCCACCTCAGTTCAAGACAAGAACAATGAAAAAGCCTATGCTAAAAAAGCTGCAAAAATGAGTGGTCACGTCCTGGAAGTAAATGGAAAAGAGTATTTTACATCATGGACAAAAGCCGATTTCCAAAAATGGGCTAACTCCTATATGTCAATGAATTTGGATGATCGGCATAAAGATGGTGTGAAGGAAAGCTTTGGCACATCTACCACTATTGAAAATAGCGATACTCAAATGCTATATCCTTTAGATAATTGGGCTAAGGAAATACAAGATAAGGGAACCCCGTCAAACTACTTTAATACAGTGAAAGAGTTCAATAAACAATACCCAGGTGTTAATCCTGATGATATAAAGAAATAGCTAAATTAAAAGGCAGTGATTACTTAAAAATCACTGCCTTTTTTGCCCTAAATCATTTTGATTGATTTAAGACTTGCTCAAGCACTAGATCTACAAAGGCGCTTGATGAGCGGAATCCTTGTTTGCTTGCTAATTTCTCAATCCCTTGCTTTATCTCAGGGCGAATGGTGTAAGTCGTTTGTATTTTACGACTACTATGATTTGAAGAAGGTAACTTAAACCCTTCACCTAACGATACCTCTGATTGTGGTTCGTTTCGACTAAACGCATCTGCCATTTGTTTTTGAGCACTGACTTCATCAAACATACGGGGGTCTTTTTTATCGTAATCCATTATTTCACACTTTCTAATAGCTTTTGATAAGCATCATTAATTTGCTGCAGGGTTTTAGGGTTGCGCTTGGCTTGGTCTAAATCAAACACTGGGGTTTTAAGCATGGTTGAACTATTAAAGACTTCACGCTCATTTAAGACAGCGACAAGGTTTTCAATTTGGTCAATAATCTGGCCAAACTCATGACTTGAACGGGTATTGTGTTTCACACGATTAGCAAGGTACAAGACTTTCGCTTCAATCAGTGATTCGCGTGTTCTAATATCTACTGCATCATCACGGAACTCTTTCATCCGTAGGTCAAATTGTTGTTTTGATTGAATAAAACCATACTCTGAGGGTTCTAGTGGCACCACAACATAATCAGAAACGGCAATCATATTCTTCGTTAACGTCCCAAACTCTGGGTGAGTATCAATAAGAATGTAGTCATAATCTTTGATTTCTTCAAGGTGATCTTGCAACCACATCATCATCAAAAAGTTTTTATTATTTTTTGATTGTAATGTACCTTCTAATTCATCTAAATGAGGGCTAGCAGGTAACAAACCTAATTGTGGGGTAATTTGTCTAATTTGTGCTAAACCGCCTGTAAAGACATCATATAGCGTATTTTTATTAGTATAGCTTTCATAGGTAGAGGACAAGTTACCTTGGTAGTCTGAATCAATTAACAAGACCTTGTAGCCTTGTCGGATCAAAAAACTAGCGAAGTTGAATGTCATCGTTGTTTTACCAACGCCACCTTTAGATGCTGAAAATGTAATTGTTTTACTCATGATGAAGCTCCTTAGTTATTTTATCTGTCAAAACGAAATAACGACGAAACCATCAATCCTGGCATGTAAAACATGTTTACATATATATTATATCATACGTATAACATGTATATCAATATACTATACTTTAAATATAGGTAAGTTTGTGTTATAAGATGAATATATGGTAGATTGTAAAATTAAACCGAACACTTGAATAAAAAAGCCGCAGCGCCTTTAATGGTAATTGTCCAAAACAACCATAAAGGAACTGCGACTCATGACTAGTTTATCATCTCAAGAACG
>Ga0058700_1000402_pt1 | contig 19343 bp, 21 predicted proteins | sample AgamicAtAme_FD_71365 | JGI IMG/M metagenome (GOLD analysis project Ga0058700, IMG submission 71365) | Agave microbial communities from Guanajuato, Mexico - At.Am.e | ecosystem: Host-associated > Plants > Phyllosphere > Phylloplane/Leaf | place: Guanajuato, Mexico | collected 2012-06-07 | reverse complement strand
CCGCCCGAGTGGCCGTGCGCGGTGTCCACCACCACCACGTCCACCTCGGCCGCGACCAGCGCCTCCACGCGCCGCAGCCCGTCCTCGCCCACGCCGGTGGCGGCGGCGACCCGGAGGCGGCCGAGCGCGTCCTTCACCGCGCTGGGGTTGGCCTGCGCCTTGTCCATGTCCTTCACGGTGATGAGGCCGACGCAGCGCCCCGCCTCGTCCACCACCAGCAGCTTCTCGATCCGGTGCTTGTGCAGCAGGGCGCGCGCGTGCTCGGGCGTGATGTCCCCGGCCGCGGTGACGAGGTTGTCGCGCGTCATCAGCTCGTAGACGCGCGTGCCGGGGTCGGTGGCGAAGCGCACGTCGCGGTTGGTGATGATGCCGACGAGGCGGCCGGAGCCGCGCTCCACCACGGGAACTCCGCTGATGCGGTGCGCGTCCTGCAACGCGCGGACGTCGGCGAGGGTCTGGTCCGGGTGGATGGTGACGGGGTTCACCACCATGCCGCTCTCGAACTTCTTCACCCGGCGCACCTGCGCCGCCTGCTCCTCCGGCGTCATGTTCTTGTGGACCACGCCGATGCCGCCGGCCTGGGCCATGGCGATCGCCATGTTGGCTTCCGTGACCGTGTCCATGGCCGCGGCGACGAGCGGGATGTTGAGCGGGATGTCGCGGGTCAGGCGCGTGCGCGTGTCCGTCTGGTGCGGCAGCACGGCCGAATAGGCGGGCACGAGCAACACGTCGTCGAAGGCGTAGGCTTCCTCGATGACGGTGCGGCCGGCCCGGCCGCCGGTGGCGGCGGTGTCCGGAAGGGATTCGGGTGCCATGGGAGACCTTCCGCGTTGGGGCGCGAAGCGCTGCCTTGGCGGTGCCCCTTAAACCCGATCGCCGCGGCGCCGCAAGCGCCCGTCGCCGCGCCCTCCGCCGGTCAGCCTCCGCGGCCGCGGAAGCCCGTGGCGACGACGTACAGTTCGCTGCTGTCCTTGCGGCTGGCCGGCGGCTTCGCGTGGCGCACGACGCGGAAGTTCCGCTTCAGGAGGTCGAGAAACGCGCGCTCGCCGCCGCCCTGGAAGACCTTGGCGACGAATCCGCCGCCCGGCGACAGGGCGGCCAGCGCGGAGTCCAGCGCCAACTCCGCCAGGGCCACGATCCGCAGGTGGTCGGTGGCGCCATGGCCGGTGGTGTTGGGCGCCATGTCGGACAGCACCAGGTCGGCGGTGCCTCCGAGCGCCGCCAGCGCCTCGTCCGCCACCGCTTGGTCCTGGAAATCGCCTTGGATGATCGTGGCGCCCGGAACCGGATCCATGGGCAGCAGGTCCACGGCCACCACCCGTCCGCCCGGTGCCGTCCGCTCGATGGCGACTTGGGTCCAGCCGCCCGGCGCGGCGCCGAGGTCCAGCACGCGGGCGCCCGGACGCAGCAGGCCGTGCTTGTCGTCTATTTCGAGAAGCTTGAAGGCGGCGCGCGACCGCAAACCCGTCTGCCGCGCCGCGCGGACGTAAGGGTCGTTGAGCTGGCGTTCCAGCCAGCGCTGGCTGGCTTTGGAACGGCCCTTGGCGGTGCGGAGCCTCGCCGAGAGGCCACGCCCACTCGGCGGGGGTGCCGCGCGCATGGGACGACCGCTAAGGGCCGAAACGGTCGGGCCGCGGGGTCGGTGCCGGCCCGGGTGGCCGCACCTGCGGGCGGGCCTCCCCCCGCGGTCCGCCCCGGGCGACTCCGCCGCCGTTCCGCCCGCCGCTTTCGGTTCGCATCATTCGAAGCAGCATCCCTTCCCGCAGCCCCCGGTCGGCCACGGTGAGCGAGGGCACCTGCCAAACCTGCCGGATGGCGGCGTACACCGCGCAGCCGGGCAGGACGAACTCCACCCGCTCCGGCCCGACGCAGGGATGGGCCGCCAAGCCGTCCCGGCCGAGCGCGAAAAGGTCGCCCATGGCTTGGTCGGCCACGCAGCCCTCCAGCGTCCGACCGTCCACCAACGGTCGGCGGTAGCGCGGCAGGGCCAGCGCGACTCCGGCCAGCGTCGTCACCGTGCCGCTGGTGCCGATCAGCCGGACCCCGCCGGCGCGGATCTCCTGGCCGATGCAATGCACCCGGTCGAAGCGGCGGAGGTGCTCGCCGACGAGTTCCACGACTTCGCCGAAGCCCTGCTCGGTGAAGCAAGACGCGCCGGCCCGTTCCGCCAAGGTGACGACGCCGAAGGGCAAGGACACGTAGCCGATCAGCTCCGCCCCAGGACCCCGGTGCGCCGCGCCGCGGGGCGGCACCCTGATCCAGGCGATCTCCGTGCTGCCGCCACCGATGTCGAACAGGAGGGCGCGCCGGTCGCCGTCTCCGAGCAGGGGGGCGCAGCTCTCCATGGCCAGTTCCGCCTCCTCCCGCGCCGAGATGACGCGCGGCCGGAGGCCGGTCTCGGCCTCGACCCGGGCAAGGAAGGCGGGACCGTTGGTGGCGCGGCGGCAGGCCTCGGTGGCCACCGCTTGGAAGCCGCGCACCGGGCGGCGCGAGAGCTTCTCGGCGCAGGCGGCGAGCGCCCCGACGGCGCGGTCCATGGCGGCCTCGGACAAACGATTGGTAGCGGCGAGCCCTTCCCCGAGCCGGACGATGCGGCTGAAGCTGTCCACCACGCGGAGGCCGCCGGACGTCGGCGCGGCCATCAGCAACCGGCAATTGTTTGTTCCGAGATCGAGGGCGGCATACGCCGGCGTGATCGCCTGATGGCCCTGGCGGGTCGCGCGCGCTTCCCGCTCCGTCTCGGCTGCAGGCCGGACGGAAGGGAATGTGGCGTGTGCCGCGTCGTCGGGCATACGGCGGTTCCGCTCCCCTCCGTCCCGTCCAGGCGGACCCATTTGGTGCCGCGGTGTACCATCATTTGGGCGCTCGCCCTCAACGGCAAGCCCTTTTAATGACGGCGGTGTTGCGGAACGCCGGGCGAGACGCTAGCTCAGGGCAGCGCCGGCCTAGCCGAGTGGGCCACCCGCTTGGGGGATAGTTTAACGGTAGAACTCCCGACTCTGACTCGGGCAGTCTTGGTTCGAATCCAGGTCCCCCAGCCATACCGCTTGCAATCCTGACATCTTTCCAATCCGCCTTGGCTTCCCTTTCAGACCCGGCGTCGTTTCAGCGCTCGCTCACCGCGCTCTTGCTCGATTGGTATGATGGCCACCGACGGCACCTGCCCTGGCGCATGCCGCCGGGCGAGCCGTCTGACCCGTATCGGGTGTGGGTCAGCGAGGTGATGCTCCAGCAGGTCCGCGTGGAAACCGTCTCGCGCCACTACGCGCCGTTCCTGGAGCGCTGGCCGACCGTCGAGGCGTTGGCGGCCGCGCCGCTGGAGGACGTGTTGCGCGGCTGGTCCGGCCTCGGCCGCTACGCGCGGGCGCACAACCTGCACGCCTGCGCCCGGTTGCTGGTCGAACGGCACGGGGGGCGTTTGCCCGAGGAAGAGGCCACGCTGCGCGCCCTGCCCGGCGTCGGCCCGTACACGGCCGCGGCGATCCGTGCCATCGCGTTCGGGCGCGGCGACGCGCTTCCGCCCGTGGACGGAAACGTGGAGCGCGTCGTGGCGCGGCTGTTCGCCCTGGGGTGGGAGCCCGCCACCCCGGCCACGCGCCGCAGGGCGGAGTTGCGCCGGCTCGCGTCGGCGCTGGCGCCCGCGACGCGGCCCGGCGACCTAGCCCAAGCGATCATGGACCTCGGTGCCACGGTCTGCGTGCCGCGCCGGCCGCGCTGCGGTGCCTGCCCGGTCAGAGCAGCGTGCGCGGCGCGGGCGTCCGGCGTGGCCGACACGCTGGTTCTGGGCGCGAGGCGCGAACCGCGGCCAAAGCGGTTCGCCACGGCGTTCTGGGTTTCGCGCCCCGAGGACGGGGCGGTTCTGCTGCGGCGGCGCCCGTTGAAGGGTCCGCTCGGCGGCACGCTGGAGCCGCCGTGCACGGAATGGCGTCCCCGGAAGGCTTGGCGCCCTGCCGAGGCGACCCGCTCCGCGCCCTTCGCGGCGAACTGGCGGCGACTGCCCGGCCGCGTCCAGCACGCGCTGTCCAGCTACGAGGTCGAGTTCGCCGTGATGACCGCCCCCGCGCTGACGGTCCCGCCCGAGTTGGGGAATAGCGGCGGAGCGGCGTGGGTGCGGCGCGAAGACCTGGAAGGCGAAGCGCTCTCCTCGCTGGCCCGCAAGCTCGTCCGACACGCGTTGACCGCGACGGAAACCCGCCGGCTCGCGCCGCGGCGGCGTGCACGGGTGCGGCAGGATGAAGCGGGCCACTCGGTGGAGAACGCGGGCGGCGTGTGCCCCGGGTGAGTCATCCCCGCGGTCACGACCGGTCGGTGGCGTCGGAATCCCGCCCACCGGGACCGGCCTTCGCCGCGCGGCGGCGCTCGGCCACGAGGATGAAACCCCAGGCCGAAGCGGCCACTCCGATCGGCAGGATGACGAACGCGAACAACTCCAGGCCGGTCACGGTTTCAGCCACCCGAGAACCCTGCGTCCCGCTAGGTGTAGCACGACCGCGGCCGCTATCCACAAGCCGGCGCCCACGATCACCGTGTTAGGCGCTTCGCGCGACGGCCCGAAGTCGTAGAAGGCGGCCGCCACCGGCGCGAGGACGCCCACGGTGAAGGCCGAGGTGGCCGCCGTGTTGAAGGCGAGCGCCAGCAACTTCACCCGTTCGTTGTGAATCAGGCTCACCGCCGCAGGCCTCCTTCCGCGTCCAGGCGACACGTGCGGGAACAAATGTGGAACATGTCGGGGAACGAGGCAATCCGCCTGGGCTGAATTCCATGCAAAACTCGGAAATCGATCCGGATTATGTGATGTTTCGACTTCGCTGTCGCTCACCCGGTGGCGAGGCCAAACCGCAGCCACAGTGATTGAGCGATTCGACGTCCAGAGCTGACCGCCGCCCTAATCCGCGAAGGCGGGGCCACCCAGCTTGCGTTCGTAGTGGCGGAAATACTTGGCGGTGACGAGGTCCGTCTTGACCACCACGCAAACGTCCGTGGTGTTGAATTGCGTGTCCAGGACCGCGCCGTCCCCCACGAAACCGCCGAGGCGGAGATAGCCCTTCAACAGCGGCGGCAACTCGGTCAAGGCCGCGCGCAAGTCGATTCCAGCGGGGTCCACGCGGTCCATGGAAACGTGGCGGTGGGCAAGCGCGCGCGGGCGGAGCGCCGGGGGCGCCAAGTGGTTGTGGTGCAGAAAGGCCAGCGCCGGCGCCAAGGCGTCGAGGTCCGTGCCCGGCAGGCTTGCGCAACCGAACATCAGGTCTATCCGATGCTGGAACACGTAGGCCGCGATCCCCTGCCACAGCAGTTGCAGCGTCCCCCGCGTGCGGTACGCCTCGTGCACGCAGGACCGCCCCAGTTCCAGCACGCGGCCCGGGTAGGCCAGCAACGGCGAAATGTCGTACTCCGCGGCCGAGTAGAAGCCGCCGACGCGGTCCGCCGCCTCACGTTGGATGAGGCGGTAGGTCCCGACCACCGCCGCCGGCCCGCTGCCGAGGTCGTGGTCGAGCACCAATAGGTGGTCCGCGACGGCATCGAAGCGGTCCGTGTCGCGGCGCGAGGCCGCGGTGGAGGCATCCGGCCGAGCGCCCATCTCTTCGTAGAAGACGCGGAAGCGGAGCGCGAAGCCGGCGTCCATCTCGGCGGACGTCCTGGCGAGGCGCACGCCGAGGTTCCCCGCCCGCAGTTCCTCGTAGGTGGCGCGCGTGGTCGGCGGCGCTTCGGCGAACGGCAACACGGCCCCCGCCGTCAAGCGCCGGTTCCGCCGCGCGCGGAACCAAGCGGCGACCGGTTCGGCGCCGCGCGCCGGACGCCCGTCGGGCGGGTACGGATGCACATGCGAACCGTGGTGGCGGTGTTTGCCTCGAAGGGCAAGCGCCGCCGGCGGTCACCCCCGACGGCCGGCGCGATTTGCTGGCGGCTGCTGCACGTTCCGGGGCCGTGACGCTCCGACGCCCGCAGGCGACTTCGCGGAACCCCCGTCAAACGGCGCGGCTCGACGCGCTCCCCTGGTCGCGGCGCCGGGTGCCCGGCGGGCGGCCCCGCGGCTTCGTGCCGAGCCCGATCTTTTTCGCCAGCGACGACCGATGCTTGGCGTAGTTCGGCGCGACCATCGGGTAGTCCGAAGGGAGGCCCCACCTTTCCCGGTACTGATCCGGCGTCAAGTTGTACGAGGTCTGCAAGTGCCGCTTCAGCATCTTGAGTTTCTTGCCGTCCTCAAGGCACACTAGGTACTCGGGTGTAATCGATCTTTTCACGGGCACCGCCGGTTGTGGCCGCTCCGGCTCCGGCTCCGCGGCTGGACGCCCCACGGCCGAAAGCGTCCGGTATACGTCTTGGATCAGATTGGGCAGATCAGCCAGCGCCACCGGATTGTTCGACACGTGCGCTGCGACTATTTCCGCGGTGAGGCCGAGCAGATCGGCCGTAGGTGCTTGATCAACCATTGTAACGTCTCTTTCAGGCGGGAGTCGGTTGTTTATATTGCCAGGTGCGGCCGTTTCGCAATGCGTTTCTCCGAAAAGGCAGAGATGAAAAGTGTTCCTTCGGCGCTGCAAGAACTCGTTGCGGACTCTTCGCTCGATATCACGGCGGAGACTTGCCCCATGACCTTCGTCCGTACGCGGCTGCAGCTGGACCGCATGGCGGATGGCCAGACCTTGCTGGTGCGCCTCCACGGCGCGGAGCCGCGAGGCAACGTCGCGCGCACCGCGCTCGAACAAGGCCACGCCCTGCTCGGCCAGTGGGACGAGCCCGACGGCACCACTCTGGTGCTGCTCCGCAAGGCGGCGCGGGTGCGGTAGCCGCCCCGCGCCGCGACGCTTTCAACCTCCGCGGAACTGCGCCCCGCCGTCCACCTCGACCGTGGTGCCGCTGAGGTACCCGCCGCGCGGGCTCGCGCAGAACACCACTGTGTCCGCGATCTCCTTCGGGTGCGCGGGGCGGCCGAGCGGCAGGCCGTTGAGCATCTCCTCCCACCGCGCCTCGTCGCCGAAGCGCGTCTTCGCCCGGCTCTTGGAAAGCTGCACGATCCGCTCCGTGCGGGTGGCGCCGGGCGCGACGCCCACCACGCGCACGCCCTTGTCCACGCTCCGGCCCCCGACCGCGGCGGTGAAAGCGATAAGCGCCGCGTTCCCGGCGGCGCCGCAGACGTAGTCGGCGCGCGGCGCGCGTCCCGCCATGCCTATGACGTTGACCACCGCGCCGGCGCCCTCCGCCTCCATGCGCGGCAGGTAAAGCTGGCACAGGTGGATGAACCCGAACACCTTCAGGTTCCAAGCCTCCACCCAACGCGGCAGCGCGATGTCGTGCAAGGTGCCGCCCGGGATGGCGCCGGCGTTGTTCACCAGCACGTCGATGCGCGGATGGGCCGCGTGCAGGGCTTCCCGCGCCGCGGGGTCGGACAGGTCGGCCGCGTGAAGCGCAACGCGGTTGCCGCCGCCTCGTGATGCCACCGTTTCGCGCGCCCGCTCCAGCGCGGCGCCGTCCCGCGACGCCAGCACGAGGTCGCACCCTTCGCGCGCGAAGGCTTCGGCGCAGGCCAAGCCGATGCCCTTCGAGCCGCCCGTGACGAGCACCCGCTTTCCGGCCAGTCCCATGTCCATCCCGTGCCCCTCCCCGCCTCTCGTCGGCGAGGCTAGGCGCTGTGCGGGCCGGCCGGAACAGGCTTCAGAGCCGCGGCGCGATGCCGGACACGCCGCTCACCTGCTCCAGCGCCGCGAGGGACAGCAGGTAGGCGTGCCGCGCTTGGTTGGCTCGCAAGCGCGTGGCGTTCAGCACCCGGAGGGCGTCCAGCACGTCGATGAGGGATTTGCCGCCGGCGAGGTACGCCTGCTCCGTGCTGCGGTACGCCTCCTCCGCCCGGTTCGTGGCCCCCGAGGTGTACAGCTCCAGCAGCGAGCGCGCCTGCTCGTAGGTCGCCCAGGCGACGGCGAACTCGGCCCGCGCTGCGAGCAGCGCCGCGCGGGCGAGCGCCTCGGCCTGGCCCTGCTGCGCCTGCGCGGTGACCACGTTCCCTTCCACGATGCGGGCGGTGAAGATCGGGATGGAGAGCGACACCGAGAATTGGTTGATGGTGTCCACCGGCCGCGCCGAGTCCGGCAGGTCTTGCGGCAAGCGGGAGCGAACGGCGGTGCCGTTCAGGGTGACGTCCCGCTGGCCGATTGGCTTCGGCGAGGCGCGTGCCGGCCGTTGCCGCGGCCACTTGGCGCTGCGCCGCGACCACGTCAGCGCGGCTGGCCACGGCTTGGGCCAGCTCCTCGCGCCCGATGCCCAACTCCGGCGTCACGACGAAACGCCCGCGCAGGTCGAAGGCCACGGGCGAGAGCACGGTCCGCACCGTGGTCGGGGCGTTCGACGGGCCGGGGCGCGCCGGCGCGGGCGCTTCCGACACGGGGAGGCCCAGCGCCCCGGACTGTCCGGCGCCGGGCTGCACGGCCGCGGCGTCCTCGCCCAGGAGCGCCGCCACGCCCGCCACGCCGGCGGCGTAGGCCTGGGCGCCCGCGGTCACGTCGGCCTCAAGGGCAGCCGGCTCGCCTGGAACCGCGGGAGGTCGCCTTCCGGCACCGCTCCGTCGCGCCATTGCCGGCGCAGGAGGGCTTCGGTGCGGTCCAGGCTCTGCCGATTCGCCAGCGCCACTTCGAGGTTGGCGCGCGCGAGCAGGGCGCCGAGAAAGGTTTGACGCAACTGGAACACCTGGAGCCGCAGCGCTTCGAGCACCTGCGCTTCGGCGACGCCCACCTGCTCATCGGCCAAGCGGGAGCGGAGCGTGCGCTTGCCTCCGCGCTCCACCAGCACCGACAACCCGAGGAGGACGTTGCTGGCCGGGGTGTAGAAGCGCGCCCCACGGCCGCCGCGCGACAGTTCGGCGTATTGCGCGAGGGCGCCGCCGACGGTCACTTGCGGCGGCGGCAAGGAGCCGGCCACGAGGAACTGGGCCCGCGTCACGTCGACCCCGCGCCTCGCCGCGACCACGAAGAGGTTGCGCTCAACCAGCCGGCGCTCCGCTTCTTCAAGCCCGAGCGGGGCGGCGCCAGCCGCCAGCGGCAAGGGCAGGAGGCCCAGCGCCGCTTGGCGCTCCGCCGCCGGCGCGGGTTTCCACGCGGCGCCCGCGAGGGCTAGGCCGACGAACGCGGCCGCTATCGGCAGCCGCTTCATGCCCGCGCGGCGGCGGCGGCGGCCTCCGCGTTCCAGTTGGCGGGCGCGGCGGGACCGGCCGAACAGGTCGATCATCGCCGGGAACACCACCAGGATGAACACGGGCACGAGGCCGACGCCGCCCACCACCACGAGCGCGAACGGCTTCCACACGTCGGCGCCGATGCCGGTGGCCAGCGCCATCGGCAGGAGGCCGGCGAAGGAGGCGAAGCAGGTCATGAACACCGGGCGCATCCGGCCCTCTCCCGCTTGGTCCAGCGCCCGGCGCCACGGCAGCCCTTCCACCCGGAGGTGGTTCAAGTGGGACATCATGATGATGCCCTCCATCACGGTGATGCCGAACAATGCGAGAAATCCTATCGCAGCCGGAGCGCTGAAATTCAGCCCGGCCGCGGCGAGCGCCGCGACCCCGCCGACGACCGACATGGGCGCGCTGGCGAACACCAGCAGCGTTTCGCGCAGGTTGCTGAACTGCACTTACAGCAGCACCAGCACGAGGCCGAGCGCCGCCGGCACCACCACCGACAAGCGGCCGAGCGCGTCCCGTAGGTTGCGGAACTCACCCACCCACTCCAGACGGTAGCCTGGGGGCAGTTCGATTCGGTGCGCCACCTCGTCCTGCGCCTCCGCCACCGTGCTCGCCGGGTCGCGGCCGCGCACGCTGAAGCGGATCGGCACGTAGCGGATCGAGTCCTCGCGGTAGATGTAGGACACGCCGGACACCAGCTTGATCTCGGACACGTCGGCGAGCGTCGCCCCGCGCGGCCCGCCCACGGGGATGCGGCCGATGGCGTCCAAGCTGGGGCGATAAGGCGCGTCGAGGCGCACCATCACGGGGAAGTTGCGGTCGCCGCCCGGCTCGTAGAGGCGCCCGGCCTCGCGCCCGCCGATCGCCGCCTGGACCACTTGGTTGATGTCGTCGATGCCGAGGCCGTAGCGCGCGGGCGCGGGCGCGGTCGATCTGGATGGCGACCGTCGGCTGGCCGCGCGAGCGCGACACGGCGAGGTCCGCGACACCCGGCACCTTCTCCAGCACCAGCCGCACGTCGCTCGCGATCCGGGCGATGATGTCGAACTCCGGCCCGGAGACCTCGACGGCATTCGCGCCCTTCACCCCGGACGCGGCTTCCTGGACGTTGTCCGAGATGGCCTGCGCGTAGGAGAAGTCCACGCCGACGAACTCGCGGGACAGCCGCGCCTGGAAGGCGTGGACCAGCCCGTCCCGGTTCGGCGCCGTGCGCCACTGGTCGGGCGGTTTGAGCGGGAGGAAGAACTCGGCGTTGAAGAAGCCGGCGCTGTCCGTCCCGTCGTCCGGGCGGCCCTGCTGGGAGGTGGCGGTGATCACCTCCGGGAACTCCAGCAGCACGCCGCGGATGCGGTTGACCGTGGCGCTGCCCTCCTCCAGCGAGATGGTGCCCGGCATGGTGGCCCGGACTCAGAGGTTGCCCTCCTCCAGCGCCGGCAGGAACTCGGCGCCGAGCGTGGAGAGCAGGAAAAGGGCGCCGCCGAACAGCGCGCCGGCCAGAACGAGGCAAAGGGCGTGCGCGCGCATTGCCAACCCGTACAGGGACCGGTGCGCCCGGCGCAGCACCCGCACCAGCAGCGTGTCCCGCTCCTGGCTGTCCTCCCGCAGCAGCGCCGCAGCGAGAGCGGGGGTGATGGTGAAGGCCGCCAGGAGCGCGCCGACGACGGCGTAGGCGTAGGCGTAGGTCTTCGACATCGGGCCGAAGATGCGCCCCTCAATGCCGCCGAGCGTGAACAGCGGGATGAAGGCCGCGATGATGATGAGCGCGGAGAAGAAGATGGCCTTGTCCACCTCGCCGGCCGCCCGCAGCACGATCAGGGACAAGCCCGACAGCCCGCGGGACCCCCGCGGCGGCGCGACGTAGCGGCCGGTGCGGGCGCGGGCGAGGCCGAGGTGGCGCTAGATGTTCTCCACCATGATGACGGTCGCGTCCACCAGCAGCCCGAAGTCGAGCGCACCGAAAGAGAGCAGGTTGGCGCTCTCGCCCCGGCCCAGCATCAGCAGGATGGCGAACCGGAAGGCGAAGGGGATGGTCGCGGCCACCACCAGCGCCCCGGGAGTCGCCGAGGAACAGCCACAGGATGATCAGGATCAGGGCCACGCCCCCGATGATGTTCTTCACCACCGTGCGCGTCGTGACCTTGACCAGGTCCTCGCGGTTGTAGAGCGGCTCGATCCTGACCCCCGGCGGCAGCACCCCGCCGGCGTTGATGCGCGCCACCTCCGCCTGCACGCCGCGGATCGTGGGCAGCGTCTGCTCGCCGCGCCGCATCAGCACCGTGGCGAGCACGACGTCGTTGTCTGCCGCGTGCCCGGCGACGCCGAGGCGCGGCAGGTTGCCCACCTCCACGGTGGCCACGTCCGACAGCAGCACGGGCACGCCGCCCTCGGTCGAAAGCACGACGTTGCGGACATCTTCGAGGTCGCGGATCAGGCCGATCCCTTGCACCACCGCCGCCTGCGGGCCGATGCGGACCGTGTCCGCATCTCGGCATCGGAGAGCCGGAATTCGCCCTGCGACAGCGTTGCGGGTGAGCTGGGCGCGGCGGCGGAGGACGGCATCTGGCCGCCCCGCGACCATGTGTAAGCGCCGCCACCGGCGGCGAGCAGGGCGACGACCGCCGTCGCGGTCCAAAGGAGCGGACGGCGGCGACCGGTGCCGTGGGCGCTTCCGGGTGCGGCTGGGGACTCACCGACAGTTGGAGGCGCGACAGGGCGCACGATCGGCGTCCGCGGCGTTTCGGTTTAAACGCTGGGCGCCGCCGGCCGACCCGGGTCGGGCTCCGCCGGCCGCGGCATCGCGTTCATCGCTGGACCCGCACAGCCAAGTGCCGCCGTCCCCCGATCCACCAGCCGCGGTTCGCCCCGGCGCCCCCCATGGCAACGAGGGCCCGCGCGACAAAGCGCGCGCGGCGGACATTGCATTTTCGGAGCTTACTTCTACTTAGGCCGAAGCCTGAAAGCCAAGAAAGCTCAAACCATTTCTTTTACAATAAAATCCGGGGATTGTCCCTTTTTCGGGAAGTCAAATCGGTAACTCTACCAAGAAGGGGCCGGGCCGCGACGAAGCCTGGGAGATGAGGTCGCCGCAGGCTTCGAGGGTCTCGGCCCGCGCGGCCTCCACGCCCATGCTGTTGGCCAGCCGGACCCAGTCGATGTCGGGGTTGCCGAGGTCCATCATGTCGAGCGCTGTCCGCCCGGGGTTGGCGCCGACGTTGGCGTACTCGCCAAGCAATATCTGGTACTTGCGGTTAGAGAGCAGCAAGGTCGTGACCGGCAGCCGCTCCCGCGCCTGGGTCCACAGGGCCTGGAAGGTGTACATGGCGCTGCCGTCCGCCTGGAGGGCGATCACCCGCCGGTCGCCGCCCGCGCCGATGGCCGCGCCCGTCGCCACCGGCGGGCCGTAGCCGATGGCGCCGCCGCAGTTCTGCAGCCAGTCATGCGGCGGGGCCGCGTGGGTGTGCGGGAAAGACGCGCGGCCGTAGGTGACGGCCTCGTCCACGATCACCGCGCCCTCCGGCATCAGGGCGGCGACGCATCTGGCCAAGCCTTCGGGCGAGAAGGCGCCGCGGGGCGCTTCGGGGCGCGGGCCGGGGTCGGGCATCGGCGCGTCCGGTGCGCCGAGTTCTTCCGCCAGGGCGCGGAGCGCGGCCTCGGCGTCGTGCTCGGAGCGGGACAGGACGTGGACGCTGGCCTTTTCCGGGTAGTGCTTGGAGGGCGTGTCAGGATAGGCGAAGAAACCGATCGGCGGCTTGGCGTTCACCACAATCAAGTGCTCAACCCACTTCAGCGCCTCGATCGCCTGGGGCGCGGGATAGGGCACGCGTTCCAGTTGCAGCCGCCCGCGGCCGCGCTGGATGCGGCCGTTCGACCCCTCCGCCATCAGCCGCGCGCCCGTGGCCGCCGCGACGCGGTTGGCCCAGCGCTGCGCGCCTTCCCGGAGCGCCAAGCCGCCGAGCAGGACCAGCACGTTCCGCTTCTCGCGGAGGATCCTGGCAGCGGTGCGGACGGCCATCGGGTCGGGCTGCTGCGCGGCGGAGACGGGCAGCGCCGGGGCGACCACGCCGCCCTCGTTCCAAGAGGAGTCGGAGGGGAGCACGAGGGTCGCTATCTGCCCCGGCGAGGTGCGCGCGGCCTGCACCGCCACCGCGGCGTCGGCGCCCACGTCCTCGGCCTTCATGGAGGTGCGGACCCAGGCGGAGGCGCCGCGCGCCCAGCCCTCGGTGTCGGCGGTGAGCGGCGCGTCGTAGGGGCGGTGGTAGGTGGCTTGGTCGCCGACCACATTGACGATGCCGCTGCGGGCCCGGCGCGCGTCGTGCAGCCCGGCGAGGCCGTTGGCGAGGCCGGGGCCGCAGTGCAGCAAGGTCGCGGCCGGCTTCTCCGCCATGCGCCAGTAGCCGTCGGCGGCGCCGGTCACGACGTTCTCTTGTAGGCCGAGCACGCAGCGCATCCCGGGCACGCGGTCCAGCGCGGCGACGAAGTGCATTTCGCTGGTGCCGGGGTTGGAGAAGCAGACGTCGACGCCGCTGCCCAACAGGGTGTGGACCAGGCTCTCGGCTCCGTTCACTGCGCTTCCTCCTACGACCCCGATGACGGGCAGAGGGTGCGCGGGACCGGCGCCGCGGGCAAGGTGCTGGCCCCTTCCCGTCCGGCGACGCTAGGCTCGCGGCATGGGTCGCACGATTTTCCTGGGCTTTCTCGCCGGCTTCGTGGCGGTGCTCGTGTTCCACCAGGGCGCGGCTTGGCTGCTGCACATGCTGACCGTGAAGGCGGGGATCGGCGCCGACGTGTTCGGACGCGTGGGCTTCCCGTGGAGCATGGCGCCGGCGAAACCCTTCGGCGTGCCGCAGGTGCTGTCGTGGGGCTTTTGGGGCGGCGTCTGGGGCGTCGCGTTGGCGGCGCTGCTGCGCGGGCTCAGGTTGCCGGACCTGTTGTTCGGCTTCGTGTTCGGCGCGCTCGCGCTGACGCTGGTGGGCTTCACGCTGGTCGCGGCCTTGAAGGGGCTGCCGCAGTTCGCAGGCGGCAACCGGCAGGTCTGGTTGCGCGTGGCCCTGTTCAACGGCGCTTGGGGCTGGGGCGCCGCGCTGCTGCTGCGGCCGCTGCGGAGGTTTGCGTGATCGCGGCCCGGCGCGGGCGCCTGCCGTCCCTCGCCGCCCTGCGATGGCGCCCCGTGGACCCGGGGCGAAGGTTTCCGCCCCGCCTCCCCTACTCCGTCGATTTGCCGGTGTGCAGCCGGAGGCGCACGTGGTCCGGCACCTCCTGCCCCGCGTCGGTGAAGGCTTTGCGGAGCGCGCTGATGCTCGGGCCGAAGATTCCGTTGCGGTTCTCGCTGCACCATTCACGGGAGGCGACGGTGGTCTCCACCGAGCCCTGGAAGCGAGGCATCACCCAGCGCGCGAAGAGTTCGTAGCTCCGCAGCGTGTCCTCCCGGTTGGCCCATTCGTGCGCGCGGAACAGCACGGCGCCGCAGCCGCCCTCGGTGTATTCGAGCAGGTTCGAGATGCCCCGGATGAGCGTGTCCGGCGAGCCGACGAGGGTGGTGCCGGCGCGCAGCCCGTCGCCCAGCGGGTCCTCGCTCCGCATAGGCGGGCGGCCAAGGGTGTCGCTGAAATAGCCCAGGGTTTCGAGGCGTTCCCCGTGCTTGACGTCGCGCATGGCGCGCTCGTCGTCCTCGGCGCAGTGCATGTTGACCACCAAGCGCCAGCCGTCCCGGTCCAGCGTCTTGCCGTGCTTGGCGGCCTCCTTCTCGCCCTGACGCCAGTGCTCCGCGAGCTTGGCGTTGCCGCCGGGGAGGCCGGCGCCCAGCGACAGGAGGCCGACGCCGTACTTGCCCGCGGCCAGCACGCCGGAGGGCGTGGTCGCGGACGCGACGGCGATGGGGAAGCGCGGGTGGGTGTAGGGCGCTAGGTGGAGGCGGGCTTCGCGCAGTTCGAACCAGTCGGTCTTCATCGTGACCGGCTCTTCGCAGGCGAGCAGGCGGGTGATGGCGTCCAGCGACTGATCCATCATCGGCCGCTGCTTCTCGGCCTCGATGCCCATCATGTATGCGTCCGAGACCAGGGCGCCGGGGCCGCAGCCGAGCATGGTCCGCCCGCGCGTCATGTGGTCGAGTTGCACGAAGCGCTGCGCCACCAGGAACGGGTGGTGGTACGGCAGGCTGGTGACGCCGGAGCCCAACTTGATGTGCTTGGTGCGCTCTGCCGCGGCGGCGATGAAGATCTCGGGGGAGGCGATCAGCTCCCACCCCGCCGAGTGGTGCTCGCCGATCCAGGCCTCGTCGTAGCCGAGGTGGTCCAGCCAAGAGACCAGTTCGAGGTCGCGGGCGATGGCGAGCGTCGGGTTGTCGCCCGCGCGGTGGAAAGGGGCGAGGAAGATGCCGAAGCGCAAGCCGCGGTGGGCCATGGGTCGGTATGCCTTTCCCGTGTTTCGGGAAGGCTAGGGAGCGTGGGCGCCGGCGGTCAATCCGGCGCCCGGGGCCGGATCAGCGGCGCCCGCCGCCCGCCGGCCCGTAGTCCGCGACCGTCCGCAGCGCCGCCGAGCCGCCGGCCACGCCGACGCGCGTGCCGGTGTCGGTGAGCTTGCCGTCTTCGGACACCCGCAGCACCTGCACCTCCCGCTCCACCATGTTGCCGACGAGGAGCGTGCGGCCGTCCGGCGAGAATGCGACTCCCTGCGCCCAGGTGCCGACGCGGGCTTCGGAGGCCATGGACAAGCGACCGTCGGCGACGCGCAGCATCCTGACCAGGCCGGGGCCGTGGAAGGGCGAGCCAGGGGGTTTGTTGGAGCCGTTCATCACGGTGACCGCGGCGAAGCGGCTGTCCGGGCTGGTCTGGATGCCCTCGGGTGTTTGGCCGACGCTCACCGTGTCCACTATGCGCCAGGGCTCGCGGCCGAGGTCTAACAGGCTCACCGTGTCGGCGTCGCCGGTGCCGCGGCCGATGTTGGCCACCACCGCCCAGCGGCCATCGGGGGTGATGGACAGGCCGTAGGGGCGGACGCCCGTGGTGATCTCGCGGTTGGTCTTGGTGACCTTGTCGTTCTCTATTTGGAGCACGTTGACCATGTGGTCGCCGTACCGCGTGACCAGCGCGTGGCGGCCGTCCGGGGTGAAGGCGACGTGGCTCACCTCGGAGGAGACGGGACCGATTTCCACCTTCCCGGCCGCCTGGACCGTTGTGCCGTTCGAGATGCGGTAGACGCTGACCGTGCCCTCGGCGCGGTTCGCCACCAGGGCGAGCGTTCCGGCGCGGTTGATGGACACGCCCGCGGGGCCGCTGCCCGTGTTGACGGTCGCAACGACGCGCGGCGGGTTCGATGACAGGTCGACCACGGCCATGCTGTTGCCGGGCACGAGCTTGGACGGGTCCGCGGAATCGTGGCGCTGGTTGGCGGTGACGAGGGCCAAGCGCTCGTTGGGTGAAATGGCGACGGACGAGGGCGGGCCGACGACGCTGGCCGGCACCTGGATCTCGCCCCGGAGGCGCGGCGGGTTGGCGGACAGGTCGATGATGGAGAGGGTGTCCGGCGAAGGGTCACGCGCGGTGCGGGTGGCGCCGTTGTCCAGCGCCAGCTTGTTGTCGTTGGCCGACAGGGCGATCTGGGCCGGCGCCGCGCCGGGCAGCGTGGCCAGGGCCGCGAGGATGGCGGCCGGCAAGAGGCGGTTCATGGTTCGATTTCTCTGCGCGGGCGTTCCTTTCCCGTGCCGCAGTCTCGATTGGCGGGACGGCGCCGGCAAGTCGCGGGTCGCGGCCCGCGCGCGGGACACATCGGGTCGCTGTTGGTCAGGCGGCATGGGATGTTATGATGCCGTTCTAAGACGCTCAGAGGAAGCTGATGCTCACCTTCCACGCCGATGCGCCAGCACTTTCAGCGCCGGCGCTGCGTCGGCTTGAGATGATGCACTTCTCGTTGGGAGCGGTGCTCGGCGGGATGGCGGGCCTGTTCGCCATCGCGGTCCCCATCGGCGCGTTTCTTTGTTTGGGCGCCACGCTGGCCTTGGAACTCTCGGCCGAGGTGGCGCTGCGTCGTTGGGCGCGGCGGCGCGGTCTGACCCTCATCTCTCGCCGGGATTGGCGCGCGGCTTGGCGCGGCGCGACCTACGCGGCGCCGGTGCCGTGGATCTTGGCGCGCGCGTTGTTGTTCGGCGTCACCGTCGCGCAGCTCGCCCAAGGGCGCCCGGCCTGGGCGCTGGACGCGAACGGGTGGGCGGCCGTCGTGTTCGGCGCCGTGTTGATGATCCTGGTCGGCTTTTGGAACCGCGGTTCCGTGGCGGCCGACGCCTGGGCTGCGGCCCAGCGGGACGCGCGAGGGACCTGAACGCGGCGCTCCTTGAGCCCGGCGCCCGTCCGGCCGACACTCCGGGCAAAGGCTCCGGAGGAGCGGGCATGGATTTCGGCCAGTTCAACCTGATGGGCTACCGCGCGCCGGGCACGCCGACGCACCGCCTCTACGACGACGCGGTAGAGCAGGTGCGGGCGGCGGAGGCGGCGGGCTTCTCCGTGTCCTGGTTCGCGGAGCACCACTTCTCCAACTACTGCGTCTGCCCCTCGCCCTTGATGATGGTGGCGCGCATGGCGGGCGAGACCACGCGCATCCGCCTCGGGAGCGGCGTGGTGGTGGTGCCGCTCTACAACCCGGCGAGGCTGCTCGCCGAGATCGGCATGGCGGACGCGATGACGCACGGGCGCTTGGTGCTCGGCGTGGGCAGCGGCTACCAGCCCTACGAGTTCGAGCGTTTCGGGGAGGAGCTGGCGGACGCCCCGGCGAAGCTGCTGGAGTTCATGGAGATGCTGGACCTCGCCTTCGGGGGCGAGACCTTCCGGTTCGAAGGCCGCCACTTCCGGATGCCCGAAACGCACATCGCGCCGCGGCCGGTGGGCGCGATGCCGGAGGTTTGGGTGGCGGGCGACAACGAGGCGCTGCACCGGATGGCGGCGCGGCGGGGCTGCACCGTGATGGTGACGCCGCGCCATTTCACCCCCGCCATGCTGGAAGCGGCGCGGCGCAAGCTGGAGGACGTGTACCGGGCAGAGGGCGTGGCGCCTTCGCGGCTGCGGTTCGGCGTGCTGCGGCACGTCTGCGTCACGGACAGCCGGGCGGAGGCGGCCGCCTTCCTGGACGAGGTGCGCCACCAGATCAGGCTTTCGCAGAGCCTCCGCCGGCGCGAGCAGGCGGTGCAGGGCGCGATGCTGGTGGAGCGGCCGTGGGACGGCGAAATGAGCCTGGAGGACATGGCGGCGCACATGCTGGTGGGCCCGGCGGACGTCATCGCCGAGCGGATGGCCGAGGAGATCCGCCGCGCCCCGCCCTGCCACTACCTGCTGCAGTTCCAGGCCGGAGGCTCGGGCCTCGCCACGGCGCTGCGATCCATGGAGCGCTTCGCCGCGGAGGTGCGGCCCATGCTGGAGCGGGCGGTGGGGCCGCTCGACCGGATCGGGCAAGTGGCGGAGGCGGCCTGAGCGGAACGGTGGGTGCGCCCGCTCCGCGCCCCTGCTACCCGTCGGCCGCATGATCGGAGTCGATTGGGGCACCACCAGCCTGCGCGCCTACCGGCTGGACGGGGCGGGCGCGGTGCTGGACCGGCGCGAAAGCGCCCAGGGCATCTTGTCCGTGCCGGAGGGCGGGTTTCCCGCGGTGCTGGACGCGGCCATCCGCCCTTGGCTGGACGCGGGGGAGTCATCGGTCCTGCTCTGCGGCATGGTCGGCAGCCGGCAGGGCTGGCGGGAAGCGCCGTACCTCCCCTGCCCCGCCGGGCCGGCGGAGATCGCCGCCGCGGTGGTCCCGCTTCCCTTCTCCGACGCGCGGCGCTGCTTCCTCGTGCCCGGCCTTGTCACGCGCGGGCCGGAGGGCGTGCCGGACGTGATGCGCGGGGAAGAGACCAAGCTGATCGGGCTGCTTGCGGAGCTGGGACAAGGGGCGACGGCGACGCTCTGCCTGCCCGGCACGCACAGCAAATGGGCGCGGCTGGAAGGGGGACGCGTTTCCGGGTTCGCCACGCGCATGACGGGCGAGGCGCGCGCGGTGCTGCTGGGGCACAGCATCCTCGGCCGCTTGTCCGCGCCGGCGCCCGAGCCCTCGGAGGATGCGTTCCGGCGCGGCGTGCGCCGTTCGCGCGACCGCGGCGGCCTGCTGCACCACCTGTTCGGCACGCGGGCGCTCGGCCTGATGGGTGAATTGG
>Ga0058700_1000383_pt1 | contig 20328 bp, 22 predicted proteins | sample AgamicAtAme_FD_71365 | JGI IMG/M metagenome (GOLD analysis project Ga0058700, IMG submission 71365) | Agave microbial communities from Guanajuato, Mexico - At.Am.e | ecosystem: Host-associated > Plants > Phyllosphere > Phylloplane/Leaf | place: Guanajuato, Mexico | collected 2012-06-07 | reverse complement strand
GTATGCCACCCGCGTGATCGTTGTCCGCGTGACTGGCGACGATCAGGTCCACCCGCCCAATGCCCAGCGCATGCAGCGAAGGCAGCACGGCGGCCTCGCCAAGATCGAAATCCGAGGGATAACGGGCTCCGGCGTCATAGACCAGCGCGTGATGCTCCGTGCGGACCAGCACGGACAAGCCCTGCCCCACGTCGAGCATCCACAGTTGGAATCCGCCCGCCACCGGAAGACTCCGCGGTGGAAACAGCAGCGGCAGGAACAGCAGGCCGCCCAGCCAACGCATGGGCACGCCACGCGGCATGAACAGCCACAGCGCACCCAGTGTGGCGAACAGCAAGGCCCATCCGCCGACTTCAGGCAAGTACCAGTGTGCGCCCGGCCAAGTGGCCATGCGCTCCAGCAGCCACCACTGCGCATGCGCGAGCCATCCGGCGCACCAGAACACCGGCTGCGCCAGCGGCGGACAGAGGCCCAGCGCAATCATCCCCACCAGGGTCACCGGCACGATGACGAAGCTGACGAAGGGCACCGCGATCAGGTTGGACAACGCGCCCACCAGCGACGATTCGCCGAAGAACCACATGGTGAGCGGCAGCAGCGACAGCGTCATCACCAACTGGCCGGCCGACAGCTCGTGCAGGAAGCCGCGCAGGCCGCGGCCGCGCGTGTTCATGCAAGCCATGAGGAAGGCAACGCCGATGAAGGACAGCCAGAAGCCCGCCGACAACACCGACAGGGGATCCACCACCAGCACCGACATCAAGGCGACGGAAAGCGTCTGCGGGCCGTTCGCATGGCGCCGCGAACAACGCGCCAGGGCCACCATGCCGATCATCAGCAGCGTGCGCACCGTGGGCAGGCCAAACCCCGCCAGCGCGCCGTACACGCCGGCGACCAGCATCGCCATCGCCGCCTGCGCCTGCACTCGCGGCACGCGCAAGCCCAGGCGAGGAAACAGCAGATAGACCAGGCGCGCGAACCACACGCCGAACAGCGCCGCCACGCCCACGTGGAATCCCGAGATGGCGATGAGGTGCGGAATGCCATTGGCCCGCGCTACTTCCCAGTCGCGCTGGCTGAGTCCGCGCGTGTCGCTGACGGAAAACGTCTGCAGCAAGGCCACGTCGTGCGGATCGTCCACGCGCGCGGCGATGCCGCGGCTGATGGCATCGCGAACCGCATTGATGCAGAACGGCGTGGCGCCGAGTTGCTCGTTGCTTGCGCCATTGCGCACATAACCGACGGCCACGATATGGCGTTCCAGCGCGCTGCGCTCGCTGTCCGCACCACCCGGATTGAGCATGCCGCGCGGACGCTTCAGCCGCAGAGTGAGCTGCCAGCGGCTGCAGGGCGGAATCTCCGGCGCGCCGTTGTACCAGTTCACCCGCACGCGGCCGCGCAAGGCCAGCGGCGTGGCGCCGAAGCGTGCGTCTTCGATATCCAGCAGAAAGCCGGTGGCGTCGTCGCGTGCCAGCGGCAGGTCAACGACGCGGCCCACGACGTGGATGTCCTGCCCTTCCCGTTCGCGCGGCAACCGCGCGTCCATCCCCGCATCGCCACGCCAGCATGCCCATGCGATACCGAGCAGGCACCAGGCAAGTACGCGTCCCCAGGAACCACAACGAAACAGAGCGAGCGCCACGCAGGCACCGACACCACACACCCACGCCGGCGGCAGCGTGACCCACCATTGCACGGCCAGCACGCCGAGCAACGACATGACCGCAGGTACCAGGGCACCGTCCTTGCGCACGTTCCATCCCGTTCCGTGAAAAGCAACAGGTTAGTGAGTGCGCAGCGACAACGGCGCTGAAAAACGTGTAGGCGTCAGCGCCAGGGGCCGCCCGATGGCGGCCGGGAGGTCAGGCGAAAACCTTGTCCACCAGCTCGCCGTTGTGCAGTTCGAGCGTGCGGTCCATCCGCGCCGCCAGGCGGTTGTCGTGCGTCACGAGGATGAAGCTGGTGCCGATCTCGCGGTTGAGTTCGAGCATCAGGTCGTACACCTGCGCGGCGTTGGTTTCGTCGAGGTTGCCGGTGGGTTCGTCGCCCAGCACCACGGCGGGGCGCGTCACCAGCGCGCGCGCCACGGCGCTGCGCTGGCGCTCGCCACCGGACAGCTCGGCCGGCTTGTGATGCAGGCGCTGGCCCAGGCCCACGCGCCCGAGCAGCAACGAGGCCTGTCGCTCCGCATCGCGGATCGACACGCCGCGGATCAACAGCGGCATGCAGACGTTTTCCAGCGCGGTGAACTCCGGCAGCAGATGGTGGAACTGGTAGATGAAGCCCATCGAGCGGTTGCGCACGCGGCCGCGTTCGGCATCGGACAGGCTGGACAGGTTGCGCCCTTCCACTTCCACCGAGCCCTTGGTCAGCGTATCCAGCCCGCCAAGGATGTGCAGCAGCGTGCTCTTGCCCGAGCCCGATGCGCCCACGATGGCCAGCGTCTCACCGCGATTCAACGTGAAGCTCACATCCGACAGCACGTCGGTCTTCAGGTCGCCTTCTTCGTACGTCTTGGCGATGTGGCTGGCGCGCATCACCACGCCGCTGTGGTTGTTCATCGGCTTATTCATAACGCAGCGCCTGCGCAGGCTGGGTGCGCGACGCACGCCAGGCGGGATAAAGGGTGGCCAGCAGCGAGAACAGGAAGGTGATCAAGGCCACCCAGCCCACGTCGCCCGCATCGAGCTTGCTCGGCAATTCGCTGATGTAATAGACGTCCGGCGAGAGGAAGGTCACGCCCGTGACGTGCTCGATCCACTTCACGATTACCGGCAGCTTCCACGACAGCAGCGAGCCCAGCGCCACGCCGAAGCCGATGCCGACGAAACCGACCAGCACGCCCTGCACCATGAACATGCCCATGATGCTGCGCGGCGTGGAGCCGAGCGTGCGCAGGATGGCGATGTCGGCCTGCTTGTCCGTCACCAGCATCATCAGCATGGAAATGAGGTTGATCACCGCGACCAGGATGATCAGCGAGAGGATGATGAACATCACTTTCTTCTCCATCGAAATGGCGGAGAAGAAGTTGGCGTGGCTGTCCATCCAGGTATCAACGCGATAGACCTGGCCCAGCTGGTCGGCCAGCTCGCGCGCCACTTCGCGCGCATTGAACATGTCGTCCAGCTTCAGGCGGATGCCGGTGGGGCCGTCCAGGCGATTGAGCCGCTCGGCGTCCGTCATGTTGACCAGGGCCAGGCCGGAGTCGAACTCCTGCATGCCCATTTCAAACACGCCCGACACGGTGAAGGTGCGCAGGCTCGGCACGCTGCCGGTGATCGGCGAGGACTGGAACGAAGGCACTGCGACAATGACCTTGTCGCCCACCGCGACACCCAGTTGCATCGCCAGCTCGCGGCCCAGCACGACATTCCAGCTGCCCGGGGTCAGCCCGCTGAGCTTGCCTTCCACCATGTGCTGGTCGATGTCCGACACCTTGGGCTCTTCCGCCGGCTCGATGCCGCGGATCAGTCCGCCCGTGGAACGGCGGGCCTGGAAGAACGCCTCCGACTCCACGTAGGGCGCAGCGCCCTTCACGTGCTTGTTCGCCTCGGCGATCTTCACCGCGCGCGGCCATTCCTCCACCGCCTGCCCGGGCATGCCCGATACGGTGGCATGCGAGATGGCGCCGAGGATGCGCGAGCGCAGTTCGTCGTCGAAGCCGTTCATCACCGACATCACCGTGATCAGCGCGGTCACGCTGATGGCGATGCATACGATGGACACAGTGGAAATGAAGGAGATGAACTGGTTGCGACGCTTGGCGCGGGTGTAACGCAGGCCGATGAAAAGCTCTAGCGGTCGGAACATTAGGGCGGTCGCTTTGGAAGTTCGATGGGCTGGCCGCCCGAATGGCGGGATTATCGCCTGTAACGCGGCTAAACCGTAGGACCGCGTTCAGCCGCCAGAGTGCCCGATGCCTCGACCTGTGCCAGCCGCATGCGCAGGCGACGACGGATATCCGCATCGCTGTTGTCCGGCGCCAGCAGCAACAAGGCCGATTGCCGCCCCGGCAAGGACAACCGCAACCACACGAGCTTCTCGCCGATCACCCGGAAGGACGCCAGGGTCGCCACGACATTCTCGCCGGCACGCATCCGCAGGCTCCAGCTGCCATCGCGCGCCCAGCCGGCGGCTTCGATGCGGCGATCCGAAAAACGCATCCACGTGCGCCGGCAAGCGAGCGGCACGCCCAGGGTCACGACCAGCTTGGCCGGCCACGGCACGGCGCTCATCCAGGTCGCCAGCAAGGCGATCGGGGATACGAACAGCAGCAGACGGCCCAGCCAGCGCGAAGGCCGGCACTCAAAGCCGATGGCGGGCGCGGATGTCATCGATGATGGCCTGCCAGTCCGGGCGGCTCGCCTTGGCGTGCCCCATCACCCAGTCCCACAGGTCCGGGTCCTGCACGTCCAGCAGTTCATCGAAGGCCTGGCGCTGGGCTTCGTCGGCGTGGGCGAAGCGCTCGTCCAGCCAGCCGCCGAACAGCGCGTCCAGTTCGCGGGTGCCGCGGCGGGTGCGCCAGCGAAGGCGCTTGATGCGGGCTTCGTCCATAAAAAACGCGGTGCGCCTCCTATCGAATACTCCCTCTCCCCTTGTGGGAGAGCTTTGGGGAGAGGGGGCGAGCTTGCCTCAGTCGGGCAAGTGCCGACCTTATCGCGAGCACCCGCCCCTCACCCTTCCCTCTCCCAAGAAGGGAGAGGGAACAGGAGCATTAGGTCCGACGCTCGACGATCAGCTTCTTGATCTCCGCAATCGCCTTGGCCGGGTTCAGGCCCTTCGGGCAGGTGCGGGCGCAGTTCATGATCGTGTGGCAGCGGTACAGCTTGAACGGATCTTCCAGATCGTCCAGGCGCGCACCGGTGTCCTCGTCCCGGCTGTCGACGATCCAGCGATAGGCCTGCAGCAGGATCGCGGGACCAAGGTAGCGGTCGCCGTTCCACCAGTAGCTCGGGCAGCTGGTCGAGCAGCAGGCACAGAGGATGCACTCGTAGAGGCCATCGAGCTTCTTGCGGTCTTCCGGCGACTGCAGGCGCTCCTTGTCGGCCGGCGCCGGGCTCTGTGTGCGCAGCCAGGGCTTGATCGAGGCGAACTGCGCGTAGAAGTGCGTGAGGTCCGGCACCAGGTCCTTCACCACCGGCATGTGCGGCAGCGGGTAGATCTTCACGTCGCCGGAGGCGCAATCACCGATGGCCTTGGTGCAGGCCAGGGTGTTGGTGCCGTCGATGTTCATGGCGCACGAACCGCAGATGCCTTCGCGGCACGAACGGCGCAGGGTCAGCGTCGGATCGATTTCGTTCTTGATCTTCAGCAGGGCGTCCAGAACCATCGGGCCGCACGCGGCGAGGTCTACCTCATACGTGTCGATGCGCGGGTTCTGGCCGTCGTCCGGCGACCAGCGATAGATGCGGAACGTCCGCGGCTTCTTCGCGTCCTTGGCCGGAAAGTGCTTGCCCGGCTGGACCGTGGAATTCTTGGGAAGCGAAAACTCTGCCACAGTGGCTCTCCAGTCCGGGTATCAGTAAACGCGCTTCTTCGGCGGCACGACTTCGACGTCGTTCGTCATGGTGTACATGTGCACCGGACGGAAGTCGAAGCTGGCCTTGCCGTTCTCGTCGACCGCCACCAGCGTGTGCTTCTGCCAGTTGTGGTCGTCGCGCTCCGGGAAGTCCTCGCGGGCATGCGCGCCGCGGCTCTCTTCGCGCTGGGCCGCCGAGTACATGGTGGCCACGGCCTGGTCGAGCAGGTTGGCAAGCTCCAGCGTCTCGATGAGGTCGGAGTTCCACACCAGCGAGCGATCGCTGACGCCCACGTCCTTGAACGAATCGCGGACCTTGGTGATCTTCTCGCAGCCTTCCTTCAGCGACTCGCCGGTGCGGAACACGGCCGCGTCGGTCTGCATGGTGCGCTGCATTTCCGCGCGGATCTTCGCGGTCGGCAGGCTGCCCTTGGCGTTGCGCAGGCCGTCGAAGCGCGCCAGTGCCTTGTCCAGCACGCTGGCCGGCAGGTCCTTGTGCGGCGTGTCCGGCTTGATGATCTCGGCGCAGCGGTGCGACACCGAGCGACCGAACACCACCAGGTCGAGCAGCGAGTTGGAGCCCAGGCGGTTGGCGCCGTGCACCGACACGCAGGCCGCTTCGCCGATGGCGAACAGGCCCGGCACGACGGCGTCGACGTTGTCGCCGCGCTTCTGCACCACTTCACCGTGATAGTTGGTGGGGATGCCACCCATGTTGTAATGGACGGTCGGGATCACCGGAATCGGCTCCTTGGTCACGTCCACGCCGGCGAAGATGCGCGCCGACTCGGCGATGCCCGGCAGGCGTTCGTGGATCACGTCCGCGCCCAGGTGCATCAGGTTGATGTGGATGTGGTCCTTGTGTTCGCCCACGCCGCGGCCTTCGCGGATCTCCATCGTCATCGCGCGGCTGACCACGTCGCGCGAAGCGAGATCCTTGGCATTCGGCGCGTAGCGCTCCATGAAGCGCTCACCGTTGGAGTTGGTGAGGTACCCGCCTTCGCCGCGCACGCCTTCGGTGATCAGGCAGCCCGAACCGTAGATGCCGGTCGGATGGAACTGCACGAACTCCATGTCCTGCAGCGCGAGGCCCGCGCGCAGCACCATGCCGCCACCGTCGCCGGTGCAGGTGTGCGCCGAGGTGGCGCTGAAGTAGGCGCGGCCGTAGCCGCCGGTCGCCAGCACCACCGCATGGCCGCGGAAGAAGTGCAAGGTGCCTTCGTTCATGTCCAGCGCGAGCACGCCGCGGCACACACCCTCTTCGTCGAAGATGAGGTCGATGGCGAAGTATTCGATGAAGAACGTGGCGTCGTGCGCCAGCGCCTGCTGGTACAGCGTGTGCAGGATGGCGTGGCCGGTGCGGTCGGCGGCGGCGCAGGTGCGCTGCGCGGTGCCCTTGCCGTAGTGCGTGGTCATGCCGCCGAACGGACGCTGGTAGATCTTGCCTTCCTCGGTACGCGAGAACGGCACGCCGTAGTGTTCCAGCTCGATGATGGCCGGAATCGCCTCGCGACACATGTATTCGATCGCATCCTGGTCGCCGAGCCAGTCGGAGCCCTTGATGGTGTCGTAGAAGTGGAAGCGCCAGTCGTCCTCGCCCATGTTGCCGAGCGCGGCCGAGATGCCGCCCTGCGCCGCCACGGTGTGCGAGCGCGTCGGAAACACCTTGGTGATGCACGCGGCCTTCAGTCCCTTCTCGGCCAGGCCGAAGGTGGCGCGCAGGCCCGCGCCGCCGGCGCCGACCACGATCACGTCGTACTTATGCTGTTGGATCTTGTAGCTTTCCATGGAATCAGGCTCCCAGCGCCACGCGCAGCACGGCCATCAAGGTGGCCAGCGTGCCGAGCACTGCAATGAACTTCACCAGCACCAGGAGGGCGACTTCCTTCCAGCGCGTATGCACGTAGTCTTCGATCACGACCTGCAGGCCGAGCACGGCGTGCCAGCACATGGCGAGCACGAAGGCCACCAGCAGCAGGGCGTTCCAGGGCTTGGCGATGATGCTCTTGGCGGTTGCGTAATCGGCGTGCAGTGCGCCCAGCACCGTCACCACGAACCACAGGGCGAGGAAGACCAGCGCCGTGGCGGTGACGCGCTGCGTCCACCAGTGGCCGACGCCGGACTGCGCCGAGCCGAGGCCGCGCGCGCGCTTGAGCGGGTTGCGCAACTGCTTGCGCACGTCATGCTGCTGACCGTTGGCGCTCATGCGGCACCTCCGCAGCACAGCACGTAGACCCAGACGAGAGCGGTCAGCACCACGCTGCCGATGATCGACAGCCAGCTGGAGCGCACGAACTGCGGGATGGCGTAGCCCATGCCGCCGTCCTGGAACAGGTGACGCACGCCGTTGCACAGGTGGTAGAACAGCGACCAGGTCCAGCCCAGCATCAGGATCAGACCGATCGGGCTGCCGATGCAGGTCTTGAACTGGTTGTAGCTGTCTTCGCCATTGGCGAGGGAGAACACTCCCCACAGTACGATCAGGGTTCCGACGGAAAGGGCAATGCCGGTGGCGCGGTGCACGATGGAGGTCACCATCTGCACTTGCCACTTATATATGCCCATGTGGGGAGAGAGCGGTCGTTGCGTGTCTGCCATGGCGGCTATCCTGGGTGGAATCGCTGATGCCCTATACCGCCCTTCCCTTACCCGACGACGCCGGCGCGGAGCCGGCGCGGCGCGATCAGAAGTCGATACAGCGCCCGTTCTTTTCCCAATCGCTGTAGCGGGTGGGGTCCGGGGCCGGTTTCTCCGTCGAAGTCTTTTCCGTGGCCGGAACCGCAGGCACGGCCGTCTGCTCCGCCGGAGCGGAAGCGGGCTTGGACTCAGTTTGGGAGGACGTATCGGACATGGTGTTTGAAAGCCGTAAAAGCGTAATACCTGCGTTAATGCAGCACAACCTTGACGGCGGTGCGTTCGTCTGCCAGTAGGGGCGGCGCCACTTGCATCTCCCGACCCCTGCCCTCAGTTCGCTCCCCTATGACGACAGACCACACCGCCCACACCCTGCTCCTCGAAGGCGCCGACGCCACCGCGTTCGCGCAAGCCCAGTTCAGCAGCAACGTCCAGTCGCTCGCCGTCGGCACCTGGCAATTCGGCGCATGGCTCGATGCTCAGGGTCGCGTGCTGGCCCTGTTTCACCTCGCGCGGCTTGCCGACGACGCCCTGCTGTTGCTGCTGCGCGGTGGCGATGCCACGTCCATGGCGCAGTCGCTGCAACGCTTCGTGTTCCGGTCCAAGGTCAAGCTGACCGTGCCCGAGACACGTCCTCTCGGCACCGGTCCGGCGCTGGAGACTTACGCCGCGCATCGTGAAGCCGACGCCTACGTGCTCGGCTGCGGCGACCACAGCATGATCATTGGAGCACCGCAATCGGACGACGCGTGGCGAGCACCGCAGATTCGACTCGGCTGGCCGTGGTTGCCGAACGATGCACTGGGCACCTTGCTTCCGCAGGCCATCTCGCTGGAACGCCTGCAGGCCGTCGCCTTCGACAAGGGCTGTTATCCGGGACAGGAAATTGTCGCTCGCCTGCACTATCGCGGCGGGCTGAAGCGGCATATGCATTGCGTCGTATTGTCGCAATACGTCGCCGGGGGCACGGTGCTGCACCGTGATGGCGAAAACGGCATTCGATTGCTCGATGTCGACGGCCGCGATGCAAGCATTCAGGCACTCGCTGTTATAGACGATGGTCTAATGCATGCCGTCGAAAATGTCGGCCGCATCGACACCGACGAGGGGGTATCGCTGCACGTGACGGAGAGTTGGCCCGCGTGATGAAAACCATCAAACGCAAAGATTCACGATCAGACGACAATGTGAGCGTGACGTGAACCTGAACCGCCAGGCACTTGCCAGATCTGAAATCGGCCACTAGGCTCCGCCAACCAAATTCGACGACGCCCAATGCCCACGGGTGTCGACATACGCGACGAACCGGAGGGGTCCGGATCGGCGCGACCCGGCAGAGATGCCGGTGTAAACACCGCCCCTTGGCGCGGTCACGTTGCAGGCACGAGGTCGTAGTACCCGAGCAATGCCCTTGCAGCACAACAAGTTTTGAGCGGCACCGGATCAGCCGTTCGACTGGCCACAATCCCGTGGCAAACCGCCTGACCACAAGTTTCGGTCGCGGCGATCAATCCAGGTGGAACGGCCTGCCCGCCCGTCCACCGCAACGGCGCGTGAAGTCAGCAGCAACGACCTCGCGCGTACAGCACGTTGGAGGCAGACAATGAAACTTTCGATGCTGTTGTGGTTAGCGTCCGTGCTACCCCAGCCCCTCGCGGACCAGACCTGCCTGGCCACGACGGTATATCTTGAGGCACGCAGTGAGTCGACCATCGGCCAGTACGCCGTGGCCGAAGTTGCCATGCGTCGCCGCGATCGCGGCACCTGGGGCGACAGCGTTTGTGAGGTCGTGACCTCCCCGCGTCAGTTTGCGCTGACGACAACCGCAAGCAATTTTGAAGTGACCGATCTCAACTCCTGGACCAAGGCGTGGAAGATTGCTGGCGATTCGATCAGCAACTGGAGCCTGCCGCAGGGAGAGCGCACGGTATATGTCCCGCGCGCGGACGCCTTCGCCACATTGGCAGTGACGCCGCAGTGGTCCAACAAGCGCGTCAAGACCATTGGCGAACACGCCTTCTACGCGGTCAACAACTGAACCACCCCAACCCATAAAAAAAGGCCCTCGCAAGAGGGCCTTTTCATTTGGACGTCCAGACGTCTATTCGTCAGAGACGATAGACGAGGTTGTTGCGGATCTGCACGTAGTCGCCCGGGCGAACCTGCGGATCGGCCGCCTGCGTCACCGTGGCGTAGCGGCCATCATCGAGCTTGATGGTGACCTGCCATGCCACGTCCGGGCCGCCGGAGTTCTTGCCGACCTGGTTGCCGATCGCGCCACCAGCCACCGCGCCCGCAACGGTCGTCAGGGCCTTGCCGCTGCCGCCGCCGAACTGGTTACCGATCACGCCGCCGGCAATGCCGCCGATGACCATGCCCAGCGGTGAATTCTCCTTCTGGGTCTGGATCTGGCGCACGTCACTGACCACGCCACACTGCTCGCAACGATTGGAAGCACCACTGTAAACCACTTGCCGCTGGGGCGGCGTCTCACATCCCGAAAGAAGCGCTACAGCAGAAACCAGTCCAAAGACAGCCAAACGTCGAAGCAGTGTATCCATGGCGTGAATCCTCAGTGAGCGTCGGAAACGGCTACCACACCCTCCTGCACCTGCAGCCTGTCACCCGGATCGTGGTCCATGCGCACAGTGCGGGTGACACCGTTGTACTCGTAACTCACGTCGTACGCCACCACCTTGTCGCCGCCGTTTCCGGGCACCGTTTCGCAGTGACGCTGGGTGGTCTGCTGCGTCGCATTCGCCTGATGGTTCTTCTGGATTTCATGGCCGGCATAGCCGCCGCCCACCGCGCCCGCGACCGTCGCCAGCGTGCGGCCCTTGCCGCCGCCAACCTGGTTGCCCAGCAGGCCACCCGCCACGGCACCAATGGCCGTGCCCGCGATCTGGTGCGTGTCCTGCACCGGCTTGTGCGTGGTGACCACCTCATCGTGGCACACCTGCTGCGGCGCACTCGCCGCCTCGCGCACCGGGGTGACGCTCACCACGCGTGCGTACTTGGCTCCGTTGGAAGCCCCCTGTTGCGCCATGCCGCCCACGCCACCGTCGGCATTGGCGTCCTTGTTGCACGCGGAAAGACCGAACGCCAATACACCGGCGAAACCGACATGCAGCGCCGAAACGACCAACCTGTTCATAATAATCTCCTGTTCTGGACCGGCGGAGCGCCCCCGCTCCCGCCATTTCGATCCCAGCGTGAACATTGAACCTCTGATTCACTGAATATTCGCTTAGATCGAAGCCGCCCATTTTTTCAAATTCAGGACGCTGAAAACTGTGCTTGAACTCACCGACAGCCATGCGCACATCGATGATGCGAGCTTCGCGTCCGACCGGGAGGCCATGTTTCAACGCGCGCGCGACGCCGGCGTACGGCATATCGTGGTGCCCGCCATCGACCAGGCCTCATGGCAAGGCATCGCGGACCTTTGCGCCGGGCATGGCGAGGCGCATGCCGCCTATGGCATGCATCCGATCTACATCGACCGGCATCGCCCCGAGCACCTGGACCAGCTCAGATCGTGGCTGCAGACGCATCGCGCCGTTGCCGTGGGAGAGATCGGTCTCGACTATTTCTTGGAAGGCCTGGATGTCGAGCGCCAGCGCGAGTACTTCCAGCAACAGCTGCGCATCGCCCGCGACATAGACCTTCCCGTCATCGTGCATGCGCGAAAGGCCATGGACGAAGTCACCTCCACCATGCGTCGCATCGGCGGCCTGCGCGGCGTGGTGCACAGCTTCTCCGGCAGCCTGCAGCAGGCGGAGCAGCTGTGGAACATGGGCTTTCATCTGGGTATAGGCGGGCCCGTCACGTATGAGCGGGCACAACGCCTTCGTCACATCGTCGCGACCATGCCTGTCGAACGATTGCTGCTGGAAACCGACGCACCGGACCAGCCCGGCGCCTGCCACCGCGGCGAACGCAACGAGCCGGCCAACATCATCGAAGTGCTCGACGTGATTTCGCAGCTGCGCGGTGAAAGCCCCGAAGCCATCGCGCAGGCCACCACCCGGAACGCCCGCGCCCTCTTCCGGCTCGCCTGAGGCTTGCGGGCCCCGGGAACCCGGCGCTAGACTTAATACTTCACTGGCGAACTATTCTTTGGTGAAATGAAGCGGATGCCCGAATGCCTTGCCCACATGGACGAGGGAATTGGCCGTGTGGGAGAGATCTTCCCGGACCTGCCGGCCCAGGAAGTGATCCTGACGCGCCTGTTGCTGCTGGTCGGTGGAACCCTGCTGGGCGAGCTTGAACGCAATCTGAGGCCGCATGGCCTGAACGACAGCGACTTCCGCACCCTGATGATGATCTACAGCAGCCCCACGGGCAGCGCCACGCCCAGCGAGCTGTGCGAGTACGCGCAACAGGGCGCCACCAACATGACGCGCATCGCCAACGCCCTGGTGAAGGCGGGGCTGATCACGCGCGCCACCAGCGCGGAGGATCGCCGCCGCATCGTGCTCAGCATCACCACCGCCGGCAAGCGTCTGGTGCGAAAGATTCTTCCGCCCTTGTTCCCGCACGTGCACGGGGCTTTCGCTTCGCTGACGGCGAGCGACAAACGCACGCTCGACCGACTGCTCCGCCAGATCGCTGTCAACATCGATTCGCTCACCCAGCCGGACTCCCGTCCATGACCCCATATCGATCCTCCCGCCACGGACTCGGCCGTCGCGCACTGCTTGCGTGCGCCGTCGCGCTCGCGGTCGCGGGCTGCTCCATTCCCGCCAAGCTCAACCGCCCGCCTGTTCGCGACGATGTCCCGCTGGCGGGCCTGGATACCGGCCACCGCGCCGGCTGGCCGGACACGGCCTGGTGGAAGCAGTACAACGATCCGCAACTCGACCACCTGATCGAGCTGGCGATGAAGGATTCGCCGGACATCGCCCAAGCCCGTTCGCGCGTGGAATCGGCGGAGCAATCCATTCGCGCCGCCACCGCGCAATCCGGCCTGAGCGTCAGCGGCAGCGCGCAGGTCGAGCGCCAGCGCCTCAGCGAAACCGGCCTGATCCCGCCGAAATTCCTCGGTTTCACCTGGTACAACCAGGGCGACATCGGCGTGCAGGCGCAATACGACTTCGACTTCTGGGGCAAGAAGCGCAACGCCATCGAAGGCGCCGTGGACCAGGCGCATGCGGCCGAAGCACAGCACAGCGCCGCAGCCCTGGCCATCCAGACCACCGTGGCCGACACCTATTTCGGCTGGCTCGCCGACCAGTCGCGCATCACCATCGCCAAGCAAGCGGTACAGACGGCCGAACAGCTGGAGCAGATCGCCGCGCTGCGCGTGAAGCAAGGCGTCGATCGCCCGGATACGCTGCAGTCGGCCAAGGCCCAGACGGCCTCCGCACGGCAGATGCTGGTGACCATCGAAAGCTCCGCGCGCATTCGACAGGCGGCGCTCGCCAGCCTGTGCGGCGTGTCGCCCGCGCAACTGCCGGCGCTGCAGCCACGCGCGTTGCCCAGCGTCACCACCGGCCTGCCCGACAATGTCGGCGTCGACCTGATCGCCCGCCGCCCCGACATCGCGGCCAGCCTGTGGCAAGTTGAAGCCGCATTGCGGCAAACCGATGTGGCGCGCGCGCAGTTCTTCCCGGACATCAGCATCAGCGCGATGGCGGGCCTGTCGAGCATTGATCTGGACAAGATGTTCAACTCGGGCAGCCGCGTGTTCGGTCTGACGCCCGCACTGCACCTGCCGATCTTCACCGGCGGCCTGCTGGAAGCGAACTACGACATCAGCAAGGCGCAATTGGAAGCGGCCGTGGCGCAGTACAACAGCACCGTGCTGAGCGCCGCCCGCGACGTCGCCACGCAAAGCCTCACCGCCGACCAGATCGAAGGACGCCGGCAGCAACAGGCGCGCGAGATCGCCGCCAACCAGCAGCTGCTCGCCACCGCGCAGTCGCGCGTGCAGCGCGGTGTGAGCGATCGCCGCGAAACGCTGAGCGCGCAGGCGCAGCTGCTGCAACAGCAGGACAGCGACGTGAGCCTGCAGGCCCAGGCGCTTTCCACCGATATCTCGCTGATCAAGGCACTGGGCGGCGGTTACCGCGCCAGCCTGCCGGAGCAGGCATCCAGCGAACGCCCCTCTTCCCCTTTGAACCTTTCCGGAGACGCCCCGAATGAGCGCCACTGATTCCGACGCCAACAAGAACGGCAACGACAGCGGCATGGCCGCGAAGGATCCGGCCAAGCGCCGCCGCGCGCTGCTGATCGTTGCCCTGGTTTTCATCCTCGCCGCCGCGACGTGGCTGCTGCTGTGGGTGTTCGTGTTCTCCACCCGCGAGAAGACCGACAACGCCTACGTCAACGGCAACCAGGTGGCGATTTCCGCGCAGGTGCCAGGCATCGTGGTGGCCATCCTCGCCGACGACACGCAGCGCGTGGAAGCCGGCCAAGTGCTGGTGAAGCTAGACAGCACCGACGCGGACGTGCGCCTGCAGCAGACCAGCAGCGCGCTCGCCCAGGCGGTTCGCCAAGTGCGACAGCAGACCGAATCGGCCAACAGCGCCGACGCCCAGGTGGCCCGCGCACGCGTGGACCTGAAGAAGGCCGAGGCCGACCTCGCGCGCAGCGCGCCGCTGATCGCCGCCCAGGCGGAAGCGCCGCAGAACGTGCAGCATCTGCGCGATGCGGTGGATCAGGCACGCGCCTCGCTGGATGCCGCCGTCGCTCAGGCCGCCGCCTCGCGCGCCGCCATCGAGGGCACGCAGATCGCCAACAATCCGGCGGTGGAACAGGCGCGCGCGAATTTCCGCTCGGCCTGGATCGCCGCCCAGCGCAACAACATCTATGCGCCGGTCACCGGTTACGTGGCGCAGCGCAGCGTGCAGGTGGGCAACAGCGTGCAGCCCGGCCAGCAGCTGATGAGCGTGGTGCCGCTGCACGACCTGTGGGTGGACGCCAACTTCAAGGAAAACCAGCTGCGTCATATCCGCGTGGGCCAGCCCGCCAAGGTCGAGGCCGACGTCTACGGTGGCAGCGTCGAGTTCCACGGCAAGGTGGTCGGCCTGGGCGCCGGCACCGGCAGCGTGTTCTCGCTGCTGCCGGCGCAGAACGCCACCGGCAACTGGATCAAGGTGGTGCAGCGCGTGCCGGTGCGCATCGCGCTCGACAACAAGGACCTGGACGACCATCCGCTGCGCGTGGGCCTGTCCACCGAGGTCACGGTGGACATCACCAACGACAAGGGCGCGATGAACGCCGCCCAGGGCAACGGCCAGCCAATCGCGCAGACCACGGTCTACGACCAGATGGCCAGCAAGGCCGACGAAGAGGCCGAGAAGATCATCAAGGCCAACCTCAGCCCCCGCGACGCGAACTGACGAGACGACGGGCACGCCGCCATGGCTGACAATTCCGCCGAAGAAAAAACCGCCGAAGGCTTGCCGCCTTTGCATGGCACCGCGCTGGTCCTGCTGACCATCGCGGTGGCGTTCAGCACCTTCATGGAGGTGCTGGACATGACCATCGTCAACGTGGCCGTGCCGCACATCGCCGGCAGCCTGGGCGTGAGCGCCAACGAAGGCACCTGGACGATCAGTTCGTATTCGCTGGCCAGCGCCATCATGCAGCCGCTGACCGGCTGGATCGCACGACGCTTCGGCGAAGTGAAGACCTTCGTGGTCTCCGTGGGCCTATTCGTGGTGTTCTCCATGATGTGCGGCCTAGCCACGTCGATGCCGATGCTGGTGTTCGCCCGCCTGATGCAGGGCGCCGGCTCCGGCCCGATGGTGGCGCTGTCGCTCACCCTGCTGCTGGCGAGCTACCCCAAGGCCAAGCAGGGCATCGCGCTGGCCCTGTGGGCCATGACCGTGGTGGTGGCGCCGATCTTCGGCCCCATCCTGGGCGGCTGGCTTACCGACAACTTCTCGTGGCCGTGGATCTTCTACATCAACCTGCCGGTGGGCGTGCTCGCGGGCGTGATCACCTGGACCTTGCTGCGCAAGCGCGAGACCAAGACGTTCCAGTCACCGATCGACGTGATCGGCCTGGTGCTGCTGGTGGCCGGCGTGGGCTGCCTGCAGTTCATGCTGGACAACGGCAACGACCATGACTGGTTCGCCTCCGGCCTGATCACCACGCTGGGCATCATCGCCCTGGTGTGCCTGACCTTCCTGGTGGTATGGGAGCTGCACGCCAAGCATCCGGTGGTCGATCTCACCCTGTTCAAGCAGCGCAACTTCACCGCGGGCGTGATCGCCCTGTCGCTGGGCATGTTCGCCTTCTTCGGCATCAACGTGGTGTTTCCGCTGTGGCTGCAGACCACGCTGGGCTACACGGCCACGTGGGCCGGCCTGGCCACCGCGCCGGTGGGCATCCTCGCCTTCCTGCTGTCGCCCGTGATCGGCCGCAACATGCAGAAGCTGGAATTGCGCGCGGTGGTGACGTTCGCCTTCGTGGTGTTCGCGGGCACCTCGTACTGGTTCTCCACCTTCGACAGCGGCGCGTCGTTCTCCACCCTGGTGCTGCCGCGCTTCGTGATGGGCGTGGCCATCCCCTGCTTCTTCATCCCGCTCAACCAGATCTACCTCTCGGGGCTGCCGGCGAACGAGATCGCCAGCGCCAGCGGCCTGGCCAACTTCTTCCGCACCCTGGGCTCCAGCGTGTCCACGGCGGTGACGGTGACGCTGTGGCAGCATCGCGGCATCCTGCACCACGCCACCCTGACCGAGAACGTCACGGGCGCCAGCCAGCCGGCCACGCAGATCGTGGGGCAGCTGACGCATGGCGGCCTGGGCCAGACCCAGGCGCTGGGCGTGGTGGATCAGCTGGTGAACAAGGAAGCCCTGACCCTGGCGGTGAACGACATCTTCCTGCTCTGCGCCGTGCTGTTCATCGTGCTGATCCCCGTGATCTGGCTGGCCAAGCCGCCGTTCGGCTCGGCGGGCGGCCCGGCGCACTGACCCTGCGTGCCGGATTGCACCCAATCCGGCACAAACCGGCAACAACAGGCATGTGGTTGATCTAACAGGAATTGCTGCAACTGACCAGTGCAGCAATGAATACCAGTTGGGCGACTGGTGCGGCGCAATACCTTCTGCTAGTTTGTGTGCATGGCACAAACGATCCGCATCATCAAGAAGTATCCGAACCGTCGGCTCTACGACACGGAAATCTCCAGCTACATCACGCTGGAAGAGGTCCGTCAGCTGGTGTTGGACGGCGAAACCTTCGAAGTCCGCGACGCCAAGAGCGGTGAAGACCTCACCCGCTCGGTCCTGTTGCAGATCATCTCCGAGCACGAGGAGAAGGGGCAGCCGATGCTGTCGCCCCAGCTGCTCAGCCAGATCATCCGCTTCTACGGCGACTCGCTGCAGGGTTTCATGGGCCCGTACCTGGAACGCAGCCTGCAGGTCTTCCTCGACCAGCAGCAGCAGTTCCGCACGCAACTCAACGCCTGCTCGGCCAGACGCCCTGGTCCATGCTCAACGACCTGACCGAGCGCAACATGGAAGCCTGGCGCAACATGCAGCGCGGGCTGCTGGACACGGCCACGCAGGCGACCACGCCGCCGCGCGGCACCACCACCAAGAAGCCGGGCTGAGCCAGCCCGCCGCGGTGGCCCGCATCGCGGGCCGCCTTTCCGTCTCATCCGCCGCTGCAGCACAACACGTGCTGCCCTGCGGCATGTGTACGAGTCCTTCACATGACGCATCACACTCGCGCACCGCGCGTCGCCCTCGTCACCGGCGGCATCGGCGGCCTGGGCACCGAAATCTGTCGCCAGCTGGCTCAGGCCGGCCGGCAGGTCATCGCCGTCGACCTGGGGAATCGCGAGGAACGGCTCGACGCCTTCCGGCGTGACACGGCCGATCTCGATGGTGCGGTGAAGTTCGAAGCCGCCGACGTCAGCCAGTTCGACAGCTGCGCCGAACTCATCGGCCGCGTCGAGCAGCAGCACGGCAGCGTGGACATCCTGGTGAACGCCGCCGGCATCACGCGCGACACCAGCCTGCGCAAGATGACGCCGCAGCAATGGCACGAGCTGATGCGCGTGAACCTGGACGGCGTGTTCAACATGTGCCGCAACGTGGTGGAAGGCATGAGCACGCGCGGCTTCGGCCGCATCGTGAACCTCAGCTCGGTCAACGGCCAGACCGGCCAGTTCGGCCAGACCAACTACTCCGCCGCCAAGGCCGGCGTGCACGGCTTCGGCATGGCGCTGGCGCGCGAGACGGCGCGCAAGGGCATCACGGTGAATACGGTGTCGCCCGGCTATTGCGATACCGCGCTGGTGGCCGCCGTGCCGCAGGACATCCGCGAGCAGATCATCGCCGACATTCCCGTCGGCCGCCTCGGCTCGCCGGGCGACATCGCCCGCGCCGTCGCCTTCCTCACCGCCGACGACGCCGGTTACATCACGGGAGCCAACCTGCCGGTCAATGGCGGGTACTTCATGAGTTTCTGACGAGGGGGCGGTCGCGGTACGCAACACCCTTCGCGCTCAGCTCGTCATCCCAGCGAAAGCTGGGATCCAGCGACTTTGAATGCGTGGAAAAAAGGCACTGGATCCCAGCTTTCGCTGGGATGACGGCCATGACATGCGCGGCACATCGCGCCATGCCGCACTGCGCATCGCCCCGCCCGCCCCGGACCCGCTACTCTTAGCGTTTTACGCGGTTGCCACCTACGCAGCGGGATTTCATGGCGAAGCACATCACCCTTATCGGCGGCGGCCTGGTCGGCGCCTTGCTGGCGCAGCAACTGGCGAAGCGGGGTTTCGCCGTCGACGTTTTCGAGAAGCGCGCCGATCCGCGCATCGCCGGCTTCACCGGTGGCCGCTCCATCAATCTTGCCCTGGCCGAGCGCGGCCTGCAGGCACTGCGCGAGGCGGGTCTCGCCGAGGATGTGCTCCAGCGCGCGGTGATGATGCGCGGCCGCATGGTGCACACGCGCGACGGCCGCTCCGGCCTGCAGCGCTACGGCGTGGACGACAGCGAGGTGATCTGGTCGGTCTCGCGTGGCGCGCTGAACATGCTGCTGCTGGACGCCGCCGAAACAGCCGGCGTGCATTTTCATTTCGGCCAGTCGCTGGCCAGCGCGGATTTCGACCGTGGCCGCATCCGCCTCGTCGACGAGCAAGGCGTGTCGCGCGAGCTCGATGCGCCCGTCGTCATCGGTGCCGATGGCGCGGGCTCCGCCCTGCGCGCGGCCATGAATGCCCATGCCCCCCTGGGCGAGCGCGTGGAATCGCTGGGCCACGGCTACAAGGAGCTGGAAATCCCGCCGGCTGGCGGGCTGCCCGCCGACCTGGTCGGGCGCAGCGGTGGGCACGACCAGTTCGCGCTGGAACCGCATGCGCTGCACATCTGGCCGCGCGGCGGCTACATGTGCATCGCCCTGCCCAATACCGAGGGCAGCTTCACCGTCACGCTGTTCCTGCCGGCGCATGGGCCGCACCCGAGCTTCGACACGCTGGGCGGCGCGGACAGCGCGCGTGCGTTCTTCGCGGAAGACTTCCCCGACCTGCTGCCGCTGATCCCCGATTTCGCCAACGACTACGACAGCCATCCCGTGGGCACGCTGTCCACGCTGTATCTGGACCGCTGGCATCTGGATGGACGCGCGCTGCTCGTCGGCGACGCCGCGCACGCCATCGTGCCCTTCCACGGCCAGGGCATGAACTGCGGCTTCGAGGACACCGTGGTGCTGGCCGCGCTGCTTGCCGAGGCGCCAGGCGACACCGGCGACGTGTTCGCCGAATTCCAGCGCATCCGCCAACCGAACAGCGACGCCATCGCCGCGATGGCGCTGGAAAACTACGTGGAGATGCGCGACTCGGTCGCCGACCCGCACTACCTTGCCAAGCGTGCGCTGGGCGCCCTGCTGGCCGAACGCGCGCCGGAACACTTCATGGCGCGCTACCGCATGGTCACCTTCACCCACCTGCCCTACGCCTACGCTTACGAGCGCGGCCGCGCGCAGGACGTGCTGCTGGATCAATTGCTGCGCGGCTCCGCCGACGCCACGGCGGTGGACCTGGGCGCCGCCGTCGACGCGCTTCGCGCCACGCTGCCGCCATTGCCCGATCTGCGGCATGGATGAGGCGCTGCTCGCCGCGTACCGGGCCACCGACTACCGGGTGCGCCTGCCACGCGGCGGCTGGGCCACCATCCGCATCGATCACGCCCTGCCACCCGCCTTGCTTG
>Ga0058700_1000373_pt1 | contig 21107 bp, 20 predicted proteins | sample AgamicAtAme_FD_71365 | JGI IMG/M metagenome (GOLD analysis project Ga0058700, IMG submission 71365) | Agave microbial communities from Guanajuato, Mexico - At.Am.e | ecosystem: Host-associated > Plants > Phyllosphere > Phylloplane/Leaf | place: Guanajuato, Mexico | collected 2012-06-07 | reverse complement strand
CGCTGGCCAGCGACACGATCCCCGATCGGCTGGCCGTGATCGGCTCGTCGGTGGTGGCCGTCGAACTCGCGCAGGCCTTTGCCCGGCTGGGCAGCAAGGTGACCATGCTGGCGCGCAGCACACTGTTCTTTCGCGAAGACCCCGCCATTGGCGAGGCCATCACGGCCGTGTTCCGCGCCGAAGGCATCGAAGTGCTGGACCACACCCAGGCCAGCCAGGTCGCCTATGAGGATGGGGAATTCGTGCTCACCACCGAACGCGGCGAACTGCATGCCGACCGGCTGTTGTTCGCCACCGGCCGCACCCCAAACACCCGCACGCTCAACCTCGACGCGGCCGGTGTGGTGGTCAATGCGCAAGGCGCCATCACCATCGACCACGCGATGCGCACTACCGTGCCGCACATCTATGCCGCCGGCGACTGCACTGACCAGCCGCAGTTCGTCTACGTCGCGGCGGCGGCCGGCACCCGCGCTGCAATCAACATGACGGGTGGCAACGCGACGCTGGATCTGACGGCGATGCCGGCGGTGGTGTTCACCGACCCGCAGATCGCCACCGTGGGCTACAGCGAAGCCGAAGCGCACCACGACGGTATCGAGACCGACAGCCGCACGCTGACGCTCGACAACGTGCCCCGGGCGCTGGTCAACTTCGACACGCGCGGTTTCATCAAGCTGGTTTCGGAGGCCGGTTCGGGACGACTGATCGGCGTGCAAGCGGTAGCCCCGGAAGCAGGCGAGCTGATCCAAACCGCAGTACTGGCGATTCGCAACCGCATGACGGTGCGAGAGTTGGCCGACCAGTTATTCCCCTACCTGACGATGGTCGAGGGGCTGAAACTCGCGGCACAAACCTTCACCAAGGACGTAAAGCAACTGTCCTGTTGCGCGGGGTAGTGGCTGGGCCTCTTACCTATGCTTCATCGGCTGAATCACAAATTCAGGCTGAAGCGCCGCCTCTTGCACAATGGGCTGAGGACTATTCGAAATACCCCTCTTCGAGTAGCCGCGCCAGCGTCGGGAGATAGGGGCCGTACTCGACCACGCGCGTGATCTTCTTCTTGCGCGTTGCCGCCGTGGTCATCCGCTGGAACACGAAGTCCGTGGTCATTGGGTCGTCGTCATCGACCAACACGGTTTCGATAACCGAGCCATCCTTGCGCGCCTTCTTGTCGTAGAGCATGCGCGCCCGAAGCACCTCGAAGCTGTAACCCCTGCCCATGCGGTTCATGTCTTTGGCCACTCGGTTGACTGACTCAGTATAGGCATTGGTAATCGGCTGCTCGAAGTAGGCGAAGATTTCGTCGTGCCAGTTGTGCACGGCGGTGGTCAGGTCCTTGAACGTGGCCGCCAATTCGGTCGGAATATTGGCCTGCCACTTCGCGCAGGCGGCTTCTGCTGCTGGGCGGGTCTTCTGATCCCAGATCGACAGAAATCCTTCCTTGAGCGCGTGGGCTTCGCTTAGGAGCGGGAACTGTTGGAACCATTCCCGCATCCGGTCCATATCTCTCCCTGTCAGGTCGTGCTGCCGCTTGAGCAGCAGGAACCGCTCGTCCTTGAGTTTGAGGCGCTGCCGGGTGGACAAATCCTTGCGAATGCGCTTGCGCAGCTTCTCCAGCGCGTCGTTCGCCATGCGCTGGATATGGAATCGATCGACCACGATCCGGGCCTGTGGCAGCGTGGCGCGCACCACCTGCCGATAAACGTGGTACATGTCCATCGCCACCCACTCGACCGAGTCCTTGTCCCGCAGGTCGCGGAAATAGGGCATCAACTCGGCTTTGGCCCGGCTGGGGCGGATATCGAACACGGTCTTGCGCTCGACGTTGGTGATCATGGCCCGGTACTGGCCGATGATCTTGAGCTCGTCGATACCCAGCACCCGCGGCGTCCGGAACTGGGTCTTGGCCTCGACCTCCTCGATGAAATCGTCGAAGACGTGGCGGACCGTCTTTTCGTCCACGGCTACTTCCCGGGCAAGGGCCGCAAAGGTCTTGGAGAAGGACTGGTCGCGGATATAACGCACCAGACGCGCCGTGGCTTGGCGTTTTCCATCAAGGTCCGCCACAGGCTCAAACAAGGTCTTGGTGCAGCTTGTACAGCGATAGCGACGGCGCTGGATGAAGATCACGACGGGTTTGCCGTGCGTCGGTGTGTCCTGAAACGACTGTTCCTGTGAGCCGTGACCATGCAGGCGTCCGGTCTTGCACAGCGGGCAGGTCACCCACTGATTGACGCCTTCGGCCTTGACGACGTAACTGTCCTCGCTGGTCAGGATTTCAAGCGTCTTCAGGCTTCGCAGCTGGAGAAAGTCCGTCACTCAGCACCTTGGGCGAACCCACACTGAAATCCGACTTTTACTCTAGCACATCCGCTCAGCCGTCCAACACCAAAATCCATTCTTTGAAAGTGATAGCTACAAAGACCCAAGGAGCCAGAACCCACACCAGATTCCGGATACCCAAAAGAAAGGCGCGTCGCCCCGAAGGACGATGCGCCGGGTTGTCGGCGTGCGATCAGTTCGCCGCCGGTGCAACCATCGACTGCAACTGCTCAATGACGCCGGGTTCGACGAACACGCACGGCTGGTTGGCTGCGATCGGCAAGTTGAACACGCGAGCGAACACCTCGCGTTTCAGGTGCGCCAGGCGACCCGTGCGATATGCCTGTTCGGGCTTTACGTTCGCACCGCCCGCCGGCGAGCCGCTGCGCTGCGGATCGCATTCGATGAGTGCGACAAAGCCATCGTCGGACAGCTTCTGGTGTTCGGCGCACAGGCCCCAGCCGGTGGCCGTGTGGTGCTCCATGCTCGCGCGCAGGCGGCGATCCAGCAGGATGGCGCCGGTGTCGAAGCGAACGCCGCAGACAAGGCAAACGTGTTGTTCAAGGGAAACGTGCGATTTGTCGTTCATGACGATCTCCGGTTGCACGGGCGGAATTGCCCGGAACCGTCGCCAGCACGGCGCAGCGCAAGCAGTCAGGGGGCAAAGCCGGCCGCCAGGACGCCAGCGCGCTATACGCGCGCAGCCCTTGACGGCGAGAACGCCGTGATACGGTGAAGGGAACAGCAAGACCGCCCCACACTCCGCCCGACAATCCGCAGTGCAAGTGGAGCGCGCAGGCCCGCGAGGGCCGAAGGCGTCAGGGATCAAAGCCGGATGGCCGCGACTCGGCACGAGGCGCGGGGCGAAGCCCGCGAGCCCGACGGCGGAACGCCGGGACGCACGAATGCTTTGAATGGAACTACTCTTTGTCCTTCCTGCGCTGCTCGATCCGCAATTGCGCTCGATGGGTAGCTTGCTGCAGTCGCTCCACCAACACGGCGCGCGGCGGCAAGCTGGTCAGGTATTCGGCGACATGGATGCCGGACTTGTCCAATTCCAGCAACTCGATCTGCTCGCGCTTCTTGCCGGTGCAAAGGATGATCCCCAGCGGCGAAGCTTCCTCCGGCTCCCGTTCGTACTTGTCGAGCCAGCGCAGGTAAAGCTCCATCTGCCCCTTGTAGGCGGCCTTGAAGTCTCCGATCTTCAACTCCACCGCTACCAGCCGCCGCAGCTTGCGGTTGTAAAACAGCAGGTCAAGGTGGAAATCATCGTCGTCGATCTGGATGCGCTTCTGTCGGGCCACGAAGCTGAAACCGGCGCCCAGCTCCAGCAAGAACGACTCCATTTCGCGGATGATCGCCGCCTCCAGATCGCCTTCCTGCCAGGTGTCCCGCAATCCCAGGAAGTCGAGGATGTACGGGTCGCGCATGACCAGGGCGGGCGACATGCGCTGCGCATCGCGCATCGTGGCCAGCTCCTTCGCGATCGTCTCGCCCGGCTTCTTGGATAGGGCCGTGCGTTCGTATAGCATCGAGTCGATGCGCTCGCGCAGCGTCCGCACGCTCCAGCGTTCGGCGCCTGCCATCTGCGCGTAGTAGTCCCGCTGGAGCGGGTCTTTCAGCGGGATGAGGGCGATGAAATGCGTCCAGCTCAATTGTCGTATCAGTGATACGACAATCTGCTCGTCGGGAAAGGTGGCGGCGAACTGCACCATACGGCGCAGGTTCTTGACCCCGAAACTGCTGCCGTATTCCTTCACCAACTGCGCCGCCAAGGTCAACACGACTTCCTCGCCGTAGTCGGCCCGCCGGCCCTCCAAGACTTGCGTGTGGATGCGCTGGCCGATGCGCCAGTAGAGCATCGTCAACTCGCTATTCACCGTCGAAGCGGCGCGCTGCCGCGCCGCCTCGATCAGTGTCCGAATGTCACTCAGCAATGCCGACGGCACTGCGGACGATGCCACGGATGACCGGCGCCCGTTCATGCCGCCCCCTCGGCCAGCTGGCGAGCGCCCGTAATGGCTTGGCGCCGGCTCGCCACCAGCTCGGCCGCATCGCGCACCGGCTTGTCCTCGGTGTGAACGTAGTGCATGAACATCGCCACGGTTTTGTGGCCCGTCAGCTTCATGCCTACCTTGGTCGGCACGCCAGAATTGGCAATGTCGGTCGTCGAGCGATGGCGGATGCCGTGCGTGCCGACATGTGGCACACCGGCGGCCTTGAGCACGCGCTTCCAGCCGCTGTAATGCTCGCCAAAGGTCAGGTGCTTGCTCGGGTCGTTGGGCGATGGCAGAACGTAAGGACAGCCTTCCCGACGCGGCGCTGTCGAAAGCAGCCGATAGGCTTCCGCGCTCATGGGCTTGGAAATGCCGCCGGTCTTGCTGTCGGGCCACACCACGCGCCGCTTCTCGAAATCCAGCCAGTCCCATTCGAGCGGGCAGATTTCGGAACGTCGCGCGGCGAACTCGAATTGCAGGCGGATCGCCAGCGGGATGACATAGTTTTCGAGCCCTTCCGCCTCCAGCTTCTCCAAGTGGCGGAAGATCAGTACCAGCTCGTCGTCCACGATGAGCCGGGTTTCCTTGCCAGGTGGGTACATCGGAACGTGCCGGCACGGGTTGGTGCCATCCGGTCGCAGGCCCCATACCTCTGCCATGTTGAACATCTTGCGCAGCACTCCGAAGGTGCGGTTGGCTTCGGCCGGCTTGTAGGCCAGTTTTTTCATCAGTGCCGCGATGTCGGGACGCTTTACGTCCTGCACCTTCATCCGGCCCATGATAGGGATGATGTTGCGGTTGATGACGCCCCAGTAGCCGCGCTGGGTGGTTGGCTTGTTGCGTTGCTTGGAGTAGTCCTCCATGAAGGTGTGGCAATACTCCTTCATGGTCGGTGCCTTGCGGGCGGCGGTCTTGGCCGCGCCGGGATCGCCGCCCCGGCGTACTTCGGCCAGCCAGTCCTGCGCCATGACGCGGGCCTGCTCGACGGTTAGTTCGCCGAACAGTCCCAGGGCGGGCTTGCGACGCTGGCCGGCGTTCGTACGGTACTGGAGCATGAACACCTTGCGACCCGCTGGAGTAATCTTGCAGAGGAAACCCGGCACGGCGGTATCTCGCAGTTCAACCGCCTGCGCTCGGGGCTGCGCCGCATCGACGGCGCTCTTGGTGAGTTTGATCTTTGCCATGCTGACTCCTCCGGCACCCCGGTTTCCAGGTGCCACGTGGGAGTCACGCGGGCGGAAGCCGGGTCAAGTTGCTGAAAGCACCGGCATAGGATGGACTGACCTAAGTCCTTGATAAACCTGCCACAGCGAGCCAGGTCGTAGTCCAGCGAAGTTCGGTGCTGGAGTCATCGTGAAACAAAAAAGGCCACGCATGGCGCAGCCTTTTCGTCGTCCGCCATGGGCTCACTCGGCGAGCGGCTACCGGCGGCTGCTTTCCTCGCCCTGAGTGGGGCGCAAGTTAAGCGGAATTACTTCATGCGGTAGGTGATGCGACCCTTGGTCAGGTCGTAGGGGGTCATCTCCACCTTCACCTTGTCGCCGGTGAGGATGCGGATGTAGTGCTTGCGCATGCGGCCGGAAATATGGGCCGTAATGACGTGGCCGTTTTCCAGCTGCACGCGGAACATGGTGTTGGGCAGGGTCTCCTGGACCGTGCCTTCCATTTCGATGACGTCGTCTTTGGCCATGCGTTCCGGTGGGGGCAGGGCAGCCGTCGTGGCCGCGTAAGCCGACGATTATGCCACGGAAGTTCGCGGGATGCTCTGTTCAGTTCAGGGAGCGTCCCAACCCGTTGATATCAAAGCCGCCGGAGGGGACGAACCGTGCGGCCTCAGCCGAAGTGCTCGTCGAGCTTGCGACGGATCTCCTGCTCGACCATGCCCTTCAGCGGCGCCAGCATCATGCCCAGTTCGGCCGTGACCTGGATGGCGTCGCTGCCGACGGCAATGCTGCCGTTCACGCCGGGACGGGCAAAGCGCAGGGTATCGCCCTGCCATTGCCCTTCCATGCCGAACTTCTCTTGCATGCGGGCCGCCACCTTGTCGACCACCGCGCGGGCCTCGGCCACGGAAAGCTGGTGCGGACGGCGGATGTCGATCTTGGGCATGGGCGGGTTTCTCCGGATACAAGACGGCCATGGTATGCCAGAAGGCGGACCGTAGGCTGACTGTCGTCCATCCCCGCGCTGGTGGCCTGAATCAGGCGCTTCAGCGGCGCTGATCCAGGCCGTTCGCGCGGAATGGATCAGAGCATCCTTAATTAATGGCGCAGGCATCTGCTAGAGTCCCGGCCGTCCATCGACTGGTTCACTGATGCGCATCGAGTTTCCCAATTCGCCCCGCGAGGATTTCCACTGGGACGGCCCTGCGTTGCGCGTCGGCAGTGCTCCGGACAACGACTTGATCCTGGCCGCGCATCAGGCCGGTGCCTACCACTTGCGCATCCAACTGGACCGCCGTGGCTGGGTGCTGCAGGTGCTTCCGCAAGGCAATCGCATCTACGTCAACGCGCGCCCGGTGCGTGAGAAGGCGTTGCTGCGCGCGGGCGACATCCTCAGCGTTGGCGATTGCCGCATGCTGCTGCGCGCGGATGAAGAGCCCGCGCACAACCTGCCTGTTACGGTGCCCGCCGAAGGCCGCTGCACCGTGGCCTTGCGCGCGGTGGCGGGGCCGCTTTCCGGCCGCGTCCTGTCGCTGCAGGAGAAGCTGGAACTGGGCCCGCACGGTCGTATTCCGCTGGAATTGCCGCAGGGCGAAACCGCGTCGCTGGCGGTGTTCTGGCGCGACGGCCAGCTGATGCTGGAAGCGGGGCAGCAATCGGCGCGTTATCCGTTGCGCGTGAACGGCGTACCCGTCACCCAGGCGGCCTTGCGGCCGGGCGACCAGATTGGCCTGGGCATGCATCGTTTCGTGGTCGACGCACCGGGGCTGGAGCCCGAACCGGAAATCGCGCCGCCCGAGCCCGAACGACAGCACTTGCCCGAAGAGGACGCCGGCCCGCGCGGCGAAGTCTGGTGGCTGATCGCCACGGCGGCGGTGTTGGCGCTGGGCATCGCGGTGGCTTTGCTGGTGCGTTTCTGAGGCGTCCCGCGGGCGATTTACCGACCTTCGCTCCTTGGTTGACCTTGCGTTGCTGCGACGCGGCATAATGCGGCGATCTTCCTGCCAAAGGCGTCGTCAGTGAGCAGACTCTGGAATTTCAGCGCCGGCCCGGCCGCGCTGCCGCAACCGGTACTCGAACGCGCCCAGCGCGAGCTGCTGGACTGGCAAGGTTGCGGTGCCTCGGTAATGGAGCTTTCCCATCGCGGCAAGCTGTTCATGGGGCTGGCGCAGCAGGCCGAGGCCGATCTGCGCGAGCTGCTGGCGATTCCCGAGAACTACGCCGTGCTGTTCCTGCAGGGCGGCGCCACCCAGCATTTCGCGCAGATCCCGATGAACCTGGCGGGCGAGGGCGACAGCGCCGATTACGTCGTCACCGGCCATTGGGGCGAGAAGGCCGCCAGCGAAGCGGCGCCGTACGTCAAGGTGAACGTGGCCGCGAGCAGCAAGGGCGAAAACTACCTGCGCCTGCCACCGCGCGATACCTGGCAGCTCGATCCGCGCGCGGCCTACGTGCATTACACGCCGAACGAGACCATCCACGGCGTGGAGTTCCATGACATTCCGCAGGTCGGCGACGTGCCCCTGGTGGCGGACATGTCCTCGGACATCCTCTCCGGCCCGATCGACGTATCGAAATTCGGCCTGATCTACGCCGGCGCGCAGAAGAACATCGGCCCGTCGGGCCTGGTGATCCTGATCGTTCGCCGCGACCTGCTCGAGCGCGCCACGCGCCCGATGGCGCGCATCTTCCGTTACGCCGACCACGCGGCGAACGATTCCATGCTCAACACGCCCAACACCTGGGGCTGGTATCTGGCGGGCTTGACCTTCCAGTGGCTCAAGGAGCAGGGCGGGCTGGCGGCGATGCGCGAGCGCAACGCGGCGAAGGCGGCGCTGCTGTACGACGCCATCGACGGCTCCGCCGGCTACTACCGCAACCCGATCGAACACGCGTCGCGCTCGCGCATGAATGTGCCCTTCACCTTGCACGACAGCGCGCTGGACGCGGACTTCCTCAAGGAGTCGGAAGCCGCCGGCCTGCTCGCGCTCAAGGGGCACAAGGCGATCGGCGGCATGCGTGCGTCGATCTACAACGCGGTGCCGCTGGAAGCGGTGCAGGCGCTGGTGAGCTTCATGCAGGATTTTGCCAAACGTCACGGATGAAACCGTTGCACGGTGGTGGGGTATCGGGGATAGTCCCTGGTTCCCCATTTGGACTTCTTTCCCTCCAAGCCGCACGACATGACCGACAAGAAATCCTCGCTTTCCGACGTGCGCGAGCGCATCGACAGCATCGACCAGCAGATCCAGCAGCTGATTTCCGAACGTGCCGGTTGGGCGCAGGAAGTGGCACGCGTCAAGGGCGAAGGGCTCTCGGCCATCGACTATTACCGGCCGGAGCGCGAAGCGCACGTGCTGCGCATGGTGGTGGATCGCAACCACGGGCCGCTGTCCGACGTGGAGATGGTGCGGCTGTTCCGCGAAATCATGTCCTCGTGTCTGGCGCAGGAAGATCCCCTCAAGGTGGGCTTCCTTGGCCCCGAAGGTACCTTCAGCGAGCAGGCGGTGCGCAAGCACTTCGGCCACGCCGCTTATGGCCTGCCGCTGGGCAGCATCGAGGAAGTGTTCCAGGAAGTGGCGGCGGGTCATGCCGATTTCGGCGTGGTGCCGGTGGAGAATTCCGGGCAGGGCATGATCCAGGTGACGCTGGACATGTTCCTCACCTCCGACGCCACCATCTGCGGCGAAGTGGAATTGCGCGTGCACCAGTGCCTGCATTCGCTGAACGGCAAGCTGGAAGGCATCAAGCGTGTGTATGCGCACGCGCAGTCGCTGCAGCAGTGCAAGACCTGGCTGCGGATCAACCTGCCGGGCGTGGAATGCGTGGCGGTGAGCAGCAATGCGGAGGCCGCGCGGCTGGCACGCCATGCGGATGACGTGGCCGCCATCGCCGGCGAAACGGCCGGTCGCGTGTATGGCCTCAAGACCGTGGCGCAGGCCATCGAGGATCGCGCGGACAACACCACGCGCTTCCTGGTCATCGGCCGCTCGCTGTTTCCGCCGTCGGGCAATGACCGCACGTCCCTGCTCATCACGGTGAACGACAAGCCGGGCGCGCTGTATCACGTGCTCAAACCGTTCGCCGAGCATGGCATCAGCCTCAACCGCATCGAATCCCGTCCGGCCCACTCGGGCAAGTGGCAGTACGCGTTCTTCATCGACGTGTCCGGCCACATCAACGACGAGCCGATGCAGGCCGCCATGAAGGAAATGGGCGAAGCCGCCGCGCAGGTGCGCGTGCTCGGCTCCTACCCGGTGGCGCTGCCCTGATATCTGCCGGGCCGCTGCTCGGCGGCCCATGGAGAAATTTCCGTGACCCGACTCGACTGGACCAGTCATCACGCCCGTGCGCTGAAAGGCAGCGTGCGCGTGCCCGGCGACAAATCCGTATCGCACCGCGCGCTGATGCTCGGCGCGCTGGCGGAAGGAACGTCCCATATCCGCGGTTTCCTCGAGGGCGAAGACACGCGCGCGACCGCCGCGGTGCTGCAACAGCTGGGCGTGCGCATCGATGCGCCGGCCGATGGCGAACGCGTGGTGCATGGCGTGGGCCTGCATGGCCTGCGTGGCACCACGGCGCTGCTGGATTGCGGCAACGCCGGCACCGGCATGCGCCTGCTGGCCGGGCTGCTGGCGGGGCAGGCATTCGACAGCACACTGGTGGGCGACGAATCGCTGTCCCGCCGCCCGATGCGCCGCGTCACCGATCCGCTCGCCCGCATGGGCGCGAAGATCGACACGCAGGAAGGGCTTCCGCCGCTGCGCATTCATGGCGGCCAGTCGCTCAGTGGCATTGCCTACACCTTGCCGGTGGCCAGTGCCCAGGTGAAATCGGCCTTGCTGCTTGCCGGGCTGTACGCGCAGGGGGCGACGGAAGTGATCGAGCCCCATCCGACGCGCGACTACACCGAGCGCATGCTGGCGGCCTTCGGCTGGCCCATCGACTTCGCTCCCGGTCGCGCACGGCTCACGGGTGGGCACACGCTGCGCGCCACCGACGTGGACGTGCCGGCGGATTTCTCCTCGGCGGCGTTCTTCCTGGTGGCCGGCAGCATCGTGCCCGGCTCCGAGCTGCGCCTGCCGGCCGTAGGCCTCAATCCGCGCCGCACGGGACTGCTGCAGGCTCTACGCCTGATGGGCGCGGACATCCGCGTGGAGAACGAGCGCGAGAGCGGCGGCGAGCCGGTGGGTGACCTGGTGGTGCGGCATGCGCCATTGCACGGTATCGAACTGCCCGAAGCGCTCGTGCCGGACATGATCGACGAATTCCCCGCGCTGTTCGTGGCGGCCACCGCCGCAACGGGCAAAACCGTGGTGCGTGGCGCGGCCGAACTGCGCGTGAAGGAATCGGATCGCCTGGCCACCATGGCGGCAGGGCTGCGCGCCTTGGGCGCCACCATCGACGAAGTGCCGGACGGCGCGACCATCGAAGGCGGCCGGCTGGGCGGCGGCACCATCGAAAGCCACGGCGATCACCGCATCGCCATGAGTTTTGCGGCCGCTGGTTTGATCGCGGACGGCCCGGTGCGGATCAACGACTGCGGCAACGTCGCCACGTCGTTTCCGGGTTTCCGGGAACTGGCGAACGGTTGCGGCTTCGACCTGCGCACGCTCTGACGATACGCAAGGGCGCGCGACGCTACTCGCCCGCCGACGGATGAGCCGCTACGCTTGCGGCTCCATCCCGAGGTCATCATGTCCGTCGCCACGCCTTCCTTCATCGTCGCCATTCCCGCCCGTTACGGCTCCACGCGCCTGCCGGCCAAGCCCCTGCGCGCGATCGCGGGCGTGCCGATGGTGGTGCGCGTGGCGCAGCGGGCGCTGGATGCTGGCGCCGCGCAGGTGGTGGTCGCCGTGGACGACCAGCGCATTGCCGATGCCTTGCAGGGGCAGGGCGTAGATGTGTGCATGACGCGCAGCGACCATGCCTCCGGCAGCGATCGCCTGGCCGAGTGCGCCGAGCACTATGGTTGGGTCGACGACGCCATCGTGGTGAATCTTCAGGGCGATGAGCCCTTCGCCCCGGCCGCTGGCATACGCGAAGTGGCACGGGCGTTGGCCGAGGACGACGCGCCGATGGCCACGCTGGCCACGCCCATCACCGAGGCCCACGAGCTGTTCGATCCGAACGTGGTCAAGCTGGTGCGTTCGGCCACGGGACGCGCGCTGTATTTCAGCCGTGCGCCGGCGCCGTGGGCGCGCGATGCCTTTGCGCTCGATAGGCACGTATTGCCGCCGAACGTGCCGTTCCTGCGCCATATTGGCATCTATGCCTACCGCGCGGGCTTCCTGAAGCGCTATACGACGCTGGAGCGCACGCCGCTGGAACAGGCCGAATCGCTGGAGCAGCTGCGCGTGCTCGAGCACGGATTTCCCATCGCCGCCCGACTGACGCCGGAACCGTTTCCGCCGGGCATCGATACCGAGGCCGACCTGGAGCGCGCGGAGCGCTGGCTGGCCGCGCGCTGAGCAGTCAGCGCCGGCGGCGCACCAGCATCACGAACAGGCCGCCAAGCGCCAGTCCAACCACCAGCCCGATGCCGGCGCCCCACAGGGCGCCGTTGGTGCCGGCGACGGCGCGGCCGATAAAGAAGCCGAGCACGAACAGGATGGGAAGCGGCAGGCAGCCCATGGTCGGTGGCGGATTCCCTCGCTGCGCGTTGGCGGCTGAGCGTGTCAGGCCAAGGCGAAGCGGATTACTTGTTGAAGGTGATCGGGACCTGCACGTAGCCCTCGGCCGGCACGCCCTGCTTGATGGCGGGCTTGTACGACCAGCCCTTCACGGTGCGGATGGCCTCATCGTCCAGCGCCTTGGCGCCGGAGGACATCATCACGTGAAACGACTTGGCCTTGCCGTCGGCACCGACCTGCACCATCACCACCACCGTGCCCGAGGCGCCGGCGTTCTTCATGGCGGCGGAATAGCGCGGCTGAGGCTGCGGCTTGTCGTCGTCGACGCTGGCCGGCTGGTCGGCGGATGCGCTGTCGGCATGGCTGGCAGCGGTCGAGGCGGCCGCCGGCGCGGCTGCGTTCTGCGCCTCGGTGTCCGCGATGGCGGACTGGCTCAGGATGATTGCGGCAACGCAGGCCGCTGTCGTCATCAGCTTGCTCTTCACGTCCTTCCTCCCTGTTAGCCGCCCAAGCATAGTCGGGCCGCGCGTATCGCAACAATCGTGTCCTACGGCACACGGTCGGGGCTTGATAGCGCGCCCGCGTGCAGCCATAACGTTGGACTGGCCTCCGCACGGGTGCGGCGCCGTGCCGACCCTGCGCTCCTGTCCGGCTCCGAAAGAGACCTTGCCTCCGATGAATGCCAGCGAAAATCCGTCGATCTTGTTCGTCTGCCTGGGAAACATATGCCGTTCCCCGCTGGTGGAGGCCGTGGCGCGCCAGCGCGGGGCCGCGGCGGGCCTGACGTTGACGCTGGCCTCCTGCGGCACGGGGCGCTGGCACGTGGGCAAGGGCGCGGACCCGCGCATGGTGCGAGCCGCGGCCGATGCGGGGTACGACCTTTCGCCCCATCGGGCGCGCCAGGTACAGCCTTCCGATTTCGAGCAGTTCGACTGGGTGCTGGCCATGGACCGCGACAACCTGGAGGCCCTTGAGCAACTGCGGCGCGGGCGCGGCGCGCAAGCCACCCTGTTCCTGCCCTGGGCCGGCGTGACGGGCCTGGATGAATTTCCCGATCCGTACTTCGGCACCGAGCACGGCTTCCGTGACGCCGTGAGGCTGGCGGAGCAGGGCGTGGATGGCCTGATCGCGCGCCTGCGGCGCCAGTGAACGGATAGAATGGCGTGATGCAGTCCACTCCGCCGCAGGCCTTCGATGGCAAGGCTTTCGTAAAGACCCTCACCACCTCGCCCGGCGTCTATCGTTATTTCGACGAGGAAGGCGACCTGCTGTACGTCGGCAAGGCCGGCAACCTGAAGAAGCGCGTCGGCAGCTATTTCCTCAAGCCGCGCATGGAGCCGCGCATCGCGGCGATGGTGTCGCAGATCGCGCGCGCCGAGATCACGGTGACGCGCACCGAGGGCGAGGCGCTGCTGCTGGAATCGCAGCTGATCAAGTCGCTCAAGCCGCGCTACAACATCCTGCTGCGCGATGACAAAAGCTACCCGTACATCTATCTGTCGGGCGGCGAGGATTATCCGCGGCTGGCCTTCCACCGCGGCGCGCGCAACATGCCCGGGCGCTATTTCGGACCGTACCCCAGCACCTTCGCCGTGCGCGAAAGCCTCAACCTGATGCAGAAGCTGTTCAAGGTCCGCCAGTGCGAGGACAGCTATTTCAGGAACCGCTCGCGCCCGTGCCTGCAGCACCAGATCGGCCGGTGCACCGCGCCGTGCGTGCAGCTCATCACGGTGGACGACTACCGCAACGACGTGCGCCACGCGGAGATGTTCCTCGAAGGGCGCAGCAGCGCGGTGATCGACGAGCTGGCCAGCCAGATGGAGCAGGCCAGCAAATCACTGGAGTTCGAACGCGCGGCCTCGCTGCGCGACCAGGTGGCGGCCTTGCGCAAACTGCAGGCGGAACATCACGTGCAGGGCGCCAGCGCCGACATGGACGTGCTGGCCTGCCGCATCGAAGCGGGCCTGGCCTGCGTGAGCGTGCTGTTCTTCCGCAACGGCATCAGCCTGGGTACGCGCGACTTTTTCCCACGCCTGCCGCTGGATGCCGAGCCCGCCGACGTGCTGGAACAGTTCATCGCGCAGTACTACCTCGACCGCCCGGTGCCGCGCGAACTGATTCTTGGCGAGACGTTGCCGAGCCAGCAGATCCTGGGCGAGATGCTGGCGCAGCAATCCGGTCACGCGGTCGAGCTGAAATCGAGCGTGCGCGGCGAGCGTGCGCGCTTCCTGCAGATGGCGGAACGCAATGCCCAGGCTTCGCTCACCGCCAAGCTGGCCAGCCGCCAGACGCTGGGCGCGCGCTTCGACGATCTGCAGAAGCTGCTGGAATTGAGCGAGCCGCCGCGCCGCATCGAGTGTTTCGACATCAGCCATACGCAGGGCGAACTGACGGTGGCGTCGTGCGTGGTGTTCGGGCCGGAGGGGCCGGAGAAGTCGCACTACCGCCGTTTCAACATCACCGGCATCACGCCGGGCGATGACTACGCGGCCATGCACCAGGCCCTGGTCCGGCGCTTCCGCAAGGTCGCCGAGGGCGAAGGCGCCAAGCCCGACGTGCTGCTGATCGACGGCGGCGGCGGGCAGGTGGCCCAGGCGCTGGACGTGCTGCGGGAGCTTGGCGTGACGGGCATCCACGTGGTCGGCGTGGCGAAGGGGCCGGGCCGCCGTGCGGGTGAGGAAACGCTGGTGCTGGCCGATTCCGGCCGCAACCTGCATCCCGGTCCGGCATCGCCGGCCCTGCACCTGGTGGCGGCCGTGCGCGACGAGGCGCATCGCTTCGCCATCACCGGGCACCGCAAGCGCCGCGAGAAGGCGCGTGAACGCAGCGTGCTCGAGGACGTCCAGGGCGTCGGCGCGCGTCGCCGGTCGGCTTTGCTAAAGGCCTTTGGCGGCCTGGCCGGCGTGGAGGCGGCGGGCGTGGAAGAGCTGACCCGCGTGAAAGGCATTGATCGCGGGCTGGCCGAACGCATTTATGCTGCACTCCATGGCTGACCGGCGCGCACGCGCACGCGGCATGTCATTCCGGCGAAAGCCGAAATCACGCATGATCGAGGGCAGGGCAACAGCCGATTCGATGATGGCCGATTCACCCTGCTGACTGCTTCGACCCGGAAAGGATTTATGCGCATCAACCTGCCCACCTGGCTGACCCTGTTCCGCGTGCTGCTGTTGCCGGTCATGGTGGTGGTGTTCTATTGGCAGTTTCCGGGCCACAACATCACTGCAGCCATCGTGTTCCTGCTGGCCGCCATCACGGACTGGCTGGACGGCTACCTGGCCCGGCGCATGAACCTCACCTCGGCGTTCGGGGCCTTTCTGGATCCGGTGGCCGACAAGCTGATGGTGGCGGTCACCCTGTTCCTGCTGGTGGAGACCCACCGCGGCGGCTGGCCGGGCATCCTGATGGCGGTGACGGCGGCGATCATCGTGGGACGCGAGATCAGCGTCTCGGCCCTGCGTGAATGGATGGCCGAGATCGGCATGCGCTCGACGGTCAGGGTGGCCTTCATCGGCAAGCTGAAGACGGCCATGCAGATGGTGGCCCTGGTGGTGCTGATCGTGCAGCACGAAAAGAGCGCCGAGGCGCTGCGCCTGTACCACATCGGCGAGGGCCTGCTGGTCATCGCCGGCATACTCACCATCTGGTCGGGCCTGTACTACCTGCGAGCCGCCTGGCCTAGCCTGCAGGGTGACGGGACGGGCCGCCCGCTGCCCCGCGGCGAAGACTGAACTTCTTTGTGACAGGTGCTTGACGGCCGCGCATTACCCATTACAATGCGCGACTCCGATGCGGGAATAGCTCAGTTGGTAGAGCACGACCTTGCCAAGGTCGGGGTCGCGAGTTCGAGTCTCGTTTCCCGCTCCACATTCGATGGATCGAAGCATCGCGGTCCACCAAAGAAGCAGCTTTGATGGCTGCTTTTTTGTTGCCTGAAAGAAAGGCACCGAAGCCATGTAAGGTTTTCGATGCGCCGAGGGACTCTCCGAACCCGCTTACGAAAGGAGATCGTCCCATGGCAGCCGTCCTCGAAAGCCCCGCCCTGGCTGTACCGGCGCGCAGAGTGGCCCACTGATCCCGCGCGGTGGCAGGCCGATCCCAAACTCAAGCTGATACTGGTGCTGCAATTTGCCGTGAATGGACCGTTGGTGGCTGCGATCCTCGCGTTTTGCATCTGGTACATCAGGCGCCAGCGTGCGGGCTGCGTGAATCCGCACGCTGGCTCCTGTGTCAGTGGGTGAGCTTGCGATGCTCGATGGCCTGCTTCCGGTAGAACGGATAACAGATGCCCAGGCACACGAACCACACGGGCGTATAGATCAGGCCCTGCAAGGTGTCTTCCTTCTGCGCGAACACCCATAGCACGAAGGCGAAGAAGGCCAGTACCAGCCAGCACATGAGCACGCCGCCGGGCATCTTGAAGATCGATGCGGCATGGCGCTCCGGGTGCAGTTTCCGGTAGCGCATGTAGGCGATCATGATCAGCGACCACACGAAGATGAAGCAGATGCTGGAAATGGTGGTGACGATGGTGAAGACCTTCATGACGTCGCCTTCCTGGTAGAGCAGGAAGACGCCGATGAAGAGCAGTGCGCAGGAGTAGGCCAGGCCGTTGGCCGGCACGTTGGCGTTGCTGAGCTTGGCGAACGGACGCGGCCCGAGCTTGCCGGCGGAAAGGCCGTAGAGCATGCGTCCTGTCGAATAGATGCCGCTGTTGGCCGACGAGGTGGCCGAGGTGAGCACCACGAAATTGATCAGGCTGGCGGCAATCGGAATGCCGATCAGCATGAACAGGTTGACGAAGGGGCTGCGGTCCGGCGCCACCTGGTTCCAGGGCGTCACCGTCATGATCACCAGCAGGGCGAGCACGTAGAACACGATCACGCGGATCGGGATGGAGTTGATGGCCTTGGGCAGCGTCCTTTCCGGATCGCGCGCCTCGGCCGACGCGGTGCCGACCAGCTCGATGCCGACGAAGGCGAATACCGCGATCTGGAACGCCGCCATGAATCCGCTGCCGCCATGCGGGAACCAGCCGCCGTGGGTCCACAGGTTGGAGACCGCGGCCTTGGCGCCCGAGGGCGAGGTGAAGCCGATGGCGATCAGTACGATGCCGATGGCGATGAGCGCCACGATGGCGATGATCTTGACCAGCGCGAACCAGAACTCCATTTCGCCGAACAGTTTCACCGTCAGCAGGTTCAGGCTGAGCAACAGCCCGATGCATACCGCGCCGGGCAGCCACAGTGGAACGTGCGGCGCCCAGAACTGGATATAGCCCGTGATGGCCGCCACGTCTGCGATGCCGGTGACTACCCAGCAGAACCAGTAGGTCCAGCCGGTGAAGAAGCCGGCGCAGGGGCCCAGCAGGTCGTAGTTGAAATCGACGAACGACTTGTAGTGCAGGTTGGACAGCAGCAGCTCGCCCATCGCGCGCATCATGAAGAACAGCACGCTGCCGATGATGGCGTAGGCGAAGATCACGGAGGGGCCCGCCAGGCTGATGGTCTTGCCCGAGCCCATGAACAGGCCGGTGCCGATGGCGCCGCCAATGGCGATCAGCTGTAGGTGGCGGTTGCGCAGGTTGCGCTGCAGGTGGTGCTCGCTGCCTTGCGCGGCAACGGCGGTCTCGTGGTTCTGCATCGGCGGTCCGGTCCCCTCGGAGGCGTGGCGAAGGGGCCATCCTAAATGATTTCGCGACCGGGCTAACCCGCGAGGGCTACTGCGCGTCGTGGAAAATCACGCCCAGCGTATGGCGCTGCCCCTCGCGGACCCGGCTGACACCGTGCCGCATCGCCACGCGGTAGGTGCCGCGCGTGCCGTGGACGGGCCGTTGGTTGACTGCGAAGATCACCGCGTCGCCCTGGCGCAACGGAACCACTTCGATGCGCGACTGCATGCGCGGGCGTTGCTCGGTCAACACGAATTCGCCGCCGCTGAAATCGCGTCCGGGTTCGGAAAGCAAGATGGCCACCTGCAGCGGAAATACGTGCTCGCCGTACAGATCCTGGTGCAGGCAGTTGTAGTCGCCGGGGCCGTAGCGCAGCAGCAGCGGAGTGGGGCGCCGCTGCTCCGCGGCATGGCAGCGGGCGAGGAAGATGTCGAGCGAGTCGGGAAAGCGGGCGTCGATGCCCAATTGCGCATTCCACGCGTTCGCTACGACCGCAAGGTGCGGATAGATCCGCGTGCGCAGCCGTTGCACGAGTGCAGGGAGCGGATAGGCAAAGTACTTGTACTCGCCGCGTCCGAAGCCATGCCGGGTCATCACCACGCGGCTGCGGAAACCTTGCTCCTGCGCGTACAGCGCCGATATCGCGACGCACGCATCGGGTTCCAGCAAGCCGGGGAGCACGGCGTTGCCCGAGGCGTTCAATTGCTCGGCAACCGCGAGCCAGTCGCAGTCATGCAGGCGTTGATCGAGCGGATGCGTGGTGGATGTCGTGATCATGCGAAGGCCAGGGTATACACACGATCAGCATGCCCAACGCATACGGACGAAGCCATCCGATTCTTGCGCCGCATTGCGTAACGGCTCGAGCAGGCGATTACCAGATCAGGTCGTCCGGCACCTTGAACTGGCTGTAGAACTCGTCGTCCTCGCTGGCCGGCTTGCTGTCCGTGGCCTTGCCGTGATCCAGCACGATCAGCGTCGCGTCGCGCTCGCGGATCTTGTCGGCAGCGCCACGTGGCAGCAGTTCGTAGCCATCGCCCGAGCGCACGAGTACCAGGATGCCCTTGGCCAACTGCGTGCGCAGGGTGTCATTCACCAGCATGCTGTGGATCTTGTCCCCATCGGTGAAGCGGTAGCTGATCTCGCCTTCGCGCTTGACCTTGTTGGCGTCGATGATCTGGCGCACTTGTGCGGCGATTTCGCGCGCCTGTGCCTGCGCGTTGCGCTCGGCGGCCAGGGCGCGGTCACGCTCGGCCTTTTCGGCCTGCAGTCGCTGGGCGTCGATCTTCTCCGCGCTGTCTGGCGTCGCGCCCTTGCCCTGGCGCTGCTTGGCCTGCTCGCGCGCGATCTGGTCGACCTTGCCCTTCTTGGCGAGACCGGCCTTGAGTAGTTGTTCCTGCAGAGGGTTGCGCATGGAAAGGTCCGTAAAGCGTGACTGGCGATTGTAGCGCCGTTCCGCGTTGGCCTCCGAGCCCGCTCAGCGCCGGCGAGACCGCGCGTGGCATCATGACCACGGCAGGGCGCGGGCGCCCGCAGGAAAGGACAGGCCGTGATACCGAACTTCTCCGATCATTCCGCCAACGAGCGTACCTACCTGGCCTGGGTGCGCACCGCGATTTCGGTGATGGCGTTCGGCTTTCTACTGGAGCGTTTCGACATCTTCCTGCTGTTCACCACGCGAGCCTCCGAACACGTGGCCGAGGGGCTCCGCACGCGCGCCTCGCAATGGCTGGGCCTGGGCCTGCTGCTGGTGGGCGCGCTGATGATCGTGGGCGCCACGCTGCGCTTCTATCGCAACCGGCGCGCCATCGAGTCGGCGACGCCCGCGATGTATGGCGATTCGTGGGTGGCGCGGGCGATGGCTGTATTGCTGGTGTTGATGGCGATTTTCCTTACGGGGTATGTGGCGAGGCAGATCGCGGCGTTGAGTTGATGCAGGAGGCATCAATACCCCTCACCGTCATGAGTGTTCCTCATCGTCAATGTCCCTCACCGTCATTCCCGCGAAAGCGGGAATCCAGTGCCTTTATGACATGACGCAGAAAAGCAAAGACGCTGGATTCCCGCCTTCGCGGGAATGACGGTGAGGGGAAATGAAGCGGTGAGGATTGGGCGAAAAAAAAGCGCCGTATCGCTACGGCGCTTTTCCATTTCCACGGGTGGCCTTTCGATCAGAGCGCCTCAAACACACCCGCCGCACCCATGCCGGTGCCGATGCACATGGTCACCATGCCGTACTTCTGCTTGCGGCGGCGCATGCCGTGCAGCAGCGTGGCGGCGCGGATGGCGCCCGTGGCGCCCAGCGGGTGGCCCAGGGCGATGGCGCCGCCCAGCGGATTCACCTTGGCCGGGTCGAGGCCGAGGTCGCCGATCACCGCGAGCGCCTGTGCGGCGAAGGCTTCGTTCAGTTCGATCCAGTCCAGCTGATCCTGGGTCAGGCCGACCTGCTTGAGTGCCTTCGGAATGGCTTCCTTCGGACCGATGCCCATGACCTCGGGCTTCACGCCCGCCACCGAGTAGCCGACGAAGCGGCCGATCGGGGTGAGGTTGAACTCCTTGATCGCCTTTTCGCTGGCAAGGAGCAGGGCGCCCGCGCCGTCGGACATCTGCGAGGAGTTGCCGGCCGTCACCGAGCCGCCGAACTTGTCGTTGCGGAACACCGTGCGCAGCTTGGACAGCACTTCCAGCGTGGTGCCGGCGCGCGGGCCTTCGTCGGTGTCGATCACGCGGCTGTCGGTGGTGATGCCGCGCGTGGCGAGGTCGGGGTAGTGGTCATCCAGCTGGAACGGGGTGATCTCGTCCTTGAACTCGCCGGCGGCGATGGCGGCCAGCGCGCGGCGGTGGCTTTCCACGGCGAACGCATCCTGCTGCTCGCGCGTGACCTTCCACTGCTCGGCCACCTTCTCGGCGGTGATGCCCATGCCGTAGGCGATGGCCACGTCTTCCTTGTTGGCGAAGATGGCGGGATTCATCGCCACCTTGTGGCCCATCATCGGCACCATGCTCATGCTTTCGGTGCCGGCGGCGATCATCAGGTCGGCCACGCCGAGCTGGATGCGGTCGGCCGCCATGGCGATGGCCTGCACGCCCGACGAGCAGAAGCGGTTGATGGTGACGCCCGGCACCGTGTAGGGCAGGCCGGCGAGCAGGGCGCCGATGCGGGCGACGTTCATGCCTTGCTCGGCTTCGGGCATGGCGCAGCCGACGATCACGTCTTCGATGCGATGCGGGTCGATGCCCGGCGCCTGCGCCATCACGGCGCGGATCACATGGGCGAGCATGTCGTCCGGACGGGTGTTGCGGAACACGCCGCGCGGCG
>Ga0058700_1000364_pt1 | contig 21317 bp, 24 predicted proteins | sample AgamicAtAme_FD_71365 | JGI IMG/M metagenome (GOLD analysis project Ga0058700, IMG submission 71365) | Agave microbial communities from Guanajuato, Mexico - At.Am.e | ecosystem: Host-associated > Plants > Phyllosphere > Phylloplane/Leaf | place: Guanajuato, Mexico | collected 2012-06-07 | reverse complement strand
AGCAGCCCCGGCACCCGCGCGCGCGGCCCGTGCGCCCTCGCCAGCAGCCTGTGTGCGGCACCTGCGCCATGCGCCCGCAGGCGCAGCGCAGCTCCAGCCACCAGCCGGGGTCCACCAGGTCCAAGGTCGCGTCCGGCACGAACGGCGGCGGGTCGGCATCCGGCACGGCTCGCTCCCTGGGTCGGGGAAGCGAGCCTGCACGAGAACAAATGCGGAACTCAATCTTTTTGTTCGGCCCGCGGTGTGCCTGGGTGCTTAGGCGGCGTTCACGCCGGGTTCGGCCCGCCGCTCTCGGCCGGCGCCGGTGCGTGTTCGGCCAGCAGCTCCGGGCCGTTGTTGCGGGGCGTGTTCACCGCCTTGCCCACCGGCCAGAACCGCAGCAGGTCGTCGGGGGCAGGCCGCATCAGCGCGGCCGGATCGTCGCCCTCCAGCCACTCCGCCCAATCGCCCGGCGCCAGGATCACCGGCATCCGGTCGTGGACGGCGCGCATGGATTCGTTGGCCTCGGTGGTGACGATGGCGAAGGTGCGAACGATCTCGTCGCCTTCTCCCCGCCAGCTCTCCCAGATGCCGGCGAAGGCCATGGCCTCGCCCGAGCGCGGCGCTATGGCCATGGGCCACTTGCCGCCGGGCTCGGCCTTCCACTCGTAGAAGGCGACGGCCGGCACCAGGCAGCGGCGCTTGGCGTAGGCGTCGCGGAACATGCCGTTGGTCGCCACCGTCTCGGCGCGGGCGTTGATCGGCTCCCGCGCGCCCTTCTCGGCCTTGGCCCAGCGGGGCCGCAGCCCCCAGCGCAGCGGGTCCAGGTGCCGCTCGCCGGTGTCGGGGTGGCGCCGGACCACGGGCGCCGATTGGGTGGGCGCGACGTTCCAGGACGGCGCGAGGTTGGGGAGCGGGCCGGTCGTGCGGAACAGCTCCCGCATCGCGTCGGCGGGCATGGTCTGGACGTAGCGGCCGCACATGCGGGGAGGATACCGCGGCGCCCGCCGCGCGGTCATCATCGCGCGGCGGAGCGGGGCGGCGCAGAGGCGCGTGGACGCGCGCCGTGCCGCGCTCACCGGGAAGCCACCACCACCGCGCCAACGCGGCACGCCACCGCGCGCGGCGGCCGCGCCAGCCCGGCGGCCGGTGCGGGTGGCCGGCGGGGCGCCGGTCGTCGCTGCGCCACCCGCCCTTGCCGCTGTTGCGGCCGTTCGGGCCGCAGAGGACCTGGAGGTTGCGGACGGCCGGGGCGAGGCTTTCAGCAGCTGGCCACCTCGGCAGCACGACAGGCTGCTACTTTCCCTCGCTGCCCTCGGCCGAGGCGGCGGTGGGCGGACCGTGCGCGGTCGTCACGCCAGCACGGCGACCGCGCTCGCGACCAGCAGGGTGCCGGCCAGGGCGAGGTTGACGGCCCGCGACGCCCGGGGGTCGCGCAGCACGCGGGAGAGCGCGGCGCCGGCCAGCAGCCAGCCGAGGTGGACGAGGACGACCATCCCGGCCAGCACCGCGGTCTTCGCCGCCGCTTCCGCGGCGGGCGGGAGGCCCTCCAGCCGCGATCCCGCGAACACGGCGGCGATCGCCAGGTACGCCTTGGGGTTGGCGGCCGCCAGCAGCAGCCCGCCGCCGACCGACGGCGCGGGCGCGGTCGGGGCCTCGCGCGGGAGCGGCGGCGCCCGCGCGATCCGGACCGCCAGGTAGGCGACGTAAGCGGCCGACACCGCCGCCAGCGCGGGCGCCAGGCGCGGCACCGACAGCACCGCCGCGGAGACCCCCGTGGCGACGGCGAGCAGGACCGCGGTCGTGCCCAGGATCAGCCCGAGCGTGTAGCCGAGCGAGCGGCGGAGCCCGTAGGCGGCGCCCACCGCCGTCACGCTGACCGTGGACGGGCCCGGGCTGCCCATGAGCGCGGCCGAAGCCAGGAGCAGCGTCCAGAGGCCCGAGAGGGGGGCGGCCTGCCCGTCCATCGCCGATCCTGTAGCCTGTTCGGATGACGGGGGACCTTCCCGGAGGCGGCCGCGGGCGTCTTGAAGGGTTGTGCGGCGACGCGCCGGCGGCCGCCGCGCGCATCCGCACGGCCCCGGGCGACGGGGGCGGGGTCGAGCGCCTGGAGGCCCGCTTCGCCGCCGGCCGCGCCTTCGCGCCGCACCGCCACGACACCTACGCGGTCGGCGTCACCCTCTCGGGCGTCCAGGCCTTCCGCTACCGCGGCGTCCTCCGGCGCTGCCTGCCGGGCCAGTGCCACGCCCTGCACCCGGACGAACAGCACGACGGCGCGGCCGGCGGCGAGGACGGCTTCGCCTACCGCATCGCCTACCTCGACCCGGCCCTGGTGCGGCGGTCCCTGGGCGGACGGGGCCCGCTGCCCTTCGTCGCGGACCCGGTGCTCGACCTGACCGGCGCGCAGCGCGCCCGGCTGGCCGCCGCGTGGGACATGGAGCGCCCGCTGGACGAGGTCGGCCGGGTCGATGCCGTCGTCGCCATCGCCGACCTGCTCGCGGCGGCGGCTTCGGGCGCTCCGGCCCGTCCGGGCACGCTCCCCCTCCGCGCGCTGTGGGCCGTCCGGGAGCTGATCGCCGCCGATCCGGCGGCGTGGCCGTCGGCCGCGGCGCTGGAACGCCTGTCGGGCCTGGACCGCTGGACGCTCGCGCGCGGGTTCAGGGCGGCGTTCGGCACCAGCCCCAGCCGCTTCCGCACGATGCGGCAGCTGGACCGAGCCCGCCGGCTGATCGCGGGCGGGGCGCCCCTCGCCGGGGCCGCGGCGGCCGCCGGCTTCGCGGACCAGAGCCACCTGGCGCGGCGGTTCAAGCGCGCCTACGGCCTCACCCCGGGCCGGTGGGCCGCCGCGGCGGCGGCGCGGAGCCGGCCCGCCGCGGCGGCGGAGGCCGCCGCCGCGTGCGGACGGGGCGCCCTACGTTCCGGACGGCCGGACGGATGCGCGCGCCGCGCGAAATAAAGCCGCCGCCCGCGCCGGCGGAAACCGCCGCATTCGTTTGTTATTAGAAACAAACACTGGTATCGGTCCCGGCGCCGCGGCCCCTCCCGGCCTCCGCGACGCGAACCGGACCAGCCGCCATGACCCGCGCCGCCGACGCCGCCCCGACCGTGCTCGTCATCGAGGACGAGGCGCTGATCGCGCTCCTCGTGGAAAGCGTCCTGGCCGGCGCGGGCTACCGGACGGAGCGCGCCCGGGATTGGCGCCCCGCCGCCCCGGGCGCGGAACCCAGGGCCGTGGTGGTGGACCTCCGCCTCGGCGGCGGCCTGGACGGGCGCGACGTGGTGCGCCGGCTGCGGCGGGAGCGCCCCGGCCTGCCGGTGGTGGTGCTCACGGGCTTCGGCGCCGGCGCGCCCGAGGCGGACCTCCGCGGGCTGGGCGGCCCGACCGTGCGGCTGCACAAGCCCCACGACTTGGACGATCTGCCGGGGCGGCTGGCCGAGGTGCTCACGGGCGCGATCGAGCGGACCGCGGCGCGCCGGAGGAAGACCGACCGGACGGTATCGGCGCCGGCTTGACGGGCGCGGCCGCCCACCGCCGGGCCGAGGCGGCGCCCGGCGCGCCGAGATGCCGGACGGCGTTGCCCATGCGAGCGTCCACCAAGCCTGGGCAGGGTGGGGAAGGCCGGCCGGCGCCGCGGGGACTCGTCGGACGATCCAGCCCCTAGGCCCACGGCGGACCGGAGCGCGTCTCCACCCTCAGGTGGCTCAGCGCGAAACCACGGCGGGGTTGCCTTCGGGTGCCTCGTTCGACGCCGAGCGTTTCTGCCTCGGACCATCCGCGGCCGGCCCCGGCGGGCCACGCCCGCCGCCGGAGGCGGCTAGTCCGCCGCCGCGCCCGGCCCCAGCGAGGCGGAGAAGCCGCCCGTCGGCTGCGTGCGCCGGAGCGCGACGGCGATGCCGACGACCACCGCGGTCGCGGCCATGAAAACGATGGAAGCCATGGATTCACCCTCCGATGGAGCCGGTTTGCTGCACCGCCAAAATCCCTTCTCCAGTCCTAAAAAACCAATAGCGTTTGTTAGAGGATAGAAAATTTAGCCCCGAGTGGAGCAAAGCCGCCGCCCCCGCCGCCCCCGCGAACGGGGGCGGCGGCGTTCCACCGCGGCGCCCTTCAGCGCGGGGCGGCCAGGACCATGCGGACCAAGGCGACGCTCAACGGCCCCTCCGGGCGGCGCCGGCAGCGGTCGCCCAGCCACGCGTGGATCGCGTCGGCATCCAAGCGGGCCAGCGGGTCGCCGCCCTGCCGGAGCTGCGCCGAGGCGTCGACCGCGCCGGCGAAGCCGAAGGCCCACCGCTCCAGCTCCGGGTCGGCCCCGGTCGTCACCAGCCATTCGTCGCACATCACGCCCGCGCCGACGCCGATCACCGTCAGCCGCGGGGGCGTCCCCTCCTGCGCCGAAGCCGGTCCGAGCGGGGCCAGGATCGACCACAACGCGCCCAGCAGGGCGGCGGCGCGGGGCAACGGCGGCGCGCTCAGGACGCGAGCGGCTTCCACCCGGGCAGCAGGTCCACGAGCTGCCCCGGCGCCGCCAGCACGGCCCGCTCCACCGCCGGGGCGCCGCCGCCCTCCGGCAGGTGCGTGACGGCCCCGATGGCGAAGCTCTCGACGATGGACGGCGCGGCGGGGCCGAACACCAGCGCTTCGAAGACCGGGCCGCACTCCGCCGGCACGTCCGCCCGCCCGATCAGCCGCTTGTCGCCGCCATCGTCCAAGTAGACCTTCATCGCGCACCCCCAACCTGCACGTCTTAGGTATCACGGCCTAGCGAGCGCGGGAACAGGATTGTATTCCGTGCCCGTTCCCGTGCAGGCTCGCCCCTCCGACCGAGGGAGCGAGCCGTGCCCGACGACCCGCCGTTCGCGCCCGACGCCACCCTGGACCTCGTGGACCCCGGCTGGTGGCTGGAGCTGCGCTGCGAGTGCGGCCGATCCGCCTACGTGCCGCACAGGATGCTCGCCGAGCGCCACGGGGCGCGGGCGTCCGTGCCGCGCCTCCTGGCCCGGCTCCGTTGCGAGACGTGCCGGCGCCGCCCGGTGCTGGCGCAGTGGGTCAGCGCCCCGGTGGGGCCGCCGCACTACCCGGAGCCGAGGCGCGTGCCGCTCGCCATCGCGTGGCAGAGGGGGCCGGCGACGATCAACTAGAAGTGGCGGAAGGGGTGGGAGAAATCGCGGAGGCGCCCTACTTGCGCTTGTGGCGGGGTTTGATGTGGTCCACCTCCAGCCGCGCCCCGTCGCGCTTGCCGCGGCCGCACAGCTCGCAGCGCCCGTCGTTGGCGCGGAGCGCCTCGTGGCGCGCCCGGGCCCAGTCGCGGGTGTCCAGGAAGGCGTCGGAGGCGATGAAGCCGGTGGAGCAGCCGCGCGGGTTGGGGCGGAAGAACGCGCGGCGCCACAGCCCGGCCGGGACAGCGGCCAGCGCCGCGGGCAGGGCAGGGGGCCTCGCCCGGCGCCGGGGAAGGTGGAGGTCGCGCATCGGCCGCCACCGTAGCTTAGAAACGACACAAGAACGATATGCGGCGCGGCCCCGGACGGGCGCCCGGCGTCCGCGGCCCGGGCTGCCCGCCGGGCCGCGGACGCCGCCGGTCGGCGGTCACCCGACTATGAGGTAGGCCGCGCCCAGCTCGTCGCGCGCGAGATCGTGGAGCTTCGGCGCCCGCCCGCCGGCGGCCAGCGCCATCACCCCTTCCAGGCTGCATCGCAGGCTGGCCAAGTCGGCGTCCGGGTCCTGCGCCGCTTCGCGGGCCAGGTCGTGGATCTGCCTGCCCCAAGGCATCGCCGAAGCGAGCGCGAAGACCCGGTGCAGGGTGGTCCTGAGCCGGTGCGCCCGGATGGCGGGCTCGGTGCGCTCGACGCCAAGGAACGAAATGGCCTGTCGGGTCCGCGCGGCGTCGCCGGCGATGCGGACGACATGGAGCGGGCCGGGTGGAGGACGGCGTAGGTGGGACGTCATGGTGGCGCCTTCGCCTTCGGCTTCGCCGGCGGGAATGCCGGACGCCCCCACGAGGCCGTCACGACCATGGGCCGGCAAAGCCCTGCGCGACGCCGCCGCTGCCCTTTTCCAGCAGACAGGGCGCATTCCCGGGAATATGAACAGAGGCGGACCTGCCACTAAACGATTCCGGTAACAGAATCAGCCCATGTAGATGTAAAGAAAAGCGTCGCATCGGAGCGGAAAGTGACGCGGCGGGGCCAGGGCGGTGACACGAAAAAGACGGCGCCGAAGAAGGGCGCCGCCGCGGCCTCGTCCGCGGTGACCGGCGTCACAGCGGGCCGGGGCAAGAAGGCGGCAACGAAGACGGCATCGGCGGCGCGCAGGTCGGAGCCGGCGAAGGAGCCGGACGGAGTGCCGCCGCAACAACGCGCCTTCGCCGCCAACTTGGCCCGCCTGCGCGCGGCGGCCGGCCTCACCCAGGACCAGCTCGCGGCCAAGTCCGGGGTGTCGCAGTCCCACATCAGCGCCCTGGAGAAGGGCACCTGGGAGCCGCGGCTCTCGACCATCCTGGCCTTGGCCAAGGCCTTCGGCGTCGCGCCGGCCGCGTTCGTGCCGGGCTGGGACGGCGACTGACGCGGGCCGTTCGGTGAGGGACGGTGGGCGGGCCCGCGGTCTCACGTCGCCGCGAGGCGCGCGTTTGATCTGGAAACAGATATCTGCTCACAGCTAAGTTGGCGCCACCACCCATCGCCGGGGCGCCGCCATGGAGCTTCCGTTATCCGTCGCCGCCGCGCCGTGCCCGTCCCCGCGGCCGCTTCCCGCGAGGCCGCCGAGGAAGCCGGGGCCCGCATCCAGCGCGCGGGCGCGCCCGATGCACGGACCAGGCGCCGCCCCGCCCCACTCCGCTCCGCGAACCGCGCCGGCTTCGTCCGCACCGCGCTCCGCCACCATAGGAGCGCCGGGTTCCGGAGGAATCCGCACCCGAGCCGCGCCGCCATGAGCGGCGCGCACATCATCGCCGCGTTGGCGGCGTGCGTCGCGCAACACCCGGTCGCGGCCGACGCGCCGGCCTCGCGCGTGCTCGCCCATGCCGTCCACGAGAGCCGGCTCCAGCAGTACGCCGTCGGCGTGAACCGGGACGTCCGGCGCGGCCTTCGGGCGGAGAGCCGCGCGTTCCGGACGGAAGCGGAGGCGGTGGCCTTCGCGCGCGCCAGGCTCGCGGACGGCCGTCGCGTCGACGCCGGCTTGATGCAGGTCACGGACGCCAATTGGCCCGCCTACGGCCTCACCTTGGCGACCGTCTTCCGGATCGAGGCCAACGTGTGCGCCGGCGCGCGCATCCTCGGCGAAGCCTACCGGATCGAGCGGCGCGCGGCGTGCCGGTACAACACCGGCCGCCCCGACTGCGGCAACGGCTATCCGGAGGCCGTAAGCCGCGCCGAGGCCCGCTTGGCGGCTCCCGGCGCTCCGCGACCCACCGCAGCTCCTGCTCTCGCCGCCCTTTCGCCACCGATCCCCGAAAGCGGTCGCGGCCACGCGGCGCGGGACGCCGTCTTCGCCCCCTGACGCAACGGAGAGCCATTGATGGTCGCCTTCCTCCAGCAGATCGCCAGCTTCATCACCGGCCCGTTCGGCATCTCGCTGATCATCATCGCGGTGGCGTCGTCCTTCCTCGCCGCCATGCCGCCCTTCCGCGCCGTGCCGCCGGCGTCCGGTTTCGTCGCCTTGTTCTTCGGCGCGCTCGCCTTCGCCGCCGGCTGGGCCGTGCGCACCTTCATCAGCGTCGCGGCCTGAGTTGTGGCCGAAGCCGTGCCCCTAGTCGCCGATCCGCTTTTCCTGGCCTGCACCCGGCCGGCGATGAAGCTCGGCGCGCCGATGGAGGCGGCCTACGCCAACCTGTTCTGCACGATCATCGGCGGCATGGTCCTCGGCAGCCCGGTCTGGTGGCTGCTGGTCCCGGTCTTCCACGTGCCGATGGTCGTGCTTGCCAACCGCAACCCGAACTTCTTCCACGAGCTGCGGATGTGGTTCGAGACCTACGGGCAAGTCATCGGCTCGGTGCTGCCGGCCCTCCCGCCCGCCTTCTCCGCGAGGACCCCGACCGGTGTTTGAGCGCCGCCGCTCGGTGACCCTCGGCGACCTCATGCCGCTGGAGGAGCCGCTCACCGACACCACGCTCCGCCTCGCCGACGGCGGCGCCTTCGCCATGTTCGCGCTGGACGGCCTGTCCGCCGAGACCGCCGACGTCGTCGAACTCAACGTGCGCCACGCCCGCGTCGAGCACACGCTGCGCAACGTCGGCGTCGCCGACCGCCTGATCCTCAGCCAGTACGTGTGCCGCGGCATGGCGCCCCCCGGCACGGTGCCGTCCGCCTCGCCGCTGCTGGCGCCGTGGGCGCGCGACGCCCACCGCGAGTACCGGGCGCGCCTGCTGGACCGATCGCTCTACGCCAACCGCCTCCTCCTCGGCGTGCATCTCCGCCCAGCGGTCGCGGGCAACGAGTGGCTCGGTCGCCGCCGGGCCCGCAAGGGGAAGCCCGCGGACGGCGAGCGCGCCATCGACCGCGCCCGCCGCCTGGAGGACCTCTGCGGCTGGCTTGCCTCCGAGTTCGCGGACTACGGCCCGCGGCTGCTCGGCCTCGCACCGCGCGGCCGCCAAGTCTTCTCCGAAGCCGCGGAGGCCTTGGCGTTCGCGCTGACGGGGGTGGAGCGCGAAGTGGCGCTGACCACCGGGCGCCTGGGCGACGTGATGCTGGCCGAGGAGGCGACCTTCCACCGCGAGACCATCGAGATGCGCGGGCCGGGCCACACGGCCTTCGCCGCCATGCTCGCGCTCCGGGAGTACCCGGCGATCACCTCGCCCGGCATGCTCGACGCCCTGCTCTCCGCCGCCTTCCGGTTCACGCTCTGCCAGCATTACGAACCGCTGTCGCGCTCCGGCGGCATGGGGCTGCTGACGCGCAAGCAGAACAAGATGGTGTGGGCCGGCACCAAGGCCCTGAGCCAGGTCGCCGAGCTGGACCGCGCCGCCGACGCCCTGGAAACCAACCGCCTCGCCATGGGCCGGCATTGCCTGTCCCTCGCCGTCTTCTCGGACCGCGCCGGCACCGCGCTTTCCTTCCACGACCGCTTCCTCGCCGCGCTGCACCGCGCCGGCCTCGGCGACCTCGTCGCCGACCGGGTGCGCGACACCCTGGAGGAGGTGGCCGGCAACCCGAACCGGGTGCCGCTGGCCGAAGCGGTCAATGACGCTTGGAAGCTGCTCGGCCGCTCCGGCGCCTCCGTCGCCCGCGAGAACAAGGCGCTGATGGCGGCGTGGCTGGCGCAGATGCCGGGCAACCACCGCTACCGCTCACGCCCCGGCGCCTGCTCGTCGCGCAACTTCGCCTCGCTGGCGCCCATGCACGCCTATCCCGCCGGGATGCCGGCCTCACGCTGGGGCGAACCCATCGCCACGCTGCGCACCACGGGCGGCACGGCCTACCCGTTCCACTGGCATGACGGCGGCGACGACGCGGCCGTGGGCAACACCCTCATCACCGGCGAGACCGGCAGCGGCAAGACCGCCGGGACCGGCTTCCTGATCGCCCACACCGCCGGCCGCGCCGATTGCATCTTGCTCGACCACAAGCAGGGCTGGCACGCCCTCGCCCTGCACCTCGGCGGGTCCTACGGCGTGCTCGGTTCCGGCCGGCCGACCTTCGCGCCGCTGAAGGCGCTGGAGAGCACGCCCCGCAACCTCGACCTGCTCAACCACCTGCTGCGCGGCTGCATCCGGCAAGGCGGCTGGCGCGACCTCACGCCGGAGGAAGACCGTCTGCTGGCGCTGGGCATCGAGACGGTGATGGGCAACGCCCCGGCCGACCGCTCCATGGCCGAGGTGGCGGCGTTCCTCTCGCCCGACGTGGAGGTGGACGGCGCGGGCGCGCGGCTGCGCAAGTGGTGCCGGGGCGGCGAGCTCGGCTGGGTGCTGGACGCGCCGGCCTGCCGCCTGGACCTGTCCGGCGGCGTCGTCGGCCTCGACACCACCGAGCTGCTCCTCAACAGCCGCGCCGCCGCGCCGGCCCTGCTCTACCTGTTCCACCGCATCGCGCTCCGCCTGGACGGGCACCGCAAGCTGCTCCTCGTGGTGGACGAGGGCTGGTCCGTGCTGCGCGACCCCGCCTTCCGCGACCCCATCGCCGCGCAGTTCCGCACCATCCGCTCGAAGAACGGGGTGGTGGTGTTCATCACGCAGAGCCCGTCCGACGCGGTCGCCAGCGGCATCGCGTCGGAGCTGATCGAGCAGTGCCCGAACCAGGTGCACTTCCCGAACCCGCGCGCCTCGCGGGCCGACTACGTGGACGGGCTCAAGCGCACGGCGGGCGAGTACGAAGCGCTGAAGGAGCTGCAGAAGGGCTCCGGCCGCTTCCTGCTCTGCAAGGGCGCACGCAGCCTCGTGGCGGAACTGCCCTTGCGCGGCATGGGCGACCGCCTCGCCGTCCTGTCCGCCTCGGAAACTTCGCTCCGCGCCCTGGAGACGATCCCGGAGGACGTGCGGCGCGACCCGGCCCGGCTGGAACCGGCGTTCATCGAAGCCCGCCGCGCCGCTCGGCGCCAGCAAACCGCAGAGGTGCAAACATGAAGTCCGTCCTCCTGGCCGGCGTCGCCGCGCTGGCGCTCGCCCTGCCCCCGCGCGAGGCGCGCGCGCAATTCTGCGCCAACTGCACGCAGGAGGTCACGGAGGTCATCCGTGAAGGCAAGCGCGCGCTCGAGGTGGCGAAGCAGATCGGCCAAGGCGCGCAGATGATCGGCCAGGGCGTCCAGCAGATCCAGATCGCCCGGAACACCTTCGACGCCTTCACCAACATCCACGACCTCGGCTCGGCGGTGCACGCCTTCGGCCTGGTCGGCATCCAGAACCCGCTGCCGATCAGCCCCTACGCCCTGCAGAACCTCCTGAACGGGACCGGCGGCACCCAGGGCATGATCTCCAACATGTCCAACCTCCACACGGGGGCCTCGTCGGCCAACACCCGGTTCCAGGTCCCGTTGACGCATTGGGCCGGCGCGTTCCTGATGGAGCAGGTTTCGGGCGTCTCGGGCTCGCAAGCCGCGTCGCTGCAGCTGCACCAGACGGCGGCCGAGCGCGCGAACCACATCCAGGCCTTGCAGACCCAGATCGCCCTCAACGCTGGCAACCCGGCCGCGCAGGCGTCGCTCGCCAACCAGCTCGCCGCGTACCAAGCCCAAACGCAGAACCAGTCCGTGCAGGCCGCCGCCATGGCGAACTACAGCGCCATGCGCCGGGAGGCGGCCGAGCTGATCCGGGAGCAGCGGTTGCAACAAAGCTTCGAGGATATCCTGCAAGCGGGCCGCGCGCGGGGGTTCTATTGATGCGGGCCGCCACTTTCCCACGGCGCCACCCGTTGGCGCCGAACCCCGACCTCGCCGGCGGCTTCCCGGTGCTCCTGGTGGCGCTGGTCGCCTGCGCCCTGCCGGCATCGGGGCAGGACCGCCGCGGCGAGCGCACGGCGTCGTGGTACGCCGACCGCCCGGCCGTGCTGCGCGAAGTCACCGAAGCTTGCCGCGACGACCCCGGCAGGCTGCGCCACGCCCCCGACTGCATCAACGCGGCCCAGGCCCGTGTGATAGTCGCCGAGCGCGCGGCCCGGGCTTCGGCCGGCGCCGCGGCGCGCGACGAGCACGAGCGCAACCGCGGCAACATGCTGACGCCGACCTCGCGGCAGTACTGGACGACCCGTCCGTTGGAGCGCGCCCAGCAGCTCACGCAGTGCGACCGCACCCCCCTCGACCGGATGGCGCCCGGAAGCCTCATGCCGCGCATCTGCGCCGCGGCGCGCTCGGCGCCATAGCCGCCCATGCAGTGGGACATCTTCACCACCCTCTACGACCTGGTCGCCATGCCGTTGCTCGGCGGCGTGGACGCCATGATCGGCTCGCTCGCGCCGTGGGCGCGCGGCGTGCTGATCGCCGGCCTGGTGGTGACGATCACCGTCGCCTTCCTGCTCAAGGCGCTGCGCCCGGCGACCGAGCCGCTGTCCGACCTCACGACCATGCTGCTGACCGGCGCTTTCGCCGTGTTCATCGCCGGCTCGGCGGCGAACTTCGGCCCCTACGTCCGCGACGTCCTGCTGACCACCATCCCGCAGGAGATCGGCAACGCACTGGCCGGGGCCCTCGGCAACCGGCCGGTGACCGGCTCCTTCTTCGGCGAGCTGTGGAGCAAGGCGTGGCTCGCCGGCGTCGCTGTGTTCAGGGCCCTGCCGTGGTCGCTCGCCGCGATCCCGCTCGGCATCCTGGTGGTGGTCTACTGGCTCGTCGCCGCCGCCGCCATCGCCTTCACCTTCCTGGTTTGGATGAAGGCGTTCTTCTTCATCGCCCTCCTGGTGGGCGTCGGCCCGGTGTTCGTGGCCCTGTTCGTGTTCCCGTGGTTCCGCGGCTTCGCCCAGGGCTGGTTCGGCACGGTGGCGTCCAACGTCATCCTGCAGATCCTGCTCGCCGGCCTGCTGTCGCTGTTCATGACGGCCGAGACGCAGCTCCTCTCGCAGATCGCTGCGGAGACCCGCGGCGGCAACGAGATCGTCGCCCTGCAGTACCTGTTCGCCGGCATGGTGGTGTTCGTGGGCGTCGGCTGGCTGACCTACCAGCTGCACGGCGCGGCCAACGCCATCGGCCACGGCTTCGCGGGCTACGCGCGGTCGAGGGGCATGCGCCTGGTATCGCGGCCGCAGCAGAGCGATCCACCGCCTCTCCCGCGCGACCCGCCGAGGGAACAGCCGCCGGCAACCGGCGACCTCCGCCGGCAGCAACCACCCGGCCCGTCCCTGTCCAACGCGTGAGGAGCATCCATGCGAACCGCCGTAGCCGCCGCGCTGATCCTCATTTCCCTCGCCGCCTGCTCCGACCGCGCGAAGAAGCTCGCTGAGCCCTCCGGCCCGGTGTTCCGCCTCAACCCGGACCGGTGGGAAGAGGCCGAGCGCCTGGCCCAGCCGTCCGTGGCCGCGGCCAGATGAGCGCTGTCGTCCGCCTCGCTCCCGGCACCATGAAGCACGAGCCGCTGACGCCGGAAGCGGCGAGAGCGGCCTTGGAAGGCGCCGGGCCGCGCGCCGACGAGATCGAGCACTCCCGCCGCGCTTTCCGCAAGGCGGGCTGGATCGTCGGCGGCGTCGGCTCCCTGGTCGGCCTCCTCGGCATGGCCACCGCCGCATGGGTCCTTGTGCGGGCAGAGCCGACCCGCACCCACTTCGCGCTCGTGGACAGCGTGACCAACCGTGTCACCGCCACCGTGCCCGCCGCCGACGCGCCGCAGCTCTTCAGCGACGACACCGCACGCCACTACCTCCGTGCCTTCGTGGAGAACTGCGACGGCTACCTCCGCCCGGCCGTCACGCAGATGCTCGAGCGCTGCACCACGCTGATGAACCCGGCGATGCAAAGCCGCTACCGCGACGAGTTCACCGCGGCCAACCCGCAGAGCCCCCAGCGGCTCTACAACGCGCAGAACGTCAGCATCCTGCCCAACGCCTTCCGCTTCGCGGCCTATCCGGGCGAGGGCCGGATCAAGACGTGGATCGTCCGGTACAGGCGCTGGGAGGTGTCCAGCGCCGGGCAGGGCACGCCCCGCGACTACGCCGCGACCGTGCACTTCGAGTGGCGCCCCGAACTCCCGATGACGAAGGAAGCGCGCGAGATCAACCCGGCCGGCATGCAGGTGGTCGGCTACACCTTCGAACCGGACAAGGGCCAATGAGGCACATTCCGATGACCACCGCGGCGCTGTTGGCGGCGGCCTTCCCCGTCCATGCGCTGGACGTCCCGGAACGGATCAACCCGAACGAGCCGCACATGCGCAGGCAGATCTACAACCCGGCCGGCCGGACCCACCTGGTGCTGACCATCGGCCGCTCCGCCGTCCTCACCTTCGGCCCGGATGAGCAGGTCAAGCGCGTCATGTTCGGCACGGAAGGCATCATGACCGGCCCCAAGCCGCAGGATGCGCAGGGCGGGGGCGGGCAAGGCTCGACCATCGGCAACAACCTGCCGCTGTGGGGCGATGCTGTCGGCGTGACCACGCTCCAGGTCATCACCCACCGTCCCGGCCATCCGGATCGGCCTTACCAATTCACCGCCGAGGTCCGGCAGCTGCCGCCGACCTGCGCCGGCGGCCTCGACACCCGCCAGTGCAGGGAGGACCCCGACGCCACCTTCGGCCTGTCGTTCACCTACCCGGACGACGAGAGGCAACGCCGCGCCGCCGCCGCCGCGGAGGCCCGGCAGTCCGCGGCGGTGCGCTGGCGCATGGTCCGTGAGCAGCGCGAAACCGAGACGGCGCGCGACCGCCTCGCCGTCGATTTCCACTGCATCAACTACCTCTACGAAGCCCAGGGCGCCGCCAGCATCACGCCCGACACGGCCTGCGACAACGGCCAGGAGACCGCCTTCCTGTTCCGCGGTAACCGGCTGGTGCCCTCCATCTTCCTCATCGGCGAGGGCGGCAAGGAGCAGTCCGTCCGCCCGGCGATGCGCGGCGACTGGGCGGTGGTGCCCTCGCTGCGGACCGAGATGCGCCTGCGCCTCGGCGAGGCGGTCCTGTCGGTCTGGAACAGGCGGTTCGACCCGGTCGGCCGCAACCCCGGCACCGGCACGTCCAGCCCGGACGTGGTGCGGGAGATCGTGGGGGCGCAGCGGCGGTGAGCCTCGACGAGCGCGACGGCGCGCCCGCCGCCCGCGCCCCTTGGGTCTCGCCCGGGCAGCGCATCGGCCTCGGCGTCCTCGGCGTGTCCGCCCTGGTCGCCTTCGTGTTCTGGAGGAACCCGGGCGCGCCGAGGCCGGAGGAGGCGCCTCCCGCGTCCCACACCCTGTCCCGGGCTGCCAACGTGGAGATCGCCGCTGAAGCCCCTCAGCGGGCGCCGGCGGCACCCCCGCCGCCCTCGGCGCCCCCGCCGCCGGCGCCGCAACCGCCGGCCATGGGCGGGGCGATGCAGCAGCCCTCGCGGATGACCTCCTTCGCGGTGGCGGCGCCGCCCGCCGCCCAGGCCGTGCCGGCCGCGCCCGCCGCTACCTCGCAGACGGAAGCGGCGGCGCAGGCCACCGCCGTCGCTTTCCGCGGCGCGCCCATCGTCGGCGGGCGGGCCGGCCCCGCCATCGACCAGCTCACCACCCTGATGCCCGGCCTTTACCGCTGCACCCTCGACGTCGCCGTGTCGTCCGAGCGGGCCGGCCCGTTCTTCTGCCACACGACGGAGGACATCAAGTCGCCCGGCGGCCTCATCCTCATGGACGCCGGCACGCAGATCCAGGGCAGCTACCAGAGCGACGTGCGCCCCGGGCAAAGCCGCATCCTGTCCATGGCCGCCACCGCCTGGACGCCGCAGGGCGTCCCGGTGCCGCTCGGCGCCCCGGTCGGCGACGCCCTCGGCCGCATCGGCATGGACGGCGCCGTGAACCGCCACGCCATGGAGAAGTTCGGCGCCGCCACGTTCCTGCTGCTCGGGCAGGGCGCGATCTCGTCCGTGCAGGCCGCGCTGCAGGGCCTCGCTTCCTCCGGCGGCAACAACACCTTCCTCAACCTCCAGACCGGCTCGGTGCAGGGCGTGGTCGCCGAGGTGCTCCGCGGCAGCATCGGCATCCAGAACACCGTCGAGAAGAACCAGGGCGAGGAAATCGCCTTCCTCGTCACCGCGCCGGTCTCCTTCGCCGACAGCTACCGGCTGCGCCCGCGCTGATGCCGAACCCGGGCGAAGCCACCCTGCTGCGGCTGCTGGAGCCGTTCGCGGCGGCCCTCGCGCTGCCCGACACCCGCGAGGTGGTGGTCAACCGCCCCGGCGGCTTCGGCGTGGAAGGCGACGGCGGTTTCGCGTGGCACGACGCGCCGGAGCTGACCTACGCCCGCCTCGACGCCATCTGCACCTTGGCCGCCTCGCGCACCTCCAAGCGGGTCGGCCCCGACCGGCCGACCTGCTCCAGCGTGCTGCCCGGCGGGGAGCGCATCGCCACCGCGCGCCCGCCCGCGACCGCGCCCGGCACCATCTGCCTCAACATCCGCCGGCGCGCCAAATCCTTCACGCCGACGCTGCCCTGGTTGGCCGGGCGCGGCTACTTCGACCACCTCGACCCCGCGGTGGACTGGCCGGCCTGGTGGCAGCGCGCCATCGACGCCGGGAAGACCGTGATCGTCTGCGGCGCCATCGGCAGCTCCAAGACCACCTTCGCGGAAGCGCTTCTGCGCGCCATCGATCCCGGCAAGCGCCTCGTCACCGTGGAGGACACGCCGGAGTGGCTCGACCTCCCGCACGTGAACTGGATGCCGCTCTACTTCGACGGCGAGCGGCGCACGGCCACCGACTGCCTGCAGGACGCGCTCCGCGCCCGTCCAGACTGGCTGCCGTTCCAGGAGATGCGCGGGTCCGAGGCGTGGGCGTTCCTGCGCGCCCGCATCGTCGGGCATCCGGGGATCACCACCGTGCACAGCCGGGACTGCGCCTCGGCGTTCGACGCCCTCGCGCTGATGGTCCGGCAGAGCGCCGAGGGCCGGGCGCTGCCCGAAGGCACGCTGCACGGCCTGCTGCGCCAGCACATCGACATCGTGGCGCACTGCGCACGCGAACCTTTCCGCGTCACCGAAGTCATGGAGGTCCGATGACCCTGCGCGGCTGCGTCATGAGCACCGCGGCGGCCGTCTCCGTCGCCGGGTGGCTGCCGGCCGCGTCCGCCGGCTACCTCGGCATGGCCGGGCTGTGGGCGCACCCGTTCTTCGCGGCGGGCGTCCACTGGACCTGGGCCTGGGCAACCTACCTGCCGACCGGCGCGACAAACTGGTGGTCGGCCTCGCTGCTGGGCGTGTCCGGTTTCCTGGCGAGCTTCCCCGCGCTGTTCACTGCGGCGCTGGCCGTGGCCGGCACGGGCCGCGACAAGCAGCCGCTGCACGGCGAGACGGGCTGGTTGGGCGACCGGGACGCGAAGCGCGGCGGGTTCTCCTACAGCCGGCTTCCGCGTCCGGACAGCATCGTCATCGGCGCGAGGGGGTTCGGCCCACTGCGCCGCTACGTCGGGCTCCCGGGCGAGGAGCACGCGGCGCTGACCGCGAAGACGCGGAGCGGCAAGGGCGTCTCCGTCGTGGTGCCGAATGCGCTCAACTGGGGCGGTTCGCTGGTTTCCTTCTCCGTGAAGCGCGATGTGTTCGAGGCGGCGGCCGGCCACCGGCGCCGGACGGGCGATGCGGTCTTCGTCTTCGACCTGTCGGACCCGGCGCGGCGCACCCACCGCTGGAACCCGCTCGGCTACGTGCGGCGCGGGCAGGTCGAGACCTACGGCGACATCTACCGGGCCATGTGGTTCCTCGTGCCCGAGACGAAGAGCAACAACCCCTTCTTCGACAACGCGGCGCGGAAGATGGGCGCGGCGCTGGCCGTGATCCTGGCCGAGACGCCCGGCGCGAAGCTGAACGTCGCCGCGGTGCTCGGCTCTGTGCAGCGCCCCGACTGGCCGAAGCACCTCGGCGGGTTGATCGAAGAGGCGCGCGCGCAGGGCCGCCCCTACTCGCTCTCGGCCGCCAACATCGTGCTCGGCATGATCGCCCGGAAGGACGAGAAGGAAGCGCGCGACGTGATCGTCACGCTGACGACAGCCCTCGGCCTATGGGACGATCCGGTGGTCGCCGCCGCGACGGAGGAAAGCGACTTCGACCTGGCCGAGCTCCGATGCGAGCGCATGGCGGTCTTCGTCTGCAGCGGCCCCGCCGACATCCGCATCTATCGGCCGGTCTACGGCCTGCTGTTCCAACAACTCGTGCAGATGAACACGCGGGTCGAGTTCGGACGGGACCCGCGCCACCGGCACCGGGTCTTGGGCATTCTCGACGAGTTCTGGGCCCTCGGGAAGCAGGATGTGCTGGCGGACGCGTCCGCCTTCACGGCGTCCTACGGCTTCCGGTGGGCCTATGTGCAGCAGTCCGAGGAGCAGAGCGTGGCGGCCTTCGGCCCGGAGGGCGCGAAGAACCTCTTCACCAACACGGGGGCGCGGCTGGACTTCGGCGGCATGGACCGCGAGGCGGCCGAGAAGATCAGCCGGTGGGCCGGCGAGAACACGGTCAAGGCGAAGTCGCGCAGCCGCCCGGCGTTCTTCTCGTGGTTCGCCGTAGACAGGGGCACGAAGAGCGAGAGCGAGCGCCCTCGTCCGCTCGTGCTGCCGCAGGACGTGCAAAGGCTTTCCGCCGGCAAGCTCCTCGTGCGCCGGGGCAACCTGCGCCTGTTCAAGCTGGAACGCGTCGTCTCCCACCGCGACCCGTGGTTCAAGCGTTTCGCGTGGTCTTCCGATCCGGACCACAAGCCCCTCGGTCCGCCCCCGCCCGGCGTCCCGCCGCTCGCGGTGGAGGTGGCGCGCGAGGACCTCGCCGCGATCGCCGCCGCGCGCCGCGAAGCGGCCCGGCGCGCCGAAGCGGCGGCGCGCGCAAGGGCCGAGGAAGCCGATGAGAAGGAACGCGCGAGAGCCGCGAAGGCCGAGGCGACGGCGCGCGGCCGGGCGGAGCGCATCGAGGAGGCCGGACGCAGGAGATCGGAGCGCGCCGAGGAGGTCCGCGCGAAGGCGCAGGCCAAGCGCATGGAGGCCGAAGCCAAGCGTTCCGAAGCGGAGCGCGAAGCCGAAGCCAAACGCGCCGAGGCGGTCCAGGAGGCCGTGCGGCAAGCCGAGGCCCAGCGCGCCCGATCCGAACACCGGCTTGCGCGACTCCAAGCGGCGCAGCGCGGCGCGGCGGCCGGGGAAGCCGAAGCGGCCGCGGAAGCCCGCGACGCCGTGGCCAAGGCGGCAGCCGCGACGGAAGCGGCGAAAGCGGCCCGTGCCCATGCCAAGGGCGGGGGCGCGACCGCCACCGAGGAAGCGGCCCGGCTCGCGGCACAGGCCGCCGAGGCGACGGAAACGGCGCGCCAAGCCAAGCTGCGGGCATCGGCCGCGGTCCGCGACGCCAAGGCCGCGGCGAAGCGGCTTGAGGCGTTCGAGCGGGCGTTCGAGGCGACGCACCGGTCCGCCGATGCGGCCTGAACGATCGTCCTGTTCCTGCGATCCGTTCTCTGGAGGGACATGAGCCCGGCGTTCTCCGGAGCCGACGCGATCCGGACGCCGGCGCGCGCAGCGGAAGGCAAGGGCGGCGCAGCCGGAACCGGACCCGCGCGCAGCCGCAGGCGAGCACGGGGAGGACCCACCCCTTGCCCGCAGCGAGCACGCCGGCACCCTCCTCCGTCGAGGCCCGGGACGGTTTCACCGCTCGATCCCGCGTTCCATCCCGCGCGAGGCCGACCGTTCGCGCGGGGCGGCGTGCCTCGTTTCCCGCCCACGCCGCTCCCCCAAGACGCGCTCCGCCACGGCCCGCCTCGCCGCCGCCACGGCCTTCGCAGCGCGGTCCATGGCGTACCCCACGCGGCTCAGCCTCGGCGCGTCCGACACGGCGCGGTGGTTCCCCGTCCGGAGCCACGCGGCGCGGTCGCGCACGAAGTCAGCCGCGTTGACGCCGTCGGGCGAGCCGCGCGCGGACTGGAGGAAGGCCTTCCGCACCGCCTCCGGATCCGCCTTCCGGCCGTCCTCCGAGAAGCGCTCGCCGATCGCTCCGGCGTCCACGAACAGCGCCGCGTCCTTGCGGTGGCGCGTCATCGCCACATAGGCGCGGTCCGCGCCGAGCCCGGCGCCGCCGAAGACCATCGTGTAATCGACCGTGCGGCCCTGGCTCTTGTGGATCGTCTGGGCGTAGGCGTGCTGCATGACCGGCAGGCGCTGCGCCGGGTTCTGGTCCTTCCGGAGCGGCGGCGCCAGGTCGGACGCGCGGAGCGCCACGTCCTTGCCGGTGCGGTCCAACCGCAGGGTGAACGTCGGATCGGCGCCGGGTTCGACCGCCCTCACGGTTGCTACGTCGTTCGCCAGCACGTCCCGCCCGGCCTTCGTCAGCGTCCTCCCGAGCGCGACGCGATCGCCCGTGCGGACCTCCATGGTCCGGGCCTCGCCGTTCCCGCCCCGCCTGCCGCCCGCGTGGACGGTCCGCAGCGTCACCGCCCGGGCGCCGAGTTCGCCGGCCGCCATGGCCCGGCCCCGCAGCTCGGCGTTGAGCGCGTGCACCTCGGCGTTCCGGCCCGCCAACACCAGCCGGGACGCCCGCGGACGGGCCTTCCGGTTCGCTTCCCACGCGTCGCCGAGCCGCTTCACCGCGTCGCCGGCGTCCTTGGCGTAGACGATGCGGCCCTTCGCGTCGTACCGGGCCAGCCCCTCGACGCTGTCGCCGCCCCCGAACGCCTTGCTGGCCTCGCGCTGCCAGCCGTGCAGGTCCTGCCGGCGGACCTCCGCCAGCCGCGACACGCCGATCGTGTCCGCGATCGCGGCGAAGGCGGCGCCCGGCTCCACGCTGCGGAGCTGCCCGCGGTCGCCGGCCAGGACCACCTTGGCCTCGGCCTCGCGGGCGTGCCGCAACAGCGCCGCCACGTCGCGCGACCCCGCCATGCCGGCCTCGTCCACCAGCACCACGTCGCCGCGACCCAGGACGGCCTCGCCGCGCTCCAGGTCTTTCACGAACCCTTGGAGCGCCCGCGCCTGCGTCCCGGTGTCCTTGCCGACCACTTCGGCCGCCTGCCACGACGGAGCCAGGGCGACGACGCGCGCGCCGCTTTCCCGGGCCGCCTCCGCCACGGCGCCGAGGGCGTAGCTCTTGCCGGTGCCCGCCAGCCCTTCCACCGCCACCACCCCGCCGGCGTCGGTCGCGTGGCGCACCGCCGCCGCTTGCTCCCCCGCCATGGCGGGCCGCCGTGCTATGGCGGCTTCCACGGCATCGGTCCGGATCGGGCTGGCCTCCCCGCGGCGCTCCGTCGCGTCGAGGATCATCCGCCGCTCGCGGTCCAGCACCGGCTTCGTGGTGAAAACCCGTTCGCCGTCCTTCGTGCGGCCGAGTTCCAGGGTCCGCCCGTCCGAGAGCAGCCGGTCCGCCTCGGCCTTGGCCGCCGCGGCGCCTCCGCCCCGCGTCTGCGCCGCCTCCGCCACCAGCCGCCGCAACTCCCGCTCGGTGGCGATCGAACGGCGCTCCATGGCATCCGCGAGCGCCGCGTCGCTTGCCGATCGCTCCGGCCTCTGGTGGTGCCGGGCGGCCTCCCTGGCGTCCCGCCAGATGCGGTCGGGGCCGATGCCGTGCCGGCCCATGTCGGCGGCCCAGCGCTTCTCCAGGTCCGTGTCGGCCGGGACAGTGTCCTTTGCCCGCCGGGTCCGCCGCGCCGCCTGCTCCTTCGCCAGCCGCGCCGCCTTGCCGTCCATGCCGGCCGCGTCGCCGGCGCCGGCGAGCACCTGGCCCCGCCGAGTGGACCACGCCTCGGCCAGCGCGCGCGGCGCGCCCACGATGCGGAAGGCCTGGCCGTCGGCTTCCACCGCCAGCCCGCGCCGCTCC